>SDBT01011759.1_pt1 | contig 14060 bp, 19 predicted proteins | sample 2277101 | NCBI WGS metagenome assembly SDBT01 (sample SAMN10404973, study PRJNA504765) | marine sediment metagenome | isolation source: marine sediment core GS10_PC15, 103 cmbsf | place: Arctic Ocean: Southern Knipovich Ridge | collected 2010 | reverse complement strand
GCTGTTAGAGATGATACTTTCATATTACCTAAAGTAGCAATAAAAGAAATAGCAACTACAACACCACCAAGAGCTTTCGGACAGGGAACAATAATTGACGCACCACCATTAAAAGATTTAGGATTTGTAAAAGATACAGGATTTCTTAGACCTCCTAAACAGCAACCTTCGGGTTTTGATTTCGGAGGGGGTACAACTCCAGGGGCTTCTCCATCTCAAGATTTTAACATATTAATAGACCCTACAATAGTTAAAAGAAAAATAGATGAGATTGAAGGAGTACCAGTTTTTACTAATGTTCTTATTGACCCCACACAAAGGGGAAGACAAGCAGAAAGACCATTGACTGCCGAAGAAACAGCACAATTAAGGGCGGCTGAACAAGTCCTAGTTATCCCTGAAAAAAGGAGTGGTGGTTTAAATGTTGTAGAAGATTTCTTTGAACGGAAACGACAAGACGTGCAATTTAACCAAGCTTCAGGATTGGATTTACTTTTGGGAGGTATTGGTGCAGGTGCTGCAGCTTCAATAATAGGGAGTGCTAGGTTTGCTGGTGCGTTGGCTAAAGACCCGATTGGAACAGGTCGGCAGTTCTTAGGCTCATTAGATCAGATACCTGGGGCTTTAGCAAAGGGTGGGCGATTATTACTTACAGAACCTGGATTTGCTTTTGGCTTTGGTCTAGGAGAGTTCGCACAATTTAAAGCGGGACAAGGTTTACTTAAACTAGGGGGTAGAGGTATAACGGCAACTAAAGACTTCTTTAGAACAAGAGGACTTACAGAAGTTCCTTTTGAATCATTGGTTGTTTCAGAGCCTTTCGCACAAGCTCCTTTTGGAACTACGGGTAAACAATTAGCTAAACAATTTAAACAACAGAGAATAGTAACAAGGGGGGGAGTAGATAAAATAATTCAGTTTCCAGGAGATGAAATAGGTAAGGGGGGAGTTAATGTATTTACAGCTTCTAAGAGTGGACCAAGGGGACAATCATTCGTGGCAGGTTTTGGAGCTTCACGAGAACCAGGTCCTTTCTTTTCTCCACAACTATCTAAGGAGTTTTTGGGTAAGGGGATAGCACCACAAGGAAAGTTATTTGGTCTTGGGGGGGTTAGTGATATTTTTAGTAAGAAAGGACCCATAGCATTTAGAACAACATTATCTGCAGTTGAAGAATTACCTGAACAACTATTAAAGTTTAGAAGGGCAGAAATAGCGGGAGGTTTACAGAAAGGATTTAAGGGGTTCGCAACACCAGGGGAACAATCAATAATATCATTTAGGGCTTCGTTTCAAGATCCTACAAAAGCATTAATTTCTACAAGGTTTAGTTTACAAGGTGGAGAGATAGAAGCTATAGGAAGGGCTGGTGCTGTCTTTGAAAGAACTACCCGACCAAGATTCTTTTCTAAGTTACCTGGTGGAAGAAGATTTGTTATTGAGGAGATAGCCCCTACTGGTTCGGTACTCGACCCTGCAGATTTAGTTAGAAGGGCTAGAGGAACTGCAGTAGTAAGGACACCTAAGGGAGTTTTGCTAACATTTGCACCAGAAGAGTTGAAGTTTGTATTACCTGGAGGAGGAGTTGATGCAGGAGAAACGGCATTACAAGCAACGAGTAGAGAACTATTTGAAGAGACTGGATTAAGAACAACAGGATCTAGTTTTGTGGGGAGTGTAAAAGGACCTATAAAACGGTTCGGTTCAGGAAGGCCTAACTTTAGATTTGTAGAAGAAAGCTTTGAAGTATTTGAAACTACAACCAAAGGAATACCAACACCAAAAGGAGAAGTTAAACAATTGGGATTCTTTAAGCCTGGTTCAGATATAGACATCTCCCCAACAACTAGACAAATATTAGAACTTACAGGAGATATAAGGAAAGGTTCTAGAGGAAGGGGAGGCCCTAGAATATCTAGTATGGATATTGGAGATTTAGGCAAGGGTCAGTTTTCAATAGAAGATATAACTAAGGTAAGTCGAGAATCATTTATACCTTCATCAAGGGCATTAATATCTCCTCAGAGTTTATTGGGAAGTAGTATTTTAACAGGGGGTGCTTTAGGCTCATCAGGTTTTAAATTACCAAGTAGGAGACAAAATCTATCAGCAATATTTGGAGATATTGGGAGGATTCCTTCTAGTGAGATTCCACCAGAACCTATCTTTGGGGGGGGAAGTAGTCGGGGAGGAAGGGCAGCTAGTAGAAGACCTCCATTGTTACCTCCAATCTTACCAGCACCATTAGGCCCACAAGATGATATATTTCCAGAAGAAGATAAGAGGAGACGTCGAAGGTTATCTGATGAGGGGAAAAAGAAGAAGTTTAAGAAAGGTAAAAGACCGAGGAAGATAGATCCTTTAGCACCGTCATTCACTGGCGTAACTCTTTTTGGTATAGCTGGAATTACGGGAGGGGATTTAGTTAAGTCGGGAGGGTTAGGAAGAAGTCCAAGAAACTTAAGACTTGTACCAAAAAACTTAGTTGGTAGTAGGGGAGATTTAAGTATAGGTGGGTTCGGCGGTTCAGGCCCTAGAAGAAGATCAAAAGCTAAAAGGAGGAAGAAAAGATAATGGGAAGAAGATTTGGGGAAACTATCCTAAATACTGGCTTTGATGAAGACACAATTGACTTAATGAAAAATCAAGTATTCATCACTAACGGCCTGATAAATGGAGAAATTAAGCTAACTCCTAATAGGAGATAATACTTAAGAGTGGGAGAGTTTTAGTTTTCATGTTTCTTTTTCTCCCCCACTCTTTCTTAATCTAAAAAGGCAAATCAAGCGAAAACTCGTTTGATGGTAGATCGAAGTTAGGCATACCAAAGATACTCGCTTCTTCTTGTGGTGCTTTATCTTCTTCCGGTTCATCTAATAATTGTTGTGCGTCCATGTTATCATACCCCCTTGCAGTTAATAGTCTCGATTTCAAGGACGGCTGCGGTTCGCTAGAGCCTGACAGCACGTCTCTTATTTCGCTCAAATCAAATTTGAAACCTTCCAAACCTTTTTTGATATTGTAATGTTTTAGAAAACTTATATCTTTCTTGAGAGCTAAAACTTCAGCTTTCAATTCGACCTTCTTTCGGCCCAGGATAACTCTAGTTTTAAGTTTGTCTCGTTTAGCTGCAAGTTTGTCAATCCTCTTTCTTTGTGTGGCGTTTTTCATTGTGTGGCGTTTTTGGTTTATATTTTAACTCTCTCTTTAAGATAGTCTCATAGGTCTCTCCCTTATTGCCTAATGAGGCTATCCACTCTTTGAATATTTGAGTAAGTTTTATTGTTGTCATTTTCATAAATATACGTAGTATACTTAGTATATAAGCTTTGTGGTTGAATGAAAAAGAGAGGCTAGATCGCCACGAACTAACCCCTCAATCCAATTAAGGAATGTAAGCTTATATATCTAATCAAAAAAGGAACTCCTTTTCTGATGGCCTAAAATGGTAAGTTATTAGGCGTGGATTTGTAGTAACCCTTTTTTGACCTAACCTTCTTATCTTTTGAACCCTTAGGCCTCCCAATACTTTTAATCCTCTTACCGGTCTTCTTTGACTTAGTATAGCCTTTCTTATTGATCTCTTCTTGCTTCTTCTTCATACCCAGCCTAACCTTCTCGCTTAGGTTTCTTGAGTATACCCATGCGAGATATTGGAACATGGGCTTAACCACCAGCCATTTTATCTCATCATCACTATCAATCTTTTCCTGGTAGGTTATGAACCTGCATTTATTCTCTACAATAAAATCCATCATCTTACCTGTTGTTGTTGGATGAAGTCTTGAGAACCTGGACATATCATAAACTAAAAAGATGTCATGCCTTCTTTCTTGTATCTCTGTTAGGATAGTTCTTAGCTTTTGGGGGATCTGTTTGCTTCCGCTTCCATACTCTTTTATAATATCATACTCCCAATCCATCCTTTTACAATAGCCTTTAAGTTCCTCTAACTGAATTTCCACGTCTTGCTTCTTCTCATCAGTAGAACACCTTGCATAGATTAAAGCCTTCATGCCCATATCCACCTCCACAATCGAACAAACCAAATAGTATCATACCACTTCATGGGCCAATCCTCCCAGAGTTCATCCAAATAATATAAGCTATCCAAACTGCACCTAGTGAAATAAGGAAGGCTAACACAACCCATAATACTCCGAGCCTTATATCCTTTAGCTTCTGAGCCTCTAAGGCTTCTTGGGCTTCCCCTATGTATTGCTCATAGTCAGGGGAATTTTCTAAGGCCAGTTCTTTTAATCTGTCTGTTATCCCTTGCTCAGATAAACCGTAGAACTCATTAGCGGAAGCCTGGCCTACTAATAACAGAAGCATGAAGGTTACTAATATGTATCTCATACGTAACTAGGGGGAGAGGATTTAGTTATCTCTATCTTGTGGCTATCATCCATTAAGATATTAGCATTAAGGTGTAGTGGGAATAGTGATCCGCAAGAATTGCATAACAATGTGAATACTATAGACCCTTCCTTCTCCTTCACATAGACCACCAGGATCTTCTTATTGTTACAGGATAGGCAAGTAAGCTGCCCTTCTTTCTCCTGTGGTTCTTTGTTTGTTTGTTTCTTTTCCATTTTGTTTTTTGTTTATCTCCTTCCCCTTCTAAATTAAGTTAAGTGGTGGAGTGGTTTTGTTTTCGGTTGAAATAGGTTAATGATAGTCTTAGCTTCCTATTATATCATATAGGCTTAACCCTTGATACTTCACGTTAAGCCCTCCAATCCCTTGTTAATATAGTATATAGCTTAACCTTTCTACATACCAGCACCCTCTTGGATGTGATTGGATGGACTGCACCTTGATGGTTAATTTGTTGGGGTCGCCATATCCAACATTGGAAGAAATTGGTTTTCACAACCTTCCCCATTTTACCCTCTATAGTCTATCAAGACCCTAGGATAATAACCCCAACATAACACCCAACCTTTAATCAGTGTTAACTAATCTATCTTTCAAAAATCTCTTTGTGTGTGATTGATTATTTACCCTCCCACATTTTGAGCATTTTAATAAATATCCTAGTCTTGTTTTCTGTGCCTTTGTTTGGGCGGTTACTTTATAATCGCACCCATTACAAGAACATAAATATATTTCTTCCATCATGCGTTTACCTCCTTATAACACTTATTACAAAAAGGGATGGTGCGATGAAACAGCCTTGCAGGTTGTCCGCACTTACAAACATATAACTTAGGGATGGGGTTGGTTTTGCTTAATGGCTTGGGAGTTTTAACCCTGGACTTAAACCTTCGATCTATTTTAATTATTCTTTCCATAGTTCTCCCTTGTCTTTATTTTATATGCTTTCTTCTTTATTTTATTTTCAGGCTTTCGGTCATATCTTTTTTGATATTTCAAACGTTTCTTTTTTACTTCAGGGTTTGCATAATTTTGGTTTTGTTTGGATTTGGCTTCAGGTGTGCTATAGTAATCTTTGAAATACCTTTGGCCTTCTTCTGACTGTCGAAATAACTTAGACCTAGCTTTTGACTTAGCCATAACATAAGGTCTTCTGTTGTATTCCTTTCTGGCTTTTATTTTTGAAGGATCTAATTTATCTTCCTCTCTCTTTTTTACTTGTGCTTCGCTATTGTAATATTTCTTTTGACTTATTGCTCTTGCGATTGTATAAGAATTATCTTTCATCTTTCACTCCAAATAATTTTCTATCTTTGAACTCTTCAGCTTTCCCTGCGTTCCAGTTTTTTGTTGGTCTCAAATATCCGCATACTCTACTCCATACCTCGCAAGGCGTTCTTCCTTTCATTGTGCGGACACCTCTTTGTTATGTTTCATTTTCAAAAGGATTAATTTCTTCAATCCACCATATAAGTTACAAGGCTTACATGAGAACCAACACTTCTCTATATTGAAAGATAGTGGGGCATCACATTGGGGGCAGTTAAGGATCCCTTCTTTTTCCGCGATAGCCTGAATATTCAAAACCTTACTCCATCCCCTAGGTTCCCTTAATGTTTCTTGCTTCTCTGGAATATCTAAACCATAGTTTTCTCTAGCTGCCTTAATCACTTCTCTCCCCTGGTCTGGCGTGAAACAAGATTTAGAAGCATCAGAACAATCAATAATCCCTTCCATAACTGCGATTAGTTCTGCTGGACCACCACCGCCACCCGTTCCAATTCCACCATTACACCTAAAACAAATCCATGTATTCGTCATATCATCAACCTTAAAATTCATCCCATTAGCAGAACCATGATAAGGATGAGGCCCTTGATAACATCCTCCACCAATATCTGTAAGCCCCACATAAGAAATGATATTAGATATGGGAATATCCTCGACCTTATCTCCTTGCCAATCCTTTGGCTGGTGTTCCCTTACTATCTTTTCTTTCGGCTTCTTCATGTAGATACCAAATACTTCTTTAAATTTCTCGTAAGGGATAACTTGTATATCTATATCATTCTTAATATCATAACATTCATTTGAAGGATGGGTGGAGTTAGGTCCAACAGCCTGAAACCCTAATCCTAAAAGTTCTCCCATGTGGTGAGACATCTTACCCGTAGAGTTTGGAAACTTGAGGGTTGGGTGATTGAAGATTATCTTCTGCCTATCCCATCCAGTAATTACGATATAGTTATGATCCCTCACTCTGAAAGTTTCTGGGAAGTGTTCCGCGTACAACTTCATTAAAAGTTTATCTGGCGTATCATCATCTAGTACACCTAATTGATTAATGCCTGTTAGTACACCATAATTATTTCTCCCCTTTTGTAATGTTGGAGACATCTCATTGAAAGAGTAGTGTTCCTTCTGCCATCCTTTTTCGTGAGGCACCTTATTCTTAAACCTAAGTTTGCAGAACCTCATATTGATTAATTGTTTGGGTATCATATCACAAAAACCCCCAAAAACCATACACAGGTTACGCAGGTAAAAACTGTGTTTAGCGCTATAAGAGAAATATAAAAAGATTTATTATTTATATTATTTATATTTTTATCTAAAAAATAATTACTACTTTTTATTTTTATGTTTATACTTTTTTTATTTTTTTTATTTTTTTTATTAGTCTCTTTACGCGTAGGGTAGAAATTTACCTGTGTAACCCGTGTATTCCCCCTTGAGATTTTATTTACCCCCACCATTTTACAATTAATTGGCATCCTGAATAACCCCCTTTCCTGCTGAAATTAAATTTAATGATTTCAATTTTATCCCTTTTATTGCACGAACTTGGTAACCTGCATCATTTTTTGGTTGGTACTCTTCACAATCCACAATCTCCTTAAACCTTTTCCAGAAGTGATTTTGCTCTTCCGCTGGATATCCTTTGATGGTGCAGTAGGCCTCATAGGTTTCATAAACTGTAGATTTCTTCTCCTCTTCTGCTAAATCCTTCCCAATAATATCCAGGATAAATGCTGCCACCGAATCACTATGCCTCACCCAAAACTCCTCTACTTCTTTTCGCGTCATGTGCTGGGTAAATCCTTTCTGCTCGATTAATCGGTATAGTCCTTCTAGCGCGAAAATAAGGATCCCTTCCATTTCCTCACTTGTCTTTAACTTCTCAAATAAATTCTCATCTCTTCTTGGGTCCCCTTCTGGAAAGTGTTGTTTAAAATTTAAGATGAGCCATTTTCTAAAAAATCCCCTGGTTCTGTCGGGTGTCCGCGGAGGTTCATTGCAACTAAACATCTGTTTGAGATAGGGGGTAAATTCAAAACTATCCTTCCCTTTTTTCTCCCCACTTATAGGGTCCCCTGAAACAGTCATCTTGAAAACAGAAGTTTGACTTAATGCTTTCTTCGGAAGGTCCGCGAAGATATTAGCTGACTTCCCAAATAACCGCGCCGGTGCAAAAGGATTACTCTCTAAATATTGAAGGGAGATACTCGCACAATTCTTTCTACCTAGAAAATATCTAATCACATTGCATAACAGGCTCTTCCCATTTTCTCCATCTCCATAAAGTAATAACGCCTTCTCAAACCGAACATCATTCAATAAACAATAACCCATCCATTCTTGCGCAACTAATCTTTCCTTCTCTTCTTCCAGAACTTCTCCTAAGAACTTCTTGAATTTTGGACATTGCGCAGTAGAGATATGGTTATGTGGATTCTTATTTATGTAAACATATTTTGGGCTGAAAGATATCAATTCTTTTTTAGTAATATCCCAGATACCATTTCCCACAGGCCTTAAATTCTTTGGTTGGTTTTCTAATTCCTCTCGATCATAATAAGTTTGTCTTTGAATAGAAGATAATATTTCCTTGACTTGTAAATTTATTGCCTTCTCACCTAATCTCCTTTCAATCTCTGCAGATAAATAAATATCTGCTTCCCCAGAATAAATCCCTTCTTCTTCATTGTAAATAATTATATCCCCATTATCTTTGAATGTTTTAATCCCACAGACTTCTTCCCCCTCTACTTCATAAGTATTCTCTTTCATAACTCTTTTACCATAATAGAATTTCCCCTTCTTCCAATCAACCTCACAGACTTCCTGGAATAGTTCGTCGCTGCAAGTTTCCCATGTAACATCTATCTCATCTAATAATAGTTTCTTCTGTATCTTGTCAGCTTCGGCTTCAGCTTTCTTCTCTAATCTTTTCTCTTCTTTTGCTTGGCGTTTCTTTTCCTTAGCTTCCTCCACCTTAGCCTTTTCTGCATCTCTTATCTTTTTGGTAGCTGCTTTCTTCTCAGCCTTCTCTTCCTCGATTTTAAGTTTCTCTTTTGCTTTTGCCTGCGCCTTCTTTTTCTTCGCAGCAGTCGCCACCTTCTCACCTTTCTTTTTATCAGCTATCTTTTTTTGATTAGCTTTTTGTTTTTCCCATGCCTTACCTGCTGCCTCGACTATAGCCACCTTCTCATGCAATAATTGCTTAGCCTCAGTCTTACCTATATTAAACTTCTTAGATCCTTCAGCTAATCCTTGCATCTGTTCCGCGGAACTTTTGTTTGCATACTTTGAAATAAACTTGTCAAATCCTAAATAGTCCGGTTCTTCACTCATCTTCCAAATCCTCCATCAAACATTTAACGAATTGAAAGCAAGTCTTTTTTCTATCATAAGGTAACTTCTCGAATACTTGTGGATAAACAGTTAAGGTAACTGCCATAATCTTTGAATCTTCCCACCCTTCTCGAATACAAAACCATCCTCCAATATGTACTGACTTAGAAAACTTCTGATTTTTCTTAATGTCTTTTGGGATATACTTTATATCTACTGTTGGGTGCATCTCAAACCATCCAAAAACTTTCCTCCATAGATATCTCCATGCACATTTAGATTTACAAAATAGCTTTCCCGAAAGTTTGAAATGTTCTAGGGTTTCTTTCTGGCAAGTAGTGCAGGAATAATACTCTGGGATGGTAACGTTGGTAACCTTCATTCTTTCACCCCCACACCTAGTTTATCCTTAGCCCGTGAAAGAATATCATTCTCCAATTCTTCAACAGGTTCATATCTATCTATGTCCTGTAATGGCGCGACGTTCTCAGTAATGATCTTCATAGCCTGTGCATCAGTTAATGCTTCCCATTGATACTCTCCTGGCTTGTCCGGGTTCTCCATTAAGTTCATATCCTGCGCTTGCTGTTGAGTTAGCCCACAATAAATCAAATCAAACTCTGCACTACACCATGCCCTAATATCTTTGAAAGCACTAGGTCCAATCTGTGAACCCTTCTTGTCACAGTCACCAAAGTACAATACCTTGATTGGTTTATTATATATCTTAGCTGCCCTTTCTATGGCCTTGGCTATTTCCCATTTGTAAGGTATCGAAGGATCCCCCCCAAATGGGACCAAGGGTATGTTTTTTGTATAATATGAAAACTGGTCATACATTGCTCGCGCTTCGAAACAAATCATAACAAAATAATCCTGCGTTCCAATCTTATCTAACTTACAATCCAACTCACTTATCCAATCTTTCTCACTCCATGCGCCTATCCCTTTCCAAATCATACCGCGCGTATCATCCTGTACTATGTCCGGAGTCCAACCGTTATACCACCTCTTCCGTGCTACCGAAGTTTTGTTAATAAATCGGGCCTTATAATCCTCTTTAGAATTAAATATACCATCTTGCAGCAATCTATAGAAAGTCCATCTTAGAGACACTTTGTAAGGTACGCTAGCAATATGACCCTTGGCTACATTTAATAGGTGTGCAGTTTCTGCTCTAGGTTTATATACCATCTTCAGCAACCTCCTTATTTTCAGAATTGAGACTACCAGTATCAGAACCCTTATCCACACGCCAGTATATCTCCCCACTAGGTAGACTCCTTATGGGTTTAGCGTTAAATAGTGCTGCCTTGTCCTCTTTTGAAGGTCTACGTCCAAATCGGTATAACCATAGGGGACACTCTATACATTTGCACTCCCTTACTTCCGGGGCAGATCCTGCACAACAGTCCAAACATTTAAGCCTCATAGACTTAATCGGTGTATGTAGTTTAGGCCTATTCATCTTGCACCTCCAAGTCTGTTATAGTATCAACCTTGATAAATTTCCGATAGTCTCGTTTAGGATCATAGAGTTCTAAGTAATCATCATCAACAGCCATAACCTTTCCTTCGTATCTGTAGCCATTAGAAAAGAATACTACCATAGGCTTATTTAAGTTTTTTAGATTTTGTATCATTAAGTTAGTCATTGTCTAATTAATCAAAAAGTATAAATACCAAAGAAATCATATCTTAGTTGTAGGGCGGATATGGGGATGTCTTCGGATATTCCTATTCTGCTTTTTGTGTACCCTCCACCGTCTTTTCTTTTAAAATTCTTATCTCTACAGTCCTACCAATATATTTACCTGGTATAAAAACATGGGCGGCAGTTCCAGCCTTAGTAACTTCCTTTGTGAGTGTTCCAGCTTCTACGTCAAACTTTGTCATATCTGAATAAAATCCGTGGATCAATTCCTTAACCTTAATCGGCTTTTTTGCAATTGCTTCTTCAACTGTCATGTTGTCGAAAGCTGTTTCTTGTTTTACCATACTAGAGAATAGTATATTTGTTTTATATACATTAGTTCGGTCTTAAGTAGTATAATGTAAAGTATATATTCGAGTAGGGTATATCCCCTTTTAACAGTATATTCTCTCAAAGTATACAAATTGCTTATAACGACTTGTCTCTTATCGCCTATATGAAAAGAGGAGTTAGGGGTAAGGTTCTTTTGGATAGTATCGACCTATCAATAATGAAGATAATAAGAAAAAGGCCAATGGGAATAATGGAGTTAAAAGATAATATCGGGATCGAGCATAAGAACTTGAAGCACCATATAATAAGATTATCAGATAGGGGTTTGATAAAACAGACACCAGTTATAAAAAGCAGAAAGAGGATATTATCCTTATCGAAAAGAAAAAGCATATCAGAGATATTTAATATATTCAAATAACCCTTATCGTCGCTGTGTATAACGCACTGGCGGTACCCGGTTGGGGCGTCCGTAGTGCGTAGCATAAGTTTAAATAGTAATTATTCTTAGTTCTAGTATGAAGCTAGATGTACATAAGCACGAGCAGAGATATAAGAACTGGAAGGATTATGTTTTGGAGAACGGGGAGGATAATATGTCTCAAAGAAACTCGGAGGTTCTTTTAAATTATGTATTCGATATGCAGGTGGGAGTTAATATTTCTAAGAAGTCGAAGAAGGGTGGCCGTAGCTTTCCTAGACTAAACAGCATAAGGCAGAGGATGGCCCAAATGATGAGGGCTTTTGAGAAGCGAGGTTTGAAGGACTTAACAGAATTAACAGAAGAAAAGATGATGGATTATTTTACAGCGTTAAGAACGGGAGAGATAAAAACAGCAAGGCAAGAGAAATATAAATCCGTTCAAGACTATGCTAAGGTTTTCAAATCGTTCTGGCATTGGTGGATTAAGGTTAATAGAAAGAAAGGTATAGCCATAATTGATATAACTGAAGACCTAGATACTTCCAAAGAAGAACAGCCGTCCTTTGTATACATGACTAAGAAACAACTCTATGAAGATTACATGCCTTACTTTGACGATGAGGAACAGATGATATTAAGTTTTGTATTTGATAGTTTGATTAGAAGCCCGACAGAGATATTAAGTTTAGAGGTGGGGGATCTATTCAATAAGGAGGGAGAGGTATGGGTTAATATTCCTGATGAAATATCTAAGGTTAAAGGACGGCTGTTTAATTTAATGTATTGCGGAAGCGACATTAAGAATTATATAAAAAGAAATAATCTAAAACCAGGAGATAAACTATTTAGCTTTTCTTCAATATACTTTAATCGAAAGATGAAGAAGATAGCCCATCAGATATGGGGAGATAAAGTTTCTCATCCAAAGGCCAAAGGAAGATATAACGAAATAACATTATACTCCCTGAGGCACTCGGGCAGCATACATTTTAGAAAGTTAGCAGAAGACCACCCCGAAGCTTTGGGTATTGACACCTTGAGAGAAAGGGGAGGATGGAAAGATTATAAGATGTTGAATTATTATACTTCATTTATCGGACTAACTGGAAAGATACAGAAAGGAAAACTATTATTAAAAGAAGATAAGGATAAATTAGAAATGGAAGTGGAAGACCTTAAGATTTGGAAAGAAGGGATCATGGAAGTTATGGAGAAGATGTTGGAACAAATGACACCGGAAGAAAAAGCAAGACCCTTAGCACTTTCAGAAAAATATAGGGAAGCTTTATTAATATCTCCAACTAAATCTAAGGGGGTTAAAATATGAATAAAAAAACTTTAATAATTTGTGTAGTATCTTGTTTAGTTATTCTTTCCGCCGTATCTGCTGTATATGCTTATTCTTCTATTAATTGGTCTGAACCAACACGGGCAGATGGTAAACCAATAGTATGGGAACAATCTAACAACGGAATAGTTCAAGGGGAATGTCCTAGAGAAGAATATAACATTATGTTTGAAGACTATAGAGAAGGTTTAGTTACTAAGGAAGACATGAAAGAGTATGTAAGATATTGTAAATAATCCGTTTTGTCGTCGGTAAACCCCTATTTTTTACAAAATGTATATAAAAAGCATTGTGTTCTTAATAGGGATGGGAACTAGAAACGATATAATAAATCAAATAACTTCAACAAAGATTTCTCTAAAAAATAAAAATATTCAGATTCAAGACGCCAAAAGAAAACTCGATTTCAAAGGCTTAACAATCAAATCTCAATTAAATCTAGGCTCATCAAAAAGGTCTCATAAAAACTTCAGAAGAGAAGCAAAACGAAATAAAAGACAAGCCATTTCAGATTTACCTCTCTTCGATTCTCAAAGTCTAGGTTTAAGAAATGATTTGTTGGCTGCTGAAGATGATTTGTTCGTTTTCGATAATATGAAAATTGGCGAGGGCATAATATAATGGTTAAATTCTCATCTCCAACAGGGGCAGGAGGGCAACAGATATTCTCCCCAACAACGGGTGCACCCATTAGGAGTGGGGGAAGTGGTGGGGGATCATCTGGAAGACCTACACCTCCTGCAGCAACATCTCAATCTCAAAGAAATAAAGTCTTTGCTGACTTTAGGGCAGGGAAAATATCGCAGTCAGAAGCCATTGGGAAAATCTCAGGGTCTTCCGCAAGAACTTCTTTTGAATCGAGAGTAAATAAGGAAGTACAGAAACAAGAACAAGCGGCCAGAACTAGAGAAGACCAACGGCAAAAGGACATAAAGCAAGGTACTATTAGCGGACAATTTACATTACCAGGCCAACAATCAAGGGGATTAAACGAACAATTCGGAACTAGAACTGACTTCGGAAATGGATTTAGACCTCCAACACAACAACCAACCAGTTTATCTTTTGGACAAGGAACAACGGGAGACTTAGCCCCCAAGTTCGATCCTAATGCACTTAGAGATAAATTCGGTAACGATATAGTTGTGGCCTCATTGGGTGGGGCTGTTAGAGATGATACTTTCATATTACCTAAAGTAGCAATAAAAGAAATAGCAACTACAACACCACCAAGAGCTTTCGGACAGGGAACAATAATTGACGCACCACCATTAAAAGATTTAGGA
>SDBT01011758.1_pt1 | contig 14062 bp, 14 predicted proteins | sample 2277101 | NCBI WGS metagenome assembly SDBT01 (sample SAMN10404973, study PRJNA504765) | marine sediment metagenome | isolation source: marine sediment core GS10_PC15, 103 cmbsf | place: Arctic Ocean: Southern Knipovich Ridge | collected 2010 | reverse complement strand
CCAGTACCATGTTCACCGCGCCTACTGCATTAGCCGCAATCTTGGCGTTATCAGCATCAAGGCCAAGCTCCAGGTATTCGTCATAAGCAAGGCCGCGCTCGAGATCGAATGCCGAGCCGGCGGTACCGCTGATCATACCGACGCCAAAGCCAATCGCTGCCGCTGCCGGTACCGTGATCGGCGCCCCAGGACCGGCCACGGTTCCAGAGGCAGCGCCTATGGACGCGCCGCCGAGGCCCATCGTCACCCCCTCGCGCATACTGGCAAAGGTCATTGGCGCCATCTTGGTATTTTTGACTAGAAATTTCGAAAACCAGTTCTCTGCACCGAACTCGTGCGGCTGCATGGATTTTCTGAGCTCATTGAGCCGCTCCTCATCACCCTCACGAACATCACCGCCGACGTGCCGGGAGCGTATTCGTGCCAGCTCGACCGTAGCCCATCCACTATCCCACCCCATCGCCAGGGGCGCCCATGCTCGTTCAAAGCCGGTCATATTCTCCAGATCGTCCTTGACCACCGACAGGTTATAAGGGTTTTCGGAGGCGAAGCTGGCGAATACCGGTGAGTGCTTGCGGTAGCGCTCAGGATCAAAGTTTCGCTGCCTGACCCGCTCCTCGAGATTATCGAGGTCGGAGTCGATCACTTCCTCAGGCAGCCCGGTAAAGGCCGATACCTTGAAGATCCGCGCAGCACGATCGGCGTCGTGGTTGACCGTATCGGCAAGTTTCAGCCGCAGGTTTTCCTCCTGCTCGCGCTTTTGCCTAAGATATTGCTCCGTGACACTCATTCACCGGCCAGCCTGTTCATTATTTCCTGATCACCAAGCCCTGATTTGAGTGCGAAGTAAGCCTTTTCGAGCTCATGGTCAGTCGGATCATAGCCCGCCGTCGACGCCATATTTCTAAGCAGTTGCTCAACTGAGAGATCCTGACCATCAATAACCACGATATCCGTCGACGCCTCATGCAGCGGCAAATACAGCTTCCGCAGCTGTGATGGAGTAGCACCAGCTACAATAACTGCCTCATCAGGATCGTAGTCACTCATAAAAAAGTCGGTATCGATAAAAGCGCGATCCATCAGCATTTCAGCAAGTTCCTTTCTGCGCTCCTGATTGGTCAGCTTGCGGTTCTCCTCGGCAGATTTATCAGTAATCCGCGTATCAAAACTAAAGCGCAATGCGTTCCTCAGCGCCTCCTGTTTATCGGTCCTGCCTGTTGCCGGGTAAATTGTTCCGCCAGCAGCAGAATCGAGCATCTGCATGTTGGTGAGCCCGGTATCCAGTGGTATCGGCTTTGCTGACTCAAAAGCCGAGGTAATCTGCTCCTGCTCTGACACCATCGATTTCCAGGTCGGGCCATCCACCGTGGTTTTCCAGAATGGTGAGGTCAGATCCTCATTCATTTTCTGCTGGTCGGTCATCTCCTTCCAGCGCCCCCACTCGTTCCAGTCAGTGCGCGTGGCAAATTCCTGATCGTCAAGGTGCAGCTGGTAGTAGACTTTCAGCGTATTACGTTCGCCGGCACTCAGCCTTGCCAGCTCAGAGGCCGGAATATCCTCATAGCTTTCGCCATCATCGATCATGCTTGCAGCGCCACGCATCACACCAAGCCGCATCTGCTGATCGGCGCGGAACATATCGGTATTGCGTGAGGTCACGGAAGTTTGTGCCACCGCCCGGGAGTCCACATCAGGCGCATTGTCACGCACATATTTCTGCCGCTCCTTGCCTTGTGTGGGCAGCGGGAACAGCTCGAATGCCTCATCGGCCACCGCGAAGCCCTTCTGCCGGTCGCGCGTGGTCTTATTCTCCAGCTGCGCCCTTCTGAGCATCTCGATTTTCTCGTCCTGGTGCAGAAAATCAGCCAGTGACCCCGAACCTTTGCCGGCCTTGATATCATCGCGAGAAGGATTCTTGGCAATCGATGTTTTGAGTGCTTCCTCGCGAGCTACCGGATCCATCATCACCAGCTCAGCCATCGCAACCCTTGTGGCAAAGTCCTGACGCTTTTTCTCGGCTTCTACGTCACCCAGATTACCGGCATCCTCGGCAGCGGTTATCCCCTCCAACGCCGTTTGTAGGTGATCGTTGCGGGTCATCGGGTCAGCGGCGGCAATGTCTCGCTCCGACTGATCGAGATTCCGTAGCAGGTCCGCGTTCTCAGTATCAATCCTCAGTCTGCGCCCGATCTCGGCAACCGCGGTGGCGCCACGTTCCACGGTCAGGTTAGCATCGGCATCGAATATCGCGCTGTCATGCTTTGATCTGAATGTCAGGGTCTCGCGGAAGGTTTTCATACCAGTCCGATAGCGCTCATCGAAAGTGGCGTAGTCCTGATCGTCAGCCAGCTCACGCCTCAGCCTTATGTCCTCAGATAAAAGCTGTGACTTGTTATTGGCATACTTGATCGCGTCTTGCTTGCCCTGCCGCTCGACCATGACCTTGGCGAAGGTATCGGCTGCATTGGCCAGCGAGTCCGCTAACGCCAGCTCACCGGACCCAGGTACATCGAGCCGGCTCGACCTGAGCGAAGGTCTGGCGCCGAAATCTGTTACTTGTGGAATTGTTGCCATCAGGCAAAAGCTGCATACGACGATACAGCACTGGTAACGGCATTGACGTAAGAGGCACTGCGGGCTGATTTACCCTCGCGAATAGCTGCCTCGGCGCGGAACCTGAGCCCCTCAGCCTCATCCTGACCGGTATACAGCCTCGACAAAATTCGGTATTCGCCCTCTGCATTGAGGTCAGCAAGCAGCTTGACCACGCCAGCGGAACCGGTACTGCCGCCTTGCGTTGCCGCCACCGCCAGCGCCCGCGAGTACATAAAGTCGCGGTTACGCTCCTCCTCGGCAACCTCGCGAGTCGCCGCGGCCATGCGTCGTTTAGCCGCGTCACGATAGCCCTCGGCTTCGAGTTCCTTGAGGCGTTCTTCTTTCTTGCCCTTCCAGAGCTCTGCTGCACCCATAACAGCGGCTATTGCTAGTTGAGCCATCCGTACAACTCTCCCTGTAAGTGTGTCCAGCCAAGCCGGTGCAGTATGCGGCATCCCTCGGCATGTTCGGCAACCGCAACCATCGGACCGCGGTACTCAGCTGCAAATGCCATTGAGGCCTTGACCGCTCGCATTATAGTAATCGATCGCAGATATGGCTGCAGACGAGGTTTGAAATCTACGAAAAACTTGCCAACGTATTGCTCACGAACCACGCCGATAAGACCTACAACCTCACCATCCATAATGGCTGCATAGGCGCGCAAGGTGCCGCGCGGCTTCTCGCCATAGTAAGCCTCGATATCTTCCGCTGTTGCCAGTCTGGTCAGGATCTCTGGGTGCGCTGACGCTCCACAGTCTCGATCTCCGCAATCGCTGCCAATAGGGTCACTGGTCTCGGTGATGCTGCTTGTAAGCATATTCTGGCGTCTGGATCCCACTCGCCGCCGAATGGGAAATTGTCCTCATGGTAACTTGCGTGAACGGTATTGCCGGCTGTCACCTGACCTTCTTCCACTTGCGGCAGATCATACAACTGCGCAAAAGTAGGCCCGTACTGGAGCCCCTGGAAGTGCATATTCTGCGCGATGAACCCAAGGCGACTTACTTTCTTCCTGTCCATCAGCCCTGCTCCAGTGAGCTCTCCAAGTTTGGCAGACTTGAACTGTGCGGTATACGACAGTCCTGCCACCACCTTTGAAGCCGCCACCGCCAAGGCGCTGGTGAGCGCGCCGGCTGCAGTCACGGTATCAGTGCCAACATCGATACCATCTGCCCAGATAGTCACGGTCTCGCCCCTGAGGTGCAGTAATTCCGTGGTAAATGGCGTGGTGGTCGCGCTTGAGTCATAGACTACGAAAGAATCTGCGATCTTGCTGAGCTGCCCACCGATCGCTTCTGATTCCAAGGCCCACTTGCAGATGTGTCGCTGCTGGCCAGAATTGATAGTGCGTTTGACCAAATAATAAACCTGATCCTCGACTGTCCCGGGCAGCACCGCAACATCCGTAATCTCACCAGTAGCGCCGACAGAATCAATTTGTATCCAGCAAATGACATTCTCCAGCCGGTCATAAACCAATACGCCCACCGTGCCATCAGAGCGAATGCAGTGAATGCGTATATCCGGCTTCATCTGCACCGCAATCTGTATCACACCAATTTCATTGAAATCTGGCGCAAAAACACTCAGGTCGATCGGCCTGTAATCCTGCTGATCAATGTCATAAATCAGTTCATAAAGCCGCTGCTCAGTGCGATCGATAAACACGCCCCTTGATGATATTGACTTGATGTTGAAATTGTTCGGCGTCAACGGCTCATCGAAGCTGTTGGAGCGAGCGCCCAGTGGATTATTCCCATCCATTTTGACCGGCCTGACGTTACCTGTATTTTCAGTAGTTCCTATCATCAGCCGACCCATAGATACCAGCCAGTTGATTGTTTTGATCGGACCCTCGCCAACATTGCGATCAATCGGCGCAGAATCGCCTACGATGTTGTCGTCAAAGGTTTCGTAGGCATCTGAGGCCGAGCCCCAGATGTTGTCATTGCCGGCATACCACAACCTGCCCTCGTGGATTGCTACTGCGGTAGGCCATAGGCGCGCATCCGACCATGCACCCTCCCACCAGTCTTTTGATGCGCTGACCGAACCGAAATCTTTCAGCACATGAGCGGTCATCGAGATAGAGCTGGTAAATCCATACACCCGGCAAACTCCCTGGATTGAGCCACCGGTATAGTTGAGCGTAACGGTTACCGTGTCTGTACCGTAGTCGCCGGTCTTGATACCGATGCGATAATAAATGATCTGGTCATCCTGACCATCATCATAGGAAATCGAGGTATCAGCCGTGTACTGCGGCGAGGTATCGGTCCACGGACCATCAGCGGTAAAGGCAAATTGCAACGTGATGGTGGAGTCGGTGCGGTTCTCGATAATAAGGCCGAATGCGCGGGCTTCCTCGGTGCCGGTAATCTTAATCGGGTCAGTAAAAACATTCTGTGCAGAAATCGAGGAGGTAACTGTCTGGCCCTGTGATGAAATGCGGAACAGCGCCCGGTTATCTGCATGTTCCTGTTTGAATACCGGCAGTCTGGAGGTCAGGGTGATATCACCATTGAGCGCACTGGCGGTCAGTTCGTTGCCGGATACGTTCAGCACCCGGAACGGGCCGTCCTCCGGCAGATGATCGACCATCGACCATGATCGGCCAAGCGAATTTCCCTTACCGCGCCGCTCCAGTTTTTTGATCTGTCCTGTGCTGGAGGTAAAAAATATAACGTCACCGGACTGCGCCCACCTGACATCGATCAATTCCTGAACACTGAAACCGTGGCCCAGTGTTATCGCACCAGCATTGGACGCCAGAGTGCAGCGCGTTACTCTTGCGGAAAACTCACGCTCATTGGCAAATTCAATCACGAATGAGCTGGTGGTCGGCCATACGCTAATCTCATGCAAGCCACGACCAAGCCTTGTCTCTGACACGTAATCATCATCACCGGCAGTCGAGCCCACCTTGAAGCGCATCGGACCATCAAATATCTGTATGCCAAGCCGGTGATCCTGACCCTGCTCGTTGACCGTTATGGTTTGCCTGAGAATGCCGAAATCCGTACCGTTACCTGAAATAATCGCGTGGCCACCCACTTGCCACGCAACGCTGCCGCCAGCCTCCGAGGCATCAGTCCAGCCTGAAATATCACTGGTAAAATTTGGGTTATCGTTACCGGTTGCCGTGTTGGCGAGCCTGCTGAGCTTTACGTCATCGACATAAACAATAATCAGTGTTGGGTCAAAAGCCAGCAACGCAGTCTCATCAACACCAAACACGAACGGCAACAAGCGTCCAGCGGTCGTTACATCATTGCTCATGCGCTCGATAAACTCGAGGCCCGGACGCAACATCATCGAACCAAGTACCCGAGGTATAAAATTGGTCTGAGTTTCGGCCGACATCGCCATGCGCTCGATATCGATGCGCGCAAGACCTAACGATGATATGACACCGCGGTTAAATGCCAGCAGGTGTTTTTTGAAAAAGGCCATCAGCCGATCAGCTGATTGCGATTGCCCCGCTCACCCTGAGCAAATCCCTGACGCGAGCTGGCCCAGTTGCCTTTCGGCGGGAACTTTGTCGGAGCCTCCATTGCATCAGTCGCCTTGGCGTCCGTGAGCGTATCTTTTACCTGTTTTTTGAGGTCTTTATCAGAGTAGTCCAGGCCGGTTAATGTCGGTGCCACCTTGCGCGCCATGTAGTGTTCGACGTACTCGGTAAAATTACCCGGCCACAAACTTAAATCATTGCCAAATTGTGAGTCATTGGAAATGTAACTCACATAGATCGTTTCAATATCGGCAAAAAAGGTCGAGCCCTCTTTATCGTATTGCGTCAACGGCTGAATGAAATATTCGTCAGACGCCACCCCCAAGGTGCGAATGAAATCTGTAGGCAGCTCAAAAGCGAACTGGTAGCCGAATTCCGGCGTTATCGTGGTCGATGCCTCCAGTTGAACCGTGCGCTTGGCAAACTTCCATTGGCCATGCTGCAGCACGCGGTCGATCATATCGTTGTCGAATATATCGTCAAGTTTGAAGCGCGGTTCACGGTTTTCCGTAAGGCTCGCCAGATTGCGCTCGCCAAGTACGTTAAGAGCCCCGTTGTAAATACTCAGTTTGCTTGGCATTTGTCACTCCAGGCCGGCGCATCCCTGCGCCATAGTTCAGTCCTTGATCGGCAATCGGTTACGGCTACCGATTTACGGCTTTTTCGTGTTCTGCCGCTGCCCGCCGAGCAAGGGATTCGGTTTCAAATCCATCCAGTAATGGCTCACCTTTTCTGAGCACTCGCCATTTGTAGTGCGCTCCCGCAAATTTAATCTCATAGATCGATGGCAGTTTCACAGGCGCGGTGGTTGGTGTCAGGTTGAAATAGTTGAGCTTCACCACATGCGCGTACAAGCGGCCAGCACCGGCTACGTGCAGGTCAAGCCGCCATGCGTAATCGTCCGGTAGTACCTGAATCTCATCACCCGGCCTGAGAATTGAGCCTACATTGGCCCAGAATGCCTCATCCAAGACCTGTTCTACCGTGGTCCCAACCTCGACCTCAACGCGCCACACATTGCGCTTTTCAGCCGCCAGCTGGAATCGGGACATAGTGAGGGGCTTAGCTTTGAGCTCGATGTTCTTATCAAGCAAGGGATTTTCAACTTCCGTGGGTGTTTCTACTTCTGGTGTTTCAGCTTCCGTGCCTTGTTGTGCGGGTGGTATCACCTGATCTTTCTCGGCGTCATGACCCGGCTGTTGTTCTTGTGTCGCGGTTGCCATTTAGGTTCTCCAAATACAAGAAAGGGACTGACCCAGAGGAGCCAGTCCCTCGCATTGTCGCGCAAAGCACTCTGAATCGCTACTTATACGACCTAGCTGGTCAGGAACGGCGTCAAAGGCGTTGCCGTGCAAGACAACACACCTTCGATTTGCCAGATGACCCCTGAGATGGCCCGTATGTGTAGCCATCCCCCGATCAGTCCACCCTGAGTGGTCGAGTTCATGGAAATACTCAGGTCGGCAGTACCATCGGCAAAGTGCATTTCACCGGTTGCAGCACCTTCAATTGCGCCGTTGACTGCGCCAAGGAAGAAGTCACCAGATGCACACGCAATCTTGTAGACACCAGAGGTTAGATCAACCGTTGTGGCGAACCAATACTCAAGTCCCGCAACTGCTGCTGGCAAGGTGTAAGTCACTCCCCCCGCGCGGTCGAACAGAAACATGCTGCCCGATTCTGATGGCGTGATTAGCTGCGTTGCGGCCAGTGATGCTTCAAGGTTAAAGCCCGATTTACCGCTGGACAGATTGAGAACGTCCGTCTTAATCGCGATCTTGGTGCCAACCTCAGTCGCGACTACCAGTCCCGGCGTAATGACGAGTGTGCCACCACCAGTAATATCCGCATCGCCCGTAGTGAGTAGATACTCGGTAACAGGATCATTGTCGAACGTGATGATGTCATCGATCAGGAACGTGCCCGAACCCACGCTCTGCAGCGCGATGGATGTCTCGCCAATCGGTTCTACGGCACTACAGAGTGCCCCGCTTGCCGTACCCGGGGTGCGCTGCGCGTTCACCACCAGCTCGGTCGTAACCAGATCGGTCGAGTCCCTGTGAATAACCGTGTCACCGGCCTTGATACCAAGATCCGTTGCGTTGGCGATGTAGTTCACTTCCAAGACGTCATCCAGACCATCGCCGTCCACGTATGACCAGACAGCACCAGTGCCGCCGATTCTCTGTGTGAGAAGCGACGGTGGATTGCTTGTTTCGTATGCCATTACGGTCTCCTATAACAAACAAGGGCCGAGCAAACGCTCAACCCTCGCATTGTCGCCTAAGCGAACCTCTTATGCCAACTGGATCATCGTGACGAGGCCGGCGGCGTCAACCACCGTGACAAGGCAATAATCGATTGTCTCTGACGAGCCGGTGGAATCAATCACCACCACCCTGTCATCGACTTTCACGCCCTTGTCATCTCCATCATCGATGTAGCCGGCAGCAATCACAGTCGCTACCGCATCATCGGATATGTAACACCATTGAGCGGAGCTTAGGCTGGCGGCAGTGTCGCCAGTACCCAGACGAGGGAAATCGAGGTTAAGGCTTCCAGGTGCGTATGCCATCTCAATTCTCCCTTATGCGGCGGCCAGACTTGAGCCATCGTGGTTAATGACTACGATGCCGCTATTCTGCAGCAGCACCGAACCCATGTAAATCGAGCAACGCGACCAGGAGTAATCCTGCTCCTCATCGTAGCCCGCCCGAGCTTCCAGATCGTCAGCATTGAAGGCATGGCCGAGCGCTGATTTATGGAAGCAGAAACACTTTTCTGCGGCTGTGCCAACACCCGGTAAATTCGGATGCACAATCCATTGCATGTTGAGCCACATGTACACGATCGGCCGATCGCGCCATGCCGGATCCGCGTATCGCGTGGGTCCACCATCGATGTACTCACGTGAGCCGAATTCCCTGACCTGCATCATGAACGCCTCATAAGCAGGCGTTACCAGCATACAGATATTGGAATCCCACGGAACCTCGGCCACGCCAAGGATTGTTTTGGCACGTAGGGTCAATCCCAGATCCGCGGTAACCGCGCCGCCGGTATTGACCGTGCCAGTGTTCAACGTGGTGATGATGTCCTGATCGATCTTACGATTGATCACACCCATGCAGGTTTTCTGCATGATCGCGCGCTGGTTGCCCTGCGAGGCGAAAATGTTGAAATCCGTCTTACGCACCAGATCATGCCATTCGACCAGGGTCGCGACGGGTTGGGTTAAGTTGTCACCGCGCGCCGGAATCAATCCATTCACGCCGCGGGTTTTGGCGGTTGCACCACCGGAGTCGGCTACCAGGAATGTCGCCTGATTGCCCTTGATCACAGCTTCGGTCGTCACATACATGCGCAGTAACGATTGCAGCTGCTCAAAACCGGAAATGAACTCTTGCCGATATTGAATTTGAAATGCTGTTTCAGCCATAAGGCTTCTCCCAGAAAAAGAAAATTCCGTCTTTCTTTCGGGTTAGCCTGCTATGTCCAGTGAGCGGGTTAGCCGTGAAGGAACCGCTTCTGATCGGCAGGAGCCGATTTTGGTGTCGGCGCCATAAAGGGTTATCCGACTAGCCGAATATACCTGTGTACCTAAGGTACATCAATAGCCGTGTGAGGTCTTTTTGGCCTTTTTGAAGCCACCAGTGGCGCGATAACGCATCACCTGCTTCTTGCTGTAGCTTCTTTTGCCGCTTTTCTTGTGGGGCATCAGTATTTCCTTCTGCGCGGATTGGGCCTTCCCGGGCCAAGTGGCGTCGACGGCGTACCAAGCGGAATCCTTAAACCCGGTATCTGATCAATGCGGCGCCCGGGCGTTCCTGTAGTGGTCGCCTCCTTGGCATTCGGGTCAATACCGGTAAACTTCTTGGAGGGACTTTCTTTAGTCAACGATATTTTCTTCAACAGCGTACCAAACTTACCCATCTCATTTCCTTATGCGACTTTCTTCTCGTGTTGCAGGCGAATCTCGTACAACTGTTTCAGCCGGTCCTGTGCTTTCTGGTCCTTGAAATACTCGGTACGTTTTTCGCTCATGTACTTCTCGAGCTCGGCAATCTCGTCATTCAGCGTTTTCTGAGCATCGCCACCCGGCGGCGTCAACTGTGTGGCCGGATCGAACCTGCGCTGCTCTGCCGCCATCCCCATAAGAACCTCCGCATTGTTCATAAATGCGCGTCCATCAGCATAGCGGCCATTCAACATCGCGTCTTTCGCATCCTTGCCAAAAACCCGCTCGAGAAAAGCACCTGCCATGTTGATGTTGGCCCGATAATCACTACCCCATTCAGTCCTCAGCGCATCCGTTGCCTCTTGATGCTGCTGAGAGTCAACCTCAGCAATAGCGTCCTGCTGCTCCTCGGCAAAGTTGTTGTACCACTCGATCGCCGCATGGCCTATTTCGGGGGCTGCGTTGACCTTGTGCAGAGCGCCCATAAAGTCAGCCATCAGCTCCTTGTCATCGTCACCAACCACTAAACCTTCAGGCAGATTGTCCATATAGCCCGCGCTCTCCAAGGGAATGCCGTTTGCTTCCCGATAGGCCTTGATATCGTCCTCGGTCGCTCCCTCACCAGGCAATTCTTTGTGCCTGCCCGATGAAATAGTGGCCTGTGCCTCGCGATAAGCCGCTGACATATCCAAAGGCGTTGCAAACCTTTCAAGCGTTGACTTGAATTTGTCGTCATCACCGGCAAAGTCGTCGCGCCAGTTCTTGTCAGTGAGCTCGAAATACTTGGTGGCGAAATCAGTCTGAGTCTCAAAGCCCTTGAGGATATCGATCTGCTCCTCTTTGAGCGCACCTTCGCCCTCGATCATGCCGTCATACCAGTTGCCATCTTCACTCATTTTTGTTCTCCAGCGGATCTCGCCGCAATTTTATCAGGGTCAGTCTTGCTTGGCGCAGTTTTGATCATATACACCAAAGTAGTGCCGGCATGGCGCCGGCCTTCTGCGAAATCTGTGGCCCTGCTCGATCCAGGCCTCCAGGAAGTATCGTGTGTACCAAAGGCCCATATCATCCAGTCCAGTTGCCGCCGCTGTTGTTCGGGGCTCGCGGTACCGTTATAGCAGGCGCGGATTGCCTGCACATCGGCCTCGTGGTAATCCGGGCGCGCCAATGGATCAGGATTTGATAGCAGCGGATCACCGGGCGCTCTCAGCATCAGGCAACCTCAGATTCAGCCCTGGCCAGATCCTTGGCGGCAGCTCCCGTGGTTTTCGCAATCTCGGCAGTTTGCTGTGCTTTTATCGCAGCCTCGGCCTCATCGACCAGGGCTTGCGCATCCTCGACTGAGCGCAGTCGATCCTCTTTGAGTCCGATTCCCTTCAGTGCATCGCGCAGACTCATGCCGATATCCATGTGCGAAAGTGCGCTCGGATCAAGCGCCATTGCGCGCTCGATCAGATCAGCCGATTCCATGAATACGCTGGCGTTCTTGCGCTCGATCGCGTCGTGCAACGGGCTTACAAACTTGAAATGCACATCGCGACCCCGCAGCTCCTCGGGGATGTCCTGCACCGATCCGAAATGACCGGCGCGCAAAAGTCCGTCGAACGTGTCCTCGCACAACTGGCCGTTGTATTCGTGCTCCATCGGCTCGAAAAGCGGCAGCGCAGCCCGCACGTACTCCTCCACGCGCTGACCAACCTCGAACGCAGTCATATCGCCCTCTGGCGGCGGCAGCGTCAGTTTGTTTATGAAAAATGCCTCAGCCAGCATCGCCTGCTGATTGTCGTGTACCTCATAGCCAATCGGCAGGCCGCGCCGATCCTGATTGATCGGCCGCAATACATCGCCCTTGCGCTCATCGTATTCTGCATCGGCCCAGGTGATACCACCGGAATACAGCTGAATATCAGAGCGGATCACATCCTGCGTGGCGATCATTGCCGGTCGCACCGACATCTCGCCGGCCTCCAGCAAAGTCAGGCTCATCGCCTGTAACAGACGCGCATCAGGCAGTCCTGCCACGGTTGCGGGGGAGTAAGCGTATTGGGAGCCCGATACGGTCTGCCATCTTGGCAAGGTAATGCCATGAGAGAACAGCGGTTGCTCATCCATGATGTGTGCATTGCCCACATCCAGATACACCAGAATCCACGGATAGCCCTCGCCCTGTCCAGTCCGGCCCTTGTAAACGTCAGTCGATACCGCGAGCCGCATACACTCGACTTTGCTCAAATCCTGAGTCCCTGTTTTTGTAATCAGGGTCGGGTGCAACTGGCCATCCTTCGGGAACATCTCCTTGAGCTGCTTGATCGAGGGCTTCCACTTAATGTAAATCTCGCCAATGGTGCCGTCTGCCTGCTCGCTCCAGGCAACGTCCCTCAGGTGCCAATCGCGATACAGCAGGTGTGGACGCTCGGCATTCCAGTTGGTTTCGCGGGTAATGCAGCAACAGCCAAAAGCGGCAAAATCAGCATCACCCTCGGAGGTGGCACGGATGAACTGCGCCTTACGGTCATACATAGCGCGCTTCATGCGGCCGGTGGCAAACTCCAGCCACTCGAGCGCGCCCTTGGAAAGATCCTCATCATCATCCACCGAGACCGCAAACCAGTCCTGGCGGCGCGGTCGCAACATGGCCGCAAAGGCATTCGACAGATCGCGGTGTACCAGCAATGGGTAAGACGAATACAGGTGATTGGCGAATTCCTCGCCAATGTAACGGGTCAGGGTGAAGTCCGCTCGCTGCGGATAGAAATTCTCGGCAATCTCCTGCCACAAGGTAGTGATAGCCATGCGCTCGCGCCATAACTGCGCGCCACGCTCAATCAAATACTTGGCATCGGTCATCCGAGCGTGTCCTCCGTGAGCACTGTCTCGATGCGCGAACCGCGGCGCCGTGCCGCTTTCTTGCGCGCTGCGCGTTTCAGAAAATCTTCATCCGGTATCTCGCCTGAGGCAAACATTTTATCCTTGCGTTGCTGCTCAACGGCGGCCTCCTCTCGTTTGCGCTCACCGGATGTTTTTAGGCCCCTGCCAATAATCCAGTTGCCTGTTCGCCTGCCATAATCGAAAAGACTACTCACTACCGCCTCCTTGGTCCGAAATTCACCACTGGATTGCGCTTGCCACGGCGCCTGCCGATATTACCAACTCGCTGATCGGGACGCCATTCGTCAAAATGCGTGATCATCTTCGGTCCAGCGGACCACGCCATCACCACCGCATCGCCCCTGTCCGGTGAGCGGCCAAGCATCTTTATCACATCCTCTTTTTTTGTAGCCTTGATGCCGTTCGCCGTCAGCTCCCAGTGCGGCGCGGTTAAGTCCGATACAAGTTCGGGATCATCCGGCAGCGCGATCGGACTACCGCCGTCCTGGCCCGGGTCCAGTGCTTCACGAAAACGCCACAAGACCTCAGATCGCTTGTTGAAAAACTTGAGCTGCTTTTCAGCGGTCCTGCGAACAGAGGGGTCCATGCCAATGTGCGAACGTACCTCCATGCCATTTTCCTGGCAGTGAGCAAAGGCTTGCGCCCCATTGGTCTCGCCACAATCGAAAATGATCACCGACTCGTTCCTGCGATGCTTGACCACTAAAGCTGCAACATCGGAGCCGTGCGGCGTTTTGATTCCAGGCACCGCAATGATCGGCGCAAACCAACCATCGTGACGGATTGCCAGCGCCGTCTGGTCCTTCTTTCTGGCCGCATCCACCCCAATGGCGCACTGCGGCACCCCGTATGGAGGTTCCGAACGCCAGCGCTGCTGTGCTTTGCGCACCCAATCGGTAGGAATCAGCTGGTTGGCATCATCCACTCGAGCGGCCATGAAATCACCATCACGGATAGCTGAGCGGTATGGTTCTTCCATAGCATCGAGCGTTGCCGCATAACCGGTATCGGCCAGAAACGGGTTGTCAGAAAGCGTCCCGGGAATAAAGGTACGCGACATCGGGATCAGGTAGATCGGGCTGCCATCGTCCTTGGTTCTGCCG
>SDBT01011757.1_pt1 | contig 14063 bp, 8 predicted proteins | sample 2277101 | NCBI WGS metagenome assembly SDBT01 (sample SAMN10404973, study PRJNA504765) | marine sediment metagenome | isolation source: marine sediment core GS10_PC15, 103 cmbsf | place: Arctic Ocean: Southern Knipovich Ridge | collected 2010 | reverse complement strand
TTTAAACCCGAATAAACCGTGGCTTTAGAGACATCAGCCATCCTGGCAACATCGTCAATTGTTATGTTCAATTACTAAACCGCTCCATATTTTCATAACATATTATTATAACAACACTTATCATATTATTTTATCCATTTACTAAACCGGTTTAGTAAATATAATATAAAAATTTTCTTATGTCAATATAAAAATTGAAATATTAGTCTGAATAATGCAGGTTAAGGTGTTCCGATACAATATAGATATTTGAACCCGCGGAGATATATATTTTTGCCAATTATTACCGGTGAAGCATGAAATTTGTCATCAAGCTGATTTTTTGCCAAAATCTCAAATTTCGGGCCATGTTTTATCACGTAGCTTAAACCGGTTCCTCCGATAATATAAAACCTGTCCCCCACCCCAACCGGTGAAGTAAACAGGCTGCCCATTCCATCCAGTTTTTGATTGCTGTAATGAACCTTGCCGTCGTTAGCATCGAGACAGGTTAATATGCCGTTGTTGGATTTCAAAAAATAGAGATTATTTTCCATAAGCAGTGGGGATGGTGTGTAAGGAGTGTCCTTATCATAACGCCAGGCTATGGTTTCCGAATCGCTTATATCTCCTTTAGCCTCAGAAAGGCGGATAGCCAGCAGGGCACTGCCCCGGTGGCCGCTCATCAGATAAACCATATTTTCTTTTACGACAGGCATAGGAATAACATTGGCAAACAGGCCTTTGGATTGCCATATCAGTTTGCCGGTCTCAAGATCATAACTGCGTATTAATTTTGTAGCGCCGGTAATAACCTGGGGTTTACCATTCACTTCGACTACCAATGGGGTCTACCAGGTTGTAGTTTCGTCCCGGTTTTTCTTCCGTATATCTTTACCGGTTTTTTTATCCACGGCAATGATAAACGACTGAGCTTCCTGATCCCATAAAACAACTATTTTGTCTTTATAAAGAACCGGGGAGCTGCCCTCACCAAAACTGTTCCTCTTTTCCATCTGGCCAAAATCACGCTGCCATTTGAGGTTACCTTTCAGATCTAGACAAAAGAGTCCCCTTGATCCGAAATAAGCATAGATATTTTCACCATCGGTAACCGGAGAATTTGAAGCCCAACTGCCAAATTGGTGGGTGCCTTCCTGAGGGACTTCCTCGGCGACGGTTTTTTGCCATTGAATTTTACCGGTAAGCCTGTTTAGAGATATAACATCAAATTTATGGACATTTTTTGTCTGTTTGGAACGCCGGCGCCTGCCGCCCTGTTGAGGTTCATCCTGATTCTGCCCTCCCATATCAACCGCTGTTAACAGGAATATTTGATCTCCCCAGGTGATCGGCGTGGCGTAACCTGTGCCGGGAATCGGAACTTTCCATTTTACATTTTTGGATTCGCTCCAGGTCAGAGGAGGATTGCCATCGGGAGAAATGCCGTTGGCAAAAGGGCCGCGCCAGTTAGGCCAGTTTTTATCATAATCGACGGATTTGTCCTGTGCTAACAGGATACCTGAAAGTATTAATAATATGCCGGATAAAATAATTCTGGATTTCATAAAATCAACCTCCTGTTTAGATTTAACTGATTTCTGATTTTGAAGTTGTTCGGATTCTTCAACGTAGGGCGAAGCATTCTTTTTGCGGATAACGGGATATTTTTTCTCCCTGCTTAGAATGCTTCGCCCCTACGGCTAAATAATGCGGAAAATCTGGGATATCAAATTAATCGCCCTTTTTACCGATACAATACAGATGGGTCGAGGTCCGGATAAAAATTTGTGAATTAGATATCGCCGGGGATGCTAGTGTGTATGTGCCATCCAGTTCACTGGTAGCCAGCAGCTTAAACTCCGGCCCGGCTGCTACTACGGAAGTGACAGAGTTTTCATTTAATATGTAAATTTTACCCTCGACAAGAATCGGTGAAGCGCTGACAATCCCTTCGGTAGTTTTTTCCGGTCCCCAGATCAGGTTCCCTTTTTTAGCGTCCAGGCAGGAGACCAGACCCCGGTCATCCACCATATAAAAATATTTGCCGTCACAAATGGGAGAAGGGACATCCGGAGCGGCTGATCCTTCCCATTTCCACACCAGATTACTGGTTGAGATATCGCCGCTGCCGCCGACTTTCAGCGCTAATATCGGATTTTTTCTGGTAGGGGCATAGATCATGCCGTCTGCAACCACCGGTGTTCCGACGATTCGGTAATTACGCCGTTTTCGAGGATTTAATCCGGCTGCCCGCCAGAGTTCTTCTCCGGATTCGGGATCATGACCGGTTACATAATCGCCGCCTGAAATGATGATCTCGGTTTTCCCGTCATATTTAAGCAGAACCGGGGTGGTGTATGCATCAGGTGATTCACTCAAAGCATCCGTTGGCCGTTCCTGACGCCATTTTACTTTTCCGGTTTTGCCGTCATAACAAACAATATAGGATGGTTCATCGGTTCGCATACCATGGAGTACCTCAACAAACAGGCTGCCATCATAAAGCATTGGCGAGGAGGCGTAACCCCAGTTCAATCCAAATTCACCATAATCCTGCTGGAGATTTTTACTCCAGATTGTTTTACCGGTCATATCAAAAGCCATCACCATTCCGGTGCCGGTTACCACCCAGATATTTTTGCCGTCAGTTACAGGTGAAGGAGAAACTTCATTCTGTTTATTATGAATCTTGTTTTTATTATCCAGTTGCTGCTGCCATAATATTTTACCGTCGGTTTTTGACAGACAAATTAAAAACATTTCCACCCCGCCCGGATCCCGTCTTGGTCTTCTTCTTCTCCGTCTCTGATTTTGCTGTTGCGGCGGCGGTTCCGGTTCCGCAACTTTTGGTTTAACTTCAGCTTTTGACGGTGAAGTCACAAAAATCCGATCCCCCCAAATTATCGGTGTTGCAGCGCTCCAGGAAGGCAGTTCCTTTTTCCATATGATATTTTCTGTAGTGCTCCAGGTTATCGGAACATTTGTAGCCTTACTGATTCCGTGAAAATCCGGGCCGCGCCAATGGGGCCAATTTTCCTGAGCCCCGGTTATGCTGTAAAATAGCAGAGAAACAATTATTAAAGAAAAGAGTTTTATTGTTCGGTTCATTACTACCTCCGTTTTTTTCGTTTTAATTAAATATCATATGGAAATAAGTGAACAATTTAATCTGGTTATTCATGAAATTAACAATTCAACTACAAAACTAAAAAAATCCCTCCTTTTCAGCGATCAACAGAGTAGACTGGATGATATTGCTGTCATTTATAGCGATACTCTCCTTATCATCAAAAGGCGTTGGATATTTCGCCCATGTTGTCATTCCGAGCGAAAACACGACGTTTTTCAGTCGTGATGCAGAGCCGTGTCCGCCCACTGGCGGGAGGAATCTCATACCACTAAACACTCTTAAAAAAAAAACTGAATAGTGAATTTAAATTCCACTGGTATGAGATTCCTCGTTAGCACTCGGAATGACAAAAGAGAAAAAAATCATTATACAGCAACACCCAGAATCGGCCAGGCAGGCTTGAATGACAACATGTCATTCATTCCTGAGCGCCGGTAAAAGGTCTTTTTTGGTTGCCATAAATGTCGCTGAGATCGTCCATACTCCGCCATTAACAATTACAGCTATCAATAGAAAACTAATAGTGAAATACGGGATGGCTGATCCCGGTGTTAGCAGTGACGGCAAACTGGCAAACAATGCTGCAACAATTCCCAATAAAACCCCGGCAATCATCAAAACCGAATGTTCGGATAATATTAATGTCTGAATAGAACTGCGATTGAAACCGACCCCGCGAAGTAAAGCCAATTCCCCTCTCCGCTCGGTAACATTCCTATAGACAACAATACCGATTCCGATACTGCCCAGAATTAAACCAAAACTACCCAGGATCAGAAAGATGGATAAATATGTGTTTTCGACTTGATTAAACTCGGCCAGGCGTTTGGAAGCAGAAGTTAAATTTATACCCTGATCCTGGAGACTCCGGGAAATTGACCCGGAAATTTTTTCGATTTCTCCTGAAGGGCTATCGACAAGGAACAACCGGAATCCGCTGATTGACGGGTATTTCCGGATAAACTGTTTTTCAGATATAATAATATTACCCTGAAAGATTGAGTTGGCAAGTCCCCCCACCAATTTTACCCTGAATAACCTGCCATTTTCATCCCGGTATATAAGGGTATCTCCCACTGATTTTCCCAAACCCCAAACAATAACCGATAAATCCGCAACCGCCGGAATAACAGTTCCGGGGAGATCTTGAGAAAGAATTGACCATGGATTACCGGGATCAACTTCATCGGTTATTTTAACAAAATTAAACGAGCCTCTTTTTATCAGTTCTTCCGGGTTGACCCCTATTAATTGAGGCGTAGAAACCCGGTTGAGATTCAGGCAGCTGGCATCGTCACCTTCCTTAACCCGGAATTGCACAAATTTAACCATATTTGAATCCGGATATTCCAGACTGTAAAATTGCCGCCCCTTTTTACTGTTTAAATCATAAATAACCGGGATAGTAGTTTCTCCAAACAGGGTAAAACCTCCGGTTCCCGAATTACGTTTGTGGACATCCTGCAAGGTCCCGTGACGATTGGCACCCACGGTAAATACTATAAACAAGCCGCTTGCTAATAATGCTATCAGAGTAAGGCTGCGTTTTCTTTTCCGAACGCTATATCTTAGAGCCAGATTAAACAGACTAAATTTACCGCCATCCCGATGTTTTCCGGACCTGAGTAAAATTTTATCTACAAATATTATCCCAGCCATTAAAAGTAAACTACCGGCGCTAAAAAAGGCGGCAAAAGCTTCTCTTCCCCGACCCGGATCTGTCGTGGCCAGGATGATAAATACCGAGATAACCGATAATATCCCGATGATCAAACTGATCCGGCCGGTTTTTTTCCGGGTAAAATCCAGTTTAACCACACCCTTTTGTAGGTTTGAAATCGGCTGTTTAACCTGTTTTTTTGCAATCAGCCAAATTGTCAGAAAAGCTATAATTATTCCGATTAATGTACCGAAAATAATTGTTGACAAATTAAAGTGAAGCCGGAGGGCAGAGGTGCCCACCGCTCCATGCCAGACCGTTTTTAAAGCAGCCAAAACAATCTGGTTATAAAACAGGCCTGAAACTGCACCCAGCAAACTACCTGAAACCACAAGAACCAGGGCCTCAAAATAAATCAATTTTTTTACATATTTTTTTGTAAATCCTAACGCCAGCAACAGGCCATTTTCTTCGGATCTTTGTTCGACACTAAATACAAACAACAATCCGGTTAACAGCAGGGCCGCAACTACTATAAAAAAACTTAGTCCGAGAAATAGCCCGGAAAAATCCACTGATTGTTGGCTTGCCGTTAGTCCTTCCTGTTTTAAATTTCTAAAAACATATCCCAGGCTTTCCGGATCTAAATTGTTTTTCAAATTTTTTTCAATTTCTTCAGTTTTGGAATTTGGGAATCGCATTGCGGTTAAATTGCCAAAACGATTTCGCCACATTTTCTGGGCGCCGGCCAGGGTAACAAAAGCTTTGGGGATTCCGTGATAATTTTCCCAATACTGTTCATCTTTATCGCGGATTTTTTCCAGATCGATGGGGATCCCCGGTTCCCAGTCCCGGCAGTTTTCCTGGTCCGCCAAACCCGGAAAATCGGGCATCAAATTTTTATCGGCATATTTTCCCCGAATGGGAACCACTGATCTGATCCGGAAAAAGCTCGCTTCTTCTTTCAAATCACGTTTTGAGCCTAGCACATAATAGGTTAAACTGATCTGATCACCGGGTTTGACATTCAGATCTGAAGCCAGCCAATCGTTAATGATAATTTCATCGTCTTTCATACCGGGGGGCAGTAAAAACGGCGGTGCCGACACAAATGAATAGGGTGTCGAGCTGTTTTTACTGGTTATTTCATTGACAAAATAAGTTAAAACAGGTTGAACATCCCCAGAAATCCTGCTTCCGGCGGCGACAATTTGCTGTCCTAAAAAAATACGGTTTGATGTCAGTTCCACAACATTGGGGGTTTTTAAAACGGTCAATTCCAATCCGGCATCTGCCATTGTCCAGACCTGCCGTAACGAGAAGGTTAATTTTTTTTCAGATAACGGATTTTCCGGTCTTTGCAGGAGCAGCAGCAAATTAGCCTGTTCAGTTAGATTCATCTCCCGGGATAAAAAATCAAGGGACAGAAAAACCGAATATGGTGCCGTTTGATCTGTTTTTAAGCTAAACCGGCCCAACTCCGAATCGGTTGCGATTTTTTTCACTTTCAAACGCAGCGCCACATCCAGATCCGAATCTAATGCCAAAGGGACATCCTTCGGTAAATAATCTAATTTTTCGATACGGAGTAAAAACTCATCACCCGGTTTTAAGTCGAGACGAAAAGCTAAATATTGGTTTACAATTGCTTCATCCCCCAGGAGCTTTTGATAATGTTCTTCAACATCGCCAATTTTACCGAAGCCGGAATTTATGCCAAACACTTGAATTTTATTTATTCTTTTCCGGCCACCCCCGGCAATGGCAATCCCCTTGGTATGTAAGACCGGAACAACAGTGGTTTTGAGGATTTCGGAAAGATTTTCGGCCAGCTTAGCCCGAAAAAACCGGTCCCCTGAACTTAAGACAAATTGTGTTTTACCCAGGCGATCAAAAACAAGCTGTCGTAAACTAAAACGGACAGAATCACCAACTACTAATGCACCCACCAAAATAGCCGTGCTTACCATGGTTCCCAGGACAACCCAGATATGGGTTCGTCGATAATATTGCAGGCTGCGAAAGATGATTTTCCAAAAATTCATATAATTAATTTTATGTTATTTTACCCGTTTTAATATTTCTTCTTTATATGGAGTGCAGTATCAGTGATACTGCGTTATAATATTGCATCAACACTGTTGATGCACTCCAAAAAAGCACTCCATATAAAACTCCAAAAGCCAACCTCCCGCAGGTTTTCTTATTTAATCCTGTAATAATTCAAAATTCAACTGGACATTCTTACTAAGCCTGCGGGAGGATTTCTTACACTCCAAAAAGCACAGAAGATTGTCGAGCAAGGCGACATCAGCCCCTAACTTAACTCCTCCAATTTGCCATTTTTGAGATTATACATCTGATCCATGCGCCTGGCCAGGTTGATTGAATGGGTTACAACCACCAGGGTAACAGTGTTTGTTTTATTAAGTTCAATCAGGAGTTGTCCTAAATTTTCAGCAGAGGCTGAATCAAGGGAACCGGTAGGTTCATCGGCCAATACCAGCCTGGGTTTATTGATTAAAGCACGAACGACAGCTACCCTCTGTTGTTCGCCACCGGATAATTGGGCCGGAAAATAATGGATCCGTCCTTCAAGACCGACCATTTTTAATAATAATTTTGCCCGGTCTACAAAATCAGTGCTTTCCGTTTTTGCCGGGATAGTCGGGATTAGCACATTTTCCAAAACAGTACACTGGGGCAATAGATGATGAAGTTGAAAAATAAAACCAAAATCCCGGTTTCTGATTTCGGCAAGCTGGTTATCATTCAGGCCGGTTAGATCCCTGCCTTCGAAAAAAACGCCACCTGAATTCGGTTTGTCCAGAGCACCCATTATATTCAGCAGGGTACTTTTTCCGGAACCCGAGGGTCCGGCTATTGCAATAGATACACCCTGATTAACCTTAAGAGAGATGTCCTTGAGGATAGAAACGGCCCCTCCGCCAGAAGGAGTATCATATTTTTTCGCGATGTTTTTTAATTCAATTAATGTTTTAGTATTATTCATAATCTCCAATTTATAATTATCTGTTTTTAAAACAACATATTTTTTGATTTCAAATTTCTATTTATACTTTAAAACAATTTAAGCAGTTTTTTATTCTAACTTAAATAATTCCCCAAAATAAAAACTTCCTCTATAAAACTAACAAGTTTCCTTCTGAATGACAGGTCCCCATGGTCATGAGGACAAGCTTGGCTTTGGCTGCTCCACATTGTCATCCAGTAGGGATCTTTTTACTGTTACTACCAAAGGTGCTAATGTACACACCTACAATTTTTCATTCCAAAACACTCTTATAAACCTCAATAATATTTTTCGCCATATCCGTCATCGAAAACCGTTCCATTACAGCCTCCCTGCCTTGTTTGCCAAGTTTACGAACCCGATTCGGGTTACTTAGCAGAGAGGAGATGCCTTGGGCAAGATTTTCACTATCATTAGGCTGGTAAATAATTCCACCATTAGTTGACTTTATAAATTCCGGGTAACCACCTACGTTTGGTTGTACAATCGGAACTCCGGCCGCTAAAGCCTCAACCTGATATGCGCCAAAAGCCTCACCGGTGGGAACAGGAACCGAAAGCAGGGTTAACGAGCTGAGAAACCGGATACGTTTTTTCTTAGAAAAATCTTCAAATATGTGAACGTCATTTTGGAAACCAAAACCGGCAATCTTTTTCAGGTTTTTTTCGACAAAAATTTTGTCGTCACTGGTATAACCCCCGGTCAGATATAACTTCAAATCTTTAAAACGACTATCCTGTTTTACTTTAATAAAAGCGTCGATCAGAATACCCAGGCCAAAATATTCCGACATCCGGCACAAATATCCGATTACCGGCGGATCGAAAGGAAGTCGTGATATCTCATAACCATCTAAATTAATACCGCCGTGGACAACCTTCATTTTCCCTTTGGGGATTTTTAGCTGATCCATAGATTTATTTGCATAATACTGGCTGGCCGTAATAAACATATCAACATCAACAGCTCTTTCCGCCATCAAATTCCAGATTTTGGATTGATACTCTTCGCTCATCGGATCGATCCATTCATTTTCATCCTGCAAAGAGCAAACAATAATTGAACCTAAATCATTTTTTAATCTTTTTGCCAATCCCAGTAACAGGGAATTTGAAAGATGGACTACATCGGGTTTGACCTCTTTTTTAAGGTATTTTATCAGGTGATCAAGTTCCGATGCCTGATGCCCTTCTTCACCAAGGAGCATTGAAATTGTCATCTCTTCCAAACCGGCAGCCCGGGTTGAACCGGATTTTTTGGCCGCAAAACGCAATAGAACCTGTGAATCAAAAAATCTTTCCAGCCACATCGGAGCGTGTCGATAAAAGGACAATTTTTCTTTAAGATAGATATTTATGGCACCATAAAAAACCGGGGTATCATAAAATTTCTGATTTTCATTTACACTTATCGGCAAATACATCGGCACCATATGGACATCATGTTCAAGTGCCAGCATGGATATTATCAGTTCATTATCCCGCAGACAGTTCTGGCAATAAAATGTTCCTCCGGATCCAGGTATAATATGGACAATCTTCATTTACTTTCTCCAAATGTATATACGCGGCCATCTTCAGCTCCAATCACAATTTTTCCTCCGGCAACAGCGGGACAGCTACTAACGGCTTCCCCTATTTCATAAGACCATATTTTTTTTCCGTCGAGCAAATTTACAATATAGATCCTGCCGTCTGCCGATCCGAATACGACTTTATCCCCGGCGATCACGGGTGAACTGTCCACTTCATCAAGAGTTCGAAATGTCCATATCTTTTGACCTGTTTCCCGGTCGACGCAATGCAGAGAATAATCCCGGGAGCCGATTATGACCCGATCTTTACCAATTGCCGGAGAAGAGAAAAAAGCATCACCGTTTTTTTCATCCTGATATTCCCAGACAATCTCCTGCTCAACTAAATCGATACAAACAAGTTTATTTCCATAGTGACCAAGATAGGCTCTGTTATCAACCAATGCTGCAGAACCGGCTATGTATGAACCGGCGAGAACTTCTCCTTTTTTTGATCCGTCAAATACGGAGACGATATGGAGTATTTCATCACAACCGCCAAAAACCACAACCTCACCATCCGTGGCCGGCGCCCCATTGATATAATAACCGGTTTCGTAGGTCCATTTAAGTTCCCCGGATTCTGCACCAAAACCGTACATTTTATTATCATAACTGCCCACCATGATCAGTTTTTCCCCGGTGTCCGGAATCTTTACCCAGTTTGCTGAGCCCATAATTTCGCTCTGAATTTCGTATTTCCAGGACAATTTCCCGGTGTGAGCATCTATAGCAAAAAAATCGCCGTTCAGCGAACCGACATATATGGTCTGATCTACCAGTAATGGGGGTGCTTCCACATCATCACCGGTATCAAACTGCCATACTTTTGAGCCGTCAGACAAATTCAGGGCATAAACATTACCGTCATTAGAACCGATGTAGACTTTGCCAAAACCGATTACCGGGGACGATAAAATTTCATACTCTGTTTTAAAGGACCAGAGCAGATCAGGATTTTCCGGCAGCTCACTATCCGATACTCCTGAAAGCCCGGGATCCCCGCGAAAAACCGGCCAGCTTAACTTATCGACATTTTCGGCACCCTCCTCCTGTTTTTCTCCGGTGGAACAGGAAAACAGTGGAATCAAGAACAATAATAATATAATTCTCAGTCTATTTTGATACATTTGTTTAGTCCTTAACATTGAGTTTTCATAAAGTAACAAATCCGCAAGTCAAATTTTTATATCCCCATGTCATTCTGAGGAGCAAAGCGACGACAGAATCTCATACCAACTAATTGTGCTAAGTGGAAAAAGATTCCTCCCGCCAGTGGGCGGACACGGCTCTTCATCACGACTGAGAACCGTCGTGTTTGCGCTCGGAATGACAAGGCGTTTAAAAACAAACCTTCGGTCTTCAATAACTCTTTCCCATTTACTCCTCAGAACGATCCCGCCGGGCCAGTGCCGCTGTGGGACAGGCCTCTATACATTCATTTGCGGTTTTTTCAAGTCCTTTGTCCATCGCCTCCCCTAAAGCCGGTTCAACCCTAACATCAAATCCACGATTGACAAAAGTTAAACCGATTTTTTCCCCGGCCTTTTGGGTAATTTGAATACATAAATTACATTTAATGCACTTCCCAGGTTCATATACTACCCGGTCATGCTGTAAAATTTTCTCAAATTTTTGTCTTTTTCCGATTTTATAAGCCGATTGGTTCGCTTTATATTCTTCACAATAATTCCGTAATTTACAGGAATCAAGTTTACGACAATCACAAGAAAAACACCTGGCAGATTCCTGCCTGGCCTCCGGATCCGAATAACCGTTAACAAAACCACCATCCGGAATAAATTGCTGATATTTTTTTGCTTCTTTGATGAACTCTTCTCCCTCACCCTCACGAATTTTTCCCATCATAGAATTAAATCTTTTCGGAGGTCCGGTAACCGAAACATTATTTACGAATTGATCAACCGAAAAGGCGAGCTGTTTACCATGGGCAGCAGAACGAATCGCCATCCGGCCCTGGGAAATAATATTGCCACCGACAAAAACAGAAGGAACTGAAGTTTCAAATGTCCTTCTATTCACAATAATTCCACGGGAGGAAAATTTAATTTCTGAATTTTTAAACACCGCAGCATCGATGGTTCCCAATGCCAGAACTACGACATCATATTTTTCCTGTAATTCCGGCAATTCAAAATTTTTACCCAGGGTTTGCTCTTTCCGGAACTCCACCCCTAAATCAAATATCTGCTGAATTTCTCTTTCCAGGACAGACCGGGGCAATTTTTCTTCAGGCACCCCGTAGCGAAGCAGTCCCCCCGGTTCCGGATTTTGATCATAGAGAACACAATCATGCCCCTTTGGAACTAAATAATACGCGGCAGACAGACCGGCCGGCCCGGCTCCGATCACCGCCACTTTTTTTCCGGATTTTGGTTTTAATTCCGGCCGGTAAGGAGACTCTCTGGCCAGATCAACATCTGCCACAAACCTTTTTAAATGGCAAATTGACACCGTAGAGTCATAAAAACCCCGATTACAGCCGTTTTCACAGGGCGCTGAACAGATTCGTCCTAAAACGGCAGGAAGGGCTATATCCTTTTTAACCGTTATTATGGCTTGCTCAAATTTTTTCTCTTCAATCTGACGGTTCATCAGGGGAATATTCATATTAGCGGGACAAGTTCTATGACACGGTGCTTCACAGTCACCGACATGTTCACTCATCAACATCTCTAGGGTATCTTTGCGCGCTTCTATTACTTTTTCGCTGAAAGTTTCTATTTCCATCCCCGCAGCAACCGGCGCCGCGCAGGCAGGAATTAATTTGTCGGTTTTTAATTCATGAACCACACATACCATACAGGAGCTGTTTGAATGGTATCCGTTTAGATAACACATAGTCGGGATCGGGATACCCAATTTTTTAGCGACAGTTAAAATCGTGTCCCCGGCAGAAACCGAAACGGCCCGGTTATCTATTTTTATATCAATTTTAGGTAAATGTTCAGCCACAAAGACTCCAATATTCCATTACTCCGTCAAGGGCGAAGAGCCCTTCGCCCCTACATGCTTTGCCATCGTCCAGCTCCATGGTCCATCGTCAATTTCTTTAATAATCCATTACTCCAATTTCCCTCATATCAACACAACCGCCCCGGTGGGACAAACCTGTTTACAGGTATCACATTTGGTACATTTTTCCTGAATAATTTCATGTTGTAGGTATGGTTTAACCGGTATCGCATCAACCGGACATTTTTGGGCACATAGTGTACAGCCGATACAGGTGTCGGAGATGGAATAAGTAATCAGATCTTTACACCTTTTGGCAGGACATATACCCTTCAGGTGTGCTTCATATTCATCTCTAAAATACTTCAGTGTGGTCAGAACCGGGTTAGGCGCTGTTTTTCCCAGTCCGCATAAACTGCCCTGCCGGGTTTTTTCTGCTATTTCTTCCAGCTTTTTCAGATCAGCTTTTTTGCCTGTTCCGGAACACAGTTTTTCAAGTATTTCAAGCATATGATGGGTTCCGATCCGGCAGTATGTGCATTTACCGCAGGATTGTGAACAGGTGAAAGTGAGGAAATACCTGGCAATGTCCACCATACAATCGGTGTCATCCATCACCAATAAACCACCGGAGCCCATCATTGCACCGATAGTGTTTAGATCCTCATAATCTACCCTGGATGAAGCCAGTTCCGCCGGAACACAACCTCCGGAGGGACCTCCGATCTGAACAGCCTTAAACTGTTTGCCATTTTCGATCCCGCCGCCAATTTCTTCAACAATCTCTTGAATAGTTATTCCCATCGGTACTTCAATAAGTCCGCCGCGGACAATCTTGCCGGCGAGTGAAAAAACTTTAGTGCCTTTACTGTTTTTTGTTCCCAAACTTGCGAAAGCTTCATGCCCTTTTCTAATAATCCAGGGCACTGTTGCAAAAGTTTCACAGTTGTTTACCAGGGTTGAATGTCCCCATAAACCGTTATGAACAGGATAAGGCGGCCGAAAACTTGGCATTCCCCGTTTACCTTCAATGGAGGCGATCAGCGCGGTTTCTTCCCCGCAGACAAAAGCGCCTGCTCCTTCCATAACCTTTAAATTTAAACAAAAACCGCTATCCAGAATATTATCACCGAGAAGTCCGGTATTTTCACATTGTTCGATGGCATCTCTGATCCGCTCCACGGCCAGGGAATATTCAGCACGAATGTAAAAATAACCAGCATGTGCCCCGATTGCAAAAGCCGCGATAATCATCCCCTCAATAACCCGAAACGGATAAGATTCCAATATCATCCGGTCCATAAAAGCCCCGGGATCACCCTCGTCACCGTTACAGATAATATATTTTTTTTCATCTTTTACCTGAAAAGCGAACTGCCATTTTTGTCCGGTTGGAAACCCGGCCCCGCCCCGGCCTCTTAATCCGCTATTTTTAATTTGGGTGATGACTTTTTCCGGGGATAATTTCAATAAACAGCTTTGTAACCCTTTAAATCCATCTCTTGATCGATATTCATCAAGATCCAGGGGATCGATCTCACCGCAATGTTCGGTGGCAATATGATGCTGCCGGCCTAAAAAGGCCTCAATCTGGGGATCCCGGGTATCTTTGGAATGGCGCTTAAACCCGGCGGAATTCCGGTCGTCGACGATAGTTTCCAGAAAATTTAAGGTTATATTTTTTATCCGTTGACCAAGTGATTTTGGT
>SDBT01011756.1_pt1 | contig 14066 bp, 21 predicted proteins | sample 2277101 | NCBI WGS metagenome assembly SDBT01 (sample SAMN10404973, study PRJNA504765) | marine sediment metagenome | isolation source: marine sediment core GS10_PC15, 103 cmbsf | place: Arctic Ocean: Southern Knipovich Ridge | collected 2010 | reverse complement strand
CCGCCTCGCCGGCGTCCTCGGCCGCAGCGAACAAGTGGTGGCCGGTAACGTCCTGATCCGTCCGCCACGACGTGCCGACTGTGCGATTGAGAATCCGCAGATCGAGGTCGACAATGAGAGTGGTTGGGCGATGCGGCACGATAAAGTCTACCATACGCATGGCTATTCGGCTTTTTTCGTCAGGCAGGCGGGCCGGGGAAGCTACCTCGAGCGCATAGAATAGGCCCGCGGGGCAGGCGGGCCTTGAAAGAATCGGGCCGGAATTCTAACCCGGCGCCGTGAACATCACCGTTTCTGAATCGATCAAAAACTCACACCCAGTCGCCTCGCAAATCGCGATGAGGTGACGGACGTTCGGCTCTTTCTCGCCGGACTCCAGCCCCCAGATGAATCGTTGCGCGACCTTCAATTCGGCGCCAAGGTCGCGTTGCGTCATCCCGGCGGCCAAGCGTGCGTCGCGGATCTGGATATTAAGAGCGGGGCGGGTTGGTTTTCGGGGCTCGCGTTTCGGCATTGAGGAAATCTCACGGTAAAAGGAAATCCCACCCCCGGCGGCCATCACCGAACCCTACGGCTAGCCGGGAGTGGGGTCAGTTAGTCGGTAAGCACTTCGGCATCGTCGAAATCCAGTTGGGTGACGGAGACCTCCTGTTCGACGAACTCGCCGCCGTGATCGCGGAACTGGCGAATGGCTTCGTCCGGCGTGTCTGCCTCTACGGCCCAAATCTGAAAACCTTCAGCAGCCTTCACGGCGATTTCGATTTCATATCGCATCGATCGTGTTCCTTTATTCTATAGGACTGTCAAGGATTACTTGACGGCTCGGCTTTGGCGATGGCGGCATGGATCTGTACGGACTTGGGGGCCCCGGAGTCCTCGCACATCGCCAGCAGACTGGGTGCCGCGGCGAGCAACTCGGCGTGCGACCGGATCAAAAAATACGCGGGGCTACCACGCGACATTCCGGCCATATCCCAGGTTGCAATAGTGATCGCTACCTTCTCGCTGTAGAACATCACGCGGATTTCATTTCTCCGCGATCCCCCGAATGTTTCTTCAACACACCAAGGTCCTCGCATGTGCGGGGCCTCGTGCTGCAACCGCATCTCGGCTTCGTATTCGTCGTTCATCTTCGGCTCCTCGGTTAGGGTTGGGTGTTAGCCAGTGACCGCTTCTGCGGCTTCGCAGGATTCTTCCGGAAACAGTATCCCGCCACAATCGGCGTATTCTCGTTGTCGTTTCCTGAATTCCGTCATATCCAATGCTCGTACACGGCTCGCTAGTTTTTTACGGAGAGGCTCTAAATCCTGAACTCCACCCAGCCCCGTCGCCTCCCAACGCATCCTGTTGGCTTCCATGTCCGCATCGCTGCCTGGCCGCGCCAAGCTGCATGCGGCTTTACACACCTCTACACCTAAAATGAGAAATCCCTGTATCGCTCGGAGTATTTCTGGAGATGCCGGCCTGATCTCCACTTCAGCAGCCGACAGCACATCCAGTAGCTCGCCAACCCCCATCCGAAACTCGATGCCCGCTACTGATATGGTTGCAGTCTGTTCGCCGTCTCTAACGCACACAGGTACACGCGTCACTCCATCTTCGTTCATCGTCTCGACTCCTCGGGTTAGGGTGCGGTATCGCGGTCGATTTGCCGCTGGACGTCGTTTTCCAGGTCGGTTCGTTCGTCGGATTCTGATTCGACCCACGCGCGAACATAGCCAGCGTCGCCCATCAGCATACAGGCGACCATATTGTCAGCTTCAGTCTTGTTGTCGACGGTTTGGATGCAATGGGGCTTGCGCCAGCCCTTGAGAATGCCCATTACGCGGTGACGGTTACCCATGGTAGACTCCTCGGTTAGGGGTGGTAAACTCAAGCCGGCCGCCGGGTCACTAGGTGCCCGATGCCAACACTACCAGCGAGACCAAGCCGACTCCCAGGGCGACAACCACGGGGCCGCCAGTCAACAGGGCTGCAAAGCCTGACAGCAAGAAAAACATGGCGACTCCGTTGGCGGTGATTTGTGCGACAGCTTTCATGATTTCGCCCTTCGTGTTTCGTTGTGTCCTGGTCATACTTGTATTATACCCCACCGGTCGTCAGAGTCAATATACCCTGTGGGGTTTTTTTGATTATTCCCCGATTCGGTAAGAATTAGGGGGAAGGGTTGCCTAGTTTACCACGGGCGAGCTTGACACGGGGACGGCGACGAGGGAGGATGCGGAGAGGCAGGAAGAGCGAAAGGGAACCGGAGCACGCCATGAAACTCGATTGCCCACACTGCGGCGATGCGTTCACCTACGACCCAGTGGCCGGCGGGCAAGTCGTCCGTTGCCGTCACTGCGGTCTGCCGATCCAACTACCGACCCCGGATCAACTGCCGCCGGCCAAGCTCCAAGAACTGCAAGCTGAACAGCAGGCGGCCGTGCGGAAAGAACAGCGTCGGGCCGAACGAGCACAGAAGAAAGCCGAGAGCCAGCGGGGGCGGGAAGAGCAAGCAGCACGAGAGAACGCACGGGCGACGGAGGCGGCAATTATCCCACCCCCAGTCCCGACAATCTCGACGGTCCCGACGATTGTGGCGTGCCCGGATTGCGGCCACGAGGTGTCGCGACAAGCAGCGGCATGCCCGGGATGCGGTCGCCCGATGGCCGCGCAGACGATCGAGAAGACGTCGAAGACGTTCAAGGCGATGCAGTTGATAGGCTATCCTCTCGCTGTGGCTGGACTGCTGATCGTGGTCGCCTCTGACTCGGCTTGGCGTACGGCCGGCGGAGTTGCGGCCATGTGGGGCGGCGTCATCATTACAATCGTCGGTCTCGTGATTGGCGTTCTCGGTGGCGTGCTCTCCTGGTGGTATCACGGGTAGCTACCACTGTCCCTCGGGACATTCCTCCGTCCCCACCGCTGGCGGTCAAAGAAGAAAGGCCCGCCAGGTCAGGGCGAGCTTGACACCTCCACGGCGGCAAGTAGGATACGGGGAGAGCGAAAGGAAATCTCGAAATGATCGCTGAAGCAAAACCTGACTGCCGGATTGAGGCAGCGGCAGACACGCTCTACTTCCGCTTGACCGGCATGGTCAAAGCACGGGTCATGCGGCTCGACGAGGACATGGGCGTACTCGTCGAAACGGGAGAAGAGCAGGACGTCTATTTTGAAGACGTCGCGAACATGCGAGGCATGGCGATGGAAGGGGACGGGGTGTACCTCGTTACCGCGCAAGAGTGCAAGCCGTCATGACCGAGGCCGAATAATCCCTCACCCCTCTCACCCCTTCGTCAACCTCGCGAGCCAATCCGCCCAAGAATACTTCCCGCACCGCCCGTCGCGGAAACGCTCACACCGCTGGCAGCGAACCAGCCGGCGGCCCACCTCGATCGCCGGCGCGGTCGAGGGGTCGTTCTCGACGATTTCCAGCAGCGCGTTTACCACTTCCCCTCGGCGCATTCCTCCGTCTCCATCGCGGCCTTGTTCCCGACCGCCATTCCCTCGACTTTCACAGGGCAACCGCAGATCGTGCAAGCGCCGGCCTCCGGATCGAACTTCTCGCACGGCCGGCAGTGCTCGGTGTAGATCCGGGCAACCTCTTCCTTGGACCGGGTCGGGTATCCGGCCAGCGACCAGCGGAGTAGAGCCGCGCTGTAGTGGCCCATCTTGGCGAGGATGCCAGGGTCGCCGGTTTCTTCGGCGAGGCGTTCGGCGATGGGCTGGAGGTCGGGGGCGTTGGGGCAATTGCGGTGGGGTGGTTCGTCTGCGTAGAGCTTATAAACGTAGCCACAATTGTCGCAGACCCAGCGCCCGTCTTGCCTCATGCGGAAGTGACATGTCAAGTCCATGGTCTACGCTACTGATACCAGACAAGTTGCACCACCCCAGCCACAGAATCCAGCCACCGGCGGGATCGACTCGTTGCTCAAACCCAAGCAATCAACCGCTGCCCCATAACTCTTCTTAAACAAGACATAGACCCCTCCAGTAAAAGTCGGACGCACAGGTACCCTAATTTCCCAATTAGTTGCAGTCTTGCAAACGATAAGACTAACGAAAGGAAAATCGCCGCCCCCGCCTATCCATCCGCATGTACCGCCTGTGCATCCAATGCAGTAAGGCCCTCCCAAACATCCAAAATGAAGCGTCTTGGTTACCACAAATGTGCCGTTGGAAGTAAGACACGCAGCAGAACCGGTTACGCCTGCAACTACAACGCTATAGTTGTATGCCGCCGTGCCAGTAGTACACAAGGAGCACGGCGAGGAGGGAGCGCCACAACAGTCCGCGCACGGCTGAAATCTCCCCAGCGGATTCGCCGCGAATCCAATCAGCGGCGGCACGTAGAACCCGGACGCCTTGCGGATGAAATCAAGCGAGTCGATCATCAGCACGGGGCTCCGGTCACGTACCATATACCGTCAATCAGTTCGATCTTGACGAAGCTGCCGGAGTCCAATTGGCCGCTAGTCATCAACAGTTCGGCAATCACCACGTTCTCGATATCCCAGCCGGCATCGCTGGCCGGTTTCCCGGTCCAGACTGACACGGTTACCCCGGTGTTGTCGTTGTAGGTGAGGTCCGCATCCAGCTTGCCCCAGTGAATGCCGCCGCCAGATTCTTCGACGCATCTAGTGCCGCTCATTGTCAGCCCGGTCTGGACATAGATGTCACCCGCCACGGCCGCAGTTTCGAGATTGAAGACTTCGATCTCTTCGTCAGTTTCCAGGATCTCCTTTTCTTCGGCGGTAGAAGTTTCAACGCACCGTGTGCACATCGCGGAATAGATGGTCGTTCCATCCCTGGCGTCAATGCCGTCCGAGTGCGTCTTGACGAGTATCTTGCCTCCCCTGGCCAGCCGGTCTTGCGGCAAGGGCGGACGGCTACGATGTCCCTCCAGGGCGTCCGCGCTGGCAGCCGATTCGGCCGACGTGGGCGGGCGAAACGTCTCTCCCTTGCGGTATCGTTTCATGGCCCACCCCAGCCAAACACGGATACGTAATCCGTCCATTCACGACCACGCGGACGAATCACTTCGATGTAGTCGATCGGGCGAACCGCCCGCACCGTGCTAGCGCCATCCGTGTCAGTGTCCCACTTGTAGACCGGTGAGACGATATCAAATCCTTTCTTTGCGGCAATCGTGATGCCGCCAACCACCAAATTGAGAACATTGCGCGACACCTCGAACGTATATTCCACCGATGCCTCGGCTTCTGATTCTGTTGCGTTACCACCGGCGTAGGCAATTTCACCGGGATCGTACCCGAGAAACATATCGTTGTTTGGGTGTCCGACCAGTGTTCCGATGGCTCGCAGGTAAGCGTGATTCAGAAACATTTGTGGATGCCGGTATGCGATCACGATTCGCGTTTGGTTGAACGGGACATCAACCCCGACAACTTCCTGGCCGTCAAAGATCACGCCTCCATTATCTCCAGAACTACCGCTTGGATAGCCCGCAATTCTTTCTCCGGCCGTTGCTTTGGCTGTTCCGGCCGCGTGTTCGACGCGAACAATGTATGTCCCTGTTTGCTTCTTGTAGGGCGAATAGGTCACACTGATTTCGTACAGTAGAGCGTAGTGCGACTCGTGCAACTGGATCGTATTCCAGAACAACGTACCCATCGGCGTCCCGTAGGTCGGGTAGTTCATCACGATGAGCCCCATGACCGCCGAGGCCATCGCATCAAACGCGTCACCAGTACCGGTAAATGGGAGCGTTCCCTTGACGCGAAACTTGCGGACGACCGTCAACGATTCGCGGTCGAGCGTCAGATCCGATCCGGTGATGAGTTCCAGAGCCAACGCCATTATGGCACCACCCATCCTGCGAGGAATTTACCAAAAACTCCGGTCAGCTCTTCCACTTTTTCGGTCACCCAGTCCGCCTTGGTAAGCATCTCCTCTGCTTTTTTGTCGATGGCGGAGATCCCGCTGACCATTTTCTCCTCGGGTCCAGCGGCGCCGGGCTGATAGCCTGAGATACTCGCGGCCGCGGCTGAATAGGTCGCGGTCAGGGCCACACCACGGGGAACGGCCGCGTCTTTCGGCTGGTCAAGCTGGTCGAGCTGGCTAAGCCGCATGTCGTAGTGCTCTTGGATAGCCGCCCGGTCGGGGCCCGTGTCGCCGGCGTCACGCAAGGCAATCCGCCGCTCTTGCTCTATCACCTTCCGTTGCCGCTCTTTCTCGTCCGTTGTGCTCATCTCGATTTTCAGGCGGTCGGTCTGATCTCGGAGGCGCCTGGTTGCGTCCTTACGAAGCCCCGCGTCCCATTCGGCCTGCTCTCGTTTTTGCCTGGCGGTATCGCTCGCGACACGTTCAAGCGCCGCACGGCGATCGCTCGCGACACCTTCAAGCGCCGCACGGCGGGCACCCTTCACGAGAATCAATTCGGCACCGAGTTCTCTGGCTTTCTCCATCTCGGCGTCGTACCGCTTGTTGATTGCCGCGATGGCTTGTCGGTCTTCGTCTTGGATCTGCTGGGTCCGGTAGTCGGCAATTTCGTCGAGCATGCGCTTGTTCATCGCACCCGCGTCGTCGGACATGGGGTCAGGGCCGGTTGCCGGTGCGGTATCATCGCCGGCAAGCGCGGTATCGCCGGACACCTCACGGTTATAGAATGCGACTTCCGCCGCCGCCGCTTTCCACGCCTTGCCGAGTGCCGAGAGATTGCGAAGCCTGGAATCAATTTCGCCTTGCTGCGATGCGAGATCCTCTTCCTCGTCCATCTCGACAAACGCCCATTGCATCCTTGCATCGGAAACCATCGCGTCCATGAGTTCCTTGATGTTCCTCTGCTCCTCAAGCATGGCTGCTTGTAGCTCGGCTTTTTTTGCCTCAGCCAGCAACTTGTTGACTTCCTCTTTCGCCTTGGCAAAACCTTCAAGTTGCCCCGTCACCTCGTTAAGTTTCACACCCAAATCACCGTAGGTATCGGTGAGTGACTGGATAATCCCCGTCGCCGTTGCCATCTCGGAGTTGGTCAGGTTCTGCTTATTGGCCAGTGCTTCAAGTTGGCTCAGTCGGCCTTGCTCCTGCGCCCTCATCTGATCGCCTTTGGCAAGCGCGTCGCTCATCTCAGAAGTCAATTTCGCCGTCTGGCGCGTCAGCAGCTTAAACGCCGGGAACGCAGCAATAGCGGCAACGGCCATGGCCGTGATCGGATTGGCAATCATGACAGCGATCAGCGCGTCGCCCGCGGCGGCCGTCACGACAAGGGCAAACCCGAGCAGCGAGGTGGCCGTCGTCAATACAGTCGTGGCCAGCGTCAATACAGTCATCCCCCCGGCAGACATCGAGAGCACAGTAACAAGCGCAGTACTCATCGCCGACAGCACGCCTATCCCAGCAGCGGCCAGGGTGGCTGCGGTGCCAACTGTCATGAGCGCAACGCCTGCCGCTACCAGTCCGACGGCCACGCCCGCTACTGCAACAACCAGCCTTTTGTTGTTTTTGATAAACTCTTCGATCGCTTTTCCGGTCGCTTTAAGTGCATCCTTGTACGGCAGAATCACGTCCACGACCGCCCTGCCGATTTCGAGCATAATGTTTTTGGCCTGCTCAAGCCCCTTATTCCAGAGAAGCAGCGGCCCTTTCATTTTCTCAAATGCTGCGTCTACATTGCCTGCCCTCTTCGCCATTCCTTCAAGGTCGTCACTGAATCCCTGCATTTTGGAAATCGCAGGGAAAATGCCCCGGAGGGCGCGGATATTCGGAAAAATCTTCGCGACTTCCCCAGGCTTTAGCGTGCTGAGGCGTTCAAGCACACCAGTCATGCCAATAGCCTTTAGCGTGCCGGAATCCATCGCTTCGCCAAATTTCTGCTTCCAGAGTTCGATGCCTTCGATCCCCGGTTTCAAGAACGTGGCGGAGATCGCTTGCAGGGCAGTTAGAGCCGTATCGGTTCCACCGGTAGCCCTGGTCAAAAGTGCCGTAGCTGCGCCCATATCTTCGACTGACATTCCCGCAGCCTTGGCAGTCGCAATGATACTACCGAGGCTTCCGGACAACTCTGTTAGGTTTGTGCGACCCCGCTTGACGATTGCGAAGAGAAAGTCGGACGCGTCCGCAGCATCCCTGAATGAATCGCCGTAGGTATCCATCAGGGTGTTGAGGACGGATACCGAGTCGCCAACTTGTCCATTTCCGCCAGCCGCAAGCTTCGTCGCTGCTGCCAACCGAGCCATCGCACGTTCCGGCGGCACGGTTGCGGAGAGAATATCGTAGAGACCTGTCGTGAGATCGGCTTTTGTTTTGCCAAACTCTACGGCCATGTCCTTGATACCCTGAGTGAACCCAGGCATAAACTCACCTGGATCATCCAGCATCGTGGATACGTTCCTCATTTGATCATCAAACTTGGCAAACTCTCGCATTCCTAGCGCGAAAGGGGCAAGCATTGCCGCCCCCGCTGTCGCACTCCGCCTCCCGATCATCATCGCGGATTGGCCGAACTGACGTAGCTTTGCCTGTGTATTCCGCAACGCGCGGCCAAGCTGGCTGCTCATGTCGTTCTTGAGGTACAGGCGTACAAAAGCCTTTCCCGCTTCAACATCCGCTCTGCTCGGCATGTCAACCTCTCCCGGCTTGCTTGTGCATTTCCCGCTCGCGTTCTACGGCCGCCTTCGCCTCTCGCATGGCCGGTGTGTCGGGCACGCCGTAATTGCCCCATTCGGTCACTTTGCCGGTACGAATGAACAGCTCTGCGTCAAAGCGTTTCTCTTGCCGCACCAGCGTTAGCACATCGAGGGCCAGCGCTCGCCGCGATTGGCGAGCAGCGATCGCCATCAGCCAGAGGTCTCGGAGGGCAAGTCCCCTGGGGCTGACTCGGCACTCCCCGGCGAGTCGTCGACAGGCGTCGGCGGCGTGGCAGCCGGGACGGATACAGACTCGCCTTTCGGCGATAACGGCAAACTCCCACCCTCCGCCATCTCTTGCTGAATCAGGCTCATCACGTCCCGCTGCACTTCCGGGGCCATCTTCATAAATCCGGCCGCCAGTTGCAGTTGTTCCGGCGTCATCTCCGGCTGGTTCTTCCGCGTCGTCAAGCTCGACTGCATCGCGGACCATTCGCTCTCCGGGAAAAAATCCGCGAGGGCCTCCATCACCGCCTTCCGTGCCCGCGTGATGGCTTCCTTGCGGATCTGCTTCTGGAATTCGGCGGCCGGTTTACGCCGTTCATTGAGTTGCTCATGGCACGCGACTGACAACACGCGAATCAAGGCCTTGGCGTCCCGCTCAATAGCCAGTAGGCCACCGGCCGACAGGTCCGCCAAGTCAACGTTGGCTTCCTTCTCGATGCGGTCGAGTAGGAAACCGTCGAATTCCAGCCGCCACTCTTGCCCCAGTGCATCGGTGAATTTACTCATAATCATGTTCTCCTAGCCCGATAGGAAAAACGCCCCGTCGAGTCGGGCTCCGGCGGGGCGATGGTATTGCCGGACACAGAACCGGCGGGAGGGAATACTAGGTCGCCACGAGCCCGACAAGGCAATACGCCGTTGCGGCATTGAGCGAATCATGCGACACCTTCGACGCCGCCACCGCGTTGCCTGTGTAGTCGTTGGCGTCGCCACCCGATACGTTGACGATCTGATCGCAACCGCCGTTTGCCGTTTCGTGAACCAGATCCACCTCGTTCACCTGTACGTCACCGCTGTCCTGGAAATCGACATGGCTCTTCGCGCCGGTGTCGAGCGGGTTCTTGTAGAACACGCCGATAATCTGGGCGTCATCTCCGTCAAAATCCATCTCCCAGTCGATCTGCTCCACGACTGCGATTGTGTTGACGCCGTTGGCTGGCAAGGCATTGCCGGCGCCGTTGGTGATCGTAATGGCGTTCCCGGACACGGTGGTATCGCATCCGTATCGAACCCCGCCGGCCCAGTACACATCCACGACGTCTGCTGTTGTGATACCGTGATCGGTACCCGGCATCACGACAAGGCCGTTGTCGTTTTCGTTCATGTTGCCGTTTGTCTGGTTGGTTTCCAACCCTGGCAAGGCCTTCGTGTAGCCTAGCGCCGACTCAAACGATACCGCCGCCGATTGGTCGCTGAACGAATGGCCTGGAAACGAAAACGATCGCAACTCTTGTGCTTGAGGCATAACGTACTTCTCCTATCTCCTGTAACGTAGTTTCCCGACGTATCATTAGGCCGTGGCGAATACGCGGTCATAAGCCTCGGTCGGGTGTAGCTCGAATTCAACTGACTGCCCGTCAGCAAGAGCCCCAGGGCTGCTGTACTTGATCCAGCAATCGCCGTCGAATGCCACCCCTCCCGCGACAACCCGCACGAACTTAAACGCCTTGCCGACCGGCGGGTTAGCGTCAGCGGCAGCCAGCAGAGCCGTCATGTTCGAGTCGCCATCGTGGTAGGTCATCGAAAACGTGGGTTGCGAATTCTTCTTGACCGGGTACTCATCCATCTGCGGAATGGTCGAGCCGTCGCCACGGTCCGGTAGATCGACGAAATCGAAATCGGACCCGCCCGGATCGGCATCGATCAAGTTATCGTCAATGTGTGTCCCCGCCGTGGTGCCGGCCGTCCCGTAATAGACGGCCATCTCATGGCCTTTGCGTTTCTTCGCCATCGGTCAAACTCCTATGAAATCGCCCCTTTCCACTCGCGGTGGAAGCGGGCTAGGTTTCGCTCCAAAGCTGGTTGCATGAACGGCCGAGCGGGATACGTTGCGGTCTGCATAGGCCGCGGCGCCTCGCCCTTTTTCGGCCGCCCCCGTTGCTTCGTCTTTTTTTTCCACGTAAACGTCCCGCCGTGTTCCAGCATATCTGCCAACCACGGAGGGCGACCGCCAACCTTGACGCGGCTATACGACGGCCCAACTACGACCTCCCCCTTCTCATCTTGCGCGACAAGGATTGACCGTCGCACCTTCCCCTTGTGAGCGTGAGGGGGAGTCCCGCGTCTTGACGGGCCCCTGGCGAATACCATTGACTCGATAGCACTCTTCCGAATCGAAAACGCGGCATGGCGAAGGCTTTTATACGCGCCCTTGTCTACGGCACGTTCCACCTTCTCGGGAGTCTGCGTCGTGGTAATCTTCACGCCGAACATATTACCCACTCACAATTCGTTTCGTCTTGACAACCCACGCATAGCCACCCGCGTGGGATACCAACTCCGGGCGTTTCCCCCCAAGCATCAGTTCCCAGACATCGCCATTGCCATCAGTAATCCGGTCCCCGGCTTGCGGGGTCACCACGGCATCGTCGATCTCGTAATCCGCTTTCTTGACCAGCCATTCGCGATCCCAGTAATTCGACGTGGCCACCTTGTCGCCGCTCGCCTCATCGCCACTGTCCACCGCGATGGCCGTTATCTCCGTCGGGACGCCCGCCCGCGACAGCGTGACCGTTTCCCCCGCTGCGTCAGCAAGGGTATCGACCCCCCACGCCAGGCCATCGGACAACCAACTCATTCGGCGTGCTCACAGGGTTGCAGGGTTTCGGTTTCCTTCGCCTGCTGTTCTCGCCAGTTTTTTGCCCGGGCGACGATAGCCTCGTCGTGTTTCTGGTACTTGTCCCAGCGGTGGCCGCACTCGAGGCAGAACTTCGGAGCTTCGCCGTTCATTGCGTGCCCCGCGATACCTGGCAACTGTTGTCGCCATCGATCCGCGATGTCGGCGAACGGTTCCTGCATCACGTTTCCGAGCGTTGCCTTCCCTTGCCAGTCGTAGCAGCATAGATGCGAATTCCCGAAGGCGTCGAAGATCAACTCGACAAATGGTCGCAAACATGAAGCGGTCTTATCGGCCGGTTCTATCTGGTGCAGACGTCCGTCAAAATTCTCCGGCATCATCTTGATCACCTTGCATCCGACGTTCTTCGCCTTCAGGCGTTCCACCCCTCGCTTTGACTCTTCGCCGTAGTCACTAACGACAATCTGTTCAAAGGCCAGGAAGTGACCGCACTCTTCTGGGATGAGCGTTCCGTTCGTCCAGAGAATGAACCGGGCCGCCGGAACTTTTGACTTAATCTCGTTCATCAGGCGGAACATCCGCTCCGCTTGACATAACGGCTCGTTGTAGTAAATCCATCCGACCAGACCGGTGAAGCCGAGCTTCGTGTACGCTTCTACCGCCGCATCAACGATAGTGGCGTCGTCCAAGTCCTGCGACACGTCAAGCGTGCCGTATCGGTCTTTTCGCTCGTTAGGACATTTCTCGTGAACTTGCCCGAGGTTGCACTCGGTACCCAACTCGAATTCGAGCATCTGAAGCATTCGCAACGGCAAGACGTCTTGCCACTTGTCGGCCGTGTTCTCGTCGCCGTCCTCGAATCTTCCCCACGCCGTGTGCGTCGAAAAATCAACCGATCCGTGGTGGACAATCCGTACTTTGCTGGTGACGTAGGTATCCTTGACGCCCCGCTCCCATAGGTCACGGCTGAAGGCCCAGTCTTCGCTTTCGCGCTGGTGCATCCACTTGCCGTCTTCGCCACGCACTGCCCGGGTAGGGAAGCGGAAGTACATATCAAGCGAGCCGTCGTCAGTCACCCGTCGAAATACATCGCGCCGAAGGTCGCATACCCACAGCCCCGTATTGTGCAGCAGCGGTCTGTCGGGATAGCCAGCCGCCACGTTGTCGAACGTCGGCGGCAATTCATCCAAGCACTCGCGGACCGTGAATCGACGAAACGGCCTCCATCGGTCCGCAAGGTCGCAGATACCAACGGATGTCAACCCGCGGCCGTCCTTGATCGGCGAGACAACCGAGATCAATGATGCGTTTAGCTTGTCCATTTCTTCAAGCAACACATCAAGCCAGCAGACTTTGGGATCGGGACTGATGTCTCCGTGAAGCATGGCGAAATGCGTGATCTCGCCGGCCTCGTAAAGGTTCATCGCGTCGGCCCACAAGATATTGAAATCTTCTTGACCGCTGAAACCAAATCCTCCATTGAACGGCAAAGCCTCGTGCTTTGCCGTCGACCGGACGACACCCATGACCGTACCCCAGCAAATATGTTTGCCGGGTACAGCGAGGTAAATTCGATGCTTGTTCATATTGGCACACACACTCCCGAAACGTCCGGCAAGGGCTTCTGCGGTTTCGGGGTCGCGTCCGCCCAGGCCGGATAGTGAATAGTGAAAAAGGTTTACGCTACGTCGGTCGCGGCGTGGAGTCCGAACCAGGCGTTTGTGCCTTCGCTCCAGTAGTGGCCGACAGTGTTGGCGGCTACCGTGATCGCGGTATTGGCCCCGGCTTCATTGACCTCCTTGCTAGTCGGCGGGTAGATCTCCAGCGTCTTGTCGGTGTTGAGGTTGATCACAACACACTGAGCACCATCGACACAACTCGGCAATCGCACGCCCTTAGTGTTGTCGCTATCCGTAACCTTGGTGACGCCTTCAACCAATGCGCCAGCGTTGCCCTGAGCGCCCCCGGCAGCGGCTAGGATTGCCACGGGGATGCGAGGCATCGAGCCGAGCGTCAAGCTGGCCGCATTCGTCGCGATCGTGACTGCGCCCTTTGTGCCGCCCGTGCCGGACGAATCGAGAATCACGGCACCAGCCGTGCCGTTGGTCCCATCGCCGGCACCGGAAAGCAGGGTCAGATCACCGCCGGTATTCCCGGCCGTCGGCCCAGCGCCACCAGTAATGGCGACAGCTCCGCCGTCACCAGTCGTCCCAGCAGCGCCGCCAACAAGGCTCGCTGCACCACCGTCGCCGGTACCAGCACCAGCGCCGCCGGTTCCGGACACTAACCCGCCAGCCGCGTTTCCGTCGCCGGCTCCGCCAGTGATAGGAATCGCTCCACCGGCCCCTGCACTGCCGGGAATGCCCCCAATAGTAAGAGTGGCATCACTGCCAGTGATATCGTCGGCTGTCATGCTTCCGCCAACGGTGGCGATGTTCAAGCTAGTGCCGTCGATGTCCACGCGGACATAGGTATCCGTTGCCGCGGTGGCGTTCGTTCCGTTCTTCTGGAGCGGGACGGCAGTACCGATCAAGTTATTGCCAGCCGCCGTAGCCGTTGCGGCCCCACTGAGAGCGGTGCCGGTAACTGGGGTGCCGTTCTCATCCCAGTACACGCGATTGCCTGCCGTAATGACC
>SDBT01011755.1_pt1 | contig 14066 bp, 12 predicted proteins | sample 2277101 | NCBI WGS metagenome assembly SDBT01 (sample SAMN10404973, study PRJNA504765) | marine sediment metagenome | isolation source: marine sediment core GS10_PC15, 103 cmbsf | place: Arctic Ocean: Southern Knipovich Ridge | collected 2010 | reverse complement strand
GCAGCTATGGAGAAATATGATGAGGGCTATTTAGGGATGAAACAGATATCTTTCGATCCTGATATTGTATTTCAGTTTTACTCAAAATCCTCGGGTAAACCAAAACCGGGTAAGGGGTCTGGAGAGAAAATAGGGAAGGGTAAAACGTTGGAATTTGCAACTCTTGCGGCCATACCTGAATGGAGAAAGGTACTTTCAAATTTCTATAAAACTGCGGAGCCAATGCAGATCGATGATTTAAAGTGGGCCTCTGTGGAGAATTTCTATCAGGGATCAAAATTTAAAAAAGATAATCCGGCATATTATGCGACATTTGCATTAGACTCTGGATCTGATATATCAAAGAGTCCCGAAATGGCAAAGGCTGCTGGTGGAAAAACCGGTAAATATAAAGGGAAATTAATCCGCCCTAAAACTATAAAAATAGATCCTGCCTTCTTTTCATCTAGTGAAAATGAACGATCTATGTACCGGGCGCAAATGGTTAAATATAAGACGGATGCTTTAGCTAAAGCGGTTCTGCTTGCCACGAAAAATGCTAAGCTTCAACATTTTGTGCGAGGTAATCCGCCAATTGTATTTTACGATACAATGAAAATACGAAGTTTACTACGTACATCTTCCTAATTTATAATTATTTTTTCAAATTGTTATAAAGGTAAAGAAAATATGTATAATATATAACAAAATGGACTTTACTACTGACTCTGAGACAATAATGACATTTTTAATGAAAGATTTTAAAACATTTTCAAAAAAGAAAACTATAATGGAGCAGCAGAAATTTGATACTCTTTTACTATCATTTTATAAAAAAATCAAGCAGGCGGATAGTCTCGCACAAAAGGCATGGGACACAAAATATATAAAGAGAGAGATACAAGAAATAGCATATTCGCAAAAACTTAAACATAATGAATTGTTAAATAGTATATTTGTACCTGAAAGTATAAGACGCTTTATATATAAAAATATTCGGGGTGTAATCACTTATAGTGGTACTGTTTGGGGAAAAGATATCACTTTAACATTGAATTTGATGAATGATAAACAATTTAATGAATTAGCAAAAATAGATAAACTTGCTCGGCGCATGTTTGTCTGGTTATATTTTATTATACCATATACAAAAAAAACTTGTTCAAAAACTTTAAAGATAGCATGTTATCTATGTCCACAAAAAAAGCGGTTACCGCGGGCCCAGTTTACAACAATGGGACCGGTGCATGTTAATAGCGGTGTATCTGGCGCATGTCCTATTAATGGTAAAATATGTATATATCGCGAGGAAGAATTATTCAAAGTATTTATCCATGAAACATTTCATGCGTTTGGATTAGATTGGTCGAATATCCACAGTTCTAACTTACGCGATAAACTTAAGAATTTATTTCCAATAGTTAGTGATATGGAAGTAAGTGAAACATATACAGAATTTTGGTCTAATATTTTCAACTGTTTGTTTACTGCATTTTATCTTAGAGATGATAAAAATAATGAAGAAAATTTTCTTCTATATGCTGAATATTGTATTTATTTTGAACAAATGTTTTCATTATTTCAATGTGTTAAAATTTTACAATTTATGGGAATTTACTATAAGACGCTATATGAAATGGATGATTTGAGTATTAAAGCGCGTAAGTTTCTTTATAAAGAGAGAAGTAATATTTTTGCTTATTATATATTAAAAATTGTATTGATAATGCATGCATCAGAATTTATGGCGTGGTGCGCAGATCATAATGCCAATATACTAAATTTTACCAAGACAGATAGTAATTTGACGGCATTCTATAATTTTATTAAGGAATATTATAATAATCCAAAACTACTAGAAAATCTGGATAATATGCATAGTGTTGTGAAACGGGGCAAGAAGTATAGTCAAAATGTAGTACCGAGAACTATGCGAATGACTGTTATCGAGATGGCGTAAAAAATTGATACGATTTAGTATAGAGAAATGATGATTAATTACATCAACACTTTATAAGATGGGAGTCAGACTTTTAAACACATTTCTCCAAACATATTCTTCAGAGGTTACTCAAAAAATGCACCTACGTAATCTTCGCGGCAAACGTATTGTTGTGGATACCAGTATTTATATGTATCGGTTCAAAGCGGCCAATGGTTTAATAGAGAACATGTATATGCTCTGTTCGCTATTCAGATACTATGGAATCCATCCATTATTTATATTTGATGGTAAAAATAGAAGTGATGCAAAAAAATTAACACTTGAAAAGAGGAAGAGGGCGAAAAGGGTAGCTAAAAAAAAATATGATGAATATGCCCTCAGAATTGAACAAGTTATTGAAGAACGAGAACGAGAAAAACTGCGCACGAAAATGGATGAGTTGCGACGTACATTTGTCAAGATTACGGCGGATGATTTGAATAATATAAAAGCATTATTGGACGCTTATGGAATAATGCATCGTACTGCAGAGGGGGAGGCTGACGAATTGTGCGCCGCTCTTGTTATTAAAGGGACGGCATATGCATGTTTAAGTGAAGATACAGATCTCTTTGCATATGGCTGTCCCAGAGTCTTAAAATATATAAGTTTAATAAATCATACAATAGTCTTATATACTTTATCTGATATTTTGAATGATCTAGATTTGAGCTTGGAAGATTTTCGGACGATATGTTTATTTTCTGGAACAGATTACATTCCTGCCCATTCATGCTGGAATATATTTGATATTTATAATTTGTATAAATCTTATGTACGGAATGGAGTAGACACGTTCCTTGATTGGTTATTAAATAATAAGTATTTGAAAGAAGATGATTATAAAAAAATTTGCACCGAAAAAAAGCGTTACGTTGCTCCACTTGTTAATGTTTTAAATAAAACTACATATTTCTTGATACGCAATCATGTTATTCAACATAGTAAACTGCGCAAAATTCTTAAAACGGATGGTTTCGTATTTCCTGAATAATTTAATATTGTTGTTAAATTATTCTATAATTATTTTTTATGCGGACACAGTTACGGCAGCAAGGGGCTTGGCCTTCTTGGCAAAGTGTGGACTCATATAGCGCTGCAAGTTAAAATAGGTAAGCTCGTCGCTCGATTTAAGTTTGAGCAACTTGCGAAGCTTAGCATCTGCCAAGATACGGCGACCGTTCTTTGGGTCCTGGAGATCATGCGCTCTAATATATCCATTGATCTCGCGCGTAACCTCCGTACGAGCCATCTCGGTACCCTGTGGCTTTCCCAAGAAAGCTGCAAGCTCCGAGCTAATCTTAGTTGGCTTTACAAAACCGCTTGGTGCGCGATTGCCGGTGCGGCGGGCACGCTTTTTGCTAGCCTTATGAGCATTTTTAAGTTCACGATCAGCGCGCTTCTGCAGAGCACGGACCTGACCAGTCACGCTGGTTAGCTGGCTTCTGAGAGCCGTCAGCTGTCCGAGTAGCTCACCGAATGCATCGGCGAGAGAAGGAACAACCACCGCAGCGGCGACCTTAGCTGGTGCAGGAGAGACTACGGTACTCTCAACAACCGCAGGCGGCTGCTCCTTGGCCTTTGTGGTTTTTTTCACGGGCTTCTTGGCCTTGGTCTTGGCGACCGCCTTAGCGGGCGTCTTAGCGTTGTTAGACTTGGAGTTTTTCTTTCCTTTTGGCATTATACTCTACTTATCCATCTATTGTTTAAGTTGTTTAGAGATTAAATATATTTAAAATATTTTAACAGCATTCATCGTGGCATTTTGCTAAATATAAACGCAAAATATTAGTTATATACCACCGATTCGTATAACCAAGGATATGCAATAGCTGCCGGCTGCGATACTAAAGTAATTGCACATAATATATAATATGCTCCCAATGATTGATTTTCTCTGCTCGGGCTTTTTGATATAAGATTTTCAAATATATTTAATATATTTGTTTTAAGTACAGTAATGTTCTGGGTTAGTAAATGATTTATATTTAAACCAGCAAATGGGGTGCCATGGGGGGGACAAATTGATCTTTTTATTGTTTGCGATAATTGAGCTCGGTATTCCCAAATATCTATTAACTCTCTTATAAGTTTTATTAACTTTTGTTTATTCAATGTTAGAAACCAATTGGCATCAGTTATATGACCAAATGTATCAATCTTATAAAATATTGTTTGCGCTTTTAAATTTATACGTTTTTCCATTGACATATACGCCGCATCATCACTTATTACTACATTCACCGTCTCATGTAAAATTTTACCATATTTTAAAAATTTATTAAATTTTTCAATTGTGGCTTTTGGAATAGTTTCCCGGGTATAAGGATTCGTTGGTTTATTATTTTTTAATATGAGATTATGAAGTGATTTAGCACTAAATCCAAATATTTGACCATTATCTTGAAAACTAAAGAATTGAGAATATGGAATTTTCTTAATATCCCCCAATGATAGAAAATCGGTTGTATTTACACACTTTCTATTAATTGATGCTCTACCTTGTAACTGGTTATATTTACGCCGTAAAGCTCCTCGCCACTGTTTTTGTATAGTAATCGCATAGTTTGAATACTTGAGATTATTATATACTCTGGTTACCAGTTCCATTTTATTACCAGATATCTTTAATTTATAGTATCTTGCCATTTGCTTTAACTGTGAAACATTATAATTCTTTTGAATAAGAAGTTCCCACTCGTTATATCCGGGTATATTAAATTCTTCGACAGAAACTTTTCGCCGTTTGTGCGGTTTTGGAATATTCGTCTCAAAGATTTGGTTGCGTAAAAACGATTTTGGAGAGATATGCGCCATTTTATATATTATATGACTAAAATTTAAATCTATTTCACTTAATATTATTTATTATATTTCACAATTACTACATGTATGTAGTAACTATAAATACCGATTATAAGATAGTATTTATCGCTAAAATAAACAGTTTTAATAAGGGAACATCGTTTTATCACCTGGAGATTTTTTTGCACTTTCAGATGGACCCTTTCTTCTTTTCTTCGTTTTTGTCATTATATATATGTATATCAATTATATAGCTAATATCACTATATTATCGTTATGTTTATTACTTACATATGGTAATAAACTGTGGATTGCCTAATTTTTCAAAAAATTGATTTAAAAAACTCCTCCTAAAGTAAGACATAACCCCGAACCATGTCTAGCCCATCCGAACTCATCGTTAAAACCAAACACTTCGTGCCGAGCGCACTCCAGTATCAAAATGCCAAAGCGAACTCTCGTGGAGGTAAGAGCGTACAACTACGCGTTAATGGACAGCCTCTTGTCCTAGCTATTCCTCTTATGTTTACCTGGGGTGTCAACGAGCGCGTTGATGAAACTTCGGGTCGTGTATCATATGACCTAGCTCTTGTATTTGAGAATGAAAAGTCTGCCGCTATTGCGAGCTTCTGTGAGAAGCTCCAGGAAATGCAGAATAAAATTTTGGATGATGCGTCCGGTTCCAAGTCTAAGGAGTGGTTTGGAAAGAATAAGCTCAGTCGCGAGGTAGCTGAGGCAATGATGTATCCGATTTTGAAGTATCCGAAGGATAAGAGCACGGGTGAGCTTGATTATACTCGTAACCCAAATGTTAAGATTAAGGTTCCTTATTGGGAGGGAAAGTTTAATATTGAACTATTTGATATGAAGGGAACACCGATCTTTACTTCTGGTAAGGATGGAGTCGGTGGACCTCAAGGAGATAAGACGCCTCTTGATCTTGTACCTTCAAAGTCTCATATTAAGGGTCTTATCTCTTGCACTGGTCTGTGGATGGCAGGTGGTCGCTTTGGTGTAACTTGGAAGCTTGTCCAAGCTTGTGTTCGTAAGCCCGTTCGGCTTCTTGGTACAGGTGTTTGTCATCTTGCCGCAGATTCTGATGATGATGAGCTGCTAGATACAGCCGAAGAGCCAAAGCAAGTTGCTCAAATGAATAGTGCCCTCGCAAGCGACGCTGATGAGGAAGAGGAGGAGGATGAGGAGAAAGCTGTTCCTAAGAAAAAGAAGAAGGTTGTCCGTCGCAAGAAGACTAAGAAGGCCGACGCTTAACTTCAACTAATAAGAAATAAAAGATTTATAAAATTTTTATTTCTTATGATTATTCTAGATTAATATAGATATAAATATCTCCTCTTTTACTAATATCATATAAATCATCATATTGAGCAACCAGCATGCCTTTATTTTTCATAATATATGTTTGTTTTTTCATAATTTTTAATTCTTTTCCTGGTATTTCAAATACTTTTTCGCCAATATTAAAATTAAACATACTATTAATAAGTAATGATTGAATAGATGTTTTGACGGTAATATGTATATTATTATAATTATCTAAAAATATATTATCTGGTAACTCAGGTACACATTGCAAAATTAAATCATTTCCTGATACATCATATGTAACTTCTGTATGCCAAAGTGGTATATAATAATCTCTCCCATCGCTGGTATATTTATAGATTTTATCCTTTATTAGATCATTGATATTTGGATTTAATATAATAATATTATCGGAACTTATCTTTTTATTAATAATATCCAAAATTTCGGCGCTTAGTTCATCATCTAAGTTAAATAGATCTTTATATTTTGTTAAATATTTATAAACTTGAAACGCACGATCTTTATTCATTTTTTCTATTATTTTTAATGTGACATTTTTACAGGAATTAACAAGCGTTTTTAATGTATTATTTATAAATTTATCATCATCTTCTAACTCTGGGATCATATATTTCATACATTTACGAAAAAAGGCAATATATGATTTATCTTCATCTTCATCAATTTTTGGAAAATTTTTATGTGAGTTTAAAAAATTAAATGCCTCGTTGCCTTCTCTAAATATATCCGTAGCGCCCTCTGATTTATTCTTATCTGGATGATATTTAAGTGCATGTCTATAATATGCCTTTTTTAATTCATCATCCGTATAATCAGTATTTATATCTAATGTTTGAAGAGCTGATTCAAAGTTCATGTATTATACTACATAAATAGAACATCATTCTCTCTAAATGATATATTGGTCTATAATTATTATTATAAAACTTCAAAAATTTTGATAGAAATAATTGTAATTTTTCTAGTTTAGCCCCGTCGATATTTTCATCTTTTATGAAATGAGTTAGTATATCCCAAAGACATTCGTATAAATCTAAATGATATATGAAAATATCATAAATTCTATCTCTGAAGGAGAGAAATTCCATTGTTTTATATCCTTCAATTTGAGATATAAGTTTATTAACTATAACCTTATTTGGATATCTTAGTTCATCATTTTTACTACTAATAGCTTTTATATTTGAAATTTTATTAATTTCAATATTATTAAATAGAGTCGTACCTATACATTTTTTATATTGTGATTTTGTTGGCCTTTTAATGGGTATAGTAATACATCTATTTAAAATACTATTTGGTAAGAAACTAACCGTTTCAGTAACAATTATAAATGCAATTTTTATATTCTTGTGCTCCAGCGATTGCATATAACTATAAAATATATCCAATAGTTCATTATGGATCTTATGAAAATTTTTACATAAAATAATACCTTTGTGTGACTGTCTGGCGGAGAGAATATCTAAAATTGCCTTATATATCTCATTCCATAATAATCGTGCATGACATCCTAATAATTCCATATCAATTTCAAAATGGATATCACTAATTTTAAATGTATGTTGTCGTTTTTTTTGCAAATTAATATTCATTTTCCTCTCGTATTTTAGACCCGATGGACTATATTGTTTTATAAATTTTAACGCCTGAGTATATTTTCCTATTCCCGGCGGACCATAAAGAATCATATTATTCTGAAAATTAAAATTTTCCGATATAGTAGTATAAATTTTTGTTATTTCTGGGTGCAGGTCTTTTTTCTTACACGATGATACATATTCTTCAAACTTGGTCTCATAATATTTCATAGATAATGATAATAACCCTCTTTATCTTTATTTAAATACTTAAATTTATATTAAATAATGGAACGTGAAATAAGTGATTTATTAACGCGCATTGATCAATATAAACAAACGCATCCAACAATTTCTATTCTTTGGGGACAATATTTAAGAGAAAAAATGGCGAACTTAAAAATAGCAATGAGCGAATGTCGCGGAGCTCTTGTGCAGATGCAGGAAGGACGCGATCTTACACCCAACATGGTTATGCTCTTATATTGTCTAGCAAATTTAGAGACCGATAATAATTGACTTAAATACATACGGAGATAAATAATTAATAACATGATAATTGCACTTAGTCATGAACAATATAATAAGGATTATATATTATTCTCTGAACAAACTAAGAACAATATATTAAATAATGGTCATTTTTACAGAATTTTCTATTCTCCCCCCACATTCTGTTTGAATGGAATTCATGTATTTTTTAACCTAAAAGATGTTCATCTGGAAAGTTATTTTAATAAAATAAAATGTACATTTGGTAGATCAAATAATAATACTATAATAGAATTTATTAAAAATATCGAGCGAGATATTCTCGGTGTATCGCCCGGTGAAGGTAATGTACCCGTTTATAGAATTGAAGAACAGTTGTCGCAGGGATTTATAAAAATATTCTCCGATGACGAGTATAAGAGGACTAGAGTCGCGAATATTCAAATACTGTTGAAAATTTCAGGTGTATGGACAGATAGTACAAATTATGGCATAACTTTCAGATTTTTTTTTAACCATCAGTAATAAATGAGGTGGTAATTACAAATAATTCAATTGCTGCCGCAGAGGCTAAAACAGAGAATAATATTATCGCTCCAACCCATACACCGCGCCACGCCGCTCCATCTGGTGTTGCCTGCGAAGCATAAAACTTATTAAGTATAAACAGTTGCATAACAATAAGAAAGAAGGTAAATCTATTGAACCAAAAATACTTTGTTGGAAGCGAATCCGGATGTGCCGCTAAAATTGGTCTTATTTTTACAGTAATAAATATGAGTATACTTAAGGGAATCAATGTTCCTAGATTTGGTAACATGACCGATATACTACCAAGAGTTCCAGAAAACGTCCCATCTGATTTTTTCGTACTAGCCGCAAGTCTCATAGCTAAAACCCATGATGCCAATAAACCAATTGCAAACCATATATAGGCCGCTAAATTACCATCAGGTAAACTAGAAATTTGCCCTATAGTAAATATTGTTACCCCAATCAAAATAAATATTCGGAATATCCACATCCATTGTAACATTGTTACCTGCCTTTTTATATTGGAGCTTTTTAAACCCGTTTTGTGTTGCTCTTCATATTCATGTTTTTTTTGGCTCCCAGTAGTTTGAGGTTCTATTGTGGAAGTACGTCTTGACATATATATATTAGTATTTATAAAATTAAATACTAATGTTTAATCAGATTAGATAAGAATAATATAAAAATAAAATATCATAATTTATTAAATGAGCAATTTAAATACACATCAAACCCATCCATTAATTCCAAGAGAGCAGACATATGTTCTTGATAGAAAACTGATTTCATTTCATTCCATAGATCGTGATATTTCTAAGTGGCCAGAAGCTAACCACTTTGAGGTAATGTTACCCGAAATTTTAAAAAATATACAATCTATGCGCCTTGCAACAATATCTATCCCCAATGATCAATACGTTTTCAGCGTGGAATACCAAAATACCAAACTGTCCTTTAGTATGAAACCTTATGGGCCTACGACATTTAAAGAATATTACACTATTGAAATTAATGAAGGATCATATACTCCAAAAGAACTTGTTATTGAGATTCAAGATAAAATGAATAAAGCTATTTCTGATGCTACAGGTGTATTTTATAACTCCTTTAAATGCCAGTATAATAAAGTAACAAATACTTTCTGGTTTGGTAATATCAAGGATTTCTTTTCTCTCCGATTTGATGTTAAACAAGACTATGGATTATTATGTCCAAATCAAACTGTTGTGTGGGACCAATATACAAATTGGGGTCTACCATCTTATCTTGGTTATAAAAAAACGATATATGAAAGTCAGCTAACTCCCGGAGGTTGGAATCATTTAACTGGATTCCTTGATCCTTCCGGTGGTAAGTTCGGTTTTGATTATATTACTGCAGTTAGTAAATATTGGTTAACTTCAAACACAAATTCAAACCAATTCGTTAATGTTACAGATCCGCAACCGCCCGCTAATCTTACCGAATTATCTGGAATGATTGGCAGGTTTGGCGTTAATTGGTGTTTCCCTTGTAATGATAATAGAAGTCCTTATCTACAAGTTCCCGGGAGGGCATCTGGACCACCCGCGCCTACAGCAGTTGACTGGAAAAAAAAGGCAAAAATATGCAATATTAATATTATGGGCGAAGATGTCATTTATATGGAAGTTGATAGATATAATACTATGGATGAGATTGCGCCTTATTCTAAAAATACTTCCGCCGAACGATGCAATGACTATCATGCAAAGGTAAATTCAGCTTTTGCTAAAATACCCGTACCCTGTCGTGCCTTCTCGCAAATATTCGATACCCGAAATGCATTCTTGATGAATGTTGCGCATTATGAACCTCCACTGGAGAAATTGGCAAGAATGAAGTTTAAATTCCGATATCATGATGGTAGACTTGTAGATTTTAAATGTCTTCCCCTCTCATTCACTATTGAATTTAATATGCTGCGAAATGAACAGCTTCGGGCTAAAAATGTTAGAATTCCGGGGCTATATACATTATAAATACTTAGATACGGCTTTAAGTACCGTTTTATCCGATAATGTACTCAAATCTGAGGCATTAAAATCATTGCCAAATAACTGTTTGGCACCATAAAATAACGGTTTTTTCATTGTTTTCGTTTTATAATATACATATAGACCATACTTCCCTTTTCTAATTGATACATCTTCATTTAAAATCCTACTAACCTTAGGATTTGTACTCTTCTTTCCTAGTAATATATCAAGGACATCTTCTAAAATTATAGAGGCACCATTTTTTCGTATACTCTTTAATGAGTAGTTTTTACCATCATGTGTCATATAAAGACCATATTTTCCCTTTTTTAGTATTACTTCTTTATTTTTATAAGATCCGAGACTTCTGCCAATAAACTGCGCCTGCTCGTCTACAAGGTCTGTAATAGTATAATCTCCATTCTTAAGTTTCTCAATATCAATGTCTTTCTTAATTTTTTTAAACTTAATGGTTCCATTATCATTATGTTTAATAACAGGTCCATATCTTCCTATCACGTATGTATGCGATTCATCAATTTTAATCTCAGTTTTCACAATAGTAGTATTATCAAGCAATCTTTTCATTGTATTATCACATTCGCGACAGAGATCCTGCCAAACTGCTTCTCCTTGACTTATCCGATCTAATTCCTTCTCCATATTTTCCGTATAACTGTACACAAACATTTCACTGAAATTTTCAATCAAGAACTCTACCACCATTTTTCCTAACGGTTGTAAGATTAATTTATTTTTTTCATTTCCAAATTCTCGGTTTAATTCAATCTCTTCAAGTTCCTCCCCGACCAATTTATAATCTGTACATACCACCTTTTTACCATTTATATTACCCTTCTGAACATAGCCCCGCTCTTGGATTTTAGCAATCAAACCCGAAAAGGTAGATGGTCGCCCAATTCCTTTTTTTTCCAGCATTTGTACAAGTCGCGCTTCAGTATAATGTGTTTTGAGATTCTTAAGATTTTCTTTTGCAATGATTTCATTATACTCTACGTTTCCAGTTTGGAGAGATTGGATAAAGATAAATAATGGATTGGTTTTAGAAAACCCTCTTACAATCATCCATCCAGGAAAATTAACTAATTCTTGTGAATGTTTGTATACATATTTTCTCGGCGATGTGATCGTAGATGTCATTATATTCATTACAGCATCACTCATACAGCTCTCTACCGTATTTGCCCAAATTAACATATATAGTTTTTTTTCGCAATTTCCTAAGGGGACATTTAAAGTACTAAGTTTTGTTGGTCGTATTGCTTCATGAGCTTCCTGTGTGTTCTTATCTTTAGATTTACTCTTACCAATAATAAAAGTGTTAATATTTTTTCTAATATAAGTATCGTCCACGGACCATCTCCCCTTTATAAATGTTTTTGTCTGTACAATAAACTCCTTACTATACTTTTTATTATCAGTTCTCATATATGTAATATATCCACCTTCATAAAGTTTTTGCGCCAATTGCATCGTTTTCTTTGGAGAATAATGAAGTTCATTTGATGCTCGCTGTTGAAGTGATGAAGTTGAAAATGGTAGAGGAGCACGTCTTATACTGGTGCTAGCTACTATTGGTTTAATTTCATGTTGAAATTCTACACTATCTTCCAGGAATGTCTCAGTTTCTTGGTTTGTCTTAAAACCATAATTTAGCTTGTATTCTAGATTTTTTGCTGTAAAATAACCTTTGATTTCAAATGTTTTTGTACCAGGGGATTCATCGATGTCTTTTTGATTGTCATAAACTAGCCGTAAAGCCGGTGTTTGACAACGTCCAGCAGATAATCCAGAACGACTTTTACCACTACAGAAGAACTTTTTCCATAAAACTGGCGAAATTGTAAATCCCACAAGCCGATCCAATACCTGTCTTCCTAATTGGGCATGTACCTTTTTCATATCTATCGTTGTTGGCGCAGAAACAGCATTCTGGAGGGCGACCCGCGTTATTTCATGGAAAATAATGCGTTTAGTAGTATTAACCGGCAATTTTGCCAATCTGCATATATGCCATGCAATTGCCTCACCCTCTCGGTCATCATCTGTTGCAAGAATTATTTCATCAGCCTTTTTGATCTGATCTCGGAGAGATTTAATATATTTTCCCTTCTTTTGCAGCAATTTAAATTTAGGATTGTAATCATCGCTTATATCCTCGAGCTGATATATATGACCAAAGCTGGCTACACATTTATAACCTTTACCAAGATAAGATTCTATCTTTTTACATTTGGCTGGGGACTCAACTATTACAAGCTTTACCATTATTAATATATATTAAATAGTTTATTTTATATAGTTTCAATTTATTTTAGATTGAATATATATATATATATATGGCCGCAAAGAAACCATCACCACTCTTAACTTATTCTGATGCTTTATATAAATTAGCTGACGGCGAGATCGCCCTCAGTGTTCTTAATGACGACGGTGCTTCTAAACTTGAAAAAAAAAAGGCATTAGACGATATTAAAAAACTTCAGGCAACGCTTATATCAAGTGCGCAACGATCCTTCCCATCTCGCATATCTCACGACAAACTGGCAACAGTAAAAGCGAAACAACATAAAGTTTGTTTTAAAGAAGACGATGTAGATGCGGAAAAGCTCCGATTACTAAAAACATTAGCAGGTGATACAGAGTATATGGCAATGTCAATTGGACAATTACCAGAAAACATAGGTAATGATTTTTCTACTAGCGCGGATCAAGCATCTGCTACATTGCAGGTAGCAGATCATTTGGGCAATGCCATAGTTGATCGTAGTGTTGCAAAACTTAGGAGTAAGGCATTAAAATCGGGAGTAGCCTTTAATGAGCAGAGTGCTTACGATAAAGTAAATAGGTCTAGGAAGAGGAAATTCAAACCACAGCATTGGATCCATGAAGTATGTAGATTTAGAGATCCCAAAGCAGTTGGTTTGGAAGGCAAACCTCAAGAAACCAAAACATTTTATAAAAAATATGGGAGCAATCCTGTTCTTTCCGTTATGCGGACACTAGAAGAAACGGCGAAAAAAAAAGCACCCGCAGAAGGAGCATTCCTAATGATTGAAAAAGTACCAGCACACGGCTCGGCGGCATTTTTAGAGGCTTATTATGGAAGGATGGGGTATTCTAAAGTACCTGATAAATTTTCATATTCTACGCATCATTCAATGAAAAAAACCGGTCGTCTTATAGGTACAACGCAAAGGAAAAAATCCACACAAAAAAAATCGCCTGCCAAATTACCAAAAAGTCGGATTGTGACGAGAAGCAAAAGCAGAAAGACTACTGGTGGGAGAAGATCCCGAAAGACAAGAAACAAAACTAGAAAGG
>SDBT01011754.1_pt1 | contig 14067 bp, 12 predicted proteins | sample 2277101 | NCBI WGS metagenome assembly SDBT01 (sample SAMN10404973, study PRJNA504765) | marine sediment metagenome | isolation source: marine sediment core GS10_PC15, 103 cmbsf | place: Arctic Ocean: Southern Knipovich Ridge | collected 2010 | reverse complement strand
AATATTTGATCACTGTGAGCAGTCGAGGAATTATACAGTGATATCGCCTTTCGGAAACATCCATTACCTTTTCAAATTTTAACCGCTTACAAAGAAATGCGCACACTTTTGAACGTTACCAAATTATTACTAATGTTCAAAAGTTACGGTATTATGAGATTTTGAGTGACGTAATGGGGGACGTTCGTGCAGAACGTGCTTTGCTAATGCAATGTCTGCACGAATGTCCCCCATTAGTCATTTTTCAGGGACATTAAGTGATATAATGCACTTTTATATTCAATCCGCCATGCTCAGCCCATATTGATTTTACCAAATGATACCGGCTTAATTGCCAGGCATTTATTCACAATTCAGGCTTTGACACCGATTTCATAAAAGAATTAAAAGATAAAACCTAAACGAAAATTGTATCCTTCGATATCATCACCCCAGACATATGATAGACCCAGCTTTAGACCACTTGTATATAAAAGTTCTTTGGCAAAATCAGTTTGTATAAAAAATCCATTTTCATTGTAGTAATCGACAGCACCCACCAAGCTGCCAACCTCACCTTCAAATCGATAATGCGCAAAAAATAAATCCCAGCTAAGCTCATTCCCTTTAAATGATAATCCAAACGGGCCTTTCAGATCGATTTGCCCTGTAAAGATATTATTTGTTACATTGTAACCATTCAGGATATCATCGTCATGACGAAAGTCTGTGTACATGTAGGAATGTTTTCCTGTAAAATGAAAAACAGTTTTTCCCAGTTTCTTTTCATAATCGAATCGCAATGAGCCGACATAGGTGACTGTATCCAACACCCAATTGGTTGCAAGCCCATCCAGCAGTTCTTGATAGTAAGATTCTCCCGGTCCGCTGAATTCCGTTTCATTTTCAAAACGGCTCCATGCAATATCTATCGAAGGACAAAAGCTCCAAGTGTCGGATAGGGGCATCTTTAGGCCGATACCGATCAAGGCGCTATATCCGGTCCATTCCAGATCTGCATCGGTCTCGTCATAAGGCTCTTGACCGCCACCCAAGGGAATCGGGCCGAGAAGCGACTCCAGACTGTCAAAATGGGAATAGGCTTTCATATAACTGAAATTCCCCTCAATAAAAGGTGCCCAATCGAGGTGCTCCGGGCCAATGTCATATGTAAATGGAATTTTTATCATGTTGATGTGGCTGCCACCAACATTATCAATATCAAAATTGGATGAACTGATATCCATATAGAGATTTAAATTTACAAAACTGGCGACCGAGTGGTAATAATTTTGATCATCCAGCCGCTCACGAATCTCCGCTTTTAACTGGTCTATTTCTCCCGGTGTTAATTGTCCAAAAGCAGACGGTAGCAAACAGAGGCAAAATAACAATACCAGGGTTTGATGATAAATTAGTAAAAAAAACCATCGATTTTTATAACGGAACTGTTTCATCTGTAAAAATAAATAGTTCTTTACACAGAAAATGCCGCTTTATGATCGCCCCAAAAAGAGAAGGATAAATTGATCCTTCCCTATCGCTCGAATAAGCTCGCGCACGGCTGAAAAAATGAAAAACAGAACTAAAAGCCAAATCTGGATCGCCCAAAACCTGGCCCATACAATTTCCGTCAAAAAGTGTGAAAAAGCTATATTGACTTGATTGTATTCTCGAAGAAATGGGATAAAATGTTCTACAAATCGAAATAACAGTGTCACAAAAATGTACACAAACGTATTCACAAAGGAGTTATAGATGAGTGGTTTGTCTTGAAATATATTTATAAAGGGCAATTTGTCAGAAATCAGAATGACCTTTCCGACGATTAATGCGCCTATGGTGGCTGCTGCAAACCCAGAGAAACTGATGCTGTGCTGCCTTAACATTAATGACTTTGTCAACGCGATGACATTAAATGCCACAAAAAAAAATATCGTTGGCGGCAGTACCTGTAAAAACTCGTGCTTCAATGTCTTCAAGATTTTCATTTTCGATAAGTTCCTTCTTTGATTTTCCCTCAGCATTACCTTCTGTGAAAAGAAAGAGGGCGCAAAGCTTATGTCTAGTGGATTTGGAGCCATCGTTATAGATATTCTTGTTCATAACGATTCTGCTGGTACCTAAGCCCTGTGTTAAATTGTCTATTATTCTTCACTATAGCTATTCCTTTCTCAATGATAAAAATTCCCTTTTTGAGATCGAAGTAAGGAAAAATTTAAGGTTGTGTACTGTAACGGACTAGATCCCAACATATGGTGTATACATGTCTGCAGTGACCTTCTCATCCAGATACTTGCGATTAAAATTTAGATAACAGATACAAGCCTTGTTGTCAATCTGCTACTTTTATCCAAAATATTATAAATATAAGGAATTTTAGGCATAGGAAGCCTGACTGCCCGAGTGTGGTTTTTCCGCCTTCGCTACCAGCTACGGCGCGACTTCGTAAAAATAGGCCTCTGCAGGGTAATGCGAAGGCGGACAAGTGTAATCATCCGTGCTGGGACCCGGCTGCTCGTCGTATGCGGGAAACACATCGATGGGCGGGGTCCTCCAGCGGACTCGAATTTGCCTAAAATCTCAATTCCAACGCAAAAAATCGATATTGACAATAAAGCCCGCTTTGGTTATACAGAAGGTTATTGTTTGTGCTAATGGGTGCTTCAATATGTTGTGCTGTAGCTGAAGCCGATACTCAATTCACCATTTTTGCTTGATACGCACTGAAAAAGCAATGCCTTATCTTTTGAAAAGATCTATGTCGTAAAAAGTCCCATTTACTGCGCCTTTTTATCCCGCCGAGGTTTGGCGGGGGTATATGAACCTTTTTACATAGTGCTTCGATTCGCAAATATAGTGACGTATTTTATTAAGACGTATTATTGTAATTGCTTACTCAACACTAAGCCCTGAGGCCCTCGACTGAGCTCGGCCGAAGTCTGAATAAATACGTTATCGTATTTGTGAATCGAAGGACTTAGCCATCTATAGTTGAATTCGTGACTTTTTACGAGATCATCAAACTTGTTGATGCCTAACATTAAGATATTTATTGAAAACGCTTAGAAAGGAGAATTTATCATGAATAATCAGGACAAAGGAATTTTGACAATTCAATACGTGAACGGCACCATACAAAAATTCGAATATACACGTCAGGAAGACACCTATAGCGTTGCCACGCGAATCCAGGAGATGGCCAAGGCAAATTTTCTTTTTCTAGAACTGGCGGACAAGGCATTGGTCATACCGTTTCAAAATATTCAGAACATTGAAATCTCACCGCCACCAGCTAAAATGCCGCCAAATACATTGCAAAACGTTCGTCTTATTCAGTAAGTTTCTTCTGCAAAAGAATGCCCGGGAAGCGACGATCGGATTGAGGAAAGGAGCTATGAAAAAAAGAGCATTGTCATTATTGGTACTGTTTTTATTTATATTAGTTACGGGATGCAGCGGCAGATGGCAGCACCCTACAAAACTCAGATCCGCATGGGGCCAGGACCAGGCTAAGTGTGAGCAGTTAGTCCGCGAATCAATACGGGAATCACCTGATGCCTACGATGCCTTTGATGAGCAAAAATTGATAAAAACATGTATGAAAAAAATGGGTTGGCATAAATAAAGAATCGAAAAGGATATCAGGACAGTACTCGGTGACGGATGAAGTGAAAACGCTATATGTTTGATTGTAAAAATTCCGAAATACCCCGTAGCTTGCTACGGGGATAGGAATTTTAGCCTTTTGCCAGTCTGAGCGGCATAGCCGCGTTTCATAAAATCGTAACACGATTTTATTAGTGGTGGAGGTCTAACGTAAAAAAATTGGAGCACTGAACATTATTTTTCTCCTTTGGGCTCCCTTTTTTCATCTCAATGATGATTAAAAATGTAGTATAGCGATAGATGTCATAAGTCAGACATATCTCAGGTTTTCCGGCCAGTAGATATCCTGAGGGTTTTGTTGCAGATCACAGCCTCGCCCAATCCTACGAAAAGAATAGTATCCAAAGCTCTGCTATCATGTCAGTTTTCTTTCTGATAGTGGATTTCAGATATGGTAATAAATTGACTGTGCAGACAAGAAACGATACTATTATGCCCATAAAACCTTAAAAAGATGACACACTATCAAGATATGAATTTGGAAAAACCGAAACTGTTTCAGAGAGTAATTCATTCAATTTTCCCCGCAGTATTAAAGGAGAAGAATGACAGAAGCAATTATCTTTTCTTTTTCAGGACCCTGATCCTTCATTTCCGACCGAGACAAGTTCCGGAAGCAACCCTGAGATTTACACTGTCATGGGGCCTTGGCGGTATGGCTGTAGTATTGCTGTTTATTCTATTTGCAACCGGTCTGCTCCTGAAATTTACATACTCACCTTTTCCCGGCAGGGCTTATGAGTCCATTTTTTATCTCCAAAATGAAGTCCTGTTTGGACAATTAATTCTCAATATCCATTACTGGAGCGCGAATATCCTCCTGATCATAGTTTTTCTCCATTTTCTCAGAGTATTCTTCTCTTCCGCCTTTCATCCTCCCCGTCAGTTTAACTGGATAATCGGACTCGGTTTATTTTTAACTGTTCTATTATCTAATTTTACAGGTTACCTGCTGCCATGGGATCAGCTGTCTTTCTGGGCAATTACTATCTGCACCGGCATGCTGGAATATTTACCTGGCATTGGATCTTGGCTACAGACACTCTTAAGGAGCGGTACGGATGTCGGACTGGGTACTTTATCAAATTTCTATGCAATCCATACAGCCATTCTACCAGTGGTCATTATCGTTCTTATCGCATTCCATTTCTGGCGTGTGCGCAAGTCTGGCGGTCTTGTCATTCTCCACAAAAATAGAGAAGATTTTGAGATACGAGGTGAGATGGTCCCGAGCATACCCTATCTGTTTCTGCGGGAAACGGTTGTAGCACTGGTGGTAATCGCATTTATCCTTCTTGTTTCTGTATTTTTTGATGCACCTTTAGAGGGTAAAGCAAACCCAGGATTAAGCCCCAACCCCACAAAAGCACCATGGTATTTCATGGGTTTTCAGGAGATACTTTTACATTTTCACCCAATAATTGCCCTTATGGTAATACCGGTTCTCATGATTATAGCCTTTTTTAGCATTCCCTATATCAATTATCCGCTCAGAAGTTCGAGTGTGTGGTTTGTTTCTTCAAAAGGGCGCATTATGACCATTATATCTGTTGTGGTTTCATTGATGGTTACAGTATGTTGGATTGCTTTTGACAAATACTTATTTGAATTTGCAGACCGGATTTTGGGCATGTCTCCTGTCATCAGTAACGGTCTGTTTCCTCTGATAATTGCATTTATTGGAATCGGTGTATTCTATCTTTTGATGAAACGCAGATATGTACCTGATGTGAATGAAACAATTCAGATGTTTTTTGTTTTTTTTATGACTTCATTCATTGTTTTAACTATTACCGGAATCTGGTTTAGAGGACCGGGGATGAAACTTATATGGCCGTGCCTGATTTGGGGATGATTATTCCCCCAACCCGTTTTCTTCTGGTGAAGCTATGAAAAAAAATAAAGAAATTATAGAGAACGAATCACCATCCCCTCCTGATCCCGGGAGAAGATCTTTCTTAAACAAGCTCTGGATATGGTTTGGGATCATAGCAATCGTTGAATTTGCAGTGGTTGTTATTGCTTATCTTCGTCCAAAAAAAGCAATGACAGGTGTGGCCGTACCTGAATCTATAATTGATGCAGGCCCTGTAGAGAATCTCCGTCCAGGTACAGTAACGGCATATGTACGCGGAAAATTCTATTTGTGTAGACTGGAAGATGGGGGTTTTCTTGCCCTCTCAAGCAAGTGCACCCATCTTGGGTGCACGGTCCCCTGGATTGATAAAGAGAATCTATTTGCCTGCCCCTGTCATGGTTCGACTTTTGATATCACGGGTGAAATCCTTAGTGTGCCAGCGCCCAGGCCACTTGATATGTACAGGGTCTTTATTGAGAATAATACTGTGAAGGTGGATACAAACAGACGAATAAAAAGAGACGGATTTCATGAAAATCAATCAGTATACGCTAAAAAGGCTTAAAGATGAACAGATGGAGATATGCGGGCTTTATTGCAACTATAATAATCATTCTGACTATTCCTCTCTATCTATTAAGGATGGAATCAATAATTTTCCAGAAGGAAAATATCCAGCCTGGAATATTAAACAGCTTTGTTGGCAGCCGGAAATGCATGGATTGCCATAAACAGGAGTATGACAAGTGGTTTGATTCGCATCATGACCATGCTATGGAGGTGGCAACCAGCCGGACTGTCCTTGGTGATTTCAATAACGCGGTATTTGAAATTCATGGTGTTACCTCAAGGTTTTATAAAAAAGAAGACAGATATTTTGTTCATACTCAGGGAACAGATGGCGAGATGGCGGAGTATGAGGTAACGCATACTTTTGGCTGGTATCCCCTCCAGCAGTATCTTGTCCCATTCCCAGGAGGCCGCCTGCAATGCCTTCCGATCGCCTGGGATGTCAGGGAGAAACAATGGTATAATCTAAGTCCTGAAGAGGTTCTTGATCCGGATGACTGGCTTTACTGGACCAATGCCGGTCAGAACTGGAATGGAATGTGTGCAGAGTGTCATTCAACCAATCTGAAAAAGAATTATGACCTGTCTAGTGATACTTATAATACAACCTGGACAGATATAGATGTCGGCTGCGAAGCATGCCACGGTCCGGGATCGAGACACATTGAATGGGCTGAAATGCCGGATATGGCACGCCCGAATGTAAAGAATTACAATCTTGCAGTCAGGACGACCAGTATCGGTTCCCGGGAACTGGTGGAGATTTGTGCTCCGTGTCATTCCCGCCGGGCTATCTTGGGTGATTACACCCATGCTGAACCGGATCTGCTGGACAGTCTTTTGCCGGTTCCGCTCAACCCCGGACTGTACTTTCCTGACGGACAGATCCTCGAAGAGGTATATGTTTACGGGTCATTTACACAGAGCAAGATGTATCACAGGGATGTGCGCTGCAGCGATTGTCACGATGTACACAGCACTAGACTGGTCAAGGAAGACAACCATCTATGCCTTCAATGCCACCGTGCTGATGAGTACGACTTGAAAGATCATCACTTCCATAAAATGAAAGGTGAAGCAGGAGAACCTGTTAAATCAGATGACGGATCTATACTTTTTGAGACCGGTTCAGGCTCCGAGTGTATTCGATGCCACATGCCGGGGCGTATATATATGGGAATTGACTACCGACCTGATCACAGTTTTCGAATTCCACGCCCTGATCTCAGTATAAAAATAGAGACTCCGAATTCCTGCAACAGGTGTCATGTAAATCAGACCGCCGAGTGGTCGGAAGAACATATATCCAAATGGTATGGGCCGGGAAGAAAACGCCACTATGGCAGCAATATAGAAGCCGCGCGGAACCTTGATCCTGATGCCTATAGAAACCTCCTGCGGCTGGCTGTGGATCCACTTTACCCGGTCATTGTGAGGAGTACCTCTTTGACTCTATTAAGAGCTTACCCTGATGAGGAGACTGCCGGTATATTTGAGATAACTCTTATGGATGATGAAGCCTTAATCCGCCGTACGGCTATAGAAAGTCTAAATGTCAAGGATATAAACAGACTAGTAAATCTCGTTTCACCCCTTCTTTATGATCCCGTAAAGGCCGTACGCATTGAGGCAGCAGCAAAGCTGGCAGGAGAACCCTCAAAACATCTGGATGAAAGACAACAGAAAGTTTTCAGAACAGCGCTGGATGAATATGTCTCCGCCATGGAGTATTCAGGGGACTTTGCATTTGGCAGGTATAATCTTGGGAATCTTTACTCTTCACTGAAAAAAACAGGAGAGGCTATTGAAAATTATGAGGCTGCAATCAAGATTGATAACCTGTTTTATCCGGCAAAGGTTAATCTTGCAATGCTTTACAACAGCTTAGGGGATAATGACAGCGCTGAAAAATTGTTCCGTGATGTAGTCACTGAACACCCGAATCTTTTTGATATAGCGTATTCCCTGGGTCTTCTTCTAGTGGAAAAGGGTAATTATGATGATGCTGTGAAATACCTGAAAAAGGCTTCTGAAGGAATGCCTGAAAGAGCACGGGTTCATTATAATCTAGGTTTGCTGCTGCAACAGCTTGGGTATGACACAGAAGCTGAGGAAGCGCTAAAAAGAGCTTATGAAAAAGAAATGGCCAGTTTCGATTACCTTTATGCCCTGGCTGATTTCTACTTGAAACGAAGTAGATACAATGAAGCGAAACATTATGTTAAGCAGATTGTTAGCAGGTATCCTGATATGCCGATTGGTAAAACTCTGCTCGAATATATCAATGAACACTCGATCAGTCTGTCGGACAAAGTCCGATAGACTCCTTGACCGGAATAACTTTGATTCAATTAAATTATTCTCCCCCTTTTTTTAAATGGGATTTTCACATGAAACCTTTGATATATTTTAGATGGTTATAAGTTTACAATATATAAATACAATGAAGAGGATTTGCACAGCCTGAGCGATAATGAAGTCAGGGCGCTGTTTGAGGACAGCAAGGGAGAACTCTAGGTCGGTACAATGGAAGGGCTGAATCTTTTTGACAGGGAAAAGGAGAGGTTCATCCATTTCAGGCATAATCCTGATAATCCTTCCAGTCTCTGTGGAAACAGGGTTCGTGCCATATAGCGACCTCGGAACCGCAATCCAGCCTGACACCACATATTGTAGCTTTTATCCTTGACTTACAAGAGGAATTTCTCCATAGTTCTTCCCCGAAAAATCAAGTTCTTATCAACCAGGGGGTAAGTTGATCTACTGAGACTCTGGAATCCCTTTTTGGAAAGGAGGTAAAACTGAAAACATCAATTAAAAAAATCTCATAGTCATTGATATAAATGGAATAAACCCAACAAATAACAAAGGAGATACAAATGAAGAAATACAAATTGGGATTGATTGCACTGGCTGTAGTTGCCGCTCTGGTATGCACCATCAAACCGGCAGCAGCGGCCAGCAAGCCCAACATCGTAATCATCTGGGGAGACGATATAGGCCAAAGCAACATCAGCGCCTACACCAAGGGCCTGATGGGCTACCAAACACCCAACATCGACCGCGTCGCCAAAGAGGGGATGATTTTCACCGACTATTATGCGGAGCAGAGCTGTACCGCCGGCCGTGCAGCCTTCCTCATGGGCCAGAGCGTTTTTCGCACCGGCCTCAGCAAGGTGGGAATGCCTGGCGCCGACATCGGCATGAAGAAGGAAGACCCCACGCTTGCGAAGCTGCTGAAGCCGCTGGGCTACGCCACTGCCCAGTTCGGGAAGAACCACCTGGGCGACAAGGACGAACATCTGCCGACCCTCCACGGCTTTGACGAGTTCTACGGCCCCCTCTATCACCTGAACGCTTCGGAGGAGCCTGAGCTGCCTGATTATCCGAAAAACCCCGAGTTCCTGAAGAATTTCGGACCTAGGGGGGTGATCCATAGCTTTGCCTTGCCAGATGGAAAACAGAAAATCGAAGACACTGGCCCACTGACTAAGAAGCGTATGGAAACAATCGATGACGACTTCGCTGCCCGATCAGTAGAATTTATAGAGAAACAGCACAAGGCCGGTAAGCCTTTCTTTGTCTGGGTGAATTTCACTCACATGCATTTCCGAACCCATGTCAAACCGGAAAGCATGGGCCAGTCGGGACGCTGGCAGTCGCCCTACCACGACGCCATGATCGACCATGACAAGAACGTGGGCACTGTACTCAAGAAACTCGATGATCTGGGTATTGCCGACAACACGATTGTCCTCTACAGCACCGACAACGGCCCGCACATGAACACCTGGCCCGACGCCAGCATTACGCCCTTCCGCGGGGAGAAGAACTCCAACTGGGAAGGGGCCTACCGGGTACCCGCTATGGTACGCTGGCCGGGCAAGATCAAGGCCGATACTGTTTCCAACGACATCATGTCGCACATGGACTGGCTGCCCACTCTACTTGCGGCCGCGGGCGATCCCAATATCAAGGAAAAGCTGAAGAAAGGCCACAAAGTCGGCAGCATGAACTATAAAGTGCATCTCGACGGCTACAACTTCCTGCCCTACCTGACCGGCAAGGAGCAGAAGAGTCCACGCGAGGAGTTCTTCTACTTCTCCGACGACGGCGACCTGCAGGCGCTCCGCTACGATAACTGGAAGGTGGTTTTCGCACAGCAGAGAGCGCAGGGCACCATGCTGGTCTGGGGAGAACCCCTGGTGAATACGCGGATACCGTGGCTTTTTAACCTGCGCATGGATCCCTACGAGCGGGCCTCTATTACCTCGAACACATACTGGGATTGGTGGATGGACCATGCTTTCCTTTTGGTGCCGGCGCAGGGATATGTCGGAAAATTCCTATCAACCTTCGAAGAGTTCCCACCGCGCCAGAAGGCGGCCAGCTTCACCGTTGACCAGGTCATGGAGCAATTGCAGACCCCCCCCACTGGACACTGAGTTTATACTTTCGCACATGATCCCGATAGGGATCCGAGGGGATGCGATAATTAAAAAATGAAAAAAGAGAGTGCCCCCGCAAGGAGGCACTCTCAATCCTTTTATCCCGTCTAAAAAAAAATTTTTGAGCAATTAAAGCATAACGTGTGATGCTAGATGCCAAAGGATAAACTGCATCTTATTCGTTAAATTAACAGCAACCAGTGATCAGATGAGCCCTCAAAAACGAACCAAAAAGAAATCAAAAAGACGCATTAAAAAGCCGGAGCCATCGTCGAAGAGGAGGCAGTTGCGGGTATGGTGGATCGCGTCCGGCCTGGTGGTTATTGCCGCCGTAATTCTACTGTTTGCAAAACAGAATTTTTTCAGAACCGGCTCCGGTGACCTCGCCTCTACTTCATCAGAAGCCAAACCCGACTTTCAAACACTCGTCGGGGACTGGGTGCGCCCCGACGGCGGTTATGTCATTAAAATACTGGATGTCGACAAAAGCGGCCGGGTCGACGCAGGGTATTTCAATCCGCGCCCGATTAACGTTTCAAGGGCCTTTGCTTCCGCTGAAACCGGGAGGCTAAACCTATTCATTAAATTGCAGGACAAGGGATATCCCGGTTCAACCTATACCCTGATCTACAATGAAGAGAATGATACGCTTATTGGCATTTACTATCAAGCCGCATTGGGACAGTCTTTTGATGTGGCGTTTGTTAGGAAAAAATAGCCGGGTTCTCAGTGAATAGTGAGCAATGCCTTATGGGAATGATTTTTTACTTTTAAAACATTTTAAAAGGATATTGAGAATATTATAAAGATGCTCTTATTTAATGATCTATTTGGTGAAAAATCGGTAAGGAATGCCCAGATCAGGGGAAATATTGAAACAAAACAGATAGAGAGAACTAAAATGAGAAAGCGTGGTCTTATGAAAAATATGAGGCATTAGAATTATCCAGAAAATGTATCTTTCTGGATTTTATTCGGTGTCTATACCAATTTCCTCTAAGTCAGAAACAGGATTTCCGGCTAGCTGATATCTTGAGGGTCTGGAGAGATGGAACTCTCAATTTCTTAGCCGATCAAATTAAAGATAATCCACACCTGCCCCCTGTCGTTTTAACGGATTTCAAAATCTTCAACAAATCGATACCCATCGGCGATGAATCCATTATTAAAAAATCGATTTTGGAATCAAATGAAATCACATTGTCGTATAAAGAATCTGTCTTCAGTTTAGAGTTTGCGGCCCTCAACTACATCTTTCCGGAAAAGAATCGTTATATTGAGCGTGAGTGACTCCGGACTGGGGATAGGTCTCTCCATATGTCGTTCAATTGCCGATAAACACGGTGGACAACTCTGGGCTGAAAATCGACCCGAAGGAGGTGCAACGTTCTATTTTACTTTGCCAATCTATATAAAGGAATAATTGCACGCATATGAAATCCGTGGAATCTGAAAAATTTCATTAATTGACATTCTCTGTAAAATTGGTTATCATGACCATAATTATTAGGGAGGAACATAATCATGAATGAAGAATCCATCAATGTGGCAGAGGCCAAAAAACATCTTTCCGAACTTCTGGGGCGGGTGGCATATGGGAAGCAGCAGATACTGATAACTAAGAGGGGGAAGCCTATGGCCCGACTGGTCCCTGTAGAGAATAGTTCAGACTTGCACCTTGGTTATGCCAAGGGATGGCTGGAGGATGATGATCCATTTTTTAATGTTATAGAAGGAATCATCAAGAAGCGCTCGATGCACATCCCCCGGATCTTGAAATAGACGGAAATCGAATATGTACCTATTGGATACAAATATCTTGAGTGAGATTATCAGAAAACATCCAAATCAGTATGTCATATCGCAGCTCCGCTCCAAGTCATCGCATGAGTTGTTTACATCTACTGTCTGTGTCATGGAATTGCGCTTTGGGAACAGGCTTCGAGAAAATTTTAAAGATTTTTGGCGTAAATTAGAGAAAAGGGTTATTTCCAAGGTTAATGTAATCCCAATTTACCTCAATTCTATGAAAAGTGATAGACGATACGATATGGAGTTTCGAGTACGAGAACGAGGACTATCAAAAAGACAAGGACGATTAAAACGGCGAGGATAATAAAGGATATGCCCGATCCACCTCAATTTGATCACGAGAAACTCGAAGTATACCAACTTGAACTGAGGTTTATAGATTGGGTTACGATCCTTCTCAAGGAAATCAAGGCGGAACGTGTTCCTCTCATACGTGAAACCTGCGACCAGTTGGATAGGGCTAGCCTTTCAGCTTTACTAAATACAGCAGAAGGAAACGGCCGACGAGCAACGAAACAACGGGCAAAATTCTTCGATGATGCACGCGGATCAGGGACGGAATGTGCGGCTTGCCTTGATGCCCTGATAGCAAAAGCCGCGTGCCCGAAAGAAAGGATTCAGGAAGGTAAGGCAATGCTTGTCAGAATCGTCGCAATGCTCTCAAAACTGGTCCAGCATTTTGATCGTTCGGATTACCATGGCGGGAAATCCCGAATCAGGGAGGAATCTGTGGATTGGGAATTGGGTGATGAGGACAAAGAAGAGTAGGATGATGTGTCTTTTCCTGCTCGAAACCAGATCCTAACGGCATTCCATTTCGATCATTGGATTGTGTTGTATATTAATCGTCCTCGTACTCGTACTCGAAGCGAAGCGATTTTTTCAATGATGAGGATGTGAAAGATGAAAGATATGCACGATTCACCTCAAATCGATCACTGGATTGGATTGTATATTAATCGTCCTCGTACTCGTCCTCGTACTCGTCCTCGGAGCGAAGCGATTTTTTCAATGATGAGAATGTGAAAGATGAAAGATATGCACGATTTACCTCAAATCGATCACTGGATTGGATTGTATATTAATCGTCCTCGTACTCGTACTCGGAGCGAAGCGATTTTTTCAATGATGAGAATGTGAAAGATGAAAGATATACACGATTTACCTCAATGCGATCACTGGTGCGGGTTGTATATTAATCGTCCTCGTTCTCGTTCTCGTCCTCGTACTCGTCCTCGGAGCGGAGCGATTTTTTCAATGATGAGAATGTGAAAGATGAAAGATATGCACGATTTACCTCAATGCGATCACTGGTGCGGGTTGTATATTAATCGTCCTCGTTCTCGTCCTCGTACTCGTCCTCGGAGCGAAGCGATTTTTTCGATGATGAGAATGTGAAAGATGAAAGATATACACGATTCACCTCAATGCGATCACTGGTGCGGGTTGTATATTAATCGTCCTCGTACTCGTACTCGTCCTCGGAGCGAAGCGATTTTTTCAATGATGAGGATGTGAAAGATGAAAGATATGCACGATTTACCTCAATGCGATCACTGGTGCGGGTTGTATATTAATCGTCCTCGTCCTCGTCCTCGTCCTCGTCCTCGGAGCGAAGCGATTTTTTCGATGATGAGAATGTGAAAGATGAAAGATATGCACGATTTACCTCAATGCGATCACTGATGCGGGTTGTATATTAATCGTCCTCGTTCTCGTCCTCGTCCTCGT
>SDBT01011753.1_pt1 | contig 14069 bp, 12 predicted proteins | sample 2277101 | NCBI WGS metagenome assembly SDBT01 (sample SAMN10404973, study PRJNA504765) | marine sediment metagenome | isolation source: marine sediment core GS10_PC15, 103 cmbsf | place: Arctic Ocean: Southern Knipovich Ridge | collected 2010 | reverse complement strand
TATATTTGTCTGCCTAATAGTAAGCATATATTAAAAAAGTATATATTATTTTTTTATATGCATCACTGCATATTTGAAGAGTAATAATTAGTCTAATTCTATCGTTCAAGTAAGTTGAAATTCCGAAAACCGTTGAAAAAATGAAATATTTTAAGCGTATCCCTAAAAAGCGTATCCCTAATTAGGTATTATTTGACTTTATTTGACACTATTTGACTTAGTGGTTATAAATAAGCAGATGTAAATAAAAACAAAACCCTTCTCGATAAAATGTGATTATAGAGAAGGATTTCGATGTCGGGGTGAGAGGATTCGAACCTCCGACCCCCTGCTCCCAAAGCAGGTGCGCTAACTAATGCCACCCTCTATAAGTCCTATTGTATGAATGCTAATGTCCATAGAAACCGTGTCCATAATGGGTGTTTTTGCTTCATTCTTAGTGCTATTTAAGAGTAATGATGGAAAGTCGTTAAGTAGTCGTTTTCTATCTAATTTTGCATATCGTTCAGTAGTTGTAACACTTCTGTGACCCATTTCATCTCTGACCAAGAATATATTACCATTTGTTTGAATAATCCGCCTTACGCAATAAGTATGTCTTAAAGAATGAAATTTTCTACCTTGAATTTGTAAACTATGTAATGCTTTTTGAAACTGTTTGCTATAATATTTAATCCTATCTTCTGTAGGATTCTCAAGATAATGAGCCTTCATCTCATTTAGAATCACTATTAAACTATCATTTAATTGGATATGCCTTGCTTTACGATTCTTAGAATATTCTTTAGGTATTTCCATCCAACCATTATTCATTTTACTAAAGAATGGTTCACGTAAACGACAACCTGTTTCCCTATAAAAAACAAACGCATTTTTATATCTTTTTGGTAACCATTCTAATTCTAATATTTGTTCAAATTGTCTATCAGTTATGTATAACGGTTCTGCTTCTTCGGTTAACAGCTGTTCTATTAATGGTATTTTATCCAATATTCCTCTTTTCTTATACCATTGGGAAAAAGTTTTTATGGCTCTTAGGTTAATATTTATCGTTGTTATTGAGTGTTTACCACTATAGTATGCAATAAATCTATCAATACATTCAGTAGTAACAGATTTCAATGGTTTTGATTTACCAATAACCTCTATTAGATGGCTCAAAGCTATTTGATATATTTCAATGGTTTTATTACGGATACCATTTATTCTTCGCTTTTTAATATATTCTTTTACCGCTTCTTCAAGAGTAAATCTTTTAACACTAACCTGCCCACCATTATTTTGCCAAGCAAATGATATATCTATCCCATCTTTAATATCTTTTTCATATTTATTTACAATAGATCGTCGTTCTAATGCTTCCACTTTAAAAGTAGTACACAATGGTATTTCTTTCTCGCTTTGACGATTACCGTCCCACAAGGATACTCTTGCATACCAATTTTGTCCTCTTTGTCTTAACGATGCCATATTATATCAAATATATTCATATATTGTCATACATAATCTAATATTATATATATTGTTATTCAAGTTGTTTTTGTCTAACATTATATACCCTATGAGACAAAGTAAATCAGAATTTATTTCTTTTAGAACTACTGAGGATGTCAAGAAGCTACTTGATAAACTTAGCGAAGAACACGACCGTCCTTTATCTGATGTAATACACCAACTGCTTAAATCGTTTATTGACGACCCGCCAAAGCAACTGCCAATACCTAAAAAGATAGATAAATAACCTTTTGCTCTGCACCCAGTGCGTACATTCTTTACAATGTTACAAAGTATGCTCTTAAGATTGTAAGATTGTAATGATATATATATATAAGAACTATCCTTCATTATCTGAATCTAACTCTCTTAACTCCGTTGTAATAATTTGATAACAATTATACTTAATCTTCTTTATCAGTCCCCAAGAATTAAGTTTCCTTAGAAAATTATCCACTGTCTTTGGTGAAGTATAACCCAACTCCTCAACACAAGGAACAAATTGCTGTCTGTCAAAACATTTGTCATTTTTAGTATAAGGTTTAATAGCTTTTAATGCTTTAATCTCATTACGTTCTTTTGGATCAATGAAGTGCAGTTCTTCCCTTGTTATAATCCCCCCCTTGTGAAATATTAAATGTTTAGGGTCTAGTCGAAGCTTAAAAGCGATATTCCTTAAGTCGCTATTTCCACTTCTAAGTTTTGTTATCTTGCCAATTCTTAGTTCAGTACTAAAGGTAGAATCTGCCATTTGAAATACGTTTGTAGCAAAATCTGTCATCATCTTACCTCCCCTAATCATGTCTTTAGATAATATCTTTTCTTTATGTGTACCTTTGATATGATGCGTGATTAAGATTATTGTTAGTTCATATTTTCTTTTTATTTCTGATATTCGTGATAATAACACAGGTAAGTCAGCGTTGTTTGAAACATCAATATTTGTACTTGTATATAGATTGTCAATAATGAGCACACTATTACTGAAAATATTTTCAATTAGTGTATCTTCAATTTTATCCCATTGGTCAATGAATATTTCAGTATCTTGCTCAATGATAGACATTTGAAGATTTAACCAATTATTAATGTGTTTTGAGTAGTTCTTATTAAACCAGTATTGCTGTTTTTCAAACCTTTGACTGAGGTCTCCGTTTTCAAGCTCAAATTGGATTAAAAGTACTCTCTTTGGCTTTGGTACATCAAAGTAGTCAAGAAATGGTACTCCAAGAGCAATAGAACAAGCTGCTTGTAAAGCCAGCAATGACTTACCCACTCCGTCTGTACCTGCAATTAAACCAATTCCATTCTCATACAGGATTTGGTCGATAATCGGTACAGGTGGTTTAAAATTTGATCCTATTAATTTGTCTGCTGTCATAATTGTAAATCCTTTTCTTGGTGTGTGATATTCTTCTGCATTTCGTATTATTTTATCTAACTCTTCAAGTGATGGATCATTAGTAATCGAATCTGTAACGTCATAACCTTCTATTTCATTTTTCCATTTACCAATTCTAATTTTAGTTTTACTAAAACAAGTTTTTAAATGATTCGCTAATTTTTGTGAACCATCAATCCCCGCCTTACCATTGTCATAAAGTATTATAATTTCCTTAAATGGCTTAAGGTGCGACAAATCCTTTGGAATATTGTTTGCCCCAAGTGTGGCTGTAATAACTTGATGACCGAGACTTAGCATTGATATACAATCCTTTTCACCTTCATCTAATATCAATGGTTTATTATTGTCATATCTGGAAATAAAATGAAGTGGATACCACTTACAGCTTCCATCACCACTACTTTTACCTCTATGCCAATGGATTCCGATTATTTCACCCTCAGCATTATAAAGAGGAAAGGTGAAACTCTTACTTCTATAATCCCATCCAATATTTAATTCAATTATTAATCCCTTAGACCAAGACTTTGGAATTGGCAATTCACTATAATGTTCAATTAAATATTTATGATAAATATGTGCTTTTTTAGTAAGGTCTACTATTGAGATTGGTTTATCTTGAGTTTTCCGCTCCTGTCTGCTTTTCTTTTTTGAGATATTATTCACAGTAATATACGTTTTTGAGTCAATCCCCAATCTCTCAGCGAATTGATAAGCATTTCCGCTTCCACAACCAGCGTGACAGAACCATAGACCTGTTTCAATATTCCCCGACCAACTTATATTTCTGTCATCGTGGAAAGGACAATGTCCAATTACTTGTCCATTAGATCTTTCCTGTAATCCCTTTACATTTGATTCAAATAATTCTATATAATTCATCGTGACTTGTAATTATGATCATGGGTACAATATGGGAGCGTTATCCGTGACAAATCCGCCCGTTACAGCATCTTTTTTCACTTTTTGACCTGTTAGTCGTTCAAGGGATATTTTAGCCTTATATGACGTAGAATATGTCCCTCTAAATATCCATAGAGTTATATTAATCCCACAGCACACTAACTTGAATGTTGTCCGCCGTCTTAGTTTTCTTGCAACAGATGGGTCAGTTGTTTGAATCCTATAATATGGTTTATGCCTTTGTTCTTGCCATAAAAACGTTGTATAACTAATCATTGAGCCACTTTTTTACATCATTAATATTAAATAGCAATCGACCCACCCTCCGCGACACCTTAAGTTTTCCTTTTTTAATCTCTCTTCTGATCGTTGATTCTGATAATGATGTCAATTCACATACTTGTTTAATGTTTAGCCATTTATCATTTAATCGGTTGCTAAGTTTTTTTTCTATTGAATCAAGTTTTTCGAGAATTTTAATTGCATACATCTGACACCTCATAATTATTCATAAAATAGCCTTCACCCTTATTGTGTGAAATTTCAGGAACAAGGATGTATTTCAGGTATTTTTAGAGGGTAAAAATATTTAATATATTATCAAATGATACGCTGAAATTTCAGCAAACTACAATAATGCGGGTATTTTATTACAGATCAGAGAAGGGTATTTTTGTCAGAAATGTTGAATGAGGTTCTGTATGATCTATTTTTCCGAATAAACGGGATAGGGTCTCCTTCAAGCCCGAAAACGTTCCTGAGATGAACTCTTAAGCGGGATATGGTTTTTTCTAGTTTTCCTCTACCAGTAAATGACAGATTTTCGAATAATCCATTATACTTACCAAACTGTACAAGTGTGTTCCAAAGCTTATTAGGTAAATCACCCTTTCTTCCATCTTTCATCCCCAATTCTGCATATTCAAATCTTTTAGAATATTTTGTCTTTTTAATTACAACTCTTATAGAGTTCATACTCATTAGTTCAATACTTAAATCCTTCCACTCGAGCCCCGATGAATCAATAATAGGAAAATTGATAAGTTTTTTATTTTCAGTTATTGTTTTTTCATAAATCTTGCGTTCATTTTCATGAACATAATATGATTTTGAATAATCAATTCCAATGTGGACTAAGAACTGTTCGAAATCAGGTATTATCGGTGGCTCCATTGAGGATAACATGTATTCAAAATCATCTAATATTTCATTTGTTCCTTCAATACAGGTCTGCTTCTCATAATCATAATTCTTGCTAAATTGTTCTATTGAAGGAATAATGTGAATTAACTCTCGGTTGTCCCTTTCTAAGTTTTTTATTGCTGTGTCAATATTTTTATAGTTATCAATATAATCTTCTAACCTTTCTCCTCTTATTTGAATTACATTAATGTCAGAATTACTTTTGTCCATTTTGTCAATAAACTCATAAAACGTCAACCCATCAGGACTTTTATTCCAAATATATTTGTATTCATTTACCTTCAAAGTAGGAATAAAATCTTTTAATTTATTTCCAAAATTTGAAGCTATTCGTAATCTTAAATCAATATATTCCCTAACAGAGATATTTTTTCTAAAGTTATTAATATTACTTTTAAGGAAAATCTCGAGTTCGTTTTTTTGCCAACCAAGTTTATGGCTCAACTTAAAATTCTCTTCAGTAAAACTTTTTATTAGTCTATAATACCAATATTTTGCTAATTCAATGTCTTTCATTTTATCTTTTCCCGTACACCTACGTTCTGTATGTAAGTGAGGAATCTATATTCTGACTCTAACACCTAATTCAATTTATTACATATAAATATATATTTATTAATAAACTTACCTAATAGTTATCAGTAAAATATGCAGAAACCACGTTTCCTTCAAATTAACTCAGATGTTGTCACTTATTTTATAAAACGAGACCACAAAATATACTATCTTTTTTAAATATTATTAAGTACTTAGGGAGTTACAATATTATTGTAAAATAACTTCATAAAATGAATTTCAGGTTCACGTCGCGCAACGTTTTCGAAGAAATAATTACAACACTCCTCTAAAACTTTCATCTGATTATTAGAAAACGTTTCACCAACTATTTTTTCTAATATATTGTTCATTACGTCAATTCAGTAAATTATGTAATATAAAGACGCCCTAATAAATCCAAAATGATGTATGGGCAAAAGATACATATAATTAACACACCCCCGCCCCCAAAGGGATGGGTGGGTAGTTGTGTACGATGATTTGTGCTAAATGCAATCAAGTCAATGACAACGGTTTAGTATAATTCGCTGGTTTAAATGATTCTTATACTTTGTTGTTGATAGTGCATTTAACTTGTCCTCGCCATAAAATTGGTAACACCCTGATACATTATTTCAACTTGCTCTTTAGTATATTCTAAATACTTCCCATGTGCTGCTTTATTTCTCAGATCAAGCCAAGAGGTAACACTTTTTTGATCGAGTTTGTTATACACATTAACCTTTGCTAATTCAGAATTAAGTAGGTCAGCCTTTTTTGGAACAGGTTTACCACCTTTCATCAATTCAACTGAAATTGAATTATTAATACAAAGTTGCCTTAAATATTCTTCCAAGACACTTCCTATCATTACTGCGGCTGGATCTTTATACCCTTCCTTTAGTAAATAATCTGCCATTTCTAATAAATCTGAAAATATTTCTGCTGAAACAATGCTCTTAATTGAAATTAACCAACCACCATCGATTTCTTGTTTGGCTGCTTTAAGAACACCGCGTCCGTCTTCAGTGTCATAATGACTATCGTGTTTAGCTTTAGTTTCAAATTCAATATAGAATGGATGGTCATCTCCGAATGTATTCTTTAAAAAAGATAAGGAAGCCGATCGAAATTCTTGAAATATTTCTGAGTTTATACTAGAGTCTCCATATTCACCAGTTATTTTTGTGGCCAATACCTTTCCTGACAATGTGATTAGATCGTCTATTCTCTTTTTATAATCTTCTATTTTCATTTTGTATTATTTTTTGACCTATGTTAGTTCAAATTAATCGTATTTAATCATGGACATTTATTTGTTTCTTATACTAGCTATTCCCTCAATGATTATATACATACCTTTTACAATACTTTTTGCCTGATTATGATTTATTTTATCGTCGGTATGGACAAGTCCGTTTCTGACCTTACTCCATTGTTTAATTTTGCTATATTCCTGTGGAGTAATTAATTCTAAGTCTATAGCAAGTTTTATTAATTGAGCTGTTCCTAAAGGTCGTTCAAAATACCCTAATTCTTCAATTTCAGGGACTAATTCCTTTAGTCTAGTTTCAAATAAAGAAAATACGGAAACTACGGCTGCTCTGTATTCTCTTTTAGAAAGTAATCTATTTGGTTCATCCCCAAATGTTGATTTGAAAGATTCTCTTTTTTGTGCAAACCAATTCTCTAATTGATCGATAAAAGTATCAATATCTGATAGAGGATCACTATCTCTTACAGCGTATTGAACACCTTCTATCCCTAATGGTAATTTTGTTATGCCGTCTGAAACAATTAGTATATTTTCTCTACTTTTACTTGTCTCTAAAGCAAAACCAAGCTCAAAGAGTGTATTTGCTGTCGATGCGTCAACCACAATTAATTCTGCTCTTTTAATTATTGCTGATATTCCCGCAGTCCAGTTGTCTCCAGCGATAACAAAATCCTCAAATGTTACTGGGACAAATCCGTTTCCCTTGACTAATGGAAAAACAAATTTCTTGTAGAATGCTAACAGGTTTAATGGTATTGAGAAGAAACATATTCTATTACTTGTTCCTGGTGGTAATACTAATTCAGTTAAAGCGTCCTCAGTTGTTACTGTGGCGTAGTTAAATATTTCCTTTGACCAATAACTATTCAGCTCATTGAACACATCTCTAAGTATAATCGGGTAATCACTTTTACTACCGTTTATATTGATCACCCTGACATTTCTTCTTTCAAACTTTGCTATCACTGATTTAGAACAATCAACCGTAATAGTATATGCTTGTCTTTTTAAATTACCCAGTCTATCGTTAATTAATTGCCAGATATGTCTAAAATCATAGTCATCTAAGCTATAGCCTAAAAACAGTGGGGTTTTTGTGATTAAAAGATTGGTAACAAAAGTAGATAGCATAGGATAGACTGAGATAAATCTATCATAATCCTCCTCAGTAATTACTAATCTTTTAGGATGATTTATATCTCCATGCAATTTTAATAGTGAAACTACTCGATTCCTTGATGAAAACGATAATTGCCCTTCTTCAATAATTGGTCTACAAGATTTACTAACTAAAAGATAACCTTGTTCAAGAAGAAATTCAAAGTTCGTTGTAACAACTAATTCAAATGGAAGATTGCAAAATGCTTTATGCGTTAAGCCAGGCTTAATAGATTCTATGAGTAATAATTCAGATATTTTCTCTATTAAGCTTGTTCTAGAATATTCATGAGAATATGAAGATAAGGCATCAAGTGCGTTCAAATATTGAAAATCTGGAATTAATTTTGCTATGGCTTTTCCTAATCCCTCCCAATCCAACATTTTTTCCCCAATTGGTATTTCAGCATTTTTTGAAAACCCTGCTCCAATTATTGGAATACATCTATTATTTACTAAATCCTCTAAAAACGGCTTAGGAAATTTTGATATATATTTATATTTTTCCATCAAATATTTTTTCCTAATTAGGACCGATAACCTTTTAACACATTAAAGTTGCATATAAATTGATCATTAACTATCTTAATGATATCTAGCAAGGTACTAGTTTCAAATAGTAATTAACAATAATCGGATGTAAATACTCTATTTAGAGTATTTTCCCCTCCACCTGAATTATTGTTGGTAATATTACTCGATTATCATTAATATTACAAATTATATAACTGATCTACTATAAGGTGTTAGGAGTATAAGTATGAATCGAACAAAGGTTTGGGTTATTGAAAACTTTAAAAAAACAATCCTTTTTTGGTTTTTTGTAGTTGGAGTAATACTTATTATTGTTTCTTATACTCTTATCAAAAGTGAAATCATATCACAACTATTTAGGTCAATAGCTACTGCTGCTTTTATTGGAGCAGGTTCAACCGCAGTATTAAAAGCTATGCAAATGTCTGGTGTCTTTCAAAAATCTTTATCTGATATAATTTATACTCCAGAATATCTAGATACAAGAAAAGATATTGATTCAATTTGGAGAGCTACCTCTAAGGCATTATATATTAAAGAATTTCCTAAGATTGGAGAAGAACTAATTGACGTTTTATACAAAAGTTACTTCCCAATAAATCACGACATTTACTATGAAAATTATAATTTATTGATTGACATAAAATGGTTTGATAAACGGAAAAGATTCATTGATGTAACAGATAAATTACACGTTGAAATCATCGCGAAACCAGGAAAAAAAAATATTCCATATACGTATGAAAACGTAATAGAAAAAGAAAAGGGCTGTAGGATTACATATTGCGATATTACTATGTTTTCTGTAAATGGTGTCAATCAATTACCTGTATTTCAAGAAAGTATCTCTAAGGATAAAAAATATATGAAGGATTTGTGCTATAAAACTACTGGATTATATAAATTGGATGGCAAAGAAAAATATGAAATTGTGCTTGAAGCCAAAAAAAGATATTCACTAAAATATGATAATACGAGATCATTTATCTCAAAGCACATTGTAAAAAATTTGAAATTGCAAGTACACTATCCTGATGATATTCATATATATTTTATGCCAATAGGTACTACAGAGGATTTTACTGACGATACACCTGTAAAAGGTATTATTAGTAAACAATACAATAATTTGATATTTCCAAAACAAGGGTTTATATTTACGTACTTAAAACAATAAATGAATATACTTTTTGACCACGATACTTTTTAATATTAACATTCAGTTAGAAATATTATCTAACTGAATGTCTAGTATTCATAAAGCAAAGAAAAATTACAGTTTTGTAATATTCTATGATTAGTATTTTATAAATACTAATCATAGTTTTTTGCATTATAACATATATCAATATACGATATACGATTTGTGGCAAATGGTTATGATTTATAATTTGGAATCCTATTAACAAACTCCGCCGCTAAATCAAAATTTGGATGAGTATAAATCATAGTCGTCCAGTGAATTTTATTTAAATACAAAATAGAGACATTTTTTACCATTTTTAAATAATAAAAATTATTTTCTTATATTTCCCTGTGATATGCAAGAGTGAGATATATATAATAAAGACCCCCCGCCTCCCATTGGCATGGGTGGGTAGTTGTGTACGATTTTTAATGTATTTGAATTATATTATAATTCTATTTATCTGATTAATATATATCATGATGTATAACCAGATAGTTCTGCAGCAGGATAAGTTATTGTAAAAATCATATTCACAAGATTTGATATGATATTACTTCCAAAAACTAAGTTTCGTATTACTAGCGTTTCGCGTCTGTAACAGCCAGTGTTAGCTAGGATACGAATATGAAGTATCCTTAACATTCCAATTAAGATAACTAAATCCATCGGGCAATAAACATGTTTTTGAATGCTCAGAGTCTGGGCGTGTAACTGCAGATGCGCGTTTTAATATACTGTTTTTATGATCATCGCTTAAACCTACCCACCAAGTTGGAGAAAAGTAAACATTTTCAAAATATTCAAACACATACCGGAGAATCGCATCAGGGAGTTGGTCAGTTGGCAACATATCTAAAGATTTGAATATATTTTTTGTTATTATACCATTATCTTGTGTAGCAAATACAATCACTCCTCTACTATTTGTTGGTATTATGGATAGTGTTAATATCTCTTGATCAATGTTAGCATTACCCAATTGCTGATACATATTACCGCTAAAATCAATTTCAGGGATCACGGTACCACTGCATAAAAATTCTGGAGTTGAATCTATATTAATAATGAAATAGTTCATTTTTGAATAATTCTCATTTATTAATATATCATCATATTTTCGTTTTTGATTTTCCATTGTTTTTACACCTAATGTACAGCCATAAATCATTAATTTAATCGACTCTTGAAATTGAATTTGATTCACCTCTGGCAACCCTTTATCCTGTGTCTTCATTGATTTTAAAAAATCTAAGTGACTTTTTTTAAGAAATACTTCTTTACAAAGTGCACGATAAGCTAATAGAAAAATCTGTTTGTCATTTGAATTAAATGGTTTATTCTCAATATCTTTAAAAGTTATTGTGTCATGATAATTACAAAAGCCTGTAAAGGTCGATGCTGTTTTTATGCCAATTAATCTTGGCTCATAGTTTACTAGTTTTTCTACATAATTATTTTTCGGGAATATTTGATATACGTGGTTTTTTCGTGCTATTTTAGACAACCCTCCACTTCTCTGAATTGTATGAGCCTTTACGATATTACCTTTACATTTCCCTCGATTGGATTCAGGATGTATACAATATTTTTTCCCAAATAATTTTTTCAGTAGCCTTTTCCCGTCTTGTATTGTTGGTCTTTCATCGAAATTTCTACGTAGATGGCATTTTTTATATTTTATTCCAGACCCACACCAACACAATTCATTTCTTCCAAGATTAATCATAAATTATGTATGCAAGCTAACTGTTATTTATGCAGAATTATCCATCATAAAAAAATTATGATATTTATAACTGATTTTAACATTAACCAGTAGATTATGAGTTTATTAGTTATTTTATTACTATTTTAATTTACATATTCTACCAATTATTATCACATAACTTGCATTGAATCTCAGCAAATCACTTTTTTACACCCATTGATCTAACCAAGTAAGCTGAAATCTTGGAAACTGTAGAATAAATGGAATTGGTTAAAATTTTAACGGAAAATTGGTAATATCAAATATAATTTGATAAATGTATTAAGTTTTAACTGCATATAATGAGGATTATTTATGAGCATAAATTTTAAAGTTATATCAACATGGTTAATTAGCATAAGTATGATGGGTTTTTTAATTATTCAATTTAGCACAGAGAATAAACTACCACAATTAGAAACGTATAATATTGAATTAAATTCTAAACAAAAGTCTAGCTTAGATTTTATGATATATGCAAATGCCTCAACAGACATAGCAGATATTTTAAAGGTAAATATAGAATTAAAAGATCAAATAACTGATGAAAAATTGAAAAAATATAATGATAAGATCATAGAAAGAAGGCGAGCTGCAGCAATGTTTGCATTAGATGCTAGTTTATCTGTAGGCGAAATTGATGAGGATGAATTTAAAGAGATTTTTCGTTTAGTAAAACCCTCTGAAAAACAACTACATGACATTTATATTAGATATATGGAAATCGCAGCTACCGGAACACAAAAACTGCAAAAAAACATTAATAAAAACAAAAAAAAGATATTAGATTTTCAATCTATAAAAAATAGTGTTTGGTATTCAATGTTTTTTCTTCAATTTATAGGTCTCATACTAGCTATTCGATCAAATGGTGTTAAGGAATAAATTATTTAAAATCGGTTTTACCCTGCGTTGTGCGAAAGTGATATATATATATTAAACACCCCATACCTGCCAATAGGATGGGTGGGTAATGACCTCTCGAGATTCCCTCTTTGCGAATGTTTAGTAGATATTCGGTCTTATATGTAGCACCAACTTTATTTATATATTCCTGAATGGTCAACTAGGCATCAATTCTATTCCAAAACTTGTTTGGAAATATGCTATAAAATATCAATACACTCTCCGACAAATAGTAGTTGGTTAGTATTCATATCTATTTCAATTCTGAGATCGTCGATATCATATCCTTCCGGTACAAATTTCAAAAAAGCACGATCTACTGAGGTTAACCGAGCTATCAAGGCATAATTTATATTCTTACTAAATTCATTATAAACATTTAATATCTGTTCTTCTATTGTAAGCTTCTCCTTCTCTATCATACGCTCCTTCTGAGTAGTAAGTAAATAATTATATTCTACCGAATCACATTCCAGAATAATAAAATAATTTTTTTCCTCAAGCTGATAAATATCAAATAAATAATTGACATTATATTGAAAATATTGAAAATAAGCAAAATATTTATCATCCTTTTTTACAACATCCATTATATCACCCTTTAATAGCACGTATTTTTCAGTATTAATAGCCATATCGTATATTTCAGAAGTAAAAGTTAAAGTGTCAATTTCTTGAATAGGATTATATTTGTCAATTAACCTTTGTATTGCTTCTTGTTTTTGTAGATATTCTATTTCTGCTTGAGTAGGAACATTGTCGTTATCAACATTGTCCACCTTCTCACTGCAACTTAATAATAATGTTATAAATAAAATGGTAATTGTAGTACGCATAATATGCCCTATAATGTTTAATTAATTTAAAAAGATATAATAATAATTTAGGTATATATAGTAATTGTATATATTTCTATTTAATCAGATTTGATTGAGATTATTTTTCCTGTGGTGTGCAAGAGTGATATATATATAATAAACACCGCCTGCCTACCAATAGCGTGGGTGGGTGTTGATAATTGGTGAAAGTTTTGTAATTTATTAGGCGAAAATAATATTATTAGCAATTTATTAATTTATTAATTAAAAGGTTGGGGATTTGAATTTCATTGGAAATGGTATCTATTCTATTCCTGAAGCATCAAAACTTACAGGTGTTAGTAATCCAAGGATTTATCGATGGATTCGTGGATACAGTTACCATTATAAAGATACAAAATTTGATTCTAAACCTGTTAAAACTCATGATTATAGTGTTATTGATAAAAATTATTCAATAAGCTTTGCAGATTTAATAGAAATTAGATTTATTAATTCATTTAAATCCTACGGTGTAGGTTGGAAAGCAATTAGAAAAGCCTATTTGCATGCACAAGAAATATTAAATAAAAATCATCCATTCGCAACAAAAACATTTTATACCGACAAACGAACTATTTTCGCCGACATCAAAGAAAAAATCCAGGACAAATTTTTCATTGATCTCGTTTCGAAACAATATGAACTTAGAAAAGTTTTTGCCCATTATTTAATAAAAGGTATTGAATATTCAACAGAAGATAATGCAATACGATGGTGGCCTAAAGGTAAACGACGGGGAATTGTTATAGATCCTCAAAAAAGTTTTGGTCAGCCAATAATATATAAAAATGGTATCCCTACAAAAATACTATATAATTCATATAAGAATGAAGAATCAATAGAGAATGTTGCTAAAT
>SDBT01011752.1_pt1 | contig 14070 bp, 13 predicted proteins | sample 2277101 | NCBI WGS metagenome assembly SDBT01 (sample SAMN10404973, study PRJNA504765) | marine sediment metagenome | isolation source: marine sediment core GS10_PC15, 103 cmbsf | place: Arctic Ocean: Southern Knipovich Ridge | collected 2010 | reverse complement strand
ATCCTAAACCGCCATATATTGTGATCCCTTTTCCCTTGACACACAAACCCAATTTCGTTATACTCCATCCCCGAAAAAGCAATGTCTTATCAATGACCTTTCCTTTTTTCTTGTCCAGTACGGCCTGGTCTCGAATCGTCCTCCTGAGAGCTTTTATCTGTTTTTCTGTGAAATATTTGACGCCGTCTACATTCCGGATCTTTTTCTTCCGGTTCTTTTGTTTGGCTTTGCCCCTTATGGGCAGACTAATGACGTTGGATTTTTCCATAGAAATACCTCCTTTAAAGTTTTCTATTGAGTTTTATGTCTAGTTTGGAATGGAAAAACAGGGGTTTAGGTGGTCAAAAAAGGGGAAAGACAAGGCATTTCAGATAAAATCTATCGAGTTTGATGCTAAGGGCCTAAGAGGGGAGTCTGAAAAGCGTCGACCGTCCACAGAATACTATTCTCTTATCAAAGGTTTTGGGTGAGCTGTGATCCGTAGCAGTGATCACAGACTGAAAGTTCTTCTATTATATCAGATTTTTACACACGTTCTACACGTACGTCCGCTTTTTCCTAATATATAAATATATTGATTATATTTATAAATGAAATCAGACACCTACTGCAAAGTAATTATAAAATAGGTAAATTTTCTTGATTTTATCTTTAGTTTAAACTAAAATAATCATGTATTTCTTAGTCATCTTTCCATCATAAACCTAAATACGGAGTTATCGCCGTGAAAGGTTTTCCCAATCAAGTCGCCGACTTACAAAAACTTACCTCGGCTTTAAAAGTATTCTCAGACCTCCTCGAATCAAACGGGAACCCGCGAGACGACGGAGTATACGGAAAAGCCCTCGTTCGGGCAGGTGTCGCTGGAACAGGACACCAGAGAATGCCAATCGAAGAATACCTGCGACTAATGCGCACCAAAACACCATCCAACCAGTCACACCGCACCACAGCAAGAGGGCTCCGAGAACTATTCAGGGTAATGGACTTGATCGAAGATGACCGAGACCTGCAAATAACAAAAAAAGGCAACAAAATTCTGCAACTCTCCGGCAAATCATTTGACGAAAATGCAAAGGAAGCCTGGAAAGATGTCATTATCAAGATGCAACATTACGGAGGTGAAAAATCAGCTTCTCACCCATACCAAGTGCTTCTCCGCCTGGTAGCAAGTTCTCCAGGGGTAACACGCGCAAAATGCGCCTTAGCGCTTGAAGCAAAAGACGACAGCACAGCCGAACTCAACAGGGTACTCTCACTCGTAGACAAAGACGAAGATGACATCATCGAAGCAATCGGAGTGACCAAGACCAACTGGGACAATGCCAAAAAGATACTCCCTCACTTTGCAGAACAACTCGGAGACGTTATCAAGAAAGGACAGCAATTCTACATGGCAAAATTTCCTGGAAGCGGAAAAGAAAAAGAAGAAGATGACGCAAAACCAGTTCCGGAAAAAAAGAAAAAAACAGTTGCAAGAAAGTCAAAATCATCATCCAAAGTTACAGCAGTTACAATCGCTAAAGCAGGAAGTGTAGAGAATTTCGATGAAGCAGACGACGGCAAAGAACCACAGGTCGACCCCGAAGCAATCAAAAACCAAATCGCGAAAACAAAAAGCCGCCTCAAACGTCACAACGAGATCGTAAGGATTCTAGCACAGGCATTAGAACAAGAAGGCGCAGATCTCTACGAGAACCCCTTTGATTGCCTTGCCTGCTACGAAGAGAAATGCCTCTTGTTAGAAGTAAAAAGCCTTGACGGCACACCTCAGGACGAAGTGCTGCGGGTCAGGGAAGCTCTCTCCCAATTATTGTATTACGAATCCTTTGTCGTAAACCCTAATTTTCCAGAAGAACAAATAATAAAGATAGCCTGCTTCGAATCAAAAATCGATGACAAACACATAGACTGGCTTGCCAAATCAGGAATAGCTACTATGTGGACAGAAAATGGCGGGTTCGCAACAAACAATGATTCCGTTGCGCTGTTAGTTGGACACTTTGGTTTTTAAAATACCAATATCTGCGATTCGCTTTTCAGCAATCATTATATAATCAGGATTGATTTCGCACCCCCAAACCTTTCGCCCATTCATGATCGCGGAAACACATTCCGTCCCGCTCCCAGCAAAAGGAACAACCACGACATCATCTTCATTTGAAAAATGCTGAATAATCCTGTGCGTTAACGCCAAAGGTTTCTGAGTCGGATGGTCAACCTTCTCCTCCCTAAACCTCCTCCCGGCAAGAGTCGGAAATGACCAGATATCGCCGGCAAGCCTCCCATCCGGGTGAGGAGTCCACGTTTTACCATTCTTAGTGATCTTATGCTTCAAGCGCTCCGTACTCTTATACGGCTCCCTGATAGGGTGATACGTATACCCATCACCTTTGCTGAACCATAAAATTGGCTCATAATGAGCAGAAAGCGTTTTAGTGTACCCAGCAAAACCATTCTCATAATTCCAAATAATCTGTCGCCGATAAGTCATCCCCAAATCGTACAAGGCACACTGCAAATAACACAGGTAGTGATGGATGCCATACAAAAAAAGGTTTCCTCCATCACTAAGAATGCGCTTGCATTCCGCCAACCATTCCCTGCACCAAGGCAACCATTCCAACGAATTATCCCATTCTTTTTCTATCCCGAATTTTGGGCCAATATTGTAAGGAGGATCAGCGATGATAAGCTGACAGCAACCATCAGGCAATTTTCTGAGCATCTTTACACAATCGCCCTCATGAATTTTGTTAATATCTTTAATCCACTTATTTTGACTGATTTTAGATACCTTTTTACCTTTTGCTTTCTTTTCCTTCTGAAAAATCAAAATATACTGATGATGCAGATTCGGAACAAACGAAGCAGGATAACCATAAGGAAACACCCTCTTATGCCGCTGATAAAGAATAGTAATACCTTTAAGCGTTAATCCATATTTTTCGAGCTCATTAGCGAGATCAGCATGAAATATATGATACTGACTTTTCTCCCTAAAATCCCCAACAATAATGGCCATATGTTTCTCGGGCTTTAATACATGAGTGCATTGCCGGAAAACAGAAACCAACTCATCAAGAAAACAATCATATTCCTTGATGTTCCCAAGATCAGCCTCATCATCGCTGTACCTTGAGTCCAAGCCATTCGCTTTACGCTCTTGATTAACCTTATGATCCTCTTTATGCAGAATGCACCAATAAGGAGGGCTCGTCACAATGAAATCAACAGAAGATTCTTCAAAATCATTCAATAAATCACGGCAATCACCCAACAAAACCGTCTGTTCATTAATAGCTGGGCAATCTTCCGGAACTTCTTTCTGCAAACGCTCCTTCGTAAGGTCAACAAAACGCTCGTTTAACTCTATCCCGATTCCTTTTCTGCCTTCGATAGCGCACGCCTTGAGCGTCGACCCTATCCCGACAAAGGGATCAAGAACCGTATTCCCTTTTTTAGTGAAAAACCTTATCAACCTGCCAACATCAGTGAATGAGAACGGTGCAGGGTGTTCTTTTTCGATTTGGGCAGCAGGATGGTTCTTCCCGAGTCCCCGCTGAGTCCAAACCGAAATAGTCTCAGGAATCCACTCGCGAGCGGTTAAATCATTAAGTTTGTTACGCAGGGAAACCATATCTTTTTTGTTCTGAGAATTTTGACTTTTTTCTATTTCACTGAATTCCAGCATTGCTTTAGCGCCCCCTCTCGCTAAAATACGTCTAAGGAATTGATATCATGATAAAAATTGGCAGGTAACACTATATATAGCATAATCTGATTCTTATTACAACAATATATTGTATTCAACCTATTTTCGAGTATCCCTATAAAATCAGCCATTTACCACTTCTCGTCCCAATTTCAAGAATTATACCTCCGTGTGGTTTTTGGTGCTGGTGGCGCTCATTGCGTGCAGCCTAATTTATTCCAGCTACTATCAATCAAAGGAAAATCGAGGGGGGCTGCCCAGAAGGAGATCTGAACTGCCTCCTTAACATGGGGCATATGTCCTTTACACCACAGCATAGAACATATGTCCTATTTATCAAGCAAAAAATGATTTTTCCCTTGACGAATTAGAACATTTGTTCTATCTCCCTGCCCACGAAGCTATTATCCCAGTTTCCCAAGAACATACCATGCCAGACACAAATCCTGTTTACCGGCATCGCAATCCACACTATTCACCATATTATAAGTGTGTTGAAGATCATTTTGAAGCATTTGAAAAAGTCTATGATGAACGGTTTGAAAGACAATATGGCTTTTTTCGGCCTTATGTCGCCCGCGTCATTCACCGGTATCTTGACTGTGGCGACCCCCACAATGGCTTTGCCCGTGTCAAATGTGCAGACTGCGGCCACGAGTATCTTTTGGCATTCTCCTGCAAACGACGACACTTCTGTCCGTCATGTCATCAAAAGCGGGTGGTTGAATTTGGAGAGTGGCTTTGCCGGGAGGTGATTAAAGCGGTACCTCACCGTCATTTCGTTGTTAGCATACCAAAGGCCCTGCGAAGGTATTTCCTGTATGACCGGAAACTGCTGTCAGAACTGAGCCGCTGTGCATGGGAGAGCTTGAATAATAGGGGACGCTCATTAGATTATAAGTTTCCGAATTAAATGTTTTATGTTATGAAGAATGGGGGACGGGCATAAATAAATAAGTTACTCTAAAAGCCTATAACCATTCTGTTTGGCGATGTGTTCCCCTCTTTTTACCGGATATCCAACAGCCGGTTGAGTTATCCCAAGGTGCCTCGCCAACTCCGTTAATCCATAACCGAGTTCTCTCACCGCCCAATAGCACAATAGCAGAGCAGATCGCTGAGGCGGTCTAAGAGGTTATCGCGGTCCTTATCATCCCTGAATATTTCTCTGCGCTCTATCCCTCGGATGATGATGTGGTGCAGAATGCCGGGTGCCTGCCCGCCATCAGCTGCGCTTCAGGCGCTGGCAGGCGGGCGTCTAAACGGGCCAATCTTGGCATGAACAAATGATTATCAAATTACGATGCGCTATGTCAAGTTACTTATTTATTTACGCCCGTCCCCCATTTATTCTGAATGTACCGAGAGGAATTCGCGACTCTTGAACTTCGACGCTGATGATGTCGTCTTCCCTCATACTTGCCCCGTGGGGTTTAGAATGCTATCGGGTGGGCTTTGAATATCCAGAATATCGAAGTATTCGAGATCTTGCTCGTCCGTCTCAATACAGACAACACCGCGTATTACATAAGGAGGGCAAATAACGCCCAACTCATCCTTATCGGTGTAGTAGCAATCCCTAACTCGCCCAGTAATCCGACGCCCATTGGACACTATCAAGGCGATCCTATTTGGGCCCTCTTCGGCCTTTCTGAAGCGCTCAATATATTCATAAATTCTTTCAGCTTCTTGTTTGTTGTTTGACCACCTTGATTTTTTTATTTCATCCGTCACACTCATGGCTTATCTCCCTTGTCCACAATCTGCCTAACCCTAGGGATAACAGGCTGGGAAAAGCCGCCAGGCTTTTCCCAGTCCGAGTTCATCCCATAGTTAGGCAATTAATGTATTTTGTATAGGACTGACCTCAATTTGTTATATGTACTATGTCACAGTATGATCCCAGAATTCTTTCCATGTACCTCTTTTCCATTAGGCGGGCTATAAGCATACCAAGTGTATTGATCTATATATTCAGAAAGCATTTTTTAACCCCTGGTTATCAAGGTCTGTAGTAAATAGACAATCAGGGAAATTATAAGAGCACCAAGAGTTCCAACAACAGCAGCAGTTTTATATGCATCTTTAGAATACTTCTGAATGTTCTCAGCCGCCCTATCACTTACTTCAGTAATACGTCTCTCTAAGTCTCGTTCTGCATGCCTCCTTTCTTCAACTCCTCTCTCGATTGTGGCTAAAATCTTGTCAATACTTCTATCATGGCCTTCAAGGCTCTTCTCGAATTTTTTAAACCAATCTTCTCTATCCCGGAATTCCTTTCTAATCTCATCAAATTTCATCTGTAGGTCATTAACGACGTCCATAATACTCTGCACAGAAATGGGACTATACTTTGTGATCAGCCGAACTAGATCGTCCGGAAAATCTTTAATCTCCGCTTCAAGTTCCTTGAATTCATCAAGTTCGTTATCTTCCAATTGATAAAACAGAGCGGCTATTAGTTTCTTCCCTGGCTTTAATGGAAATGGTGATGATGCAAAATTATAAAGTCCTATCAAAAGACGACCTTTATATAATGGATCAATGCATGAACCGCCCAAAGTCATAATGCCATCGTGGCTCATCTTTCTTTTGGGGCTTAGTATGGCTTTCATGTTGTTAGGAAGATCGAGAATTTCCTCAGTAAGAACAAAAACAACCTCGCCAGGCTCAACAAATAGTTCAGCACGTTCCTTTTCTGGAAGTTGATTTGCATCAATCGGCTGACCATATTTAGCTTTTAGGATCTTGGGACTCATACTGAAGTCATATTTAATCCCCTCAGCATTCTCTATCTTTGCATTCTTAAGGAAAGTACCATTAGTAATGGCTTCTTTTAACCGGCCTTCCGGAATGATTTTGGGCATAATTACCTCCTTTTCCAATAGCGAATGAGCATATTAGCGACACCCAAACAGCGAGCAATCTTCAAAAACAATGTGAGGATCGGTCTCTGAACAGAGTGGCACCTTAAACCTACTATAATTTATTTTTATTTGCCTAACGGCGCAAATCACGCGCCGCTGTGGGCGGTCCGCTGCATTTGCCTTGTTAGGCAATGATGCAAGCTTATCAATATGTTATAGCATTCCTCCTCATAGACTGTTCCCGAGAAAGGTGTAGTAGAACACCCCGGACTTCACCCCCAAATCAAGCTGAAAACCTACAGCGGCAAAAGTACCCAAAACACTCTGCATTAGTCCATCTCTTAAGTGCCTGTGAATAAAGAACAATTATGCGTTTTTACTGGATCAATGGCATTGTTCCATAAATTTGTGGAACAGGTACAAATTATTTTTGGAAGTTTCAATAACTCATTGAAATAATATTCTTTTCGCGAAACTGTCTTTTTCCTGCCGATGGACTTTTGCGGAGAAAACCCGCAACTATTGATTCGAAACCACATCAACTCAAATAGGGGAAAACCTCAATTCCATATGAAGCCCTAACCCCAAAAGCCCTGCAGTTAGGAAAAAGGTAAGTGAATACAAGGGTCAGGCCTACAGTCTTGACAAATTTTGGTTGTTTGTCAAAAGTGTAGACGCGACCCCTTTGTTTTCATTGAGTAAATAAATTGCCATTTATAATATTCTTCAGAAGGGTTGCCTTTCTTATCCTTTATAGATACGTCAGTAATAAACTTACCATTAACCGGCACAAATGACCTTCTAATATAGGACTTGTTACTATATTTATTATCAAACTTCTTCTTTAGTTCGACGAAAGTCATTTTTTATTATTTCTCTCATTCAAAAAATACACTTTAGAATTCCCTACCTTCTTCACAGAAAGATCTCCATAATCAACCATTGCGTCAAGATAACCTGAGATCCTAGCCTTGTCCTTCTTGAGCTTCTTGGCAATATCGACGTGAGTAAGAAAGGAGTTCTTTTCAAGGAGGGACTTAATTGGTTTACGGAGCACCTGTGCAGCCATAATGGAAGCTCCTAAAAATCGACAGGTTAAACTCTTAATCAATCGCTGAGTCTATCGATTTGCTTATAGGCATAACAGAATTTCTTTGTCAAGAAAAAAATGATAAAAAAATAAAAAATATACAAAATATTGGGTTTAAACTCAAATTCTCCAGAATATATAGCACTTAGAGGCTTTACACCCCTATTCCCTTGACAAAATCAAGAGGGAAAGGTAATGCTGATATGAAAGAAATCCCATTAAAAGAGCACAAGATCTTCCTAATAAAATATCATGAATCAACCTAGGTTTTTCAGACTCTCAGAAATCACAAAAAGACTCCAAGAAATTTTAGAAGAGAAACGTGTAATTGGTAAGTTACTTTGGGTTAGGGCAGAAATATCGTCCGGAAGAGAAAGAGGCGGGTCATTTTACTGTGACCTGGTTGAAACAGCTGCGAATGGTAAGATTATTGCTAGAATGCAATGCACCATATGGGCTAGGGACCTTATTAGTATCAGAAAAAAATTGAGAGATTCAGGCATTGATTTGAGGCTTGAGAATGGTACTGAAGTTGGATTTCAATGCTCTGTCCAATATAGTTCTCAATATGGGTTATCTTTAAAAGTGGTTGATGCTGACCCTTCTTTCGCCCTTGGTGAGCTGGAGCTTAAGAAAAGAGAAATACTTGAACGGCTCTCAAAGGAAGGCCTGCTCGAACCAAACAAAAAGATTTTTGTTCCGATGCTGCCTAAACGAATCGGGTTAATTGCCAGTAAAGGTAGTGCAGCGTTTAATGATTTTATTACGACACTTAAGTCAACAACATTCGGATTCACTGTTTACATAGCTGATTCGGTTGTACAAGGTCAACAGACTGAAAATTTAATTATGCGTGCATTAGAAACATTAGAGCAACTAAGCATTGACCTTGTTGTCATAATCCGAGGAGGCGGAAGCAAAGTAGACTTACATTATCTTGATAATGAGATTGTTGCTCGAAGAATTGCCGCATATAAATTTCCTGTATGGACTGGAATAGGGCATGAAATAGACATAGGCATTCTTGACCATGCTGCCAATAGATACTTTAAAACTCCCACTGCAGTTGCGGAAGAACTCGTAGCTCGATTTGAAGAAATGAAATGGCATCTTGAAGAAGCAACGAGCCGCTTTAGATCGACTTGGTCATATCGGCTTAAGATAGAGAAAAACTGGATTTCAAAAGAAAAAACTGGGATAAGACAGGGAACACGTAAACTTCTCGATGTTACCATAGCCGAACTAAAGAGTTTCGTAAATCTGCTTTCTTCTCGCGTCAAAGACAGATTAACCGATGAAAAAACAAAGCTATCCGTGGCCAGGAGATTACTTACTACCACACCCCTCAACCTTATGACGCAAGCAAGGGACCTGTTTAAGAATAAGAAAAATGGATATCTTAGAGATTCCAAAAGGCAGATTGCCGAAAATAAGAAAGACCTTTTAATTCTAAGGAAAAGATTTCAACTTGATAGGTACATTCAGGTTATATCTCAGCAGAAACGAAGTACGTCCATTTTAAGCGAGCAAGTAAAAAGAGTGCATAATGCGGAAATAAGTATGCGCAAAAAAGACATCATACGTTCAAGAAATAGATTAAAAAGAGAAGTCATCCTCAGTCGGATACAAAATAAAAGAAACAACATTCGTGCAAAATATGCAACATTAAAGGCATCTGACCCCAAGAGGAGCTTAGAAAGAGGGTTTTCACTTACATATAAAAAGGATGGGAAATTGATAAAATCTATAAGTGATGTATATGCACGAGAGGTTTTGAAGACAGAAGTAAGTGATGGTGAAATCATGAGCACAGTAAATAGAATTGGAGGGAAGTAAAGTGGATGATAATAAAATGACCTATGAACAGAAAGCCAAAAAACTTGATGAGATTCTAACCAGGCTTGATAACTCCGAGACCCCTATCGATAAACTTGCCGAGGATGTAAAGCAGGGCGCGAAACTCATCAAAGAGCTGGATAAGAAGCTCAAAGAAGTTGAAACTCAAGTACGGGATGCGTTTAAAGAACTGGAAGATGACTCGGCAGAAGAGTGACTAGGCGGTTGCTCTTTACTTTGATCTAATTCCGGTGAGCCAATCAATAGAATAACTGTTAAAAGAAGGAAAGGGGATTCTTACAATAACCCTAACCAAAGCACAGCTAGTAGGTTCCATCCACAAGCAACTTAACCTCCCCAGAACCAAATCCGTAAAGGTGATTGAATTCCTATTAGAGATCAGCAAGAAGACCTTTGAAAATGGTGAGGATGTCCTAATCAGTGGATTTGGTAAATTCTGTATTAAAGACAACGAGCCAAAAAAATGGAGAAACTGCAAAACCGGGGAATATGAGATGCTGGATAAGAGAAATCTGGTTACATTTAAGTTCTCTAGCAGGTTGAGGGATAAGATCAATGGGGAGTGGTAGGCCTTTTTTGCCGTAAAAGTTTCAGGGTTTTAGGTTAGCCAATAAGGCATTGTTCATAATAAGTCCTGCTGGAAATGCTGTAAAGATCTGGTTGGTTAATCAAAACAGACACGATAATCAAGGTCTGCAACTCCTGCAAGGTCTCCTACCACTCTTTATCGCCTCTTCTTTACCCTTAAATCCTATAAGATTCGCAGCGCTAATCCTTTTAACCCACTTACAACCAGGCCGATGAAAGACCTTCGATTTCTTGCTCGCCACATATTTCCATTCTTTTGTCTGAATGGTAGGAGGCGGAGAACTAACCTTTGACCTATATTGCCCCCATTTTGACTTTAATCTCAAGTATTTTTTTGTAAGCTCAGGATCGCCCCAAATATTCAGTTCATGTTTCCGGGCATATCTTTCTGCCTCTCTGAATTCCTTGTCATATTTTTCACTCAATCCATACTTGATGTAATAGGGACTTAATCCCTCTCTTACCAGTTCCAGGTTGAAATTGACCCCATCAACAATAACATAGGCAAGAAGGCGTCCATAACGCCCTCTGAAAGGTCCCTCAAATTCAAGATCAACATATTTCCCTTTGAGTCTCCTTTTGGTGTAATCAGAGGCGACCTTACCCATTGGAATGTTTTGTTTTTTATCAGGATGGACTGATTCGGGAGTATTTACACGCAACAATCTGACCTTTTCGTTTTCACCTCTGTAGTTAATCACTATGGTGTCGCCATCGACTATTCGGATTACTCTGTATTGACCAGCCAATGAAAGGACTGGAAGGATAAGAAAGAAGGGAATTAATAAGAAGGTTATTTTAAGAAATCTTTTCATTTTGAAATGATTTTTGAAATTATCATACCTATGTGTCGAGACTTAGTAAACAATAATGCCATCCAGCTGTTCACATACCTGAATAGGTTTAGCAGCCACTGGAGCCATGAAGCCAATTCTCCAGCCAGCAAATCTCCCGTTACAATCCATAGCTACCGCACCTTCCAAATGACTGAACGCATTCGTGAAATCACATTCGTTGGGAGATTCATCAATCAACTGACCGATTGAAAATATATGACGGTGCGGCACCAATCGATTCAAATATGAGCGAATAAAGCCATGGGCATTTGGAACCGTATCTTCCCACTCCATTTTTTTCAACACATGGAGATTCCCTACCATGACAAGGACTTTTGCATTTGGCTCTCGGTGAAAAATCTTTGCGATAGAGCGCGCCATCCACTCGTCACGGTTAAATTCCCCCCGGTACATTGATTTCGGGAGGTCAAGAGCAACAACTGCGGGACTTCGATGCTGATCAAGGGACCTTATGGTAGTAAATAAGTATCTATATTCAGCACAATCTATCAGTGGGTGGATCTTAATTTGGTCCAAACAGTTTCCATCTTGAAGAAAGCTCTCTATATTATCTTGTTGGTCAGAGCAAATTTCAAGCCCTAAGTGGGTAGTTCCTGTTTCGTGTATGCGGGGAATTAAACCTGACACAAACTTTAGGATATCCCCTTTTTTATGAGTAGTACCCAGAAAAACGATGCCATATGTGCTTAGTTTCTTAAGGACATATGATTGAGGGTCTTTGTTGATGTTGTAATGTTCAGCAGGAGCAATTCTTTTTGAAATGACAAGAATAGGGAAGATGAGTAATAATAGTGGACACAGGCTTAGCAAGTTTATCATCGGTACAGAAGAGCATCTCTGCCAGCAATTGCTCTTATTGCTTCTCATTATATTTTAGTTGCCCTCTTACTCTCCCATTCACGTTGGACTTCTTTAAGCTTTGTGTAAAATTCTTGTTCTGTTATTAGTCCCTTCTCAATAAGCAACTGAGATAGTGCGTCTACTTGTATGCTATTAGCTATTAAAATTTCTTTAAAATAAACCAGTTCTTTTTCATTGAGTTTTTCTGCCATAAGATACTCCAATCAATTTGGTGTCTTTTCCCCAACTATCCTTTCCCCAGTTCTTATGGTTTTTTGAAATACATCAAGCATTCCCTGCCATCTGTGGGGATCTCGGACAGAGGGTTTGATTTGTGTTAGAAGTTTAACACAGTATTTGAGGGACTTTAGCAACTCTTCATTGGTGTCTTCCAGTGCGGTGATATAATCGAATAATTTTTGATTTAATTCATTTTCCAAGATTTGCCTCCATACAAATGAAAACCCATCATCTCATTTTGGAGAATGGGGGGTCTCTTAAAATTTAATTCATAGCTCGCCCCAGTTAAGTGTTAGCAAGGGATATCTTGAAAACTCTTGATAAATATCCTGATATCAGGTAAACAGTCAAGAATATTCTTCACTCCAGCTGATAGGTAACAGGGAATACTATCAAACACAGAGAAGGAAAAAGTGACTGATGTTTTGATTACAATACCCAATAAAATGAGCTTTTGTGGGCCGCGGGTTTTGAGGATAGTAACGTTAAGATTATGCCTGTTCATATTATCAAAGGAGGTTATGCCGATACTTACCTGATAGAGGATAAGGGTTCCTTTGTTGCTGTTGATGTTGGCACCTCCTGCGCCGCCAAAAAGATATATCAATACCTCTCTGATAGATCAATAGGTGGCTCTTCCTTGCGAATGGCAACTGCCAGCCATTTTCATATTGATCATGTAGCAGGAATACCCAGGCTTCTCCATTTTTTTCCTGAAGCCAGGGTCTGTTTCTTTACGATGGTTGAAGACTACCTTAAGGGAAAAGACAGGATATGCCTTTTTTCTCCCACAAAATGGCTCAAGGGACTGGCGCCAGTAGTTGTGGCCACAGGTTGTCACTTCAAAAATACCCTTGCTGCCCTATTTAGTGAGAAGGTTGCCATTCCCCTTCCCTTCTTAAGAAGACTTCTCCCCTCTGGTTACAAGGCTGAATGCATACTGGATGAAGGCCAACAGATACCCTATCTTCCCCACTGGAAATTGATTAAAACCCCTGGACATACCCCTGACAGCGTTTGCTTCTATTGTGGGGATGAAGGAATTCTTGTCTCCGGGGATACCATTCTAAATATGAAGGGTAGTGGTGAGCTGAATAATTTCTGCTGCGATTGTGATACAATCAAAGAATCTTTCAAAAAACTACTGCCCCTCAGAGTAAGAACGATCTATCCAGGTCATGGCAACCCTTTGTGTAACCTTGATGGCCTGGGAAATGTGGCTCAATGAAGATAGATGCCCACTATTATGCCGTACTTGGATTCTCTCGGGCCTGTGGATTCAAGAAAGGCCCTGCCCTTCTCTTGGCCTATGCCTCCCAGTTCGTTGATGATGCCAGGATAAATCATATTGTGATTGATGGAGACCCTGCTGGTATTCATCACGATATCATTGATAAAGAGCCCTGCTTCTTCAACATGGCCACCTGTCATTCCTACTCCAGGATGAAGACATTTAATTATAGCTCCATGACTGGCAATACCACCCCATTTCATTTTGTACCTGGCATCAAGGGCGAGAACTTCCCGAAGAAGCTTCGCTGCGCCGAGGAATCTCCGGTTATAACAACTATAGTTAATGAGGCCCTTGATGATGGAAGCCTTATCAAATTTGGCCTTACGCTGCACCCCTATCTGGATACATTTTCGCATCAGGGTTTCTCAGGGATTTTGAGCAAGGTCAACGATATAAAGAACTGCCAGGCTCTATCTCACATCCCGGGAGGTTTCTTAAACCGTTTGATCAAGATCTTAAAATATACCTTTAAAGATAGGTTTGATAGGTTGCTTGACTCAGGGGTGCCTGCCTATGGCCATGGGCAGGCAATGGAGTATCCGGATCTGCCATTCTTAAGGTGGTCCTATGAATATGACTATAGCGATGAGTTTAGAGAGGGTTATAGATCTACAGGGATTATAGAAAATCCTGAAAGATACAGAAGGGCATTTTCAAGGGTTAAAGAATATCTTTCAGATTACCTCAACAGGCACCCCGAGTACCGGGATAACGAGCTTTCT
>SDBT01011751.1_pt1 | contig 14073 bp, 11 predicted proteins | sample 2277101 | NCBI WGS metagenome assembly SDBT01 (sample SAMN10404973, study PRJNA504765) | marine sediment metagenome | isolation source: marine sediment core GS10_PC15, 103 cmbsf | place: Arctic Ocean: Southern Knipovich Ridge | collected 2010 | reverse complement strand
GCTCGTCGGCGGTCTTGATCGCCAGCTTTACAGTTTCGGCGAACTGGGGAATCGGTTTGATAACGTGATCGGCCGTGAAGATAGCCATGGTGGCGTTTTCGTCGCGTCCTGCGACGATCTCGGCTGCCAGCGCGACGGCGTTGGCGGTGTCGCGGCCCATCGGTTCGCCGATGATGTTCTCGCTCTTGAGTTGCGGCAGCGCCTCGGCGACTTGGTCGGCGTATTCGGCGTTGGTCACAATGATGATGTTCTCTACCGGGAAAAGCCCTTCCAGCCGCTCGACGGCGATCTCCATGAGGTTCTTACCGTTAACCAGAGGGAGCAATTGTTTCGGGCGAGAAAGTCTGCTGAGGGGCCAAAGGCGTTTGCCGGCGCCGCCGGCCATGATTACGGCATATTCCATTTACACTCTCCTGAAGTCCACCCGCTTATACCTGCGCTTCCATACACATTTGGGGCGAGGGTATATACACTGATAGGCGCTTGCAACAAAGAATCGGCCGAAAACCGCTATTTGTGCATGATATTTCCCGAGTAAATGCAATTGGCCCCTCGCCCGATCGGGCGTATAATCGCAGCACAGGAATTTTACAGGCGTAAGGAGGCGCAAAGTTATGGCCATCGTGGCCGGTATTGACGAAGCGGGGTACGGACCGGTTCTTGGTCCGCTGACGGTCTCGGCCGCTGCGTTCGAGGTGCCCGACGAACTGCTGGGCGTTTCGCTATGGGAGCTGCTCGCGGCTGCGGTCACCAAAAAATCTTCCCGCCGCAAAGGCAAGATCACAATAGCCGACAGCAAGAAACTCCTGAACCGCAAGTCCGCCAATCCGCTGCAGCATCTCGAACGGGGCGTGCTCGGAATGCTGGCCAGTCGCGGTGATACACCCGATTCGCTGGCCAAGCTGCTGGAGATGATCGCCCCGGACGCCGCGGCGCAAATGAAAGCATATCCGTGGTACGCCGGAGATGATCTCCCGCTGCCCAAAGACGCCACCGCTACCGACGTGCAATTGATCGGTAACGCGCTGAAGGTGGCGGCCGCTGCCGCTTCGGTCCGGTTTCTGGGCATTCGCAGCGAGTGCATATTCGTGGGTGAATACAATCGCCACGTGACGGCGACGGACAATAAATCGACTGCACTGTTCGATGTTACTGCCAGGCTGCTGGTGCGCCTGTGGAGCAAGTTTCCGGGCAAGCGAATTCGCATCTACGTCGATCGCCAGGGCGGGCGGACGCACTATCTGCCGCAGTTGCAGCGGGTATTTGACGGTTGTCAGTTCAAGGTCGTCGAAGAATCCGACAAGCTCAGTGCCTACCGAATATCCGATTCGTCGCACGTCGCGGAGATCGTGTTCTTTACCAAGGGCGAAGAGAGGCAACTTGCAGTTGCGCTGGCGTCGATGGCGAGCAAGTATCTGCGCGAGTTGTTCATGTCGCGTTTCAACAGCTTCTGGACCGGCCGGGTGAGCGGGCTGACCGGGACGGCCGGGTATTATACCGACGGGAACAGATTCTACGAGCAGATCGGCCCGGCGATCAGTGAGATGAAGCTGGATACTTCGCTGATCTACCGCTGCAGGTAGGCCTCCGCCAAGCACGCCGGGAGCGATTGCTTGATTTTTCTGCATCAAAAACTAGGATAGAGGATTGATGGGCGAGAGTGCAGGGCGTATCCTGAACTCGTCTAGTAAGTCAGTTGGAAAGGAATCCCCGCATGGCAATTCAGAATTGGTCGGACGACATCACCGTGGTTGAACTGGGCGATGACCCGTTATTCTCAGACGAACTGACCGGTCTCACCGAAACGCTGGAAAGCGCACCCAACGACGTGGTGCTTAACTTCGCAGCGGTCGGCTTCATCAACAGCTCCAACGTAGCCAAGCTGCTGCGTCTGCGCAAGGGCCAGATAGCCTCAGAGCGCGGCCTGGTTCTGTGCGGCGTCAATACGCAGGTTTGGGGCGTGTTCCTGGTGACCGGCCTGGATCGGATATTCGATTTCACCAACGATATCTCGACGGCGTTGGCTACGCTCCAGATAGAAGAGAAGTAATACGCAAGAACGCTGACCAGTTCTCGCAGTCGGCGGAGTTATGAATACACAGTGATCCGCGTCCCCTTGCAGGGGCGCGGTTTTTCTGCGCCTAAGTTTGCCGGCATGGTAAACTGCCCGCAACTTATCGAGGGAGCATCTATGAAGACACGCAGACTCGGACGCACCGATCTCCAGATAGGCGAGATTGCGCTGGGCACGGAATACCTGATCGACGTATCGCGACAGACGGTTCTCGAGGTAGTCGCTCAAGCCATCGATGCCGGTGTGAACTATCTCGATACCATGTTCGCTCCGGCGCATTATCGCGACAATCTAGGCGCGGCGCTGGCCGGCAAGCGGCAGGGCGTGCTGATCACCGGGCATTTGGGAGCAGCTGAGACAAACGGCCAATATCGACGTACGCGCGATGTAGCCGAATGCAGCGAACTTCTGGAAGACCTGCTGCGACGACTGAAGACCGATTACGTAGACGTGCTGTTTCTGAGCAATTGCGACGACGAGGAAGATTATAATTCCAAGCTGATGTCGCCCGGCGGGTTGCTCGATCTGGCCAGGCAGATGCAGGCTGCGGGCAAGGCGCGGTTCATTGGCTTTAGCGGACACAAGGTTGGCCCGTCGCGGTTGGCTGTCGAGAGCGGCGCTATCGACGTGCTGATGCACTCGATCAACATCTCCGTCCACAGCGCCGAGGGCAAGCAAGAGCTTTATCAGAGTTGCGCAGCCAATGATGTTGGCCTGATCGCAATGAAACCGTTTTCCGGCGGGGCGCTGCTTGCCGGGGGCACGCATGTCGAGATCGATCCTATCAGATGCATAAGTTACGTTCTGGATCAGCCGGGCGTGACGGCCGCTCTGCCGGGCGTGAAGAATATCAAGGAGTTGACCGCCACGCTGGCGCATGTCACCGCCGATGACGCCCAGCGGGACTATTCCCGCATGCTGGGTCAGTTCGAAGCTCCCCCGACCGGCGAGTGCTGCTACTGCAATCACTGTCAGCCGTGTTTGGTCGGCATCGACGTGGGCAGGACGCTTCGCATGTCCGCAGCCGCCGCCAGTGGCGTCACCGAATCACTGGCTGAGGAATTCGAATCGCTGCCGGCGAATCCCTCGATCTGTCACGAGTGCGGCGCGTGCGTAGCGCGCTGCCCCTTCGGAGTGGACGTAATCGGCGAACTCAAAACCGCCGCCGCTAGGTTCGGGAAGTAGGGCGGCCATGTCTACGCAGAGGGTGTTCTGGAGAAATCTCAAATCACAATTCTCAAATCACAAATGGATTGGCGGCGGTGAGCGAATCGATCTGCCGGTGGGCGAATTAACGAGTTCACGAATTCACGGAGTCAGTGTTATCATGTCCGCTCGGGTCGGTTTGATCGGTCTAAAAGAGCTTAACTTGCATTGGAGACATAATCGTGGAAAGTCCGATAACATTACAGATAAGGCGTAAGGCAGGGTGCGACGACGTGCCACTGCCGCAGTATATGTCCGAACATGCCGCCGGAATGGATGTCTGTGCGGCGTGCGAGGCCGATGTGACTATCGCACCCGGCGAAATAAGGCTGATCCCGTGCGGGTTCTACATGGCCGTCCCGATTGGCTTCGAGGCGCAAGTCAGGCCGCGAAGCGGGCTGGCCTTAAAGCACGGAATCTTCCTGCCCAATTCACCGGGCACGATCGACGCCGATTATCGTGGCGAAGTGTGCGTGATCATGGGCAACGCAGGCAAGGAAGCTTTCGTTGTACAACGCAGCATGCGGATCGCGCAGATGGTCATAGCTTCGGTAACCCGCGCGGCCGTCGAAATGGTTGAGCAGCTCGACGACACGCAGCGCGGCGAAGGCGGATTCGGGCATACGGGCGTATAGACGTGACTTAGCTAAAGAAGGCGAATGATGGCACGGAAGACCAAAACGCAGAAGCCGGCAGCTACCCAGAGCGATGGGGCAAAGTCCGATCACAGCAGATTCTGGAAGTACAGCTCGGTTCTGATTCTGACTGGTGTGATACTTCTGGCGTGGCTGAGCGTGCTCACTTTCGATCCTACCGATACGCCGTCGCCGGTTGTATCGCAGGGAGATACTGCCACACACAACGCAGCCGGGCGCGTCGGTGCGTATATTTCGTACAATTTGCACTACTGGCTGGGCGGCGGAGTTTACCTGGGGCTTATCTTCGGTTCGGTAGCTGCGGTCATGCTGATGCTCGGCGGGAAGGTTTCCGACCTGCCGTGGCGTCTGGGGGGCATATCGCTGGTGATCGTTACGGCCAGCGGCGGGCTGTACCTGATAGACCCTGCGGGCAGTGTGGACGTTTATCGCGGATCGGCGGGTATTGTTGGGACGAGCCTGGGTGAATTCCTCGGCAGCAAGTTTGCCAACGGTGCGTGGCTGATACTGGGCGTGGGATTCTGCATCGGACTCATGTTCGCAGCCGATGCGATGCTGATCAGGGCGTTCAAGTTCTGTCGCACTCTGATACGCAATCGCGGGAAGGGTTCTGTCAGGCCGGCGGCGGTCAAGACGCCCGCAGCCAAACCAGCTACTCCCGTCAGCCAGATAATCGTAGAGGCCAAGCGGGTTTCGGCGACGAAGATTCCCGAGAAGATAGCTCCGGCCAGAAAAGGCCTGGCGGCGATGTTACCCGGATTCAACAAATCCCCCGCTAAACCAAAATCCAAACCCGCCGCCAGACCTGCCGCATCGCCCAAACCGACTGCCAGGCAGCAGGACTATCAACTTCCATCGACCGAGTTGCTCGCCGTTCCCCAGGGCGGGTATATCGAATCGCAGACCGCCCAGGCCGCTCACAAGCGGGACGTGCTGCAGCAGACGTTCAACGACTTTAATATTGCCGCCGAAGTGGTCGGCCACATGACCGGACCGGTCATTACGATGTACGAAGTTTCGCTTTCTCCGGGCGTGAAGGTTTCGCAGATCGCCGGGCTTGCTATGGACATTGCCCGCGCGCTGGCCGTGCCCGGAGTGCGTATAGTTCCGCCTCGCTTCGGTAAGGATACCATCGGCATCGAAGTTCCCAACGTGGACAAGGAGATCGTCCGCATCCGCGAGCTTATGGAGCTTCGCCCCGACGCGGACACCAAAATGCACCTGCCTCTGTATCTGGGCAAGGACGCAGCCGGTGACGCGATCGTAGCTGATCTCGCGACGATGCCCCACATGCTGATTGCAGGCACGACCGGATCGGGCAAGAGTGTGTGCATCAATACGATTCTGGTATCGCTGCTGATGCTTCGCCGGCCTGAGGAAGTGCGTCTGATACTCGTTGACCCGAAGATGGTCGAAATGGCGGCCTTCGAGAATATTCCGCATCTGCTCTGTCCGATCGTGAACGACATGCGAAAGGCCGAGGATATTCTCGAGTGGGCGGCGATCAAGATGGACGAGCGCTACGACATACTCAAAGAAGCGGGCGTCAAGAACCTATCGAGCTATAACAAGCTCGGCGCCGAGAAACTCTACGAGCGCCTGGGCGTTACGAGCGACGAGGAAAAGGCGCGGATTCCGCTAACCATTCCGCGTTACGTCATAATCATCGACGAGCTTGCCGACCTGATGATGACTTCCAGCAAGGAAGTGGAGTCGCACATCATTCGCATCGCCCAGAAGGCCCGGGCGGTGGGTATTCACCTGGTTCTAGCCACCCAGCGACCGAGTGTGAACGTTGTTACCGGCCTGATCAAGTCCAACATGCCGTGCAGGATCAGTTTCCGCGTGGCGTCGCGGCAGGAATCGCGAATCGTGCTCGACCAGAACGGTGCGGAAGTGTTGCTCGGGCGCGGTGACATGCTGGTGCTTCAGCCCGGTGACAGCCACCTCAGCCGTGCCCAGGGCGCGTTCGTGGACGATACCGAGATACGCCCGGTCGTGGAGCAGCTCAAGAAGATCGGCGATCCGAACTATAATGCGGAGCTTATGAAACTTCAGTCCAAGACCGCCGGAGACACCAGCGGCGAGAAGGACGATCTGTTCGACAAGTCCGTGGAGATCGTACTTGCGACGCAGCGGGGAAGCGTTTCACTGCTGCAGCGACGTTTGCAGATCGGATACTCTCGCGCCAGCAGGATCATCGACCAGATGGCCGAGGCTGGACTGCTCGGGGAATACAAAGGCTCCCAGGCGCGGGAATGCCTCATGACGCTGGATGAATGGCATGAGTTCCAGAACACGATCGCGTCCGATCAGTCCGGCGCATCGGCATACGATGGTACACCGACCAGCGTGTAAGGCTCATTGAACCGACAGGCTCCGATTGTGAATGACACACCCAGCCAAAACGACGTCAACCAAGCTCCGCCAGCCGAAGCTCAGGAGATAGCCGCCGCCACTTCGCAGCAAAAACTCAAAGTGGCTTGGATCGCCGCCGCTGATACGGTGCGAAACTTCGGGCGATCGCTCAATCCACTTGCCGTCGGGCTGATGGATGAACTGATCGAAATCGTTGCGGTGATCCCCGAATCTGCCGATGCTGAAGAATTGCCCAGCTCGCCGGTTGAATTGCTTCGCTACGGACGATTGCGATATGGACCCCTTGAAACAAGGGCCGTCTCCGGTCTTGTCGATAATCTCAAGTCACATGATATTCAATTGCTCCACGCCCTGGACTTTGATGCTGCATGGTTGACCAGGCGGCTTGCTCGCAGGACTCGCTTGCGATACATGCTGTCCTGTCACTCGATAAGCGATGTTCGAGAGCTGGGGCGGATCGGGTCTCATACCGCCGGGGTGACAGCATCCTGTGAGCCGGTGTTCAATGAGCTCACCAAACGATACGGCGCTGCCAGCGAGCGGCTGCACATGCTGAGGCCCGGTGTTCACCAGGTTCCGCGACCGACGTGCTTCATGGATGCTTCGCGGAATATCGGTATTGTAGCCGCCGGTTGCATGGACAGGCCCGAGCCCATGAGTGCGGTGCTCAAAAGTTTTGCTGTGATCGCTCAGCGGCGGGGCGATTGTGTACTGGTGTTGATCGGAACCGGGCGGGCGGAAGGTGTTCTCCGAAAGCAAGCTGTCCAATTGGGCGTGCTAAGCGAGGTAACTTTCGCCGGGAGACAGCCACCGTCACAGATAGTGGGAATCCTCAAAGCCGCCGACGTGTTCATATCGCCCGTCGAGCAGGAGCGGACGAACATGTCTCAGTTGCTTGCGATGGCGGCAGGTGTTCCGCTGCTGACCGCCCACAAGAGCGATGGGGATCTGGTCATCGATGGTAAGACGGCTATCTGTTACCAAGAGGGCGACGATCAGGCACTTCTGATCGCACTTTCCGGACTGCTGGACAACCACGCAGCCGCGAGCATGCTTGCGACCGATGCGCTGGAGCATATCCGGGATACCAACACGCCTGCCGGAATGGTCGCCTCGCTGGCGGATATCTACCGCAACGCGATTGGCAAGTGCCAATAGGAGCCCGTCAGGCCTTCAGTTGAACGCCGGCAGCTCTCAGCAGTTCAGCCATAGGCTTGCGATACTGCTCGCTGAGCGGGATCATCGGCAGCCGGAACTCTTCTTTGACCATCCCAGCCATCGCCATCGCGGTCTTGACGGGGATCGGATTGACTTCGGCGTTCATAGCCTTGAACAGGTCGAAAAGCTTGAAGTGCTGCTCGCGGGCGGCTGCGATATCGCCAGCGGACGCCAGGTCGACGAGCTTTCGCATCTCAGCGGGCAGGATGTTTGCAAGGACGCTGATAACGCCAGTCCCGCCAATAGAGCACAGGGGCAGCGTAAGCGAATCGTCGCCGGAAATAATCGCGATATCGCACCCGTGCGCCACGGAACTTGCATGGTCGAGGCTGCCGGTGGCGTCTTTTAGGGCAGTGACCATTTCGATTTCGTTGAACATTCGGACGATTGTTTCGGTCTGCAGCATGACTCCGGTTCTGCCCGGGTGGTTGTAAAGAACTATCGGCAGTCCGATTTCGCCGAGGGTTGCTACATGCTCGAAGATTCCCTGCTGGGTGGGGCGGTTGTAGTAGGGATTGATAATCAGGCAAGCATCGGCACCGACGTCCTTGGCGTGCCTGGTGAGCCTGGCTGCTTCGGCGGTGTTATTGCTGCCCGCTCCGGCGACAACGGGAACGCGCCCGGCTGCTACTTCCACGGTGAACTCGACGACGCGGTCGTGCTCGGAGTGGCTGAGCGTGGGCGATTCGCCGGTCGTCCCGCAGGGAACGAGGCCCTGAGTTCCGTTTGCGATCTGGAACTCGATGAGTGTCTTGAGCGTATCGTAATCGACCTCGCCGTTGGTGAACGGCGTGACCAACGCAACCATTGAACCTTGAATGTTCATGTTCAAGCCTTTCAGCTTTTTAAGCCTTTAAGTATGTTGACGTAAGCTTCCACTGTATCGCTAAGTCCCATTCCCAGTGCCTCGCAGATCAGCGCGTGGCCGATGGAAACTTCCAGCACGTTGGGGACGCCTGAGACGAATGTTGCGAGATTCTCCAGATTCAGATCGTGCCCTGCGTTGACGCCCATGCCAAGCTGCTGCGCTGCGGTTGCTGCTGCGGCGTACTGTTCAACGGCCAGGTCGGCCTGATCCGCTTCGAAAGCACGGGCGTAGGGTTCGGTGTAGAGTTCTACCCGATCGGCCCCGACTTTGGCAGCCAGTTCCATCTGCTCTGGCGCAGGGTCCATGAACATGCTGACCCGGATGCCGAGCGCCTTTAGCTGGTCGATTTTCGGGCGGACTTTCTCGCCGTCTTTGGCCAAATCCCAGCCGTGATCGGAAGTAAGTTGGTTCGGATCGTCGGGTACCAGCGTGCACTGGGCGGGCTTGACGCGCTGAACCAGTTCCATGAAACCGGGATAACCGCCTTCCGGTTCTGCAAACGGATTGCCCTCGATGTTAAGCTCGACGGTGAGCATCTCTGCCAGGCTGTACACGTCGCCAGGGCGTATGTGTCGCTGGTCCGGGCGCGGATGGACGGTAATGCCCTTCGCCCCTGCCTGGATGCATATGTGCGCAGCGCCCGTAACGCTGGGAATTCCGATGTCGCGTGAATTCCGCAGCAGTGCGATCTTATTGACGTTAACGCTCAGGCATGTCATGCGTGTTTTGCTCCGATAGCAATGGGAGGCTAAATGACGCTAGCGCCATTGTATTAAGCGTGGCCTGCAATGCAAATACTCGCCTAGGAACCCTGGCCGTAATAGGCGCTCGATCCGTGCTTGCGGTAGTAATGCTTATCGAGCAGTTCCCGACTTACGGGCTTGGGGTACGGTTCGATGGTGGCTGTTCGCAGTGCGAGCAGCGCAATGTGCTCGATCATAACGGCGATGTCTACCGCACGAGCTACGTCAGTGCCCCAGGTGAACGGTCCGTGATCGGCTACCAGCACAGCCCCCATTCGCTCGGGATCGAGTCTGGAGAATCTCTCGACGATAACCTTGCCCGTGTTGAGTTCATACTCGGAGCGTATCTCGTCGGGGCTCATCAGGCGGGTGCAGGGGATCGGTCCGTGGAAGTAATCCGCGTGAGTCGTGCCCAAAGCGGGAATCTCCCGCCGTGCCTGTGCCCAGGCCGTTGCGTTGAGGCTGTGCGTGTGCGTCACGCCGCCGATCGATTTAAACGAGCGATAGAGTTCCAGGTGGGTTGGGGTGTCGCTGCTGGGGCGAAGATCGCCTTCGACGGGCTTGCCCGTATCGAGCGAAACCACGACCATCTGCTTATAGCTGAGCGAATCGTACGGAACGCCCGATGGCTTGATGACTACATTGCCACTCGTCCGGTCGATGGCGCTGGCGTTTCCCCATGTCTCGATTACGAGTCCTCGCTCTACGAGCGTGAGGTTGGCCTGGCAGACCTGCTTCTTGAGTTCTTCGAGCATCTGTGTTTTCCTGATAAATGAATTTTCCGTATTGTGACGAACCGGGCCTCCTGGGTCAACAGGGGACCAGTTGAGCGCAAAGGAGAGGGCCTCCGAACCGTATTCAGGTTCGAAGGCCCTTTACAGATTAAAGAGGGGCGAGACGAAGCTTGCTCAAGGCCACGTCATCGCCCTTCGCCTTGGTAGAGATACCCTCTAATCGTGAGGCCTGTTACTTTGTGATGTTCCGATATAAGGAGGGAATCGGAACTAACCAGGTGGGAGCTCAACCCCACAGGGCTTCACAAAATGGCGCTCTGTAATACCTCTACCTCAAAATCCTCTTCAAACGGTTCCAGAACCCAAGGAGGAGGGGTTCAAACGCATCTGGGAGCTCAAACCCAAACGCTTGGACCACATTAAAGAGAGGATCTTGCTTTGAAACTCATCGCTGGCGACGCGGAGTCTCGTCGCCGATACAATCCCTCAGTCATACTCCGTATTTGGTTTTCAAAACATCTTGTCGCTATTGGCCATGCGTTGAGCGTTTGATCTCAACGGTTCGCTGGGAGAGTCCCAGAGCATGAGCCAAAATGGCGTTCCACTGCTGCGGACCTACCGGCCTGGTGAGAAAGTTGGCTGCGCCCTGGCGCGCCACCATCTCATGCTGGCCTCCGCCATTGTCGCCAATGACAGTGACCGGGCAACGTGGCCAGCGTCGTTTAAGCCACTTAAGCGTGCGACCGATAACGACGGCGGTGTCCGTAGTTGCGAGGATGACTAGTGCAACCTTCGCGGCAGGAGCGTTGTGGATGAGATCTTCCGCCTTCCGGTACGTAACCAGGCATCCGCTATTCAGTTCTAATAGCTCACGACCGACTGTATCGGCCTCGCTCATGTCCGTGCACGCCATAACAATGCACAGACCGTGCGCCGTCGGCCTATTCGCCGACGGTATATATTCATCCCTCAGTTGCATCGTTGCTTCAGGCTCCTCGTTGTCTGCGTCCCTCGCCTATCTCTATTGCAACCTAGGTGCCAAAGGGGGGTTAATGGACCATGCTGGCAAGGTGAATAGTGCAACCACTGCCACTGTTGAGGGTTAAAAAAGTTGTTTTCCCGAGGCGAGTTTGGCACGCGAAAAGACGCGTTAATGAAGTGTCGCAAAATGCAGCACTTGCTGTCGCAGGGCGCGATAGCGAGTGTAGCAGAATGCGGCAGTGTCGCGTTTTGCAGCAGCATCTGGCTAAACTGGGAATAAAAAGAAGAGTTGGAAAACAGCGAGAGTTGAGAGTGTTATCGGACTGAAGAATCAGTCGATTGACCCGAGGCCGTAATTGCGCATCTTACGGAGAAGCGTCGAGCGGTGAATGGCAAGAAGCCTAGCCGCGGCCGAGCGATTATAATTGGACACCTCAAGGGCCTTGTGGATGGCCTGTGCTTCAGCATCGGCGAGGCTGAGGCATACCGGCGATTCATCGACTGGGGGCATTCTGCCCGGAGCGGGCTCGATTGACCTGGGAACTGGAGCATAACCGTCTTCCCAAGCTGCCATCGCCGGTGGCATCGGGGGCAAATTAGCCGCATACAATCGCTCGATGTAGCCGCACAGTTCGCGCACATTACCCGGCCAGGCGTATTCTCTGAGATTCTGTCTCAGGCGGAGGCCAAGCTGCCGCTCGGGCATGTTATACGTGTCAGCATAGTAATCGAGATAGAAATCGACCAGCGGGTCGATGTCTTCAGGGCGGCTTCTCAGTGGCGGGATTTCAATACGCACGATGTTGAGACGATGATAAAGGTCGCTCCGGAAGCTGCCCGCCGCTACGCATCTAGCCAATGAACGGTTGGTGGCGGCAATGAACCTGGTATCGACGTGAATGGGTTTGGAAGCGCCAACGGGGACGACTTCGTGTTCCTGGAGCAGTCTGAGCAGTTTCGATTGGAGTCCGAGCTGAAGCTCACCGACTTCGTCGAGCATAAGCGTTCCGCCTTCTGCGGCGCGGACCACACCGAGTGTATCGGTAGCAGCACCTGTAAACGCTCCACGGACATGACCGTAAAACTGGCTCTCGAAAAGGGTTTCGCTGATTCCAGGGCAGTTGACGGGAATGAATGGGCCCGAAGCGCGGCCCGATCGCTCGTGAATCCGTCTGGCCAGCAGTTCTTTGCCGGTTCCGGATTCACCTTCGAGTAAGACCACGCAATCGTTGCCCGCCACAGCGTCTACAACGCTGAGGACGTGCTCGAAAAGGGGGCTTACTCCTACGAGCGGTGTTTCTCCGCCGCAGTCTCCAGCCAGTGAGCTACCTGACGGAGTGCTAGATTGTGGGCCTCCATTATCCATACCACACAATGAGAATACTGATTAAATGTCTTACAACGTTCCTCGCTTGCACTGAGCAAGACAGACGGGAGGCACTTAAGCTGAGCGGCTTATGTACCTGATATGTTTATACCCTATGAAGCGTTTTCTAGCAAGGGCAAACTGCCGGATTGTATGCCATTTTTGGCTAAAAACACCATTCCGATGTGTCCCTTATGCAAGTTGACGGGGATAAGTATCGGTAGGTTTAAGACCTTAGGTATTTTGCCTGTGTTGAAAGTAAGGGCTATTCCTATTTCAGGAATTTTCGGTCTTACAAAAGATACAGATTGCCCAGACCGATACGCAAAGTAGGTCTGAACCGGCTAGAGGTCCGCACAGAGGCGGATTGTCGGAAAATTCACGATGCATACAGATTAACTGAGATGATCACGAATTCGCGACATCTTAAGGTAGGCCTTCAGGTTAAGGCCATCTTGCTTCTCACCTTCGTCATCATTGGGGTAATGATGATCGGCGGATGGTTCTACTATCAGTCTTCTCGCGCTTTGCTCCATGCAAATGACCGGATGTATGCCGAGAGGCTTTGCGAGTCTCTTGCCGTATCGAGCCAGTATCATCTCCGCGATGACAATAAGGCCGCATTGCAAAGGCTGGTTAGCGATCTGCTGGAGAACCAGAGCGTTCAGTACGTAGCCATACTTGATTTCGAAGGTAAAGTAGCCGCCAAAGCCAGGCGTGATTACACATCAGATGTCTGGGACAGTATTTTGAGCCAGCCGCCTTCGATTTCATTGACCCAACAGATCACCACCGATGTGCTGACGGTTTCCAGGCCGATTCGGTTGCGGGAAGCGATCGCCTGGACAAAGCCGCGCATTGGCGCGGTTCGCATGGTCATAGATACCAGCCACACCCGAGTCTCTCTGGGGAAGGTCCAGAAGCGAATGGCCTTTGTCGCCGCGGCGATAGTGTTCTGTTTTATCCCGCTGAGCTACATGATCATCTGGCGGGTGTTGATTAATCCGGTAAGCAAGCTGGTTGTTCTGGCAAGAAGGCTTGGCGAGGGCGACCTCAGCGTCCGGACCCACATACGCCAGAACGATGAAGTCGGCGAGTTGGCGGCGGTATTCGACTGGATGGCTGGCGAAGTGTCTCAGACGCGCTGCGAACTGATTAACTCCAACGAAAATCTGGGACGTAAAGTCGCCCTGAAAACCAAAGAGATCCGCCAGGCAAATACCAGGTTGCGCGACGAGATGGCTGAAAAGGAGGACTTCCTCCGTGCAGTCAGCCACGACCTGAACGCGCCGCTGCGCAACATCAATGGAATGGCGTCTCTGATAATAATGAACCACGGGGGCGAGCTTCCTGAAGGCGTTGTCGCTCGTCTGGAGCGGATACAGGCTAATGTGGAGCAGCAAACGGCGCTGCTTGGCGAACTTCTGGAGCTTTCGCGTATCCGATCGCGCCCCCAGGTCAAGATCGCGGTCAGTTTCCGTGATATGCTGGCCGATCTTACCGGTACGTTCGAATACGACCTCCGAAAGAATAACATCGAACTGATTATCGATCCGGTCATGCCATCGCTCTACGTCGAGAAGAACCGTTTACGCCAGGTCTTCCAGAATCTCATAGACAATGCAATCAAGTACATGGACCGGACCGATGGCGGACAGATCGAGATTACTTATGCATTCGAGGACGACTTCCACAGATTCTGTGTGCGCGATAACGGTCCGGGGATAGATCCCGACCAGCAGGAGAAGGTGTTTCAGGTGTTCCAGCGGATCGAGAACTCTCTCGCCGCGCGAATCGAAGGCAAAGGTGTCGGACTCGCGCTGGTAAAGAGCGTAATGAACAACTACG
>SDBT01011750.1_pt1 | contig 14074 bp, 17 predicted proteins | sample 2277101 | NCBI WGS metagenome assembly SDBT01 (sample SAMN10404973, study PRJNA504765) | marine sediment metagenome | isolation source: marine sediment core GS10_PC15, 103 cmbsf | place: Arctic Ocean: Southern Knipovich Ridge | collected 2010 | reverse complement strand
CTCGACGGCTCATACGCCGGCTTTCAGCCCAAGCCCGCGGTCGAAGTCATCCTCGTGGCGATGAAGCCGCTATCCGAGAAAACGTATCTCGACCAGGCGCTCGCCAACGGCAAAGGCATCACCTGGCTCGACGACTGCCGAATCCCGTTTCAGGGGGACGGGGATTTTGAGAATGCAAAGGGTGGCGACACAGCACCGAGCAGCGAGAGTTCTGTGTGCTACGGAACTGGCTGGGATAACGCCAAGAAACAGAGTGAAAGAATCTCCCCCTCCGGCCGTTTCCCCGCGAACCTGCTCGTCAGCGACGACGCGCTCAACGACGGGCGGGTTTCTGCCAGTGGTAGCGGGATAAAGCTGCCGAAGGACAACAAAACATCGTTCTGGGGTAATTGCAGAAACCCGCAAGATATCGAAGGCGTTGGAGGCGATTCCGGCTCATTCTCCCGATACTTCTCACTCGATGCCTGGTGGGCTGACCGCGTCTCAAAGCTGCCCAAGCAGGCGCAGCGGACGTTTCCATTCCTGCTCGTGCCCAAACCATCAAAACGCGAGAAAAACGCCGGGTGCGAAAAGCTGGAAGAGCGATTCTCTCCAACGATGGGTGATGGCATCGGTGAAGTCCCGCACAATGAGGATTACGCGCAACCTAAGCGCAACGCGCACCCGACCGTCAAGCCCCTGCAACTGGCATCCTGGCTCGTGACACTCGGCTCCAGAGAAGGCGACATCGTGCTCGACCCATTCGCCGGCAGCGGCACATTCCCCCACGCCTGCATCCTTCAGGGGCGCCGCACAATCGGCTTCGACAACGACCCCGATTCCATAACCATCGCCCGCGCCCGGCTCGAGCACGCCCGCGACGAAATGGCCCTATTCGCCCACGCACACGAGACAAAGGAGACGATATGAATCATAAAGAGTTAAAGCGGATACTCGAAAATGATCAGCCTTTCGCGCGCCACTTTTCCATCGACGAGGCGATGGAGTTGGTCGAGGAGTTTGAGCGGCTCCAGGCCGATCAGCCGATCCCGCATTGCATAATATCGAAGCTACATCCGGGCGACACGATCATATTCAAGTATCCGGGCATGCTATCCGATGGCGCCGTGTCGCGTCTAGAGAAATCCATCGCCGCTGCCCTCGGCGTCGACACTCACCGCGTTGTCATTCTGGAGGAAGGGTCCGACATTGAAATTGTCCGGCCGGAGAACGTCAAGGAGGGTGAATCATGACACCTAAAGAGAAGGAGCGGCTACAGCAGATCGAGGATAGGTGGAGCGCGGATACTACGACAGATGCCAACCCTCGGGTAATGGCATCGCTTGCATTTGAATATGACATCCCGTGGCTGATCGCGCTCGTCCGCAAGAAAGACGATCTGCTGCATGGGGCCAAGGAAAAGGAGCGTGAATCATGAACGAAGCATGGAACGAATTCCCGATGGAGCCCAGAGTCCCACCGATCACCGATCCGCAAGTGTTGTCATGGCTAAGGGATACCGTAGAAGCGGGGGAATGCCAGGCGCATCTGATATATGACGCTTCCCGCGTCAACTGCGACTCAACGTGTCGAAAGTGGAGCAGCTTATTCGGCATAACCGATACGGGACCGACATCCGGATGCAAAGTCGATCCCAAGCGCCTCGCCATGTTCAAACAGATCCTCGACCAGCACGGGATAAAGGAGCCCGCAAAGAAGCCCCTCGAATGCACGATGCCCGAAACGCTTGCGCCGGGAGTGTTGGAGTGGCTGGAGGCAAGTGTGAAGGCGGGGAAGTGTCAAAGCCATCTAAACTATCGAGGGAAGGATCAAGATTGGTCGTGTGATGTCTTATGCCACACATGGATAGATGATGAGCGACATGGCTTTTGTGCAATGGGCGGCAAACTTGAATACATCAACATGTTCAAGGCCATCCTCGCCCACCACAAGCTACCGTCGTTGGAATATGAGGTGCCGCTGCTGACGGAGGAGGAGCGGAAGACATTAACAGAGATGTTAATACATTATCCGCAAACTTGTTGTGCAGACAGACCGTTCAATTGTAATCAATGTAGAGCTGTTCTAAAGAGGGTATTCTCACGCGGGTATATGTGCTGCAATATCGGTGGGGTTGAACCCAAGGCTACCCAAATCAGTAAAATTCTCCAAACCGTGTCCGATAAGCAGGACTCATTACTCCCGCCGCACAACGTGGTTCAATTCGCCAAGCTGGAGCGTGAGAAGTGGATATGGTGGATGGGGCAAAAAGAAGGAGACAGCTACTGCCCTTCGACCAGAGGAAGTCATATTGTGGAGGCCGATTGCGACCCACAATGCAAGGTAGTATTCCCCAAGATAAAAGGGAACCACGAAAACCCTGATCTTGGACACCAGCACGACTGCCCATGCCAACACTACTCAGAAGAAATCACCCGCGCCGTCATCGAGAAATGCCTCGCGCTCGGGGTGAAGTTCGAAGAGTACCCGATGCGGTTTCTCGTCGTGGACAAGCGCACGGGCCAGTTGAACATCCCATACATAGGCGGACGTATCCCCGAATACGATGAATTGGAACGCCTCGGCTATATGCGCGTTTCGGCCACATTTGATGCGCTTGGCTTCATCGAGGAAGCAGTAGAAAGGGGTTGCCTCAATTACGCACTGCAAAAAGGCATGGAATAGAACTGTAGAAGGTGAAAGTGCTTGCGCGAGGGGGAGATTCCCGGCAGGCCGAGCAAAGTCTGCGGACGCCCAATGACCAAGAACAGGGGAGGAAAATCAAAATGTGTGAACGTGGACGGTGTATGCATTGCAGCCAGAAGGATGTGGAGATAGTTAGTTGCGGGCTTTGCCAGTCGTGTAGCAGCAAAATGCGTCAGGACGATTTCAGTCGCACCCTTTACAAGATCGAAAATGGCGAACGGGAGATCCGACGCCTCGAATGGGATAATCGGCTCGGACAGGCGATCATTCAGAAGATGCAAGAAGAGGCGAGAGAACGAAAGGGCGGGGGAAAGCCGCTATCAGAAAGAATCGCAGACACGCCCGGATTAACGGTATCGCCCGCTTTTATGGCCCAGATTAAGAAGTCAGAGGAAGAATGACCAATAGCCTATCAAATGGAATGGAATCGCTACGATGTTCTAAATGTGGCCACTCAGACGCAGATATCGCTCCTGGGGACGTGCTTAATCACGCATTTGTTTTCTTGCGAGATCCCAAGACCCATCAAACAGTATATCTCTGTTGCAAGTGCAGGGGTTGGGCACAGAAGGCTCCTAAATGACCAAGCCTAAACCCAAAATAACAGCCGAGGCCGTCGTGAAGCTGCTTTGCTGCCGTCACAATAAAGACATCTGTGTGCCTCAATGCAAAACCGGGGGGAGTTGGGGAGGCGGTCGCCTGAACATCATGGATCTGTGGGTGATGAAGACTTCGTGGACGCAACCGACCGTGTACGCCTACGAGGTGAAGGTATCGAGAGCCGATTTCATGCAGGACGACAAGTGGCCGGGCTACCTCGAATACTGCAACGAATTCTATTTCGCTGCGCCGCCGGGCGTGATCGACCCGAAGGAGCTTCCGCCGGAGGCCGGGCTGCTGATTACCTCCAAGAACGGTAAGAAAATCTATCGCAAAAAGAAGGCCGCGTATCGCGCTGTGGAAATTCCCGAAGACCTGTTCCGATACATCCTCATGTGGCGTGCAGAAATCACCCGCGCGCGAGCGCAGACCACGAAAAGAGAGGAATGGGAATTGTGGCTCAAGGAAAAGAAATACACGAGGGATCTCGGCTACAGCGTCAGCCGCGCACTCGCCGAAACGATCAAGAATGAGATCGAAGCGGTCAGATCTGAAAACGACAGACTCCAGAGCCGGATCGAGGACTTCTGCGAAATGGAAAAGTTACTCGTGGAACTTGGCCTTGAATATCCTGACGCATTCAGCTTGAAGAGAGCGGTCACGCGCCGCCTGGAGATCATCCCAAAGGAGTTTGTGTCGATGATCGGAAAGACAATCAACACTCTTCGGGGAATCAAGGAGATATGCGAAAAGGTAAAGAATCCGGATTGAGATGGCCGCAAGGCGGGCCTCTTAATCCGCAGGCTGTGCCGACTCGGCACAAAAGGTTTCTTTCATGACAACATCATCATTCGCCGCACGCGCCAACCAGCGAGGGCAGAAAGGAGAAGCATGGGCGACTTAACCATATGCTACAAATGCCAGCACTTTACCAATCTCGGCATTCAAGGCTTTGGCGGCGGCGATTGCACCGATGCCTGGTACAACCACATCTGCAACGCGCATCCCCTGCCGTTGGAATTCAATCCCGTCACCGGCAAGCGGGGAACAGAATCTGGGAACCGCGGCAAGTATTGCCGGGATGTAAACACAGACGGAAACTGCAAGGACTTCAATAAGAAATGAGTAAACTCAGCTACGCAGCGCGCGCCAACCAGTACGCCCGGTCGATCACGATCGGCAAAGTCGACGCATGCCTCTACGTGCGCCAAGCGTGCCAACGCCACCTCGACAACCTGGAAGCATCCAAGGCCGCCGACTACCCTTACCGCTTCGACAAAGACGCCGCCGACAAGATTTGCCAATTCGCCGAAAACATGAAACACATCAAGGGCCGCGAATGGGCCGGAAAATTCATCAAACTCCAGCCGTGGCAAATATTCATCCTCGCCGTCCCGTTCGGCTGGCTCAGAAAAGCCGATGGACTCCGCCGATTCCGCGAAATTTACGACGAGATCCCACGCAAGAACGGTAAATCTACGCTCGGTGCCATAATCGGAAACTACATGGCATGGGCCGACGGCGAAACCGGCTCCGAAGTCTATTCCGGCGCATCGACCGAAAAGCAGGCGTGGGAAGTGTTCGGGCCTGCCCGCCTCATGATCAAGAAAAACGCCGAATTCCGCGACCACTTCGGAATCTACGTCGGCGCTAAAAACCTCGCATGCTTCGAAGATGCCAGTAAATTCGAGCCCGTGATCGGCAACCCCGGCGACGGCGCAAGCCCACACTGCGCCGTCATCGACGAATATCACGAACACAAAACGTCCGGCCTGTTCGATACCATGCTCACCGGCATGGGCGCGCGCAGCCAGCCGATGCTCGTCACGATCACCACAGCCGGAACCGACACCTCCGGCCCATGCTACGCCAAACGCGACGAAGCCGTAAAAATCCTGTCCGGCGCAATGGAAAACGAAGAACTGTTCACAATCATCTACACCATCGACTTGCCCGACGCCAATGGCCTCGGAGGCGACGACTGGACCCTGCGAAGCACATGGGAAAAAGCCAACCCCAACTGCGGCGTCAGCGTCTATCCGGACTTCCTCGAATCCCGCCGCAACGAAGCCATCAAGATCGCGGGCCGCCAAAACATCCTCAAATGCAAACACCTCAACATCTGGTCCGCCGCCGGCAGCGCCTGGATCAATATGGTCACATGGAAACAGAACACCCGGCCACATATCAAAATGAGCGACTTCGAGGGCGAAAAATGTTGGCTCGGCCTCGACTTCGCATCCAAAATCGACTTCACCGCCATGATGTTCCTATTCAAATGGGGAAAACACTTCGCACTCTTCGGCAAATACTACCTGCCCGAAGACACTATCAACCTATCTGAAAATGACCACTACCGACGTTGGCGCGACGAAGGGTTCCTCATAGAAACGCCCGGCGCGCGCACCGACTACCGATACCTCCAAGATGATCTGCTCGAATGGGACGAAAAGTTAAAGATTCAAGGAATCGGATATGATCCGCATGAGGCCGAAATGCTAATGCAAGAAATCAGGGAACACGTTAATGAGCGATATCCCGTCGTTGAAATAACCCAAACCCCCGCCAACCTGTCCGCCCCCATGAAAGAATTCGAAGCCCTTTACACGAACAACGAACTCCTGCACGACGGCGACCCCGTCCTCACATGGCAGGCATCCAACGTGATACTCAAAAGCACAAAGACAAAGAAGATAACTCCGCACAAAGAGCGCGATGCAAACAAGATCGACGGCATCGTCGCCGCCATCATGGCGATCAAAATGGCAACAGGCGTCGAAGAGGCCCCAAGCGTTTATGAGGAGCGCGACATGATCATACTGGGAGAATGAAAGGAGAAGGATATGAAAAGGGAATTTCTATTCGTTGTGATGGCCAAGGTAGAAGGGAAAAGCTTAGAAGATGCCTACGACCACCTATATTCTACGCTCTGTATCCCCGGCGATATTGGGTTTTATATCAGCTCCTACGCTATTACTGGTAAAGATGGTGGCGAAATAGCGTTTGTCGATGCCGAACAGGAGGCCGACAATGAAAGCTGAATACGAGAAGCGGTTGCGAGAGATCGAGGAGCGGGCGAATGCGGCGGCTGAGGGGCCGTGGTCGTGGGAGGCCGCCGATCCAAGTCATCTTCGGTTAGGCCCAGTATCCGCAGGCATTGAAGAAAAGGATGTGCTTGCGTGTACCCGGTGTGAGGGGTGCATAGAATCCGAGAAGGTAGTCAAGGAGGCTGGTAAGTTTACTCGTGCTGATCGTGCATGGGCGCGCTGTGACTGGCCAGAGAAATCCAATTCCGACTTCATCGCCGAAGCCCGCGCCGACATCCCGTGGCTGATCAAGCGCCTCCGCGAGGCGGAGGGAAAGTACAAGCACTGCCGCGAGTCATTCGCCGACTTCCGCGCCGAGAAAGGAATGGCGGCAGATGACTACGAATGACCGCTTGAAAGGAGGGATCGAAACAGGCGCGCCGGATTCATGAGTACACGTCGAGGCCAGGCGTGGCGAGGCATGGCGTGGCAAGGCATGGCATGGCGAGGCAAGGCTCGGCAGGGCAAGGCAGGGGAAGTACCTCAAGCGACCACGCGGCGGCCTTTCGAGGCCCCTGCGTGGTCGCTTGAACCACAACGAAAGGAGATATGCCATGAGAAATAGCACAGCCGCCCGATACCAATGCTGCTCGCCGAATTGCACCAACACAGTCGAAACGGCTGGTTGGTGTGAAACGTGCTGGCCCTGCGATCCATGGGAAGGCACGCTCGACCACGCGCAGAACAAACCGCAGCTCGTGCCCCAGGCGGCCAGAGTGCCCACAAGATTAGAGCTGCCCGACGCCCGCGACATTGAGCGGATGACCGACCACGACTATAAGAAAGTCCCGGTACGGTTGTAAAGGAGGCGAATGAGAATGGATGCCGAACAGGCTCAACAACTGATCGAGGCAATCAGTTCCTTGAGATTTACAATGATAGGGATGTCTCTTGTCATCTCCCTTGGTTTCGGAGCGATTGTCGCCATATTGTGGGATAGATGAAGAGGAGGCGCGTGAACGGTTCGGCAACGGTTCGCGTTATTGCCTAAACCCCCTACATATTGAGGCCTAATTTGACAGACTCCCCAAAATGTGGTAGAATTAAAACGCAAGCTGAAATGAAAGACGATATTGTCAAATGGCGTTGTCGACAATGTAAACGTCTACTGGCTACCATCAAAGGGGTCGAATATGTAGAAGGCATCAAGATTAAGTGCCCGAAATGCGGAGCGCTTAACCAAAAGTAGAGCCCCTTGAGGCCATAAAACGAGCACAGAGGCCCTTGAGCCCGCTTCCGGAGAGATCCGGCGGCGGGCCTTTTTTTGTTTTCAGATAGCACCAAGACATCATGAGCCGCTCATAGGCAGCGGGTGATGGGGAACTGGCGCGTTACCTAACACGTAGCGCCGCGGAGTTTCTAGGGCTCGCCGGTTCCGTTATAAATCCGGCTCGGCGGGGGTATTTAACCCCGCCTGGGCCGGGCATGCAGCTAAGGAGCGCACACGATGGGCCGCAAACCTAAACCCCGATCACTCGAGATTCTACAGGGTAAGCCGGGCAAGAGACCGCTCAGGAACGAGCCCGAACCCGATATCTGCATCCCCGATCCGCCGGACTTCCTCGAAGGCGAAGCGCTTGCGGAATGGAATCGCATGGCGCCGCAGCTCGAAAAGCTCAGCCTGATATCCGAGGTTGATCGAACCGCCTTCGCCGCATACTGCAAACTCTACACGCGATGGGTCGAGGCCGAGGCCGAACTAGAACAATCCAACTTGCTTGTCAAGACCACCCACGGCAACGTCATCCAGAACCCGCTCGTCGGCATAGTCAATACCGCACTGGTAAACATGCTCAAATATCTGACTGAATTCGGTATGACCCCCGCGGCGCGTGCCCGCGTATCAATCAAGAAGGACAATGGCGGCGACGGCAAATGGAAGAATTTCCCGAAGTGAAAGCCCTCTTCAAATCAAGGTTCGGAAAAGACCCTGCCGAGTTTCGCAGTTTGGCAGAGGTGAATACTTTTGTAGAAAAACGCATCGGGCGGCGCTTGGGCGTCGAGCCCAGAGGCTCGATAATTCCCGTAGTGGAAGCGGATGCAGATAAAGCGATAGATAAGGCTCTAGGGGAATGACGGCGGAGGGATTCCCGAATTGAAAGCGCCAAGCGCAAATGATATTGCGCTGATACTCGGATTCATATCGCTCGCATGCGGCCTGTGGATGCTCCAGCCGTGGATCTCGCTGACCGTTACGGGCACGACCCTCATTGCCTACGGCGTGGCCTCCGAATTCCTCGCCGCCATGCTCCAGGCGCGGACGGGCAAGGGTAAAAAAGGACCTTAATCAATGGGCCTGCTGACGAGATTACTCGATGCTAATACGCGACCCCGGGCATATGCTGACGATGACGATATTTGGTATGGCCGGCTAATCGCCCCGACTTCAACCGGCATCGCAATCGACGAAACCAACGCCCTCGAAGTGCCCGCCGTCTGGAAATGCGTCAAGATCCTTGAGGAATCCATCAGCTCCCTGCCGCTTCATATGTATGAACGCGACGAAAGCGGCGACGCACGCAGCAGGGGCACCGACCATGCCTATTACGACCTTATGCACACGCAGCCGAACCCCGAAATGTCATCGATGCAATATCGAGGGGTTCAAATCGTTCACCTCGCGCTCTGGGGCGATTCCTATTCCGAAAAGCAGATGACCTTCGGGGGCAAAGTCGAGGCGCTGTGGCCGTTGAGCCCGAGCCGCGTTACGCCACGCAGAACCAATGATGATTCCCGTACGCTCTATTATGAGTATCGCCCCGGAATTGAACATGGCATCATTGACGGGAAAAGGAGCTACTCCGGCGAGACGATCCTGCTGCGCCGCGACCAGGTGCTCCACATTCCCGGTATGTCTTTCAATGGAATAACCGGGCTCTCCCCCATCGGCTACAACCGCGAATCACTCGGGCTTGCCAAGGCGACCCAAGAATTCGGCGGGCGCTATTTCTCCAACGATGCCCGGCCCGGCGGAGTGCTCGAGCATCCCGGCAAGCTCGGAGAGGAGACCGCGAAGAGCCTTGAAAAAAGATGGGCCGCCGCGCATTCCGGCCTGAGCAGCGCGCATCGGGTCGCAGTCCTCGAAGAGGGCATGTCATTCAATACCATCGGTATCCCACCGAACGACGCCCAATTTCTCGAAACGCGGATATTCCAGGACGAAGATATCTATGGGATGTATCGCATCCCGCCGCATCTCGCGGGCGACCTTGAACACGCGACGTACACCAACATCATCGAGCAATCCCTCGAATTCGTGATCTATACGCTGTACCCATGGCTCGTCAGAATCGAGCAGGCGCTGAATATTCAACTTCTCAGCCCCAAAGATCGCAAGAGATTTTACTTCGAGCACCTCGTCGATGCGCTGCTCCGGGGCAATCCGACCGAACGATGGACCGCCTACAAGACCGGCCGCGAAATTGGCGTGCTTTCTGCTAACGATATCAGGCGTTTCCAGAATATGAATCCGATCCCCGAAGGGAAGGGCGGCGACGATTACCATGTCCCTGGGACCTGGGCTGTCGCTGGCGCGCCAAAAGAACTTCCAGCACCGACCGCGCCCCCCCAGATCGAAGAGCCGGCCGTCGTCGATGCTAAGATTGGCGCTCAATTCCGCCCGCTCATTCTTGATGCGGCGAACCGGATAACTCAAAAAGAAACCAAGCGTATCAGGAAGCTCTCAGGACAGCACAACTCTTTCGACGGCTTTTATAAGACATTCCCGGATTATATCCATGAGCTTATGCGCCCGGCACTCATGGCCTTTGCCAGCGCGATTCATACCGGTATAGACATACAGCCGGAACTCCAATCGTTTGTATGCGATTACAGCTTGGCGATGGCCCGGCAGCACGTCACAAACTCTCTCGCCGACATTAGATGTCATAAGGGCGATACGAACGGCGCAATTCCGGCGCTCATGGACGACTGGGAGCGAGACCGACCAGGCGAAATAGCAGACCGCGAAATCGTTTCATTCGCAAAAGCAGTCGAGGCTTTCGGCTTCGCCGCGAACATCGAGGATTCTCAATGACCTAACTTGACAACATTCGGGGCACGCGCCGGGAGTCATGACCCGCGCAGCAAAGTAAACAAAAAGACGGCCGGTAGGGGCCTACCCCTCTACTTGCCGTCTTTTTTGTTTGCCCCGAAAGGGAGGCAAATCGAATGCCGGAAATTATTCAGTTCCCGAAAGACAAGCTCAGAGGCTACTCCATCACCGCCAAAGCAAAAGAGGCCGACATCTGGATTTATGACCCGATAGGCATTCAGTATGGCGGGCTGACGGCCGGCCAATTCGTCGAGGATATCAAAGAGCTTGGCGACGTCGAGACGATTACCGTTCACTTCAACTCGCCCGGCGGTGATTTCTTTGACGGCATAACCATGTACAACATGCTCAAACAGCACAAGGCCCGCATCGTCGTGAGCATCGACGGGCTCGCCGCCTCTGCCGCTTCCGTCGTCGCAATGGCAGGCGACGAGATCAACATCGCCGAAAACGCAATGATGATGATTCACGAGGCGCGGACTCCCGCTTTCGGCACCGCCGCCGAACTCCGTAAGAAGGCCGACCTTACCGACAGGGCCAACGCCTCATGTATCAAGTCCTATATGACGCGCGTAAAGATCGATGAAGATCAGGTCGTCGCGCTTATGGTCGCCGAGACGTGGATGGACGCCGAAGAATCCATCGAATACGGCTTCGCCGACCAGCTCACCGAATCGCTGGAGATCGCCGCGTGTGCCGACCTGGAAAAATTCAAGTTCAAGAACATCCCCCAAGCATTCACAGAAAGCGAAACGCCGCCAGACCCGAAGGTCGGCGGAAATAGCAACGACGAACCGGCGACGCCCAAGCCCGCCGAAGTGGTAGAGCCACCGGAGCCCAAGCTCCAGGCGGATCCGCCAGCAGCCGTTCCATTGACGGAGGAGTCACGCCTCCATCCCCGAAACTTTGAAAGCCGAGACAAGAAACGAATTGATACATCGTATGGAGAACTGAAAGGAAGGAGTGCCCCACAGTGAAAACAGTCAGCCAAAAACAGGACATGATAACCGAGCTGCGAAACGAAGATACCGACCTGCGAAACGCCGCAGTCGCCGCGAATCGCGAGCTTTACCCCAACGATGCAGTCCGAATCAAGGAAATCTATGCCGAAATCAAGGATCTCGAAGCGAGCATCGAGTTGGACCAAGAAGGCGACGATATGCGTACCCGCCTCGATGCAACGGTCGGCGAGGGCATCAGGCCCGATCCCGACGACGCCCCCGGCGGGCACCGGTTCATCGCGCATGCCAAGAAGGCGCCGCCCAACCCGAGGGATCGGTTCCAGACGTTCGGCGAACAGCTTCTGAGGGTTCGCAATGCGTGCGCCGATTCGCCCGTCATTGACCCCCGGCTGACGATTCAGGCCGCGACCGGCATGAGCGAAGGCGTACCCGCGGACGGCGGATTCCTCGTGCAAGAAGATTTCTCGACCGAAATTTTCCGGCTCATCCACGAAACCGGGATACTGGCGAGCAGATGCCGCAGCTTCCCGATTTCCGCCAACTCCAACAAGTTCAAAATCAACACGATCAGCGAAACCTCGCGCGCCAACGGCGGGCGATGGGGCGGCATCCAGGTCTATCGCAAGAACGAGGGCGCCGCAAAGGAGGCCAGCGAACTGGAATTCGGTCAGATCGAAATGTCTCTCGAAAAGATGACCGGCCTGGTATACGCGACCGACGAGCTGCTTGAAGACGCGGCAACGCTCGAAGCGTTTATCAATATGGCGCTTTCCGAAGAGTTCGGATTCAAGCTCGACGACGAGATCATCAACGGCACCGGCGTGGGGCAATGCAAAGGCATCATGAATGCCGCTTGCCTCGTTACCGTCAGCAAGGATGTCGGCCAGCCTGCCAAGACCCTCATCCCCGAGAACATCGTCGACATGTGGGCGCGCCTATGGGCGCGTTGCCGCCCGAACGCCGTCTGGTATATCAACCAGGACATCGAGCCTCAACTTCATCTGATGAATGTTGCGGTCGGCACCGGCGGCCAGATGGTCTATATGTCTCCGGGCGGCCTGTCCGCCTCACCGTATGCGACGTTATACGGTCGGCCCGTGATCGCCATAGAGCAGTGCCAGACGCTCGGCACCTCCGGCGATATCATCCTTGCCGATCTGTCGCAGTACGCGCTGATCGAAAAGGGCGGCATGCAAGCGGCCAGCTCGATCCACGTCAAGTTCCTCACCGACGAGACCACGTTCCGGTTTGTAATGCGGAATAATGGACAGCCGTTGTGGAGTTCCGCGCTCACGCCGTTCAAGGGCGGCGCAACTAAGACTCTGTCGCCGTTCGTCGTTCTGGAAACCAGAGCGTAAGCGCAACATGAAAGGGAGTGAATAATAGTGGGTGCAAAAGGAATCACCATAGCCGAAGAATGTCACGTAGTCAACTTGCTGGTGCCGTTCGATGTTGTCGCCGGCGCGACGACGTCCGACTGGGTCAACCTGGAAAACTACGCGCACGTGTCGATCATCATCCAGACAGGGAGCATAACCAACGATACCCTGTTCAAGATTTACGAGTGTAAGGACAACGGTGGCGCCGTGAAGCAGTTCATGGCGGCCGAATACTACTACGAGGTCACGGTCGGAGGCAGCGACTCGCTCAGCACGCGTACCGCGCTTGCCGTTGGCGGCTTTCAGACCGGCACGGAGGATAATTCGTATTTCGTGATCGAGATCGACGCTTCCGAACTGACGGCCGATTACACATACTTGGCCCTGCTGACCGACGCGCCAGGTAACGCTCTTCTCAGCGCTGTCGCGATTCTCAGCGGTAGCCGCCATGCGGGCGATCCGTCGAAGAGAGCGACGGCCCTGTAAACACTAACCATAACCACGAACCTCGCCCCCGGCCAAAACCGACAGGCCGGGGGCGGCCCCACGGGGCGGAAAGGATTAGGAATGAAGAAGCTACTTTTAATCGTGCTGCTGGTTGCCGCGCTCGCCGCCCTCGCAATTCCGGGGGACACGCTCGCAGCCGTCGCCAACGTCGGCTCGACGTGGATCAACGGCTCGCAGATTTATTACCAAAAGCCGTATCGCATGCGCTGGCTCGACGCTATAGGAGTCGATGTTGTCAAATACGTCACGCACTTCGAGTCGTTGCCGGTCGATGATACGACCACCGATCCCGACGAATGGACATGGTCACCCACGGAAACCGGGGCCGGAACGACTGAGGGCGTGATTACAGGCGTGGCCGGCGGCGAATTCCTGGTCACGACTGCCAACGCCGAGAACGACGGCGTCAACATGCAGATCATCGGCGAATCGTACAAATGCGAAGACGGCAAGCCCCTCTACTTCGGGGTCAAGATCAAAATTTCCGATGCCACGGAGAGCGACCTATGGGTCGGAGTAGGTATCACCGACACCGCGTGGGGCGACGGCCTGACCGATGGCGCCTACTTCGAGAAGCTCGACGGGGGCACAGGCATTTCGGCTGTGACTGAGGATACCGCCGAGACACAGACCGATAATGTCGGCGTCATGGACACGAGCTACCACATCTACGAGTTTTACTATGACGGCGTGCTCACTACGGCCGCGCCCGCCGGAACGGTTACGTTCTGGCTCGACGGCGTGCAAGTTGCCCAGCATACCACAGCCGCGAACATATCGATCGATACCGAACTCACGCCG
>SDBT01011749.1_pt1 | contig 14075 bp, 12 predicted proteins | sample 2277101 | NCBI WGS metagenome assembly SDBT01 (sample SAMN10404973, study PRJNA504765) | marine sediment metagenome | isolation source: marine sediment core GS10_PC15, 103 cmbsf | place: Arctic Ocean: Southern Knipovich Ridge | collected 2010 | reverse complement strand
CTATATATTTTGATGCTTGGATGCGCTTGTATGGAGAAGATTGGCAAGACAAAGAATACAATCCTGAGAAAAGAGTAAAATTATCTAAAGTTGTTCTCTGGTGGCTTCTACTTGAGAAGAAACGGTTGTAGAGATACTTTTAAAAACTTAGAGATTAATATCTAGTTATTTTCCATGATTGTAGTGATTAACAGTTGGAGAGGTGTATTATCTACATCTTCTTCATTCCAGTATCCTGATAATACATGAACAATAGGAACATTGGTGGGAGGTTCAAATGGAGGATCATTATTATCTTCATCATGAAAGAGAATGATACCATCACATTTTCTTGTATATTCAATTCCAAGTCCCAAATGTTTAGAACCAATATCCCAAATATCGATATTGCATTCGTCACGATAAACGCAATCAAGTTCAACACCCAAAGTTGAGAAATAATCCTCGTGATTTTCCATATGTCTAAAAATTCTATCAACTTTATTCATTCTTCCATGTAAGTTAGCTACCTTGTTCTTGAATCGCGTCTTTCCACTTCGTTGCGGACCAATGAGACATATTTTGTAACATGGCTTAAATTGATTCATTTTGTTCGTCATGAGACAATGATCGGATTACATCAATTTTGGTAATATCTAGTTGTTAGTAATATTAGATGCTAAACTACCAGTTCAAATCTTTATCGAAAAGGAAGAAAAAGAATTAATACAGTACAAGAAGAAAGAGATAGTAAGAACTTTTAAAAGAAGGAACAATATATTGGTACTAAGAGCTTTTAAAAGGTGGTATTGTGTTAGTACTAGTATCATTACCCTTTTTCATTCTACTCCTTTACAAACTTTGATTTTATCAATCAAAGTTTGTAAAGGAGTATTATCTGGATCATCGTTATTCCAGTACTCTGGATACACATGAACAGTAGGAACATAAACATAATCAGGAATTTCAAATGGGGGATCATCATTATCCTGATTATGAAATTGAAGAATACCATCACAATTCTTTGTGTAATGAATACCTATTCCAACAAAGGTAGAACCAATATCCCACATATGAATGGTAACATCACCAATCATATTTGGATGTACCTCAACTCCCAAAGTTGTAACATATTGTTCGATCTCCATTTTCCCACAACCAACGCGAACTCTTTTACTAAAGTATGTTTTTCCACTTTTCGCTGGGCCAACACAACATATTTTGTAGCTTGATTCATTCGATTCCATTTTGTAGCTTGATTCTTTCGATTCGATTTTGGTATCGGCGCTGTAAAATTTAATTTACATCATTTTTGGTAGATATATCTATTCATTAAATTACTACCCCAAACTGGTAGTTTAATTAAACTACCAGTTCGAAGTCCTTATCAAAAAATGTAATCTCATCAGGATAGCCAACACAGTTAGTATACATGTTATCTTTGTGCGTGCTAAAATGTGAATGTCCGCTCAACCATATTAACGATCTTCTAGCCATATTATCAAGATCATTACAATAAAAGCCAGTAGTTTCATTGTTGATTCCACACATTCTTCTGCTCGGAGGATGATGTGAAATCACTATCAGATTGGAATTTTTATTTAATCTCTCCTCTAGATATTTACGATCGTCATCATGAAGTTCATTATATCCAGCTACTGTCAATTCTCTTTGGGATACCGTTGTTATGTCAAGTTCTTTGAGGACACCATGAGCCATCGTTTGTTCAAAATCGCTAATTTTTACCCAAAGTGTTGCTCCCGCGAATTCTAATCCATCTATCACAATTGATTCTCTTTGAAGAAAAATACACCCAACTTCAATACATAAATCGTGAAGATAAGTATTCATTTCTGTGATATCGTAGTTATAATATTCGTGATTTCCTGCTACCAGAATGACATGATCATATTTATTCCTGGCATCCACAAGAAATTGCCGGTATGTTATCAGCGTAGGGTTTCCAATATCACCAGCCAGGACACATACGGTTATGGTGCCTTCTTTTTTCGGTAAAGATTCTACATAGTTGTCTGCGATATTATTAACTTCTAAATGAATGTCCGAAACTAATTTAATCCTAACAACCATATTTATTTATTAATGATTAAATGCATAAACTATCAATATTTTCAACCAAAACAATACAATGGTTTCTTCCGAGGATATACCCCAGGTATTTAAGAAATCCGTAGAATATGCACAACAGTTAGGGTTTGATATCTGTTATATCTGTCTTGACTTAAAGATTGCAAAATCTGTTATCACTAAATGCGGACATAAATATTGTGAAGAATGCTTGCTTAAACATATCAACGAAAAATCGATATATAAATGTCCTGTCTGCAAACGCGAGTGTAGAGACTATACGAAACTAGCAGATGTGCATAGAAACAATGAGATTTTTAAATGTCCTATTCCTCTATGTTGTAAAAAGGGTATGACGTTAATTAACTTAGGAAAACACATCACAACAGGATGTGATTATCGGACCGTTGAATGCAAATGTGGGGAGCAGATGATTGCCAAATCGTTTAAGATGCATCGGGAAGAACATTCTATTGTCACTTATATAGACGACGATATAGCTATCTGCAAAATATGCGATACTAAGGTGCTCACAGAACAACTTGTAAATCACATTATTAAATGTAATCGAAGAATCGTTATATGTACCGTCTGCGGTATTACAGGGCCACACTTCAAACTACGTGAACATATTTATAAATGCAAACTTGTGCAATGTGATCGTTGTGATGATGTCTTTGCAATTGGGTATGCTAAGGTGCACGATATAGAGTGTGTAAAACAGATTGTTACATGTCCTGCGAATTTATGCATTCATAGCTGTTCACTAAAGGAGATGGTAAACCATATTCAGAAGTCGCATCTAGATGCAAAAAGGAATATCATAGTTTGTAGCAGGAATTAATTTTAAAACTGTTATACATGAATCAGCAAATGTTAAATTAGAGTTTTAAAGAACGTGTGATCTTAAAATTATTTGAGGCCGAACAAGTGATGCTTGTATGCGTACATCCCACCAGTTTTTGCACCAGCGAAGATTGCAAGTAAAGCTAGTGAAATTGCTATGAAAAACCATAGCATTGCAGAATCTTTTGTGTGAATGTCTTCATCCTTCAGCTTCTGTCTATCGGTAAGACACCAAAACCAGATCGCAAGAATGATTCCTACCAATGCAGATATACCTGCAATGAAGTACAAAGCGTATGAATATGTAAAGTCTGAGTTCATGTAATTATGAGGCATCTGTTTCTATATAAATGAATTCTAAATATGTTTTTTTTATTAGTCTTTTACTGTATAATCAAACTATTTTTAGACAAAATAGTATTTTTTGAAATATGTTATATGGATAGTATATTGCAGAACGTTATTGTGTAATCTATGAAGAAAAATATAAATATATCTTAAAACTCGATAATGTTATCGTAGATTCCGTGTTCTTCTTCATGAGAGACAACCAATACAATTGTTGCATTGCAGTAGCGCTTGATTACATCAATGCATCTAGCCCGTAAATCTAGGTTGAGAGAACTGAAACATTCGTCCAACATGAGAAAAGGACTATTGACACATTGTGCGTATGCTAAAGTCAACGCCAAACCTATTCTATCTTCTTCTCCACCGCTTAGATCGCTTAATTCATTATGAGATTTCGGTCCCCTATAAGATATTGAAATGCTCTGTTCATGTCGAATCTCACCTGTTTTGAGTTGCTTTAACATATCTACTGTTACGGTAATTGGCTCATCAGGGAACAACATAACCAGTACATCACTTAGATATGCATTGACAGTAAATGATGTTTGTCTGAGCATGTCTGATTCTACTTTGTGACATAATGATATGAGTGATTCAACTACTTTATTCTCAACATTAACAACTCTGAGGATTTCTTCTTCACGTAGGATATAGGAATATTCTCTGTGAAATATTAGAGATTTCCCCATTAAAGCTAATAATGCCTTACATTTATTATACAATACTTCACAGCTCTCCAGCTTTGTGTCTAAACCACGTATAATTTTTTCAGTTGTTTCCTTTAATCTTATTTGGATAGATATTAGTTCTTCACATATAAGATTATATTGACGTTCATTGTTTGCTACTGAGATAATTTCAGTTTCTAAATACGTCTTCATTTTTTCCAACTGGTCAACATCATTACCATGTTCGAATCGACAAATTTTTGACATTTTACCCAGTCCGATAGAGTTAAGTTTACTCATTCTATCTACGAAAATATTATAGTTCTTCATTGTCACATGATTGTATTGAGGCGCTTGAACTATCCTGATTTTGTAGAGCAATTTAAGTCTGATCGGATTAGGAATGAGGTTCTCACCAATTATTTCATCAGGAAGTTGCTTTCTTAATAATCTTATTTCTTCTTCATTATTGTCTCTTGTTTTGCATAGCTCAAGAAGCTTCATCAATTTAGATGATTGTATCGATCTATCGCGGTGTTGTACTCTGTAGCAATAAATAATGTCTCCAGGATAATCTTCAACTTCACCAAGGCGTTCCAATGTCTCCAACAAATCCTTCTCAACATCTAGATTATACATAGGATGTGATGCCGTCTTAATCAACTTGGTTTCTTTTCCACTAACGTTGTACATCAACCTGATCATTTCGTCACTAAGATCAAATATCTTTTCAGGTAGATCACAAGAATAATCTGTTGTTATAGTTGATATCGAATTCATCAGCCCATTGACTATTTTCATGTCTTTCAATGTTCTACGTGCCGAATCAAGATCAGATATTTCTAAATCACGCATTTGTTCAGATACCACAGCATATAACTTCCCATCTTCTTCAGACAGAACAACATCACATGAAGGACAACTCATCGGATGGGAAGATTGCATCACGGTCTTACCATCAGGATTGCTTATCATACTGAGATAACTGATACATTTCTCTTGTTTCTCAATATCAGGATGCAATCCAACATTATATGTTTGTGCTTTTCTCTCTGCTCTCTCCTTGAGTATGAAATTATATTTATCTTCGCTAGTGATAGCGTAATAGAAATCAGAATCGAATGAGTATATCAATGAATTGATCTTCGTTAAACATGATATGTTGTTTTCCCTGTTCCGTATTTCAGATTGTACATCTAAAGATTTACATTCGCTTCCTGTGAGCAATGATATTCTTTGGATACATTCTATTTTGTTTATCAAGATGTTTATCTCTGAATCAATTATGTTCTTATCAAGCACAACGGATTCTGTTGTGATATCAATAACTCTATCATCGATGTCGTCTCTAAAAGCTTTGATTTTTTCCATAATTCTTGCTCTACTCTTCATCGTTTTATCTTGCTCGTTTGCTTCTTCTAATCTGTATTTCTCTGATTCAACCTGATCTGCAGTTAGATTAACATTGTTCAGATCAGATAACATAGCCTCGTACATCAATCCAGTTTTTCTTGATATATCGATATCTCTCATGTTGAATGGCCCACGTTGAAGATGGTTCAGCAATTTAGAGCACAACAGATTTATACCCGGAGATATTCTATGTTCTATCTCATTTTTCGCTGTTTCCATCTCGATAGTCAGTATATCAATAGTTAAAGCTCGAATCGCTTCTGCCATAGATTTGCTGTTTTTTCCTTCAAGAGATGTAGTAATTCCATTTTGTTTACGCTGTAGAACATTGATTTGTTTTTTCAGTTCATCAGCACAGCTCTTCAAGACTAAATTCTGCCTTTCTTTGTTCTCCAGGTTTATCAATCTATCTCTGAGATGTTTCTTTTTCTTCTCCAGTTCAGCAATATGTTCTTCGCGAGGAGGAGATGTATTCTTATGTTCTTCAACATACTTTAATTCATAATTCCTCTCTAGTCGTTCCTTTAGGGTGTTAATTGCTGTGTTCGTCTTCAAAATGCTGGTTTTTATCTTTGCCTTTTCACCTCTTAGTCTGTCTATATAAAACTTTGGTTGCTGTTTGATATCACATTCTGAAAATGTAATGTTGTTAAGAGCAGTACATCTCTTCTCTCTAAGAATACTACCCTTTCCATTAGCAAGTACATTTCCCCCGTTTTGGCATATATAAGAAGTTCCTCTGAATACATCTCGTGGTCCAAACATTTCAGTAATTATGTTTATAGCAGCAACATCTTTATATGTCGTACTACCTCGGACAACAGTCACAATGTTCTTATTATGAACTGCTCTTGTCCGTGTTATTTTAATTCTCTCATTAAGGTCAAAAATGATAGATACTTCGGCTGTATCGTCATTTCGAGAATATATAGATGTTGATTTACTATCCTTATACAAACACCACAACACAGATTCAAGGATAGTACTTTTTCCAGAGCCTGAAATTCCAGATAAAAGATTTATACCTCGTTTAAATCTAAAGATCTTTTTGTCTTTGTAGCATTTAATTCCAGATATCGAAATTTCCATGCTTGAATAGAAGGTAATTTTAAAAATAATAGGTAATAATAACAACCATCACTTTTAGAATTTAATAGCTATATCTAGCTCTGTATAATCCTATAGTTCTGGAATATCAGCGGATATATGTGATGGTTCATACCATTTCTCAAAATCTCCTGGATATACGCGTTCATCTTCTAATACATTACATCGTAATTCTTTCGCGATTTTGGATTTTTCCACTATATTGTTTAGTATCTTTGTTTCTTCGGGGAAAGCTTGTGAATAAACATATCTCACATGTCCTTTTCCAACTGTGCTTTTCCGTGCTACTCTTCCTTGTGCTTGAATCAAATCTGAAAAGTAATATGTAGGAACAAGGAATATCCAACGAGGTCTATCTCCATATCGATCATCGAGAGATATACCTACTCCTCCCACTTTTGGCTGCGCTATCAACAGTCTATATTGTGAGTTATTCGCTTGGAATTTAGCCTCAACATCCAATCGCTGTTCTGAATCCATCTGACCATACAGTATTAAAGGATTATGATCTTCCAAATCTTCTGCTGCTGCTTCAATACTATCTATAAACCAGAAATAAAGTATCACCTGAGCTTTGGGATCTTCTCGCAATTTCTGCAAAGCTAGACGTATCATAGTTGCAAATTTACCATGTTCAAGAGTCTTCAACGCGGTTGTCAATCCCACGACAGATTTAGATTTCTTGACAACAAACACTTTCTGAAGCTCTTTAGCACCTTCTTTTATCGATTCTATATCTTCTGGATACATGTTGTAATATCCGCTTTTAGCATCTAATTTATCCTTAAGGTTAGTATCAGCTATCGATGTACATAGTCGTTCTTTGAATATGTTGACGTAAAGTGTAAAACATATTTCAATCACACCTGTGTTATTATAAACTCTTCTTCCAACTAAACGCCTAGTTTCTTGTCGATTAATATCGCTCGCTTCGTTAATAACATCTAATATGCCAAGACCATCATATATTTTAGTTGATTTATCGTAAATCGCAAATACATCTTGTGTCGTTATACCTAACATTTTAACTATTGATTTTGCATGTTCTTTCTTTTCTCCAGGAGTCGCTGACAGGAGAGCAACTCTTGAATCTGATTCTGATTCTACTACAGCTCTGACTATTGCATGTGAAGAATTTAATTGAGATCCAGTATTCTTCACATTATGCATTTCATCAAAAACAAACAATGTTCCTGTATTAACTAATTCGATCAATGTATCTGTCGCAGCATAATAACCGTCACTCTTCTTTGTCAGATAGTCGTGACTAAAACGTCCTTTTCTTCCTATTAGTGTTGCATACGACATAGCTATTTCTAGATCTATTCCAAATATCTCTGCAATGTTTTCCCAAATAGGGATCACAGACTTGGGACTAACGACAAACATAGTTAATCTCTTCTCCTGTGCATACTTTGCTGTTGTGTATGATTTCCCAGATCCTGTTGGAGATGTATCAATGTATGCAACATTTGTAGATAAGATGTTAACTATGTTGTCGTAATGTTCGACTTGAGATTCAAACAATTTTATTTGAGTCGGTCTTCTCTGTATTCTCGCAACGGAAGGTGTTCTACGTTCTCTTGAAATGGGAGGTTCTTCTGGAATAGAAACTTCTTTTCTCTCACTCGGAGGAGTTCTTGATCTTCTGAATACAGTTTTTCTAGGTGGAGTCCTAGATATTGATCTTCTTGGTTCAGAAGTCTCCTCGATCCTCGGGGGTTCGGTATCTTCCCATCTGACACCTAGCTTAGGGACATTGTATTTCCTTTCTGCCATACGGATTACTTCATGCTCCTGATCTGGATATTGGTCAAGCCATGCCTGAGCATCCTCTACCGACGTCCATGGTTTAGGACTGTATCGTTTGTACAGGTTGAAAAAACGTAGACCCCAATTTATATATTTCTCCTCAGCTTGTCCGGTTATCTCCTCGAAAGTTGGAATGCCAGTGAGCCAATCCAGAATCGCATCATACCGGTCCTGATAATCCATACGTTCCAGTTTGTTGAGTTGAATTGCGAGAGATTCTAATCCGCCAGGTCTGTTCTTCTTAGAAGATAACTCTTCTTGAAAGATACTGATAACGTCAGATTTTTCATCTGGATCTCCAAACATGGTGATGAGACCCCTGAAACGTCTCATTAAATTTGCCGCTGAAAAATCCGAACGTGATGTTATACGTTTACTTGGAACAGGAGCTTCTTTACGTTTACTTGGAGGGGTTGCCAATCTTCTTCTTGGTATAGATACAGATCTCCTCGGTGTAGGTGGAGTTCTCCTAGGTACACTCATCGGACTAGTGGCTCGTACAGGAGCTATATCTCTCCGAGGGATCTCTTCTTTATGCTCACCAAATGGAGTAGGCGATCTTGAGCGGAATGTCTGTCGTCTGACACTTGGTTTTGCTCGAGGTGATGGTGGAACTCTTGGTCTCGGCTGTGCTCGTTGCTGCGATTGTGCCCTTTTTGCTCTTGAATGTGATCGAACACGCTCTAAATTTCTATTTCTATTTCTCAGTTTCATTTCAGCTAGTTTTTGCGTTAAAGATTTGACAGGATCATTCATATTTAATTGATTGGCATATTCTGGCATAAAATTATTGCTACATTCAATCTGTAGATTAGTTATTCTTGTCAATATGTTCACTGAGATACCCATCAATGTGTTTCATGGGAAATGGGAATAATTCGTGTGCTGGTGATGGATATTTAGGATAGTCTAACTTTTCACTTCTAGGTGTTCGAGAAGTGTTCTGTATTCTACGTAACGGATCCTCATCTCCTAATGCGAGACGTCCTAAGATCCAACCATAAAATTTAATAAAGAATCCAGGTATTCTGCTGATAGGATCGTAAGGTTTCTTCAAAATTAAATAGAGAATAACATCGTATATTATGGCATATATAACAAACATAACGATATTCCAATTTAAAACTGAAAATATGAACGAAAAGACAAAATCGTATATCCATAGAATACCGACACTCGTTTGTCTCTTGCATGACGTTATTTCACGAATGCTCCAGATGTCATGTTGCATTTATGTAGATACATGTATTTAAAAAAATTAACACAAATCTAAAATCATGGAGAGACAGAAAATGAATCCTGAATTGATGAATTCAATTTTAACGGTAGGTTTTGTCACACGCATAAATAATCCTCTGACATATGATATAGATCTCGTTATTACAGACGACCAAAGAAAACGATATAAAGATGCAGAATTATACACATATACGTTTAAAGATAAAGATATGTCTGAACGTGAGGGTGTTGTATATCGATGTCATCTTTCAGGTGTACAGGTAAAACCAGGACATGTCGAAAGAATCAATAACCATCTTTCTCCTTTCGACGATATATATCGTCGAATTTTTAGGAATAAAGTCAACAGGTGTGGTGGATGGCTTTTATGTCGAATATCAAACATCGATATGTACAAAAGAATTCTCGTTGAGTTGTGGGACCCCATATCAAATGAATGTTTTAACGAATCAGTTCTTTCTTGCACTATATATACTAAGTATATAGCTCAAACGTCTGTTGTTGATCTCCAGTAATTAATGATCAAGATACATAAGACCTTTCTCTTTACCTTCATACACCAGCTGATATTTCTCAGCTATAAACATCAATTTCATCTCTAATATCAATTTAGAGAAACTGCCCACATCGCATTCATTCATAAACAATTTATCAATGAATTCAGCTGAATCAGAGTTATTTTGGATTAACTCACGAGAAATACTTAGTGATATTGCCCATTTTATCATCACTTTAAATTTGTTGTCATATTGATTCATGAACACGTTCTCCAGTAATGAGTTGTTCTTATGGAGTATAATTCCAGCCAACGTAGATATATTTGAACTAACATCCTTTGTGACGCACCAGAGATGAAATTCTTTCATGGTGATGTGTGAAGTTTTTTCTACTTTTCTATATGTAGTGGTCGGATAAGATACTTGAAACTCATTTTCTTTGATTTCTCTCTGTATAAATCTATGTTGAATAACATCACTCATTGAATATCTCTTCTTAGGATCCCTATTCAGCATACACTTAATAAGATCGATAAAATCAGTGTCGGTATTCATCTTAAATAGTTTGTTAACTATTTTGTCAAGGATGCCTTCTTCAAGTTTGCCCCTATATTTCTTTCGATATGCTGTTGAATTTACAGACATGAAAAGTAGACTGAGTCCCAGAGCCCAAACGTCATGTTTCATATTATATCCCTTACAGTTATATTCAGGAGGTCTAACAGCTACATTTATTCTGTCAATATCGAAAGGTGCGACCTCTGAATCTCTGGGGATCTGAATTGAAAGAGAAAAATCTGTTAACATCATTTTGTATCCTGATTTCTCTTTAAATACAAGAAAATTGCTAGGTTTGACATCTAGATGTAATACTCTACATTCATGAAGATAATGTATAGCTATGACAGCTTGTGCAAACATTCGTTTCTTCATATCCATATCTATGTCGCTGTTATTTACTAGCCATACTCCATCTCCTTCAGCAATATCGAGCACAACTCCTATAGTTTCTTGAGGATCATCATCGATTGTAAATGTCTCTAGCAAATTTTTTCCTCTGATGATGTAGGGACAATTCAAGCCAAAACATTCCAGTTCAAATACAAATGGACATTCGTCATATGTATCTTTATATTGCTTAATTGCAAACTTTTTATTACTAGATTTTCCAATCACCTCTGTAACAAGAGAAAATACGCCTGAATCGTCTATGTCCTTTATAGGTACGTATGATTCGTCGTCAATAGACATCATAGGATAATGTTCTAGCACTGTTAAGTATGTCGTATATGTTAGAATGGGTAATGATTTTAGTGTTTGAACGTTGGATATTATATCGATCGATCTCAGTCAATATTATAATTATTGAAACATTTACTTGTGTATCACACAGATAACATATGTTTTACAGAGTCTTGAATTAACAAATGAATGACAGTTCAAATTTATGTAGACACATATTAACCAATAAAATGATTATCGGTTTTAATCAAGCTGTATCCAACCGCTGCATGGGTCTTGATGGAGTTGAACTATGGACAGATGCATGGAGTGGTGGACCAATATCGCTTTGTTCATCATACTACAATAATCTTGTGTTTACTCAGCAAGATGGAAGTAGAGGATATAATCCTGATCGCATAGAGAGATCAAGAGAAGAATTTGTTCCAACTTTTGATCTATTGTTATTCACTCAGAGAGATGAGAGAGGAGTGGGGGACTTAAGACTGCAAGGAACAGAATTCTATACCAGCATGCAGGCAGAATTGTTATCCGCTTGTATACATACTCCTGGTTTATGTGATATAGCTCTTGATGATTTTTGTCCTACTAAGACCAGAACTGAAATAGCTAATAATTCTGCATATTTAGAATTCTGCGGATGTCATGCTCCTCCGGATCCGGAGACTATGTTGCAGATTGTGCCAAGCGAATGCGATCCTTTGTGTACTAGAATAGGAACTATTCCTTTGCAGAACCCTGTAACGGGATTTTCTCTAGAATGTGAGGTGAATGTTTGTGTTATCAGTGATATAAGTATTCAGGCTACAGCGTCATCTATAGGAAGTGTTACATTTTCACAATTATGTTCAGGATGTACAGCAGCTAATCCGTGTAAATGTATTGTGTCTGATGTTAATTTACCTCCAGGTCAGTTTGTTAACACAGATCTTCAAAACTCTTGTGGAACTGATTCGGTATGTCTTGTATCATCAAATGTACCAGGAGTTTTAGAACCGGCAGACTGTGCTACTGTTTTTGCAAATTTAAGTGATGTAACTACTGAAAAAGAATTTTGGACGACTAGCAACATTGTAATTGTATCTGTAGGTGTAGGATTAATTATAATTATTATAATATTCATTGTTATTCGCACTAGATCAAAGCAAAAAGAATAGCAATAAATATCTTGATTGTATGTAGGAATGTCGTTTGGATCGAGATTGATTTTAAAATTATGGAGGAACTGTCCATGTGAATTTCTTTCCACATTTGCAGGTTCCACAAGTCTTTCGTTCTCCTTGGATGCATGCAGCAATACTTGAATGATGAGCTTTATCAGTATTTCTCGCAGCTTCTGAAAGACTCTTGAAATCTCTATAAGTGTCATCATGAGCAATACGTCTAACTTTCTTGCAACTTTTGTTATTTCCAGTATCTTTGGAAGCTTGAACGTTCACAGGTTTTGTAACTTTAAACAAATTCTTAATATTGTTATTCAGTGAGTCATCATCATCGTGATGGATTTCAAATCCATCGCCAACCAGTTCACCGTGAAATGTTTCCCACACCAAAATGTTAACACGTTTCTGGAAATATTTATTGATTTTCTTATTGAACCATTCAGTTATGAAATATTTATAATGTTCTGTTCCTTTATTTATTGCTCCATTCTTGTGAAGGATATGTCCTTCCTCAGATATTTCAAGAATGTCATTATCAGGAAATAAGTCAACAGTCGATTTCCATTCAAGATCTCCGAAATCTTCTTTAACTTTGTATCTGAAAGTAAATCCTTTGAGCATTTTGCCGTTATCACATCTGTTAATTATCACATGAGAATCTACTTCCATTTTGTCGGCTGCTGCCTTAATATTGATAAACTCACAGTCAGTTTTACTTTCTGGAGTTGATCTGATCACTGCTCTTCCTTGAACATTAGAGGGACTTCTTCGATTCTTATTCTGTTCACTCTTTGTTGATGGCTTTAGATTGCAACAAAGAGTGTTACGCTTTGTTTTCTTAGAATCTTTATGATCCATTGTGATTGCATTATCTTTTTGATCATAACCTTTCTCGAGAAGAGGAAGTTTGTAAAACACAATTCCTTGAAATGTGTGAATTCCTTTCATATATACTTTTCTATTATCATTTGTTAATCTATATCCTCGATACTTATCTGCATGAGTATCAAATCCTGTTAACAACCTTTCTTTTTTCAGACTCCAACATTTTCCTAGAGATGAAAGAATGTAATCTGAAAACTTCCAATCTTTCATTGATCTCCATTCTTCTTGTTCTTTACACTCGCAAACCTCTTGTTCCAGTCCAGTGTGTTGAAAAAACTTATCAATGTCAAGTTCTCCATTTTCATCTAGCAATTTCGTAATAACGTAAACTTTCTTCAAAGGATGTTGATAACATCTGGCGCCTTTTGTTTTCACAGGTTTTGTACATTCAGTTCCTTTTAATGTTGGGCGGCCACATCGAAATTTCATGATTTCAGACCTCAGAAGATACTTGGTATAGATTTATGATATATATTTAATTTATCAATTTGTGTAATTTTTAAATTATTCAGAAAAAGCTTTGCTTTACCGAGAGAATGCGATCCTCTATGTACTAGAATAGGAACTATACCTTTACAGAACCCAGTAACAGGGTTTTCTTTGGAATGTGAAGTGAATGTTTGTGTTATCAGTGATATAAGTATTCAGGCTACAGCGTCATCTATAGGAAGTGTAACATTCTCGCAACTATGTACAGGATGCACAGCAGCTAATCCATGCAAATGTGTCGTATCTGATGTTAATTTACCTCCAGGTCTGTTTGTTAATGCAAATCTGGAAAATTC
>SDBT01011748.1_pt1 | contig 14076 bp, 26 predicted proteins | sample 2277101 | NCBI WGS metagenome assembly SDBT01 (sample SAMN10404973, study PRJNA504765) | marine sediment metagenome | isolation source: marine sediment core GS10_PC15, 103 cmbsf | place: Arctic Ocean: Southern Knipovich Ridge | collected 2010 | reverse complement strand
CCCAGGCCTTGGCATGCTGAGGGCCACGTAGCTGATCAGGTTCATCGCCTGAGTAGATTATACAGAGCGTTCCATTAGGGAATAGCAGGCGCCTCTTTGATGGCTCATACTCCGGTCGGAACCAGGGGGGCGCTATGTTCATAATGGCCGAATCCCCGACCTCTACCATAGTATCCCGCACATCGGCCTTGGTCTGTCCTATCAGGGCTATCGGGCTGAAGCCTTGCCTTGCCCATTCCACAACTTGTTCAGCGCCGGCCCGAGTCTTGCCACCGCCGCGTCCGCTGAGCAATAGCCATATATACCAGTCCCAATCAGGTGGCAGCTGTTTATCCCTAGCCCAGAATTGCCAGTCATATATAAGAGCTTCAGCTTCCTTTTCCGTCAGGCTTTTTATCACTTTCAGGCGTTCCTGCTCTGGTAGCAAGGCTATTGAGCAAGCTAGTGAGCCGTTCTTTTGCATCATGTTCTACCCTAAAACTTTCCCCTATAGGATTAGATAGCTCCTGTCTCTCTATATAGCCCCTGGCCTTGCCCTGGGTCTTGAGGAAAAAGAGGATAGCCACATTGTCACCGGCCTTAATCTTCTGGTATAGCTTACCCTCGGCAAAGTCAAGCATAGTCTCTTTGGCATCTTGAGCAGCTTCCTTAACGGAAGGATATTCAGCGACATACCTACAGACTGTTCTATAGCCTATCCCCGACTTAGTTGCCGCCATAGTGAGAAGGCCATTAGTTTCCTTGAGGGCTTTGATTATGCGGGCAGCGGTCTGCTCTCTTTTTTTACCATTGCCATTATTGCCGTTAGTTGCCATCTGTCCTCACCGCCTGTTTTCCTGTATATATCTACATGCTGTTTTTGGTCGCTCATATAATACCTGAATAGGAAAAGCCCCGGGGTTGACCGGGGCTCTAACTGGCTGATTGCCTACCTTGTTCCATAGCTCTTCGCTTAATTTTACATTATACACTACCTGTCAAGTTTGTCAAGTCTGATGCTGGAATATAGGCTTTTCCCTGTATTTACGTGCCTGATCAAAAATTGAGGCTAAGGGGGGGGACTTAGGCACAAATTCTTTTCGCTTCTTTTTGCCGGTTACCTGGTCCAGCAGTATGAGGATAATGCCGTCATAGGTATCGCCCTTTCCGCCCAGGCTATCCAGCCGGTCCTTAGTGTCCATCGATATCGCTATGGTTGTCTTTTTATCGGTCATAGATACCCCCTCAAATCTTTCTTCATATAGGAATCGCATCCTAACTGCTCGAAGAGGGCAATAACGGCCCGGGCGAATTGGCCCCAGTCTAGGCCTCTTACCTGGGAGTCGAATGGCGCCGGTAGTATCCCGGCGTAGTTCAGCTTGCCTACCTTGAAGCGATCGACAAAGGTATGAGTCAGCTTGATTAGTTCTAGCGTCTGTATTGGGTCAATTACCGGCTCAAGGCTTACCCAGGTATATATACCCTTTTCGTGGGCTTTCCTCAATGATTCTATTCTCTCTTCCGGAGGTGCCGCCCCGGGTTCCCATAGATCGGACATAGCCTTGCCTGTGAAGGTGAGCGTGGTAGCGAATTCATCGCCCCCTTGATATAGGTCAAAGTCACGTTCCGCCCTGTGTCCGCCCTTAGTCAATACGGTGACATTGAATCCATTATCGTGAAGTATCTGTATGGCCTGCCTGGTCAGCTGGTGGATATCGTCTATAGCCTGGTAAGGGTCACAGGTGAAGCAGAGCATTACGTTCCCGGTGGCACCATCATCGGCGGCCTTCCGGGCATCTCTGGCCAGCTTATCTATTATGTCCGGCCGAGGGCTGGCTTCATAGAATTTCTGCCGGTCCATAAAGGTAGCATCAGGGGCGTAGCAGTATATACAGCCGTGGCCGCATCCCCTATATAGGTTGCAGGCCAGTGGGCAATATTCCTGGGCTCTCCCTTTCGGTTCATAGATTACGAGTCCTTTTCTTAACATAGTGCTTTCTCCCTTATGCCCATACGGTATTTATTTTGGCGATTGCTCTATAACTCCGTAATCAACGGCCTTGCGCTTAGCGGTATTATGCCACCGGCGATTATAACCGCTGGCCACATAGTCGAGAGCATTTTTACTTTTATCTCTGATAACCCAGCTGGGCTTTCGGAAGTATCTGGCCAGGGAATCTAGCGTCATCTCCCAGCAATATATAGCCAGCAGAATCAGCCCATCTTCTCCGCATTTCTCCATTCGTTGCTCAATCTCGACAGCGTATTGTATCGGCGTCTCGAAGTAAGCACTTTTGCTGCCGGTCCCCGGCATGTCTATATAGTTGCTTGCCTCAGGTGGCCAGTAGCCAGACTGAAGGCAGCCGAGATTTCGGATTAACCACCTGGTCGTGGGGCGAGTAAACCTTATCTCCCTGGGCGCATACCAGTCTTTCTCTTTCGGTTTCTCTTTGGCCATTAATCAACTCTCCTCTGGCCCCGCGGCTTCTCACTCATAATCTTGCCAATCTCATCTGAGGTCTCGGATACCCGGGTTTCCCAGTTGTTTGAGGTATCCGGAGCCGGCGGTTCTTTCAGCCTTTCCCCGGCCTCATCATAGTGGGCCTGCATCAGCGCTGCCTGGGCCTCAGCAGATAGCAGCCAGAATATAGCGCACTGGGACCTGTCTTTTTTCATAGCATCACCTGTTGACCGTTTCTCTTGACTGACAGTTTACAATATTCCTCTGATAACTCAAACCCTATAGCTTTCCGATTAAGTTTCTTGGCTACCCAGAGCGTTGTGCCGGCACCGGAGAAGGGGTCAAGAACTACTGACGGCACCTTATCAGCATTGCATTTACAGGTGGGCTGCCAGCCAATAGTCTTTGAAGTGTTGGTATATTCACCTCCATTGGCTCTCGCTGCCTGCCTCAATTTTGCCAGTCTATTGGCAGTGGCACCTTCGGGATAGGCTGTCTTTGTCTCACCGCCATGACCCGTAAAGCCTTTCTCAATCACCCTCTCCCACGGCGCACCGCACTTACTACAGCACCCTACTTCCGGTGTTGCTGCCTTAATACATATCTCAGGTAGCTTCTCAGGGTATACGGCAAAGTGGGCTTCCGGGAATGGCTGCGTTGGGAACTCCCATACTGAACGGATGTTGCGGCCACCAGCACCATCACCACGCTTTACAGTTACACTCTCAGCAGGCGGCTGGCTATTATCTTGTTGTTTTGATTGTTCCCTATATCTGCCACTAGCCCTAAATCCGCCTTCACAAAATCCATACTCTGCTGTCTCCCTCACCGCATCGGCATCCCAGTAGTATTTAGCACTCTTAGTCAGCATCAAGATATACTCATGTGAGTTAGTAGGCCTGTCTGTAACGCTCTCCGGCATTGGGTTGGGCTTGCTCCAGATAATAACTGACCGGACATACCAACCATCTTCTTGAGCTGCTATGGCTACCTTGAATGGTATGAGGCAAAGGTCTTTGGGCTTGAGACAAGGATGTTTTTGAAAGCTCGGCCTATTGATTTCATTATGATGAGGCTTTGATAAAGTCTCCCTTTCTGTATGATTCGCTGCCCAATCATAATTCTTATTACCTCGCCCACCACCATGATATGAGTCCCCAATATTCCAGAACACAACCCCGTCCTTCCGCAGCACCCGTCTAATCTCACGTAATATCTCTATGGTATGCTGGACATATAATTCAGGGGTAGGCTCTAAGCCGTATCCACCCTTCCATGCACCACAGAGGGAACAGGTGTTACCCACTGGTTGTCTGTCCCTGGCTGTCTCATTCGCTTCCCTAGTAGGCTGGCCAACGCAAGAGTTCGGCCCACGATTAGGATTCTTTTTATTAACCGGATTATAGTTCTCACTTCCCCACTCATGCTCACAGTGGTTATCCCCCCAGATTAAGTCCTGCTCACCCGAGTATTTCCGCAGTCCCCAGTACGGCGGGCTGGTACAGACCATCTGCACAGACTCATCGGGCAGGTCATTCTTTCTAAAATCCTGGCAGTATTGAGTTGCGTGGTGGTCTTGATAATATGGTTTCATTCCTTCCAGTCCGGGTCCAGCTCTAAAATAAGCTCAATCCTGGGCGGACTGCCAAACCTCTTTTTTATCAGTGCTGTGCATATCTGGGAGTCATTCCTATATACAAACTTCTCCAGGGCATCGGTCAGCAGCTTGGCATAATTATCCCAGTCTGGCCGGGACACCGGCATCGTCACCCGCTTCGCTAGATGCTTCGGACGGAGCCGATAGAAGGTCGCCTCTATGCGGAGTGGCGCTCCATCTGGGAAGGCGCCTATAGCCATGACTTGGGTGCGTATCATGGCACCTATCATCTGCTCTGCATGGCGTGTTTTCGCCGGAGTATAAGTCTGGACATGCCTGCCGACTATTCTAGATCGCGGCCGGGCCTTAGCCGTGGGCTCGACATAGATAACAGTCTCGATTCTATCCATTATTTACCTTCCTTGAGGGCTTGCCATAGTTCATACGGTATCGCCCATAGCTTCTTATTGGGGAATTTGCTACTACTATTGAGGAATGTGATAGCCCCGTCCGTTTCTATCTTGGATATTATCCTCTCTCCCTCCTCCCTCTTGGCTTGCTCTGTACATTGCTTGTAATAAGTCTCCAGCTTTTTTATCGCCAAATTACCTAGCACGTGTAGTTCTCGCCGAGGCTTATTCCCCATAGCACCGTTACATTTTTGGCACAACCCAGTATGGCTTGGCGTTTTCGTGCTATATCGGGTCACCATTCTCTCCTTGCCACAATTGGGGCAAACAACCGGTATCATTTCTCTTGATGGTACAGTCATTTTGCCTCCTTGTCAGGGAAGAGGGCTCGGATTTCACATAATGCTTTCTCTGCTGTCTCTACTGATTCCGTTTCATTGCCAAAACCTGTCTCTCCAAGCACAAAGCCATCATTGAAAACTCGTGTCACTATGTCTACTATCTTCTCCCTATCCCCATGCCTTACCTCATCCACAAAGTCCTTCCCGCTAGGTAGGTCAGGGCTACTACCAAAAGCACCCTTTACAATTTCACTGGCTTCTTCTTTACTCATTTCAGGTCTATCCTTTGAAGGACTACATTTGGCAAGTATCATTGGTCGGGCTATACTGATAATCTCAGATGCGATTTCTTTATAAGTTTCCTCGCTCATATCCTCGAGTAATTTCCTTGTCTCAGGTTTCATTTTCTTGATTATGTCCTTCGTCTCTGGTGTCAGTAACTCACTCATTGTTAGCCTCTTCCTGAAGTAAAGTTCCAGCTTGGTAGCCAAAGACAATCAACGCAAAAGCAATTCCAGCATGGTGTCCATACCTTCCAGGAGCCATACTCTACTATTGGTTTATGAAGTTTGTTCATTTATCCCTCCTTCTCCTTTTTCCCTGGCCGGTAATCTTCTCCCTCATTTAACACCAATACTGCAATCTCGGAGTCCTGGAACCGGCTCACTACACGCTCCGGCAGTTGGACAAAATCCATATTGGTGATTATTGCCGTCTTGAGCTTTTCATGGTAGCGATGAACAATAATGGCTTCCAGGATTGAGCATTGCAATGACCAGCTCTTTTCAGTGTCAAAGCTGCCCATGCCAATATCATCAATCAAAAGAATATCCACTTTGCATATCCGGTCCAGCCTCTGGCTATAAGTCGCGCTACCCGGCTCTGCATTATCTCGCCGCATGGTATCCATAAGGCCCTCAAATATCTTTCTGAAAACAAGCACTCGGGCATAAATACCTCGCTTGTATAATTCAATAGCTGTAGCCTCCAGGAAATAAGTCTTGCCATTACCTACGCCACCGTAAGCAGCCAATAGAGGCGGGGAATAATCGCTGGTGGCAAAGCTTTGAAAAGCTTTATAGCATGACTCTGCGCCTGGCCAGGGCTTCCAGTTTTCAAAGGTATTGCCTAAATCACTGACGTTCAACGAGCTTCGCAATTTCTCTCGCCTTACTTCCAGTGTCTCCCCTTTATCTTCTTCCAATATCTTCGGGTCGGGTGTATTCACCCCGGGCTGGAATCCTTTGAGAACTTTGCTGACGTGTTCCACTTTGACCTCCTTTCCTGACCTCATCTTCCCAGCCCTTGGCATTGAGCCAAGTGGCGGGATATGGAATATACTGCCCGGCTTCTTTCTGCCAATCTTCTGATTTCGCGGTCTGTTCTATTGAAGCCAGCATGATAGCTAAGAGTTGCTCATCAGGATTGATTTTCTCAAATACCTTCTCTGCTTGACCTTTTGATTTCTTCTTGGGATAAGCTCTCCAGAAAATATCAAAGCGTACATATATACTATCTTTCTTTAATACTTTCTTTAACCTTTCTTTAGGCGAGACTAGCGTTGTATCTGGGGGGGTTGTCTCTTTTGGCAAGACAACCCTTGTCGTTAATGGCAACCCTTGTCTTACTATATCAGACAACCCTTGTCGATTAAGACAACCCTTGTCCCATTCGGCAACCCTTGTATTCATTGAGTAAGAATAACTTTTACCCGGGCCCAAGTAATTGCGTAAGAGAATACTCTTGTTTACTAAGCCAGACAATATTTTAGAAGCCTTAGCATCATCCGTTAGTAATACCTTTGCCCAGGTCGGCAAAGTAATTTCCCGTTCCTTGAGCCGTTGCCCATTCACATGCCATCCATAAGTGACACGCCACAGATATAAAACAGCCCCCTTTTCTTTGCCGGTTAACTTTGCAATTGCCAGAGCCTCTAATAAAAGGTTAGCTATTGGCGTAGTTCCATCCTCGGGATCGGCTTTCAAAAGTTCTTTATCGCCTTTAGGCATTTGTTGATTTCCTTGAATTACAGGATTTACACAATGTCTGTAGATTGTTGAGCTCAGTTTTCCCTCCCTTTGATTCGGGAATTATATGGTCAACAGTGAGATACTGCCGTTCATGACATCTTAAGCAAGTGAAATCATCCCGTTCCCAGACTGCCCAGCGCAGAGGAACAGGAACCCTAGATTTTTTATAAGCAGAACTATAGTAAGGATTGAAAGCAGACTGAAGGCACGATTCACAGAGGAATAGATAACTATCACCTAGCCTATTAGCTCTGGGGCATGGGTTTCGACATGGTAATGCTACCGGCATAATCCCTCTCTCTATCAACTCGGGCAGGGGAATACTTCTTTGAGCACTGGATTTCCTAAGAGTCCCAGCTCTAATAGATTTACCTATGCTGCGCGCCATCCTTAAATGGGCATCAGTCGGTTGTGGATTAGCCACTTATTAACCCTTCCTTGCAAGTCTATTGAGTTGCCGCTGGGCCTGGAAGCTTGGCCGGCACTGACCGCGCTCCCACCTGCTCACAGTGAGGGCCTCTACCTTGAGCTTGTCGGCCAAGGCTTCCCGGGTTAGAGCCAGCTTTTTTCTCAACTTACTAATTTCTTTGTTGTCCATATTACACCTCAGTATAGACTGCACCCTTCTGGTAACCTACTACCTTTCGCTTTCTGAATAATGGCAACTCCGGCTTTATTCTTAATTCAGCGTGTCTCTTATCGTGACATTTATTACATAGTTTGACCAGGTTACTTTTGCTAGAATCGCCACCATTTATAAGTTGCCGAATATGGTGCTGGATTAAAGCATCATCTTCGTTGCGACCGTTCAAATAAATCCTCTTGCCACAGTCTTTGCAATGATAGGCTTTCCCTTGTATCAAGGACATTCGAATCTTCATGGCAGCGCTTCTCTCTTTCCAGTTATCGTCGCTTAGAACCACGTTCTTTATCCCAATAAGGAGATTTACACTTCGGGCATATCCTGATCTCTGTTTGCTTGGGATGCCAGGCATGTCCACATCGCTTACAGTTGAGTCTTGTTATTTCTACTTTCATCATACCTTAGAGTATAACCTCAAGGTATAGTTTTGTCAACCCCTTTATTGCTATTTAATCAGCTTGAAGGATAGCACCCACACCCAGGGATTAGATTCCCAACCATAGCCACGCTTGGCATTGAGGGAGTCCCAGAGGATATGAAACTTACTAACGGGGTCAGCGTAATTACCGAAATGCTCTATATCAAAATCAAGCGAACATCCCTCAGCAATTGCATCTTTCATCCACATCTCCTGCACCCTCTCAACCCTGACCTCGGTAATCTCAAGGGTTATCCGTGAGTAATAGCGTGGCATGTGGATTGAAGGTTTCCAATTATAGAACTCACCCTTGACCTGTGTGCTTTCATCATCATCGGCTCTATAAAATACTTTTCCTTGACTGTCTATTAAGTGTGTCTCTCTCACCCAGAGCCTATCCCCTACCTGGCCGTATGGGCAGAGTCGCTGACAGCTTCCTCCATCCTCACTATATTCATCTAAGTTCAACCCGTCATCTTGCCAGGCAGAGAATTCCCCTCCACATGCTGTAGCAAACTCTAACCCTGATTCTGTGGGCTGTGGCTTAATCACCCGTCTGGTATTGGTCTTAGTGCCGTCAATGCACTTCAGGGGATGGTCACCGGACATTATGATTCCTGTCTCTTTCATATCTCATCCCTCCTATGGCCTTTATCTGGCACTGGCTCGTAAGTCAATTCAAATATATCAGGCTTACAAGGATAGAATTCACCCTTCACACCTTTGATAATCCAATCCCCAATGTCGGCCCTCATCTCTCCCTCTAATGTGTTAATCAGAAGAATGGGGCTATCATGCTTCCTTGCCAATGATGCTTTTTGCCCAACAATCTCTCCTATCTTTTCCCAATTACTACCTGTAAATTGAATCGCCTCAATCACTACTGGTTTCTTTCTAAATTTCATCTATCCCTCCTTCTTAAATACCTTTTCAATGCCACTACTGCTATCACCATTGCCACACCAAGAGCCACTACGTCAAAAACTACTTCAGGTAATGAGGTTACTACTGCGGGCCTACCAGAGACATACATATAAATCACCATCCAGGTCATACCCGCAAGGAATAGGATAAATGTTACCAAGCTCATCGTAACTAATTTCATATCTCCTCCTTTACTGTTCCCCCACTGAGGTGACGGGTGAGATTCGAACTCACATCTCTCCAGGTAATTAGCTGAAGGCTTTACCATTAAGCTACCGTTCGCTCCAGCAGGGTGTCGTTGGTTGGGGCTACGGACTCAAACCGTAGACTGGAATACATCACAAAGGTTGTGGTTCCGTGCTATCTTACACTACCCCAGCAGGGTTTCGTTGTTAAGGTGTTATGCCATCTGCAATCTATCCTGGATTTCCTTGACAAAGGCTGCCAGCTGCTCTTTATTGAGCCGGGCCACCACATCAACCACAGTGCCCTCAGTGCTGACTTTGCAGATATTCCCCAGGTATGACTTTACTGTTGTATCGGTAAACTTGACTTTCTTCAAAGACTCAATCAGCCAGTCTGGGTCAAAGTTTAGTTCCGGCTCCAGCTTCTCTGCTACTGGCTCTGGAGTCGGCTCCGGTGTCGTCTCTGGTGCCGGCTCCGGCGCCGGCTCGGACAAGGGCTCGGGCTTAGCCTTGTCCTTCTTTTTAGACTCATTGCACCATTTACCGCCTGGTAGTTCGTGAGCATACCAGCTAGTGCCGCCTCTCCCTTGCTTTCGCTCATAGAGGCAGTCATGCTCCTCGCACCTGTGTTCTTCGACGGCCGCTGCAACTTCAAGGAACTCGCCTTCGACAATCTCTCCAGATACCGTGTCTACCTTTCCGACACTGGGAATATCCATATATCTTTCATCCACTACCTCAATCCCTACCGGCATCTCGCCTGGGTATTGCCTATCGAGTGCCTGCCTCTCAGCACGGACGCAAGCCATATTGAGGTAAGTATTCCCCTTCTCAGTCCCCTTGATATTATCGCGAGTATTGATACCTCGCAGGCCAAACGCTTCGGCTCCAGTATCCACGTCCTTGATATGAACAAAGCCGTATACACAATTCGGGTCTACGGTGTCACCTAAGATTTTTTCAAGTTCCTGCGCAGACGCTTTCCTGGGCGTCATATCCAGGTATGAGAAGTTGTGATTGCGCTGTGCCATGAGTCGAGTAGCGCCGATGCCAAGCTGAATTGACCAGTCAATAACCTGTTTACCGTTTACAATAACTGGCTTCCCCTTGTAGTTCCGCTTATAGCTGACAAGATAAAGATGCTTCATAAGCGGATTAAGCTGGTAAGTGTGGCACAATAGGATGCACTTTGCTTTCTCTATTGTCGGAGCGTTGCCCCATAGCGTTTCGACAATCTCTGTGGCCATGGGCTTTGTGATAGCCACGCTTCCTGAATACTTCTCCAGTGCCTTTGCCTTTACTGCTCCATGTGATGCTTCCATGATTTCCCTCCTTTTCTCTATTGTGAAGGACGCTAACCCTTCCAACTCATAGCGACTTGCTTCTCTCTCTATACCATCGTGGTGGGTCCGGCGCCAGTCATTGCAAGCCAGATATGCCTTGTGGGTATCAAAGTTCATGAATACGCTGAGGCGGCCGCCACACTCTGCACACTTCTGTCGGCGGCGCATGTGGTCAAGGTCATCTCTGGTCCGGCCCTCTTCTTCATAGATTGGCATTATTCCTCCGGTGTCTCCCCTGGTAGTAATATAGTGAATGTACCTCGGCGGTTTTGGATTTCACGTTTCAGGGCTTCGATGCCGAGAATACGTGCCTCAAAAATGTCCTCTGTGTGGCCGTCAAATTCTGGCGTTCCCATAATATCTAGTATCTTGATAGCTTTTTCCAATTTCATCGCCTACTTCCCCCTCGCAGTGATACCTGGTTCATTGTAAAACTCGACCCCGGCCACTGGCTTCTTATCCTGGTGCTTCTTCGCAATAGTATTCAGCATAGCGTGGTCAATTATCTTATAAGCATCAGGAACCAAGTCAAGGTTGATTATTTTATACTTCCAACAATCGGTAACTGATGATACTCCGAGGGCCGACCTCGTGGACTTAGTTGGCAGAGATGAAACTTCTACCATACTGACCGGCTCAGATAGTTCGCCTGTAAGTTTCATCTCTGCTTGAGCCGCTTCCATCCGCTTCCGGTTAATATCTTCCTGCTCTGCCCGGACGCGTCTCTGTTCTTTATCGTAAGCCAGCATCTTTCCCTTGGTGATATTCTCGGCATCTAGAATCGGTGTCATCAGGTAATCATAAGTTGCCCTGATAGCAGCCGCCTCTACCTTGAGTGGCTCCAGTTTCACCTTGCGCTTGGTATCCATCTGCTTCCTCAGCTTACCGATTAGCACAAGGTCATCACTGGCCTTTTGGTTGTCTTCAAGGGTAGCAATAACCCGAGCTTCTGCAAATGCTAAAGCCTTTAGCCCCTCAGCATGATGGTCCCGAGCTTCCATATCTTCCCCAGGCCGGAGGGCTACTGCTGTCTCAGGCTTGTAGCCGACACACTTGCTAATATTGTCATTGCCCAGGCCGTCTCCGAACTCAATATCACCTGGCACTGGCATACAGTTCGGAAGGTCTAGGCGGTTCATGCAGGTATCACAAAGATTGATTTTGGTGTCTACCTGTGCTATAGGTATCTCAGCAATGGTTGGCACTAGCTCCAATTCATAGCTGACCTTTGCGACTGTTACTTCTGCGCCGGCTGCTTGCGCGGCCTCTGCCAAGCCACCAGAGGGCAAGGCTGTTGTCGGCTCCGGCGGTAGCAACGAGCCTGAAGGTATTGTCTTGACCTTATCCGCAAAGGCCGCTATCTCCGCGGGGTCTACATCAATGCCGCTGACCACGGCCGTCCTTGTGTTATCCCTAACCGGGACCTGGACGATATCCCCCACGTTCAAGCGGTCCACTGAGTAATACGTGTATTCCCGGTCGCTGATTTCCCCTGTGGTCTGGGAGCAGTATTTAACCTTGACAAGCTGCCGTTGATTGGCTTTCACCGCCTCGGCTACGTTGGCCGCAGTATTCCCCTCTTTGGCCATGCGGTCTGCAGTGCATTGAGGGCACCCTTGGCTTAGGTCAAATTTACCGTGTTCGCAATGTCCTTCTGGCATTTTAGTTTATCCTCCTTTTATTGATAACTCATATTCTCCATGCTGCTTCTTTGGCCTGCCGACTGGTCGCTTAGGCCCGGTATATACCTCTGCTGTTCTAGGCCTACCTACCGACCGGCCGCGCCGTTTTCTTTTCCTTGGTCTGCCGATTTGTGGCTTTGGCTCAGTCTTTGAGAATAGATGTGCATGGGCATACCTCCTGAACCCAATCTCTTTGCCTTCTTGGCGCTCACAGCGTTCCCACATGGATATGCAATACCAGCAAAGGGCATGCTCTCGATAGCGAGTTACATCACCATCGAAATGGCTCTCCCCTATGAGCAGGCCACAAGCCTCACAGCGGAGATGGTCTATTATTGTTTTGCCGCAAGTATCGCAGATGCCGGTCCGTTTCCTCTCTGCTATATAGCTGGTCAGTTTCTCGTCTTCTCGCGTGCCGTAACGCCTGGTCATTTAATCAGCTCCTTGTTCTCATATATGTTGCCGATGACTTCGCCTATTACATCAAATGATGAGAAGCGGACAATCCCAGGAATAGCTTGGAGGTTGATGCCGTAAAACGAACCATTCCTAAAGACAATTTTGTAGGTATACTCACCAACCGTGTACAAGTCCCCCTCATATATCTCAACCCCGTTTTTATCCTTGAGGCCAGTGTACTCTACTAAATCAGCATTTTGACTATCTGGAAGCAGCGAATAGCAAATTAAACCATCACCTAACTTACCAAAGGCATCTACAAGGACAGTTTGCCCACTAGCGGAAAGGCAGATATGATGAATATTTAACCACCTATGTTTGATTCTATCCCAAGCTCTAAACTTAATTTCTCTCATTTAATCTTCCTCACAAAAGCATCTTTACAATGAGGGCATCTTTCTCGGTCAAACGCTGGGAAGGCTGAAACATGCTTGGACTTGTTGGGGCATTTGAGGTTGTCCATTATTTTACCTGCCTCATGGCCTTCAGGTCCTCCAGCTGCTTCTGGTCTCTCAGGTTAAGCTTTTGCTGCATGGGCTCTATTGGCCGTCTTGGTTTTTTAGCCATCAGTAGTTCACTTTCCCTTTCTGGATTTCAGCCAGGTCTTTGTCGAGGTCGTAGCCGGCCAGGATAGAGCCGCGCTGTAGGGCCTGGGCTAGCCGGAGATTGCGGAGCCCTCTATCGTTGGCATCCTTGAGCATCCGGTCAAGCTTCTTTTGCGTCATTATTATGAACATTGGCAACCTCCATTTTCTTAATTATCTGACCAACCCGGGCGCCGGTAAGTTTGAAGATTTTGCCCAGGTCTCGAAAGCTGATATCGGGATTATTCAGGTGATAAGCATAGAGCTTAATATCCCTCAGCCTCTTTTGTTCAAGATACCATTTATACCCCATTGTTCTCCTTTCCTTATTAAGATACCGGTGTAAACCAACCATAGGTAAAGACGTGAACCACAAGCGTCCCCAAGAGAAAAGATAGTATTAATCCTAGTGCTATCCCCACTCCCGTCAGCAATTCCTTCATCTCATACTCTCCTTATCTAACCTTCCATATATATATTACACCAAACTAAAACAGGTGTCAAGGGGTTTTAGGCCTATTTTAGCAAAGGGAATAAAAAAAGATTCCCCCTCTATCCTTGTAGGACAAAGGGGGATTATAGGGTATTGATTTAATATATAAACGCCCAGAATTAGACTTGAGCGCGTCTCTTTATCTTTCTACATCATGTCTATTCTACCACCATCCTAGCGCCTTACCACCAGCCTATCATGTGCCCGAATTGAAATAATGCTATTATAATGACTGTAGCTACCCCAGCTCCTGAACTCCGATGCACCCACGGATTGCCAGGCTTGCTGACTATACCAGTATCCTCACAATGTTTGATATGATTTTTCAACCGCTCGGCCTGTAAGTCGCAGGGAAGTGCTGATACTTTGAGAGCCAATTCCGTTGTGGTTTTGTCTACCTTGACCAGTGTGCCATTCTGCTGGGCAATATGTTTTTCAGTGGCGTCTACCTTGCCCAATATCTCTCCCAGTAAAAAGCTGTAATCCCGGTCAGATCGCCTGCGTCCGCCTTCGTGCTGGGGATCGCG
>SDBT01011747.1_pt1 | contig 14076 bp, 9 predicted proteins | sample 2277101 | NCBI WGS metagenome assembly SDBT01 (sample SAMN10404973, study PRJNA504765) | marine sediment metagenome | isolation source: marine sediment core GS10_PC15, 103 cmbsf | place: Arctic Ocean: Southern Knipovich Ridge | collected 2010 | reverse complement strand
GATTTTTGATGAAGAAGCGTTCGCCCAGCACGGCCTGTTCAGCGTTAAGGATTTAACGGCGATGATGCTACTCTGGGAGCAGTCGGAGGACCTCCTTCAATTCGTGGAAAAAGTGAAATGATGGAGAATACCTTTTCAATAGCCTCAAGAAAAAGGCGACATCGTGTAAAGGGCGGAGTAAAAGCGTGGCGCGGGGCGGGGCAAAAACGTAGCGCCCATGCGTATGTCTACCCCGGACGGCCCGGAGCGTCAATGTTCAATTCCGGGACATTGCTCTTCGCCTGCGTTTCATGCGCCGCCGGCTACCTCGGTCACCTCGACGACGTCGTCCGGGCGTCCTGGCCGGGCAGCGAGCGGCTGGAGGGCCTCGACGTCAAGATCGAGGGTCTTTGCGTATTCGGCGTGATCGTCCGGGAAGAGAGGCTCGAATTGCGCCCCGGCGGCTTGGCAGATCTCGACGATCTCCGGCGAGGGGGCGAATAGCGTGATGATGGCGCCCATTTCGGTCGCCATGGAGGCGACGGTAATCCGGCTGGACAGATCCAATCGCTCGATCGCCTCGCCGCATGGCTCGGCCGCATAGCCCAGCAGGCCGGACGCGCCGAAGTGCCGCACCATCGCCAGGACCAGATCCTTGGCCGTCGCAGCCGGCGATGGGCTGCCCTTGAAGGCCACGCGCACGGTCGGCGGAACGCGAAACCACACCACGCCGCGCGCAAAGGCCTGGGCAATGTCCACGTCGCCCATGCCCTGCCCGAAGGCGCCGATGGCGCCGAGGATGTTGGCGTGCGAGTCGCTCGAGACCAGCGTCCCGCCCGGGCCGATCAGCCCCCCATCGATGGCGAGGTGCGTTCCGATGCCGCTGTCGATATCGAAGACCCTTATGCCCCGCTGGCGCGCGAACTGCCGGCATGTCTGCTGGTTGGCGGTGTACTTCTGGTCCGAGCCGGTGGGATTGCAGTCGAAGGTGAAAAACGTCCTGGCCGACTCGGCCACGCCCAGGCCGTGCCGGCGTAGATTTTTCACGACGTTGGCCCCGCCGAAGTCACGGGCGATGCGGACGTCGATTTGCACGTCCACAACGTCGCCCGCCGAAACGCCGCGCCCCGCGTGTGCGGTCAGGATTTTCTCGATCAGCGTCTTGCCCACGCTCCGCTCCAGCCCAAGCAAGCGAAGTCTACTTAATCAGCAGGTTCTCAGCCATCATGGCCAGGGGGTTAAAGGCGGCGAAGTCCGCCTGATGGATCAGCACCGTCTCGACCACTTGAGGGCGGCCTTGGCCCTCCTCGGCGTGGCAGGCGATAATGTTGACGATCTCATCCGGCATACCGGCCTTGGCGGCTAGGATCGCCCCGGAGATCGGATGCCGAGCGCAGCGGCCGGACCGGCTCTTGCTGTAACTGCCGTCGGCATCCCGGTCCATCTCCAGGATCTTGCCGATATCGTGAACCAGCCCGCCGGCTATCAGGCGATCCATGTCGATCTCGTAGGGCATCGCCGCGTACGAGGCCATCTGGGCCTCGGCCAAGCCGATCGCGCCGCGCGTCACGGCCAGGTCCTCGCCGGACGTTTCGGCGTACTTGGCCATCTTCGGATGCAGATCCAGCGCCCGGCGGAGTTCTTGCGGCGGGTCGGTCCATTCCACGCCCGAATACAATCCCTCGGTGTTCTGCCGAAAGATCACCGCATCTACCTTCGGCTCGACGAAGCTCTGCCCGTCGCGGCGAACAAAGTTCAAGGGGTTGCCCGAAAAGCTTCGGCAGGGACGGATGCAAATATCCAGATCGAATAGCTGGCGCATCTTGACGATCGGGCTGAAATAGCTCAGCCCTGTGTCCCGCAGTTTCGGCGAGAGCTCCTCGGCGGCCTGGGCCTTGCCCTTGGAGGTAATCGAGCCGAACAAGGCCAGCTTGTGCTCAGCCAACAGCTCCACGGTCCGATCGGGCAAGGGGTTTCCTTCGTTGACCCAGAATTCCCAGCCGACGTCTGCGTGGAGGTACTCGCCCCGGAAGCCGACCGCCTGGAGAACTCTCAAGGCCTCGCCCAGCACGATCTTACCGATGCCGTCGCCGGGCATGGTAACCAGGGTTTTCTTTTTCATGGGCAGCTTCCTGCTCGGCTGGTCTTACTTCGCAGCCGCAGCCAGCGCTTCGCCGAAGACACCCAGAGCCGTGTCGGCTTGCCGCTCGGTGAGAGTCAGCGCCGGTGCAAAGCGGATTCCGCTGGCCAAGCCCTTGGCGGTCGTAATGATATCCGGCTCGACGCCGAAAATGCTCCACCGCCCACATTTTTCCCGTCCGGCCCATGCCGGTCTGTATCTCGTCGCAGACCAACAGGATCCCTTGCTCGTCGCAGAGCTTTCGCAGGCGCCGCAGGAACTCCGCCTGCGGGACAGTCTCTCCGCCCGCAAGTGGTTCGGCAGGTGTTGGCCTTCTCCGGCCGGCAGAGGCCGGCTACCCCTGAAAACACGAGTTGATGATCTCGTCGAGGTGGCCGGTAGCTACGCAGATGGCGGTGTCGGCTGCCCCGTAGTAGACCTTGACCTGCCCGTCGTCCTCGACGATGGCCCCGCAAGCAAAAACCACGTTGCCGACGTCGCCAACCCGTTCGTAGTCCTCCCGCGGACTCAGCAGCGGCGCCAGGCACTGAGCCGTGACTTTGGCCGGGTCGTCCTTATCGAGCATCACTGCCCCGATACGATAGATCGGACCGGCGCGAGTCATCTTCACCCCGTGATAAATCTCCAGCCAGCCGCGATCGGTCAGAATCGGCGGGGCCGAAGCCCCGATGCGATGGGAGTCCCAGTACCGCGCCCGCGGACGGAGTACCAACTCGCTGCGGCCCCAGTTGAGTAGGTCCGGCGAGTACGAAACCCAGATGCTGCCCACCCCACCACCGATGGGGCGATCCAGCCGGGCGTAGAGGCCCTTGATCTTCTGGGGAAACAGCACGCCGTCCTTGTTGCCCGGTCCGGATATCATCCCGATGCGATGGTAGTTGACGAAATCTTCGGTTACTGCGATCGCGATTCGATGCCCGTATCGCCCGACGGCGGTGTAGAGAATGTAGTATTTCCCATCGATCAGCGTCTGGCGGGGATCTTCAATGCCGCGCTCCTCCCAGATCCGCCACGGTTCGTCCTTGGCCGGCAGCATGCACGGGGCGGGGTCTACCTCGAAGTGGAACCCATCGCTGCTGCGAACCAGAGAAAAGAACGAATACCCCTGCTGGCCTTCGACGCGCAGGAGCATCAGATATTGATCGTTTAGCTTTACCGGCGTGCCGTTGAAGACGGCATTGCATTGGTAGGGCATGTCGTTAAGCGTGAGGATCGGGTTGCCCTCGTAGCGATGCAGTAAGTCTCTTCCCGCGTTGGCCGGCATCTTCAGAACTCCCTTTCGCTCTCGAAGCAGACCCGAAGAATCTCTCTCAAGGGCGCGGTGCCGCGGCAGATGCAGCTGTTCGACGCCCCGTAGTAGAGGTTCACCTCATCGCCCTCCAGCAGGGCCCCACAGGAGAAAACCACATTGGGCACGTCGCCGATCCGCTCGTACTTCTCGCGCGGCGAGAGGATCGGGATGTTCGACCTCGCCAAGACGCGTGCGGGGTCGTCGCGGTCGAGGATCGCCGCCCCCAGACGCACAAGCGGCCCGGCGCTGGTGGTCCTCTCTCCGTAGTAGATCAACAGCCAGCCCTCGTCGATCTCGATCGGCGGCCCGGCAGCACCGATGCGGTCGGAGTCCCAGTAGCCGCCACGCGGACTCATTACGACCGTCGAGGATCCCCAGAACGCCAGGTCGTCGGAGTAGCACAGCCAGATCGCCATACCCGTGGCGGGACGCTTTAAGAGGGCGTACCTGCCGTTGATCTTCCGCGGAAACAGCGCGCCGTTCTTGACGTCCACCTGCGAGGGATACGAAATCCGCTCGACGGATTTAAAACTCCTCGTCTTGGCCAGTCCCACGCGAAATCCATGATCGCCGTGCGCGACGTAGGCGATGTAATATGTCCCGTCCATGGGCGTGATCCGCGGATCGCGAATGCCTCGGGTTTCATAGATGCGATTTGGCCCCCTCTTAACCGGCGCCAGGAACGGTTCGGCATCCACGGTGAAGTTCTCCCCGTCCCGGCTGGTAGCGCGGTAGATGCGGTAGCGACCTTCAAGCGTCTCGATCGTGATTAGAAGCAGGTATTGCCCGTTCAAGCGTACAACGCCCGCGTTCCAGATGTCACTACAACGAAATGGCAGGTCCGTTAGAGCAATCAGGGGGTTACCCGCGCACCTTCCTACAACGTCATGGCCAGAGGCGCATTCCATAAGAGCCTTCCTCAATTGCAACGGCCCGCCTGTCGCCGAATTGCCAACACGTAGCCTTCAAAAGACTTATCGGCCCAGAGCGGACAAAACGTGAAGCGAGATTACCGCCGACGCCACACCGGCAAGTGCGAGGGCGTCGCCCACAGTGGCGCCGCCCAGGGCTAACATCAACTCCACCGTAGCGATTAAGCCAATGTGCCCGACCCGGCTGCGACCGACGGAGGCCCAGCTCCAAAAGAAGTGTTGCTTCGCGGCCTCCTAAACGTTATATCCAGAGCAATGGAAATTGCGCTTCTTGGTCTGTCAGCAGGTCAGAACTGGCGCAACGATGGTTGACGGCGGCATCGCGCCCTCCAAGGCCTGCGCGGCGAGGTATATTCCAAGTGAGCCCGACCTGAGGCGGCCCTCACTCTCCACCACGCTGGGATGCGCAAGAGATTGCCGAATTGTCCGGATACAATGGGCGGCTGCGTAGAAGTGTGGCTGGAGACAGGCTTAAGGGCGCCTTAAGGTGTTCTGCGAGGTAGCCAGGCGACGCATTTCTGACCGCCGCCAGCTGAAGAGGTGTGGCATTGAAAAGCTTCATTCGCGGGATCTTGTTGTTCGTCGGCAGTTGCGTGTTTCTGCTGATCCTAACCGAGCTTCTGGCCCATGGGACGTGGGCGCTCTCTGACGCCGGCGACGTACCCCTGGCCAGCTTGAGCAAGCTGACTACCCCGAAGCGGCACTGGACTGTCGAGGAGATCGATCGTGCCACCAAAGAGGGGCGCATGCACCGTGTAGAGGAATGGCCGGCGAATAAGCCGCGGAAGTTCAACGAAGCGCCTGAACTGGCTGAGCTGGTCGCCCGGGGTAAGCTCCCGCCCGTTGAAGAGCGTCTGCCTGAAGAACCGCTGGTCATTGTTCCCCCCGATCAGATGGGGCCATATGGGGGAACCTACCACCGCTATGGGACCGGTGTCCGGAAATACCTGGGTTGGCGATTCGGCTACGAGCGGCTGATCCGCATGGATCCGACAGGCACGAGATTCGTCCCGAACCTCGCCAAGAGCTGGAAGATGTCCGACGGCGGACGAACGTGGATCCTCCACCTGCGAAAAGGGGTCAGATGGTCGGATGGGCATCCCTGGAACGCCGACGACATTATGTTCTGGTACAAGGACATTCTTTGCAACGAGAAGGTCCGCGAAGCCGATATGTACCTTCTCTTGGTTGGCGAGTACATGATCGGAGGGGAACTGTTCAAGCTCGAGAAGATCGACGATTATACGATCCGGTTCCGTTACGCAGCCCCCAACGGACTGTTCCTGATGCACATGGCCGAGGCGGGTGCGTTCCGCCTGCTGGGGCAAAGTCCCAAGCACTATCTGAAAAAGTTTCACCCGGATTACTGCGAGAGCAGAGAGCAGCTCAATCGTCTCACGCAAAAGGCATACGATAAGGGCCTGGCCGGGCCTTATCATCTTATAGCCCACCAGCGCGATCCGGATGAAAACAACGATCCCATGCCGACGCTTGAAGCGTGGATCAGGGACAAGGAGGTCGTCCCCGGGAAACCCACCGTTTTCAAGCGTAACCCCTATTACTGGAAGGTCGATCCCAACGGAAATCAGTTGCCTTATATCGACCGCCATGTCTTTAACGTGGTTGCCGATCTGGAGACGATCAACCTGAAGGCGATCAACGGACAGATCGGGATGCAGTCCCGGTATCTTCAGTTCCCCAACTACGCCCTTCTCACGCAAAAGGCGCACGAATCCCACGCACCGGGATCCACCACGACGCCATTTCATATTCGCCACTGGGTGGGACCCGGAAGCATTGGCTTGACACCCAACTTGAACCACAAGGACAAGGTTCTCAGGAAGCTGCTCAACGACAAGCGATTTCGCATCGCGCTTTCAGTGGCGATCAATCGGCACGATATCAACGAGGTGCAATTTTTCGGTCTGGGGAAGGCGAGGCGCTTCGGACCGACGAAGATGTCCCCGTTCTACCACGACAAACACGCCCACGCGTATGTCCAGTATGATCCCAACCTCGCTAATCAACTCCTCGACGAGATGGGCCTGACAGAGCGGAACTCCCAAGGATACCGAAAGAGACCGGACGGGAAAGTACTTCGGTTAAACATCGATTCCAACGAGCAGACGGGTTGTGTCGATGGGTTGCAACTGGTCGCTCAGTACTGGCAGAGAATCGGGATCAAGGCGGAGTTGAAGATCCGCAAACGCTCGCTGTGGTTTGACCGGGTCTCAGCGGGTCTCCATGACATCGATGCCTGGTGGGCACTGGACCGGGAGGTTCCGCTAACGCGCCTCGCCCTTTTCCCGAGAACCAGTCGCCACGCTCTCGGGGCTCAGTGGGGCCTATGGTATCAAACCGGTGGTAAGGATGGGGAAGAACCTCCGGGGGAAATGCGACAAGTCATGGACCTGTACCATCAGGTCGAGGTTACCCCGGACTTCGACAAGCAGGTCGCCTTGTTTCACAAGATCTACGATTTGATGGCTGAGAACGTTTGGTACATCCCGTTTGTCTATGAAGTTCCGATTCTCGTGGTCGTGCAGGATCGTTTCCGCAACGTACCTGAGGTTGCCTATTACGATTGGTACTCCCGCGGACCGGGCAATACCGCCATCGAATGCTACGCCATCGAGCGATAACGAGATAACGAGATGTCGTTACTTATCCTACGCAGAATTCTGTGGCTGATCCCGACGCTGCTGGCGGTCTCCTTCATGTCGTTCGCGATCATCGATCTGCCCCCGGGGGATTTCTTAAGTTCCCGGATCGCCGCCCTGGAAGAACTGGGCATGCAAATCTCCAAGGAACAAGTCGAGCATCTTCGCAAGAGGTACAATCTCGACGACCCATTCCTAATTCGTTACATTAAGTGGTTCAACGACATCTCCCTGTTTGGATTCGAGCGAGAAGGCGGGGGCAAATATCTCTGGAACATCGACCAGGAGGACAACAAGACGTTTAACTACCCTCGGTTCAAGTGGCCGGACTTCGGCATGTCGATGGCGCATCGCCAACCGGTCACAAAGCTTATCGGCGAGCGGATACTCCTGACGATGACCGTCTCGATCTTCACTTTGCTGCTTACCTGGGCCATGGCGATACCGATCGGAATCTATTCCGCCGTGCACCAGTATTCGATATCGGACTACGTCTTCACGTTCCTCGGCTTTATCGGATTGGCAACCCCGCCGTTCCTGCTGGCGCTGGTTCTGATGTATGTCGCGCAGGAAGCGTGGGGAATCGACGTCGGCGGGCTGTTCTCAGCGGAGTATCGCACCGCCGGCTGGTCGTGGGGGAAGGTCGTGGACCTGCTCATGCACATCTGGATTCCGGTGATCGTGCTCGGCCTGGTCGGTACGGCCCGCCTGATCCGCATCATGCGCGCTAACCTGCTGGATGAGCTTCGCAAGCAGTACGTGATGACCGCCCAGGCCAAAGGACTGCCGCGAATCAAGCTGTTGCTCAAATACCCCGTGCGCGTGGCGATCAACCCGCTGATCTCCACCATCGGCTGGCAGCTGCCGTTTATTGTTTCTGGTTCTGTCATCGTGGCGGTGGTGCTGAACCTGCCGACCGTCGGCCCGCTATTGCTAGAGTCCCTGCTGAGCCAGGACATGTACCTTGCCGGCTGCATCGTGATGATGATGGCGTTCCTGACCGTCATCGGAACACTCATCAGTGACATCCTGCTAATCATAGCCGATCCGAGAATCCGCTATGAGAGCAAGCAACGATAAACGACTGATAGGCAACGGCCGGAAAACGACATGACCGACCTTGACGGAAATATTGGACCAACTCCCGGAGGCGCAGGGCCGGCACTTGCGGGCATACGCGAGGAAGAGACCAAGCTCTACACCGCCTCGCAGTGGCGGCTGATGTGGTGGAAGTTCCGCAAGCACAAGTTGGCCATGGCCTCGCTGTCCGTTGTCGCCCTGATGTACCTCGTGGTGATCTTCTGCGAGTTTCTGGCGCCTTATCCGCTGGAGCACCAGAACATCCCCAAAGCCTACGCGCCGCCACAGCGGCTGCGCTTCTTCAGCGAGGACGGTTTTCACCTCCGGCCGTTCGTCTACGGCCTAAAAAGCGTCCGCCATCCCGTGACGCGACAGCGAGTATACGACGAGGACACCGAAAAGCGATACCCCATCCGATTCCTCGCCCGCGGGCCAAAGTATAAGCTTTGGGGGCTCTTTGAGAGCGAGCTTCACCTTTTCGGCGTCGGCAAAGGCGGGACGGTATACCTGCTGGGCACCGATTCGCTCGGCCGCGATCTATTCAGCCGGATTCTCTACGGCGCTAGAGTCTCGCTGACGATCGGACTGATCGGCGTCACACTGACTCTCATCTTTGGCCTGACGATCGGGACGATCTCGGGCTTCTTCGGCGGGTGGATCGACAACCTCATCCAGCGTTTTATCGAGATCCTGCGGTCCTTCCCGAGGATTCCGTTGTGGATGGCACTCTCGGCCGCTATGCCCGTCTACTGGTCACCCCTGCGGGTTTACTTCGGCATTACACTGGTGCTGTCAATGCTGGCATGGACGGAGCTGGCCCGCATGGTACGCGGCAAGATCCTCTCGCTCAGGGAGGAGGATTTCGCCACGGCGGCCAGGCTCTGCGGAGCAAGCAACCCGCGGATCATGTGGCGGCATCTGCTGCCGTCATTTACCAGCCACATCATCGTCACGCTGACGCTGCTGCTGCCGACGATGATCCTAACCGAGACGGCGCTGAGCTTCCTGGGCCTTGGGCTTCGCCGGCCGATTACCAGTTGGGGCGTGCTGCTTAAAGAGGCCCAGAGCGTCCAGGCCGTCGCGCAGCAGCCGTGGCTGCTGACGCCGGCGGCAGTCATAATCCTGACAGTACTGGCCTTCAACTTCGTCGGCGACGGTCTCCGCGACGCCGCAGACCCCTACGCGCGATGAGGCAACAGACAAGGCAGCCCAAATGGCAGAACCGGCACAAACAACGCCGCAAACGAAAGAGCCAAGCGATGCCAAACCGCTGCTGAGCATCGAGGACTTAAAGACGTATTTCTTCCTCGACGAAGGCACCGTCTACGCCGTCAACGGCGTGAGCTTCGACATTCAGCGAAGCACGACGCTCGGCGTGGTGGGCGAGAGCGGCTGCGGAAAGAGCGTCACGGCCCTTTCCGTTCTGCGGCTGATCACCAAACCTGGCAAGATCGTCTCCGGGCGAATCGTCCTGCATCACGACGGCGAGGATATCGTCCTGACCGACCTGTCGGCCGACGGGCCAGCCATGCGAAAGATCCGCGGGGCAGAGGTCGCCATGATCTTCCAGGAGCCGATGACCTCGCTTTCTCCCGTCCACACCGTCGGCAGCCAGATCGCCGAAGCCGCCAGACTGCACATGGGCATGAACAGGGCCCGCGCCAAGGCCCACTCCATCAACATAATGGACAAGGTAGGCATCCCCGACGCGGCTCACCGCTACCAGCAGTATCCCCACGAGATGAGCGGCGGGCTTCGCCAGCGGGGAGTCATCGCCATGGCCCTTAGCTGCCGGCCGAGCCTGCTGATCGCCGACGAGCCCACCACCGCACTCGACGTGACCATCCAGGCCCAGATCCTGGAATTGATGAGCGACCTCCAGAAAGAGCTCAACATGTCCATCATGCTGATCACGCACGATCTTGGCGTGATCGCCGAGGTGGCCGACGAGGTGGCCATGATGTACCTGGGGCGGATCGTCGAGCAGTCGGATACCATATCGGTCTTCGACGACCCGTTGCACCCGTACACTCGCGCACTGTTGAAGAGCATTCCCGGCCGGGGCACGGCCCGCAAGACACAGTTGCAGGTCATCAAGGGCTCGGTGCCCGACCCTTCGCAGCGGATCGCCGGCTGCCCGTTCCACCCGCGCTGCGACGAGGCCCGCGCCGGGCTGTGCGATCGCGGCGACCCGCCGCCGCTGCTGGAGGTCAAACCGAACCACAAGGTAGCCTGCCTCGTCCGCCATAAGGAACTGATTCATGGCTGAGACGAACGTTGAACAAGCCGAAAACCAGCCATTGCTGCGTGTGCGTGAGCTCAAGAAGCACTTCCCGATCACGCGCGGCTTTTTCAACCGCGTCGTCGGGTATGTGCGAGCCGTGGACGGCGTGAGCTTCGACATCCAGCCCGGAGAGTGCCTCGGTCTGGTCGGTGAGAGCGGCTCGGGCAAGACCACCATCGGGCGAACCATCCTGCGGGCGCTGGAGCCCACCGCCGGCGAAGTCCACTTCCGCCTGGACAGCCAGATGATCGACGTCGTCAACGCGCCGAACAAAACACTCAAAGACCTCCGCCGCCACATGCAGATGATCTTCCAGGACCCGTACTCCTCGCTGAATCCGCGAATGTGTATCCTCGACATCATCGGCGAGCCGCTGCTCGTCCACGGCATGCGCAGCCGCCGCGATCGCCAGCGGCGCGTGCGCGAGCTGATGTCGCAGGTCGGGCTGAAGCCACAGCACCTCCGGCGATATCCCCACGCCTTCAGTGGCGGCCAGCGCCAGCGAATCGGCCTCGCGCGGGCCCTGGCGCTAAACCCGAAGTTCATCGTCGCCGACGAGCCCGTCTCGGCCCTGGACGTCTCCGTCCAGGCACAGGTCATCAACCTCCTCCAGCAGCTCCAGGAGCAGCTCGGCCTGACGTACCTGCTTATCGCGCACGACCTGAGCGTCGTGCGGCACATCTCCGACCGCGTGGCCGTGATGTACGTCGGCCGACTGGTCGAGCTAACCGGCGTCGATGCGCTATTCAACCGCCCGCGCCATCCGTACACCGAGGCGCTGCTCTCGGCCGTGCCGGTGCCCGACCCGAAACGCAAGTCCAAGCGGCGGCGGCTGGCCGGCGAGGTGGCCGATCCGGCGAATCCGCCGCCCGGCTGCACGTTCCACCCACGCTGCCAGTACTGCCAGACTCGCTGCCGCACCGAAGTGCCCCAGCTTCGCCAGATCGAGCCGGGCCACCTCGCCAGCTGCCACTTCTCCGAGGAGCTCGAGCTGGCCGGGATGGCAGACTAGCTGGCCTGCCCGCACGCCCAAACACACCTGCCCGAGGATCGACGCTTTCCCACAAGGGCCACGAAGACCGCGAAGGTGTTTGTCTGTTCCGATCGCACTGGCCTCCCTGGGCAAACTTGGTGAACTGTCTGCCCTTTGTGGCGAGCCGTTACTGGCCGCCCGGTCAACTGGTTAACTGGCTGTGGTAACCCGCTCTTGGCCGTCTGCGCAAACTTCGTGATCTTTGTGGCCTTTGTGGCAACCTCTTCTTTGGCCGTCTGGGCAAACTCCGTGATCTTTGTGGCCTTTGTGGCAATCTCTTTTTTGTCCGCTTGCGCATCCTTGCGCATTCTTGCGCATTCTTGCGCGCCGTTGCGCATTCTTGCGCGCCGTTGCGCACTGTTGCGCGCCCTTGCGCATTCTTGCGCAAATTTGCGCACCCGATTTCGCCTAAGGCCTTCGGGCAGCGGAACTTACGAATTTCAGGGTCCAAATCTGGCTGTTTTTCCGTTTTCAGCCTCCCTGAGTCCCTCCGCGCCGCTCCGGCCGGGCTACCGGTTACTGGTTACCGGTTACTGGCTACTGCCCTTGTCCCTATTCACTTGTCAAGTAGTCACTCCGACCCAGATTGGCCGTTTTTAGTTATTCGGCATTCGTCATTGGGGGCGCATAACGCACCCCTCACCTTCTCCCGCGATCTACCTCTTTTGCGCGCGCAAAACTGTAAGTTGGCCACCCGCGCGAAACGGCAAGTCCCGGCCTGGCCGAGGATAAAGAAATTTCATTTTCCGGGGTAACTTTCGGCGTCCGCCTGCAATTCTGCGCGCGCAATTCCGTCACTTGGAGCAAGTAAGCCCAGGCCACGCACAGAGATAATGCAATTCTCAACTTCTCGCCGAGCGCTAGAGGTGATTACCATTTACGAATCGCCAATGACAAGGTTGGCTATGTTTGCAACAACGTCTTACAACACAGATAATTATTGCGCAAAAGCCATGCGGTCATGGGCGGACGCTGTTTGGGCAATGTCGGATCTCAAGAAACCCCTGTGGCCCATCGGACATCTGGCGTGCGATTTACAGACTGGAAAGTCTTTCTGGGAGTGAGGCGGAAAGTGAACCAGCCGATTTCCTCAGATTCAGAAACGCCCCAGGGCACACAGGAATCCTCTCCGCCGCGCAGATTCAGTTACCCCAGAGAACCATGGCGCTTTCGGATCTTCTGGCCCATGCTCTTTGTGGCTCTGCTGGGCATCGGCTACTTGCCTCATGTCCGGAGTTGGCAGATGATGGCCTTTGCCGCCGGAACCTGTGCGGTTGCCGCAATTATCGCCATGGGCGTTCTGGGCGATTGGACCAGGTGGTACGGGCAACGCCGTGAGTTCCTGATAACCGATGAAGGCATTTCCACCGAGGCCAAGGCGCGCGGGCGGCGGTCTCTGAAATGGGAGGATATTCGAGATATCAGATCTGGTGGTCTTGGGGATGGGTTCGTTGTCCGCCTCAAGAAGGAAGCGGTGTGGTCCAGATTGGAACTGCTTGCCTATCCCTTCGTATATACGGATATCGTTCCTGAGATCGCCAGACACAGGCCAGACCTAAGACTGGACAGCGGCATTCAGCGCCTTCTGGCCGAGCCCACTAAGCCAACGATGCGTAAGCGATGGTGGAATCTGCCCATCTTGGCGTGCAATGCCATACTCATGTTGATCGCATTCCAGTCAGGGATTCTTCCTCCCTACTGTTATTTCCTGCGTTTTCTGGGGCACTGGGGGTCTTTCTGGGCAATAATGGGGTTGATTTTCATTTCGCTCTCTGCGGGTTCTGCCCATCGTTTTCCGAACAGCATGCGACAGGCGTTTGTTCGCTCAGCGATGCTATGCCCGATGATGATAGTTTTTGGTCTAATCCTTCACTTCGCAACTGAGGCGCCACGTCGGTCAATAGAGATATTGGGCGCCGCAGGGATGACCATAACCGTCCTGGCTGGAGCGATTACGCTGCTGCCGGGCGAACTCACCCGACGGCGCCTCGGGATTATTCTCCTAGTGCTACTTGGTGTGGCAGGTGGCGTCTTTGTCTACCGCAACGCCACCACTTTGCCAGGTCGGGACATAAGCCACCTGCTGCCCCAAACCAGGCGCGGTATAATCTGGAGTCCATCCGGTAAGCAGTTTGCGCCGCAAGCATCTCTCGGCCTTGGATATGTTGTCGATCTCCCGTCGCTTGAACGGCGGCCGATTCCACGCCACCAGCGCCGGTCCCTTATTTACTGGCTCGATGATGTCCACCTCATCCGCAAAGTCATGCCATACACTGAGTATCCCGCTTCGAGGCCGGCGGATGAAGAGTGCCACCTATACTCTTATGATTTCCTGGAAGAACACGAAACGAAAATAGCAACAGCGGCTTGGCCTTTCAACGCTGTTGTCTCCCCCGACGGGCGATACCTCGCTTATCTTAAGGAAAGCCCTCGAGTTCAAATGGAAGACGGGTGCGAGCCTACCGAACATGAGTTGTCCGTGTACAACTTATTGCGCAACAACCAGGTAAGCGAACCCCTCGTCCTGCCTGAGCCTATTGTAGTTAATTGGTGGGGGGTTGGCTGGCGAGACAGCACGACGGTCGTCGTGGAAGGTACATCTAAGGTTCCTCCAGGCAGCCGTGAAATAAAAACAGCACTCCACCTTTTCAGTCTGAACCTTCAAAATCGACAGACA
>SDBT01011746.1_pt1 | contig 14077 bp, 9 predicted proteins | sample 2277101 | NCBI WGS metagenome assembly SDBT01 (sample SAMN10404973, study PRJNA504765) | marine sediment metagenome | isolation source: marine sediment core GS10_PC15, 103 cmbsf | place: Arctic Ocean: Southern Knipovich Ridge | collected 2010 | reverse complement strand
GACTCGTGGGTTCGAATCCCACCATCTCCGCCAGATAGAAGTATAGAAGTTAAAAAAGCTTAACCCAATTATCTTCTTGATACAAAAGAATTTTTATTAATAATAGACAGATATTTGGCTGATGATTCAATGATTTCTAGAAAGTAGTAATGATGCCAGAATTAACTAAAAAATATATCAGGATATTAAAGCACTAATATGAAAGAAAAACAAATTATTAAATCATTGTTATCTAGCGCGAGCATTACAGTAAATGGAAATAGCCCATACGATTTGCAAATACATAATGAAAATTTTTATAATCGCGTCTTGCGAGATGGGGCATTAGGGCTCGGTGAATCTTATATGGACGGTTGGTGGGATTGTGAAAACCTTGACCAGTTTTTCCATAAAATACTTGCGACTGAACTTAATAATAAAATCAAAAATAACTTTGGTTTAATTTTAAAAATTGGCTGGAATTCAGTCTTAAACCCTGGGAGAAGATCAAAGGCTTTTGAAATAGGAAAGCGTCATTATGACGTTGGCAATGACTTATATCGTGCCATGCTTGATAAACGTTTAACCTATACTTGCGGTTATTGGGAAAACGTAAAGGATCTAAATGAAGCGCAGGAAGCAAAGCTGGATCTTATTTGTAAAAAGATTCATCTTAAGCGCGGGCAAAGAGTGCTCGACATCGGGTCCGGTTGGGGGAGTTTTATCGGATTTGCCGCCGAAAAGTACGGGGTAAGCGCGCTAGGGGTCACGGTCTCAAAAGAGCAAAAAGAATTAGCCGATAAATTATACGAAAATTTTTCCGCGGAAACCAGGCTTCAAGACTACCGTGATATTAGCGAAAAAGAAAAATTCGACCATATTGTGTCTTTGGGAATGTTTGAACATGTAGGGCATAAGAATTACCGGACTTTTATGAAAGTCGCCCACAATGCTCTTAAGGATGATGGTTTGTTTTTATTACATACGATCGGCGGTAATCGTTCCGTAAGAGCGATAGATCCATGGATTGGTAAATATATTTTTCCTAACAGCATGGTTCCGTCGATTACACAGATCGGTAAATCCATTGAAGGATTGTTTGTAATGGAAGACTGGCATAATTTTGGAGATGATTATGATAAAACCCTTATGACTTGGCACAAGAACTTTGAAGATAATTGGGACAAAATAAAATTAAATTACGATGAAAGATTTTATCGGATGTGGAGATACTATTTATTGTCTTGTGCTGGATTATTTCGAGTCAGAAGAGCTCAGTTGTGGCAAATTGTGCTTTCTAAAAAAGGAGTTTCGGGCGGGTATAAATCGGTTAGATGATTTATGAATATGTTAATCTTAAAAGGTTCCAGATCCGAGTGTCCCGTCATAATATTAAAGGAGTAATTATATGAAAAAATCATTTAAGAAAATAATTATATTAATACTAGGAGTAATACTACTTGTAATGTTTGGGTCTATTGCTCTTTTGGGTTTTTATTCAACTAATCTATAAATTATGAAAATAGGGATATTTGATTCAGGGCTTGGGGGATTGATCGTTACACAGAGTTTGATCAAGAATTTGGGTGAGTACGATTATATTTACTATGGTGATACAGCGCGTGTTCCATATGGTAATCGTTCACAAGATACAATCTATAAATTTACTATTGAAGCAGTCAAATATCTGTTTGCTAATGACTGTAAGCTAGTAATACTAGCGTGCAATACTGCCTCTACTGAAGCATTACGTAGAACTCAAAAAGAGTACCTAATCACTAAATACCCTAATCGTAAAGTTCTTGGAGTTGTTATTCCTACTGTAGAAGTAGCAGTAGGGAAAACAAAAAATAAAAAAATTGGTGTTATAGGAACTTTGAGTACAGTAAAATCTCAAAGCTTTGTCAGAGAAATCAACAAACTAGATTCTGAAATTCAAGTATTTCAAAAACCTACCCCTCTGTTAGTTCCATTAATTGAAAATCAAGGGAAGAAATGGGCAGAGCCAATTTTAGATGAATATTTAAAATCACTAACAGATAAAGATATCGATACTTTAATACTAGGTTGTACGCATTATCCTGTTTTGAAAGATATTATTCGAGAGAAAGTCGGATCAAAAATAAAAGTAATTTCTCAAGATGAAATTATCCCAGAAAAATTACAAGATTATTTATCTAGACATCCAAAAGTGAAAAAAGATTTAACTAAAAACTCCAAACAAGAATTTATAGTTACAAAATTGACTGAAAATATTCAAGATTTAGCCCAAGAACTTTTTATTAAAAAAATAGATTTTCAATTACCTAAATAAAAAACTGCCTAATCGGCAGTTTGACTAATGGGATCGGGTTCGTTTGTTAAGATTGTTGATCTTTCACACGGGTAATGTTCAAGATCGATCGCAGCATCTTTACAAGCTTTTGTTAGTTCACCCATATATTCTTCTAAAAGAAGAATAACGATTACGTCAGGCGCTTTAACTAGTACCTCTTGCAAGCCTTGCGTAGATGTGGGATCGTACTTGGCGTTGATTTTAGGCAACGGGTCATTTTTAAAGAGACAAAGTTCCCAGATTAATCCGACAGAAGACATTCGCGCGTTTTCATCTAGGATGTCAAACCGTGTGCTTTTGGCAGCTCCTTGTTGGACAAGAATTAAGACCCCCCAGCCTTCTCGAAGATGAGGTCCCATTTGTTGATACGTTAAGTCAGCTGGGTAAATAAAATTTGAATTTATTGTGCCAGTGCTTTGTATCTTACTAGCAGAAATGGCAAAAACTTTTTTAGCCACTTGATTCTTCCTCCCATTTCCATGAATAGTGTAATGTACCTAACTTAAGATAATATCTTGTCTAATGTTTATTGTCAATAAAAAAACAGTCATTTTAATTGAATTTTTACCTCTGATCTGCTAAAATTTATCTGATTGGAGAGTTGGCTGAGCGGTCTAAAGCAGCGGTTTGCTAAACCGCCGGTGGTTTAATAGCCGCCGCGTGGGTTCGAATCCCACACTCTCCGCCAAATTTGAATAAATATAAGGAGGGAATATGCCTAGGAAGAAAAAAGTAACCGGAAAGTCTACTAAGAAAGTAGCAAAAAAGATCGTACACAAACAAACGCATAAAAAACACATAAGTATTACTGAGATTTCTTGGAAAGCTCCAGAGTGGGCTCATCATACCAAGGGTGTTGTTTGGTGGATAGGATTCTTCCTCTTTTTTTCTACACTGACTGCTGTATTTTACTATCTTGAGTTTTGGTGGGGAATAGTTATTGTGTTGTTGTTGACCGCTGTAATTTTCGTACACAGTTTTCGCAAACCCCGAGAAATACTATGCATAATTGATCATAAAGGTGTAAAAATAGGAACGCAATTTTTTGAATGGCAGGAATTAATTAGTTTTTGGCTAGTGCCAAATATGCCCTATACATTACTTTACCTCAAGAGTACCAACAGATTAATATCGATTATATCTATTGAAGCTCCTATAACAAAAACAGAAGGGATATTTCAATTATTGTCAAAACATATTGCAGTGGAAGAACGTGGTGAAATTGCGGTTGATAAACTAACTCGGCTACTTCGATTTTAGGTTTTGTTTTTCGATGTCCTCGTAGCTCAGCGGATAGAGCGTCAGGTTGCGAACCTGAAGGTCGGAGGTTCAAGTCCTCCCGGGGACACCAGTAAAGTTAATTAATTATTTGAAAGGAAAGTATGAAATTATCTGATAGAAAACCAGTGCATAGATATGACATAATTCAGTACTTAATTAATAAAAATAGATATAAACGATTTTTAGAAATCGGAGTAGAAGAGAGAATTACGCATGACAATATAGATATAGGGCATAAAGATGGGGTTGATCCAAATGGAGCAGGTAACTTTACAATGACTTCAGATAAATTTTTCGAAAAATTGGACCATAATATAAAATACGATATTTTTTTTGTAGATGGTTTGCATGAAAAAGAGCAAGTCGAAAAAGATTTAAACAACTCTTTAAAACACTTGCAAAAAGGTGGCACCATAGTGATGCATGATTGCAACCCACCAAACGAAGAATATCAAGACAACCCACCAAACTGGTGTGGTGATACATGGAAGGCTTTTTTGAAATTTCGGAATACTAGAGAAGATTTATTTATGCAAACGGTTGATGCTGATCTGGGGTGTGGTATTGTTCAGATGGGCAAGCAAGACTTTTATCCTACTAAAGAAAATATGTATACATGGGACGAATTTATTGAGAATAGAGAAAAAATACTCAAGCTTATAAGTGTAGATGAATTTGAGAAACAATACTAAGTAATTATATTAGCAAATGAAAGAAAAAACTATTTTAGTAGTGGGTGGTGCAGGGTATATTGGTAGCCATACTACGAGAGAATTAAAAAAATCTGGCTATAATCCAATTGTTTTCGATAGTTTAGAAAAAGGTCACAAAAAAGCAGTTGAAGGTTTTGAGTTGATCAAAGGTGATATTGCTGACACAAAGACCTTGGACCAAACCTTTAAAAAATACAAACCACAGGCTGTTTTACACTTTGCAAATTATATTGAAGTTGCAGAGTCAGTAGAAAATCCTGAGAAGTTTTTTAAGAACAATGTAGAAGCAGGAGAAAATCTACTGAGAACTATGCTTCAAAATAATTGTAACAAAATAGTATTTTCTTCTAGTGCTGCAGTTTACGGCCAGCCAAAGAAAATTCCAATTTTAGAAAACGAGAAATTGAAACCAATTAATCCATATGGAGAGTGTAAGCTTAAGTTTGAAAAACTTTTACAACTATATTCTAAAAAGCAAAATTTAGAATTTTTTTCTTTAAGATATTTCAATGCTGCAGGCGCTTCACCAGACGGGACTATTGGAGAAGACCACAATCCAGAGACACATCTTATTCCTTTGATTTTACAGGTGCCATTAAATAAAAGAGAAAAGATTAAAATATTTGGTGATAACTACGATACACCTGATGGTAGTTGTGTTCGAGACTATATACATGTAAATGACTTGGCTCTTGCCCATGTGCTTGCACTGCAAGCTTTTGATAAAGGTTTACGAAATTGTTTTTATAATTTAGGTAATGGAAATGGTTTTTCTGTTAAAAAAGTAATTAAAACAACCCAAGAAATTGTTAAAACTGAAATTCCTACTGAAATAGTGGATAGGAGAGCTGGTGATCCAGCGATACTTATAGCTAGTTCTGATAAGATACGAAAAGAATTGGCATGGAAACCGAGATACCCACACCTTGAAACTATTATTGCTCACGCTTGGAAATGGCACAAAGCTAATTCAGATGGTTTTTGAGCTTTTAATCTAACTTGATTAATCCGAGGATATATGTTATAATGATACTTAGAAAAATGAAAAAAGTCGGAGGGGATATTACAAATGTAATTCACACAGTAAAATACAAGATCTTATTTGGTTTTATATTAAGCTTAGTCTTAGGATTAAGTTTTTTTATTTTTAAAATTTATATAAAAGCAGATACTCAAGTGCCTGAAACAAATACCGGCATTCAAGTTCTAGAATATTTTACAAAGAAAATAAGTTTTGGAGAATTAGGGCTTTTGGAAGTTGAGAGGGAGGATTATTTAACCTTAGATCAAGGTTCGAAAAATAATTTTGAAAAAGAAAAGATATATACTTCTGAGCCAATAAAAACCGATCTCCGATTTAATGCATACACAATTCGCTGGAAGGCCGATACTCCAAAAAATACAGAAATATTTGTAGACGGAAGAACAAGTATTGATGGTGTAAACTGGGATGATTGGAAAACATTCCTTGATCCAGTAAATGATGTAGATGATAGCGGTAGAGATGATATGGTTGGAGTAAATAATGGGAAATTAGGTGCTTATACTTATGGAGATTTATTTTTTACAGACCAAAATTCTGGAGAAACTAATTTTGTACAATTCAAAATTTCTCTAGTATCATATGACGGAATTTTATCCCCTAGTTTAGACGAGATTGTCATTGAATCCATAGATACCGTTGAAAGTAATGACTCAGAAATTTCTAAAGCCGAAGCAGCATCTGCTCCAAAAGTAATTTCTAGAGCAGGATGGGGAGCAAATGAGTCTTGGATGACATGGACTCCGGAATATAGAGAACCAGAGAATTTCTTTATCCACCACACTGTGTCAATGAATAATGATCCAAATCCAAAAGCAACTATCCGAGCTATATATTATTACCATGCAATAAGTAGAGATTGGGGAGATATTGGTTATAATTACCTAGTTGATCAACGTGGAAACATCTACGAAGGAAGACGTGGGGGTAATGGTGTTGTTGGCGGACATGTTTTGGGATATAACTATGGTTCGATCGGAGTTTCTTTGTTGGGCGATTTTCATCCTGGATCAACGGGAAGAGGAAACGGTTCTTCTTATCTTACGTCTGCTGCAAAATCTAAGTTAGCAGATTTAATAGCTTGGCGCGGGTTTGAAAACAAAATTAATCCTTTGGGTACATGGAAAGCTGGTGGCAATTATCCAGGGACAAAGAAAAATGTTTCTGGGCACAGAGATTCTGGTGCAACATCTTGTCCAGGAGATTACCTATATAGTGCTTTGAGTTCGGTTAGACAAAATGCTTATAATAAATACACACAATTTGTTGATTATCGATTGATTCATGATACTAATTCAGGAAAAGTTTATGCATATTTTGAAGAAGAAAACCAAATTAGATGGATACATGATCCAGATGTGTTCAAGGCTTATGGTTTTAGTTATAGCAAAATTGAAGATTATAACGATATAAGCGAGTTCACAACAGGGCCTACTTTGTATAATCTAATGCAAGGAAGCTCAGGGAAGGTATATTGGGTTGAAAATAAATCAAAACACTGGATTATTAACGCAAAAACATTTGATGCTTGGGGTTTTGACTGGAATAATATCTCTACTTTGCCAGATAATTTTGTAAACAATATTTCTGGATCAAGTGATCTTAGCAATATCGTAACTTCTACTAGTACACCAAAAGTATATTTATTGGACGGTGGGAATAAAGTTTGGATTCAAGATGCGGTCAGTTTTGTATCTTGGGGTTTTGACTGGTCAAATATAACATGGATCAACAATTCTCAATTGAGTATCTTTCCAGAAACAGATTTTACAGTAAATAAGTTATTTAAGACAGGCAATGATTCTGCTTACTATTTATCAAACGATCAAAAATATCATGAAATTTCTAACCTTCACTTACTTGATGCTTGGGGTTTAAACAAGAATCAGGTTGAAATAATTAGTATAGATTTTATAAACAACTATTTAGAGCTATCAGCAAAGTCACTGTCTAATCTAGTTGATTATGACGGTTATGTTTATCTAGTAGACTCCGGCAATATACGTCATGTTCCAAATGAAAATACTTTTATTAATTGGGGTTTTGACTGGGACGAAATTATAGATATAGACAAAACTATATTTAAAAATATGTTTCCTACTCCGGTAAGTTCTCTAACTAATCTTATTGCAGCAATAGGTGGCGATAAAGTATATTTAGTAAATGATGGCCAAAAAATATGGATTAGGTCATCGTTTGAGTTTTTAAATAAAGGTTATAGATGGAGAGATGTTAGATTTTTATCGTCTGATTTAGTGAGCTCTTTGCCTACTGTTGCTGGAGAAGGTGCACGTCTCTATAAAAAGGAAAGCGATTCAGTTAAAGCTTATTTTCTTGACTCTTTAGGTATTCATCACATTCCTGACACAGCCGTTTTTAAAGCCTGGAGTTTTGTTTCAGACGATATAGTGACCATTTCTGATTATGAATTTAACGCTTTAACCCCTTCATTCGACCTTAGTTATTTAGTAGTTAAAGAAGGTGGTGGGAAAGTATATTTTCTAAACAATGGAACAAAGCACTGGATAACAAGCCCAGCCGTTTTTAAAGCCTGGGGTTTTGATTGGGGACGTATTAGTGTGGTTCCAGAAGATTATTTAAATTCCTTTTCAGATGGAAAAGACTTAACCAATCTAGTACATGTATCACCTAAGGTGTATTTAGTAGACCAGGGTAGTCTTCGCTGGATTGAAAACGAAAATGTTTTCAACGCATGGGGTTTTAGTTGGAGTGATTATATTGATCTCACTTCTCAAGTTAAAGTTAGTCTTGGACTAACTTCTGGTGATTCAGTTAACGGCTTAGTACATGAATACGGCAAGGTCAATGTTTTAATTAACGGAAGCAAACACTGGCTTCCTAGTTCGAGCACATTTTTTGGCTGGGGTTATTCTGCTCAGGATATTACATTTGACCTGGATCAGTTAGTTAAAGAAAAAACAAAGGGTGCTGACATCCCCAACCCTAAAAAAGCTATCGTTCGAAGTGGTGCAATCACTAGATTAAGAAACAGTAGCAATCAAATATTGCGTCAAGTTTCTAGTAATCAGAAAATCTACCTAGGTTATAGCGGAGGCAAATATCTGGCATCATCTAAACCAGATTATTTTCAATTTTCAAATAATAATTATCGAGTTGACAGTAATTCAGGTGTCGTTGAAGTGGCTTCATATAATGACATACCGTCGTGGAATACAAATTTAAACGATAATAAGTTTCGAGGATTTATCGAGCTTAAACACTCTTCAACTTCAAATAAAGCTTGGGTTGTTAACGAGCTGCATATTGAAGATTATTTAAAGGGTATAGCAGAAGCTTCTTCTAGCGCCCCATTCGAACATTTAAAGACTATGAGTGTAGCTGCTAGGAGTTATGTATATTATCACTATAGTAATGGAGGTAAGCATTCAGGAGAGCCGTTTCATCTCAAAAACAGTAGACATGGTAACGGAGACGATCAAGTTTATAAAGGATATGGCCTAGAAGCTCGTTGGTCTGATTTAAAAAATGCTGTTAATCAAACTAGCGGAAAGGTTGTGACTCGTAATGGTAGCCCAGTGATAACCCCCTATTTTTCTAGAAGTGACGGGAGAACTCGTAGTTGGTCAGAAGTTTGGGGAGGTGATATTTCTTGGTGTATAAGCGTATCAGATTCTGATTCAAATGGGATGACAAAGCTTGGGCACGGTGTGGGATTGCCAGGTTACGGTGCTAGCAAAAGAGCTGAAAGAGGGAATAGTTACCAAACGATTTTAAGTTATTATTATACCGGTACTGGATTAGGAAATGTAGATAATCCAAGTATTCAAATAGCAATCTATGAAATATAGAAAAACTCTATTAAAAGAGTTGCTTATGAGAAAAGCAACGATTTTTCTATTTGTATTGATTACAGTATCGTTTATTTCTTCCGGCCCAATAAATATTGATAACAAAAATATATATGCACTAGATGGTAACGAGCTCTTACAAGAATATAGTCAATCTGAAATTTTAGTTAAGTTTAAAGAAAGTGCATTTAAGCAAAATAAATTTAAATCCAACATAAAGAAGCTCAACCAGTCTCATGCCTCTAGTGTACAAACTGTTTTTAGTGAAAAAGATGCCAAAAACAAAGAAGCCTTTAAAAAAAATAACTTAGATAAAATTTATAAAATTAAAGTAAAGTCTGGGAATAAAGTCGAAGATCTTGTTAAGATTTATAAAGAGTCAAATCAAATAGAATATGTTGAGCCTAACTATATCGGTAAGCTCTACGCTGCTCCAGATGATACTAGTTTTAATTCGCAATATCATTTACATAACACTGGTCAGACCGGTGGAACAACAGACGCAGACGTAGATGCTCCAGAAGCATGGGATATTCAAACAGGAGATTCTAACATTTTGGTAGCGATTTTAGATTCCGGCGTTGACTGGGATCATGCAGATCTAACTGATGATATATGGATAAATTCAGGAGATACTTGGGTAGACCCTTCTGATCCCGGTAGCGGGAATAGCGTTGATGATGATACGAATGATTATATTGATGACTATAAAGGTTGGGATTTTGTAAACGTAGATGACGAGATCCTCTTATCTCTATGTCAAGCTGCTGGAGATGATTGTTTGGTCCAAGATAACAATGCAATTGACTACAATGGTCATGGCACTCATTGTGCTGGTATTGCTGCTGCAGCTACCAATAACAACAGAGGTGTAGCCGGGAGCGGGTATAATTCAAGGATAATGCAAGTACGGATGGCTTTTGAGGTTTTATTTGAAGGCCAGCGTTATGGATACTGGGAAAGTGATGACGCAGCTGAAGCAATTAATTATGCGGTGGATATGGGGGCAGATGTTATAAGTGCTTCATGGGGAACTACAGGAGATTCGTCAACGCTTAGGGCTGCGATTAATTATGCACAGGACAATGATGTTGTTTTTGTTGCTGCAGCTGGTAACCAGCCTCCTTTCGGTTTGTGGGAATATAGTCTATATCCAGCAGCTTATAATGGAGTAATTTCAGTTGCTGCAACAGACGATGATGATCTAAGGGCTAGTTTCTCTAATTACAGTTCATGGGTAGATGTTGCTGCTCCTGGGTCTAGTGTCTATAGCACAACCTTCAATGCAGCGTTAGCTAACGATACTTACGGCTATATGTCGGGAACTTCTATGGCAACGCCACTTGTTGCAGGGATAGCAGCACTATTAAAAGCTGAAGAACCAACGTGGTCGTATGCAAAAATTATTAATACCATTAAAACGCATACTGACGATATAGGAGCGCTTAATCCGAACTACAAATATAAATTTGGCTCTGGTAGGATTAATGCAGAAAAAGTTCTAAGCTCAAGCGAGAACCATACCAATGGTTCAATAATTACATCGCCCTCTTCATCAAAAGTTTATTATTTACAAGGAGGAACTAAGAGGCATATTGTTGATGGAAGTGTTTACTTAAACCAATTTGATTGGCATGATATTGCTTTAATTGATGATTCTGAACTAAACAATTATCCAGAAGGCTCTCATTGGAGATACCCGGACGGAACTTTAATATCTAACTCAGGTAAGGTTTATGCAATAGAATATCAAGCCAAACGGTGGATCACTTCACCATCGATTTTTACAAGTTTGGGTTATAGATGGGGCAATATAATTGCAGTATCGAACTCTGTGGCAAACGACATAAGTACAGGCGTAAATCTAAGTACTACCGGATATCATCCTAGTGGCACGATCGTTTATGCTACTGGTGATTCAAAGGTATATATGCTAGATAATGGCAGAAAGAAATGGATATCCAATCAGTATGTATATGTACATAATTATAAAGATTGGGACAAGATTGTCACTATATCGCCTGCTGAACTAAGCACCTATCCAGATAGTGCCGATATGGGTCGTAGAGATGGATCGCTAGTCGCAAACTATACAACAAATAAAGTATATAATATTGAATACGGGTTAAAGCGTTGGATTACATCTGCAGAAGTTTTTACAAGTTTAGGTTATAAGTGGAGAAGTATAAATACTATCGATGATAGCGAGCTAAGTATGTATCCAGATGGTGCTGATATAAATTAAATATAAAATAAAGAAGGGCGTATGAGTAAAAAAACAATTAATAGTGATTTTATTAAAAAGAGATCGCAAAATATAAAAACATTCACTGTTTGGTTTTTGCTTATTGTAGTAATTGCAGGAGCGATCTACATATGGAGAACTTTTAACGTTAAAAGTGTTGCTGATCCTGAAGAGATCGCAAAATATAGTGAAACTGAATTTTTTGTAAAATTTAGAAACGAAGCATTTGTCGGTAGTCAATTTTCAAATAGTACAGCAGGCTTTAATACTAAAAACACTAAATCTATAAATAAAGTTTTTGAAGATGAAAAGGTAAAAAATAAAGAAAAATTTCAAAAAAACGGTTTAGATAGAGTTTATAAGCTGAGAACTAAAAGTGGAGAAAAAGTTACTGATGCTATAAAAGCATATAAGGATCTAGATCAAGTGGAATATGCAGAGCCATTGTATATTTATAAATCAGCCGTAACACCAAACGATCCTCTTTATTCTACCCAATATCATTTGAATAAGATAAGTTCCCCAGACGCTTGGGATATTAAAAAAGGAGATTTAGATATCAGCGTTGCAGTTGTAGACACTGGAGTAGACTGGGACCACGCGGATCTTGATTCAAATATTTGGACCAATATTGCCGACTCTTGGGCAGACCCGTCTGATCCAACAAGTGGAAACTCTAAAGATACTGATAAAAACGGTTTTATAGATGACTATAAGGGGTGGGATTTTGTTGACATAAATAGTTCAAGTCTCCTTTCCCGTTGTCAGTCGAGAGGAGAAGATTGTCTAACTAGAGATAATGACCCAATGGATGATTATGGCCATGGCACACATGTGGCTGGTATTAGTTCGGCTGTTACTAACAATTCGACAGGCGTTGCAGGTGCTGCATGGAATGTGAGCATTATGCCAATTAGAGCTGGTGCAGCCGGATATTTAGAGACGGACGATATAGTTGCTGGAGTACAATATGCTGTTGACAACGGTGCTGATATAATTAATGCTTCCTGGGGCAGCTCTTATGAGTCTAGTTTAATTCGTAACGTAATTAATTATTCTCGAGATAATGGTGTTCTTTGGGTAGCGGCTGCAGGTAACAGTAATAGCCAGTCTGCTCATTATCCCTCGATGTTCAATGATGTGATAGCGGTTGCTTCAACTACCTCTAGTGACTACAGGTCTTCTTTCTCAACTTACGGATCTTGGGTAGATGTTGCTGCTCCTGGGTCTAGTATTTACAGTACGACCACAAGACGTTCAGTTGTAGGAAATAGCACTTACGGCTATATGTCTGGGACTTCGATGGCTTCACCGGTAGTTGCGGGCGTAGCGGCACTCTTAAAGTCACAGAACCCATCTCTAGAATTAGACGAACTTAGAAACAAAGTAATAACTAATGTGGACAATATCTACTCTAAAAATAAGAATTATCAGAATATGTTAGGACATGGAAGAATAAATAGCGAAAAAGTGTTAACAGGCTCTCCTTCGCATGTTAACGGATCCGTAGTTACCTCGGTCTCCACCTCAAAAGTTTATTATATTGAAGGTTCAACAAAGAGATGGATATCTAGCCCAAGTATTTTTACTACTCAATTTAAATGGAGTGACATTCAATGGATCTCTGCAGCAAAGTTGAGTTCTTATACTACAGCAAATGAATATTTGTATCCAGACGGTACATTGATGTCTAACAGTGGCAAGGCTTATGTGGTTGAATATCAAGCAAAGCGCTGGATTACCTCTCCAAGTGTTTTTTTAGGTTTGGGCTACAAATGGAAAAGCATCATTCCTTTATCAAATAAGATTGCCTCTAAGTTCAGCACTGGTAGAAACATAAGTACCCCCTACGGTTTTTATCGGAGCGGTACTATTATTACAGCTTCTGGTGATCCGAAAGTTTATATTGTGGACAATGGTACAAAAAGATGGATAGTGAACCCAGGTGTTTTTAGTGTAAATTACCGTACTGGGAGGCGCATAGTGTGGGTTTCCCAATCTCGTAAAAATAGCCATCCTACAGGAGACAACATACTTAGAAGGGACGGTGCGATTATTGCTAGCTATACAACTAATAAGGTTTATGCGATTGAATACGGTAAAAAACGTTGGATCACTTCTCCTGAGGCTTTTAAAAATGCAGGTTATAATTGGAAAATAGTAAGAATTATTAACGACAACGAACTAGGTATGTATCTAGATGGAGACGACATTAATTAAGTAAGTTATAATTGTTTTAAAATAAACATCTTGAAACAGATGTTTATTTTTTATTGATTTTAAGATAAAATATAAACTAGTTTCAAAAAACAATAAGGAGAAATTTTGAAAGGAATAATTCTAGCTGGAGGAAAAGCAACAAGACTTCGACCCTTGACTAAGATTACGTCTAAACAACTCTTGCCGGTATACGATAAGCCTATGATTTTTTATCCTATAAATACTTTAATACAAGCTGGTATTAGGGATATTTTAATTATCATTGCACCTGATTACGCAGGTCATTTTTTAAATTTATTGGGATCAGGTAAGGAGTTTGGAGCAAAATTTAGTTTTGAAATCCAAGAGCAACCAAAAGGATTGGCTGATGCTTTTATCATTGGGGAAAACTTTATTGGGAAAGATGACATTACTATGATACTTGGAGACAAT
>SDBT01011745.1_pt1 | contig 14077 bp, 12 predicted proteins | sample 2277101 | NCBI WGS metagenome assembly SDBT01 (sample SAMN10404973, study PRJNA504765) | marine sediment metagenome | isolation source: marine sediment core GS10_PC15, 103 cmbsf | place: Arctic Ocean: Southern Knipovich Ridge | collected 2010 | reverse complement strand
GGGCAGCCCTGCCTGGGGCCGGGTCAACTGCATCCAGCAATCCGGCAACGCTATTCTCGTGGGCACAAGTTCGGGCCTGTTTGTCTGTGATGCGGCGGGCAAACTGCGCGCATTTTACAATGCCTCGAGCGGGCTGGGCGCCAACGGAATCTGCGCCATTGTCCCCGGCAAAGGCCAGATTTGGCTGGGAACCCTCGGCGCGGGTATCTCAAGGGTTCGCACGGCCGCCCTCAAGCTCCCGGAATAGAACCCCAGGGGTGAGGCGCCCCTGGCTACACTACTGCACGTCTCCGAGGCGCAGAGAAACATGAACCGCAAATGAACCGGCTGGGAAAAATACTGACCCGGTCATCCGACCGGGCAGGCGCTGGGATTGGGAAAGGAGTAAGGCAGGGCGAAGGGGGAACAGCAAAGGGGGTCTTTAAGTTTTCTGTGGCGGGCCGGATGCCTCGTCACAATAAGCTCGGGCCAACAGGCTGGAGATATCATTAATTTCGATTTCAGGCCCGGCAGCTTTTTGCAGGGCAGCCAGGCAGATCGGACACATCAGCGCGACATTTCGGGTGCCGAGGTCCTTGAACTGTTCGATTCTTTTGCCCGCGATTTTGTGGGCTGTTTTGGGATAGAGCGATTCCACCGGTCCGCCGCAGCAATGGGTCAATTCCCTGGAATCTCTCAACTCTTTGAGCATGTATCCGGCGCGCTCGAGAAGCTTCCTCGGTTCTTCAATAACGCCTTCATAACGGGCATAGACACATGAATCATGGACTACTACGTCCGCCTCAGCTTTATTGGCCGGGGCCATATCCTTTTCTGCCAGCACTTCCAGGTAGCTTTCAACCTGGATGTCATAACCATCAATGATGGTGGGATAGACCGAGCGAAGCATGTTTGTGGTGTGCGGGTCAACCGTAATCAGCTTCTTTACTCCCTGGTCTTTCAACATCGAGTACACCTTCTGAACATGTTCTTTGAAGAGATTATCGACCCCCATGTCATAGGCGAGAGTGCCGACATAAAGTTCAGTTTCATAGAGATAGCCAAATTCAACCCCCGCGTGTTGAAGCAGCCGGGCAATATCTTTTAGAATCCGATTATAAGCAATCACATCAGACCTTTTAGGTATTGCCATAAACTTTGAAACATTGAATATTCGGTTGAAGAACCTGGCCACAAAAACGAATTTGCCCAGAAATGAGTCCTCGAAGCGTCCCAGGTTTTTTACCGAGGCGTTGATATATGGCAGCAATTGATACATATGCCCCGTGTAGATAACGGTGTCGCCACCTTTGGGAATGTCCAGTCCCTTGGCCCAGCGGGTGGCGCTTCTGGCAGAGATTGGGAACACGGTTTTCCGCATTCGCAAATTATCTGCCATGAGTCCAATCACATCGCCGGCCGGCAGAGGCATAATGGGTCTCCTTCAGAGCTTGAACACATTCTTGTTTATATAGTAGCGCAAGAATCTCACATTTCCCGCGATATGGACGTCTGCCGGGCAGTTTGCCTCACACATTTTACAAAGCAGGCACGAGTATATGTTCTGGGTGTTTTCGAGGACTTTGCTTTCCAACCCCAGGATGGCATACCGAAAGATTTTCCGCGGCAGAAGTTCTATTTCCATTGGACAGATGGCAGAACACACCCCGCAATTCATACATGCGGAAGCGTTGAAATCTTCCGACACTTTTACCTTGTCAATGAACTCGGGATTCACTTTATGTATGACTGCCGCCTTCATTCCGCATCCTTCTTTTCCACCAGTTCGTACTGATAGTAGCCCTCGTCGTTTGCTTCGGCGAGTTCCTCGAGGTAACCGTATTTTCTAGCCGCCATTACCCAGAACATCACTTCGTGCACGGGACAGTCAAGGGCGCCGGCTATTTCGGGGACGGTTTTGGGTCCCTCGCTCAAGGTTGCGAGGACCTTGTCCCGCATGAACATTTCTTCCCTCATAACCTCCCGAAAATCTCGCATTCGGGCATTCATCTTCACGCCTCCGTTAGCATGGCGTCGATCATCGCCTTTACCTGTTTGTCCGAGTAGCCTTTAATCTCGATGGTGTTGTCGGGGAAGAGCGGCACACAGCCGCCGCATCCTTTGCACAGAGCGCGGTTGACTTCAACGGCCTCTTTCCCATCAAGTTCCACTTTCTCGATCGCCGAGTAGGGACAGGCTTCGGCATAGCTTTCATCCCAGGCAACGCGTTCGCTGGGGAGGGTCGCGATAAGCGGCTCCAATTCTACGTAGCCCTTCATCAGCAGCGAAGCGCTTTTGGCCGCGGCCGCCAGGGCGCTCGCGACACTTTCCGAGGAGTTTCTGGGGCCCTGACATGATCCGGCGATGAAGACGCCATTTATAACCGTTTCCACGGGCCGCAGTTTGGGGTGTATTTCCTTAAAGAAGCCATCCAGTCCAACGGGTAATTTCAAGACGTCGACCAACGCCTTGTTCTGTCGGGGGATCATCCCGGTAACCAGCACCACCAGGTCGGCTTCGATCTCCAATTCCTCGCCGGCCGTAAGGACATCCTTGACTTTTATACTAAGTCTCCCGTTGCTCGCTTCTACCTGGGGAGGTTCTTCATCGTTGAATTTAATGAACACAGCCCCTTTCTCGCGGGCCTCTTCATAAAGAAGCTCATACTTGCCGTATGTCCGTAAGTCCCTGAACAGATGAAACTGGTGTATGCCGGCAGAAATATCATGGGCGAGAGAAGAAGCGTGCATGGCAGCATTGCAGCAATAGCGGGAGCAATAGGTGCGGGCATTTTCCTGGGATGCTTCTTCGCGGCTGCCAACGCAGTAGATGTAGGCGATTGTCTTTAGCTGTTTGCCGTTATACTCGAGCCTGCCGTTCGCACTGTCGAGCAGCTCCTTAAACGCGGGCGAGGTCAAGACCCCGTCTGTACCATAGGCGAACTCACCGTCCTTTGGTTCATACGACTCAAAACCAGTGGCGACGATGATAGCCCCCACATTCACCGAGACATCCTTTTTCTTCCCGTCGCCGGTTTTCAACTTGACCCCAAAATTGCCCACGCAACCGGTTTTCTCAACAAGTTCCGCGTTCGTGTATATGGTGATGTTTTTTCGTTGTTTTGCCTCGTTCGCGAGTGAGCTGATTATCTCCTGGCCGGTCCGGCTGTGAGGGTACATCTGACCAAACCCCCCAATGAATCCCCCAACCGAATTCGCTTTTTCCACCAGAAAAACGGCTAGTCCAAGGTCGGACAGGGCCAGGGCTGCCCGCAAGCCGGAGATGCCCGCCCCGATCACCAGAACTTTCCCTACCGTGTCAATGCGGATTTCCTCAAGAGGCTCCGTATAACGTGCCTTGGCGATTCCTGCTTTGACCATCAGGATGGCTTTTTCGGTGGCCTGTTCGCGATCATCGGTGTGAGCCCATGAACACTGTTCTCGCAGATTAACTTGCACATACTGATAGGGATTCAATCCCGCGCGCTTGGCGACCCCGCGAAAAGTGAAACGGTGCAGTGTGGGTGAGCACGAGGCCACCACCAGGGCGTCCAGTTTTTCATTCTGGATGTCCTCGATTATTTCCTGCTGAGTGGCGTCGGAACAGGTGAACATCGCGGTCCTGGCAGTGATCACGTCCTTTTCATCCTTGATCGCTTCCCGCACCCGTTCGCAATCAACATAGTCGGAGATATTGCCGCCGCAATAGCAGATGTAGACGCCTATCCGCCTGTCACTCATTTCTTGATCCTTCTAACATAAGCGGCGGCCTGGGCCACCGTCGCGCCGGCATGCAGGATGGTATCGGGTATATCCATCACGGCCGAAGTCGAGCCGGCGGCAAACACGCCCTCGACGTTCGTCTTGCCGGGGTTAATGTCTTCATCAATCTCTCTGACATAGCCATAATCATCAGCTTCAAGTTCACCACCCTTGAACAGACTGAGCGCTTCGTCGTTGGGCATCAGGCCTACCGACAGAACAACCAGGTCATGTTCCGCCGTGGCCAGTTTCCCTTGATTGGCAAAGTCTTCATAGTGCAAAGTCACGTTCCCGTTTTCCGCCGGATCGACCCTGGCCACCTTGCCCTTGACAAAATACACGCCCATTGCCTTGGCCTGCTGGTAGAACTCCTCGAAGCCTTTGCCGAACGCCCGCACATCGATGTAGTAGATGGTGATATCGGCGAGGGGAACCGCCCCCATAATCAGTTGGGACTGCTTTACCGAATACATGCAGCATACCCGGGAGCAGAGGGGATTATTGACCTGGCAGTCCCTGGAACCGGTACAGAGGATATAGGCGATATTATCCGGCACCTTGCCGTCAGAAGGTCTGAGGACCGCGTTATATGGTCTGGTTGGCGCCAGCAGCCTTTCCATCTGCATGGCAGTTATCACGTTCGGCGAACTGCCGCAGCCGTACAAAGCCTTATTCAGTGGATTATACAGTTTAAACCCGGTCGCCACGATAACCGACCCCACCTTCAGGGCTTTTTCTTCGTCTCTCATCTCGAAGTTGATTGCCTCGGCAGGACAGGCGGTAACACACTGGTGGCATTCCGAACATCCGCCGCAGTCAAGGCATCTAGCGGCATTGTGCCGTGCCTCCTCTTCAGTAAGCGGCAATTCCACTTCACGAAAATCATGCACGCGTTCTTCGGGTGAAAGCTCTTTCCTCTCTGTCGGCGCAACGGTCCTGTATTCCTCTTGCCTCTTCAGCACTTCGGACCTCTCAACCACGGGCAGCCGCTGATCGTAAGTCTGCCCATCAAGCTCCTCGCCCCGCAGGAAGCGATCAATGAAAAACGCCGCCCTTTTCCCCTGGCCAAGAGCCTCGACGATGGATGTTGGGCCGGTCGCCACATCACCCCCGGCGAATATATGCGGAACCGAAGTCTGCAAGGTCTCCTTATTGGCCTTTATACGGTCATTTGCTTCGATCTCAAGTTCTTTCTTGAAAGACTTTGTTGACGGCGCCAGGCCGATCGCGGTTATCACCACGTCCACCGCAACCGTAATTTCGGAGCCCTCGACTGGTACAGGCCGTCTGCGGCCGCTTTCGTCCGGCTCGCCAAGTTGCATCGCGATGCTCTGCACCTGCGTCAACTTGCCGTCCTTGCCGAAGAATTCCGTGGGCGCCTTCAGATACTGGAATTCAATCCCTTCTTCCTCGGTCGCTTCCACCTCCCAATCAAAAGCAGGCATCTCAGCCCGGCTGCGACGATACTGAATGATGACCTTCTTCGCCCCCAAACGCCGGGCAACTCTGGCGGAATCGATCGCGACATTCCCGCCGCCGACTACCAGCACGGTCATGCCGGTGAGATTCATCTTCTCGCCGAGGTTGACGCGTTTAAGGAATTCAAGGGATTTCATCACTCCTGCCAGATTCTCACCCTCGACTCCCAACTTTCTGTCCGTCATCGTGCCGCAAGCAAGAAAAACTGCGTCAAATCCCTTTTCCTTAAGCCCTGCAAGTTTCTTTATATGTTTGCCCGTCTTGATGTCCACCCCAACGGCGCTAACATTCTTGATGTCGCGATCTACTACCTCCTTGGGCAGTCGGTACCCGGGAATCGAAAGCCTCAACATGCCGCCCGGCTGATCTTCGCCCTCGAAGATGGTCACCTGGTAGCCGCTCTTGGCCAAATGATATGCCGCGGACAGTCCGGCCGGCCCGGAGCCCACCACGGCCACTTTCTGCTCGAACCTAGTCTCGGGTGGGCCGTGTTTGGGTTCGGGATATTTGTCATAGTAATAATCGGCGACAAAACGCTTTATCAGCCTGATGGGGACGCTGCCTTCCAGCTCCGTGCGGCTGCATTCGTCTTCACATGTTGCGTAACAGGCCCGGCCCAGACTGCCGGGGATGGGTACGTCTTCCAGGATGAGTTCCATTGCTTCTTCAAAAAGGCCGCTCCTTACGAGTGAAACATAACCGTGCGCCTTTATACCTGCCGGGCAGGCAAAACTGCACGGCGATGTGCCGTCCCTTTCGATCAATGCCTTTTTCGGGATCGCCTGGGCAAACGGAATATAGGCCGCCCGACGGGCCACCAGGTCGTAATTGAATTGATCGGGGAGGGCGACGGTGCAGGCTTCCTCGCACTTCTGGCAGCCGGTACACACATTCAGGTCGACAAAGGTCGACTTCCGGTTGATCGCGACCTTGAACGTACCATCAGCTTGTTTCGTTACGTCTTTGACCTCGGTGTAAGCCATTGACGTGACCTTGGGGTGGTGAAAGGTGGCGGCCATTTTCGGCGTGGCGATGCAGCTCGCACAGTCAAGGGTAGGAAAGACTTTGCTCAGGAGGATCATCGAGCCGCCAAGGCTGGGGCCCTTCTCGACCAACAGCACCGAATACCCCATGTCGCCCAGGGTGAGGGCTGATTCCATGCCCGCGGCGCCGGCGCCGACAACTAAAACGTCATAATCCATTTCAGGCTGTGCTTTTTGCTGGTCCAAGCTGTTTGAGGGTTTCAAAGAAGCTGTCGATATGCTTGACGAAAGACTCGGCGCAAACCGAGCAGACCGCCGCCATCTTGAGACGTTCAGGCTTGATCTTGTTTTGCCTCAACAGGTCCTGCGCCTCATCGGCTATTTTGGCCGTCCGGGCTGTACAATCGGGAAGGAAGCTGAAGGTGCGCACGGGCTGAGTTTCAATACGGGGGTACGCAGCCACGACCTCCGCCGTCCAGCTTTCCCGCACTCGGGCTGCGCTTTCAAAAACGTTGGCCGAGGCATCCACGAGTTCGAGGAGCATTCCTCTCACTTTGTCGTCCACTTCCTTTCCCGGCGCCGGGGCCAGGGTTCCTGGAGAGTCGCGTTCCGCGCGACCCACCAGCAGGTCACGAAACAAGCGTTCGGCCGGTCCTTGCGGCGGCCGCTGGGCAAATTCTGTTTCGAGACCGAACTCGAGCAGGTTCCGGGCGCCGGGCCAACGCTGCCTGATCCGGCGCAATACCCGGACATACTCGAGAACTTGGAACAGGTTAAGCCGCAGACAGTCGTCACCTGTCAAATCGGCGCAGGTCTGGTAGCGCGGATGCCCGTGAATGCGGCAGAAGCTGTCTTCGGTGAGGCATACCCGCGGCCACCAGGGCCATCAACATGTACCAGTTGCGGTTTTGGGCCGGGCTGTCGAAATAGCGCACCTTGAACGGCAGGTAGAGCCATTTATACATGCAGACCATGGGCGTGCCGCGTTCGAGCAGGAAGTCGGAATCCAGTCGGCCCAGATGGGATACCTCGACCTCATAGCCCACGAGGGCTTTCAGCAAGCTGGTGAGCAAAGGCTGGAGCTCCGTCAGCCGGGCATCGCGCGTAAGCATTCGGATGACGTTTCCCGAGCTTTGCAGGTCGCCGCGCATAAAGCCCAAAGCACTCTTGCGGTTGCGATGAAAAATCTGCAGGCCCTGGGCGATAAAAAGCTCGATCCCCGCCGCGTCCAGGTTATCAAGGAGATGGCGGTATCCCTGCAGGAAAGCGAAAGCGAGTTCCTCGTCGGTCTCGCGCAGGCGGCGCAAATGCCGCATAAGATTCTGCACGTCTTGCGGCGAATCACCGAAGCCGTTTTCCCCCAAGATGCGGAAATACGCGGTACCGTAATAGATTTTTGATTCGGCAAATAGCTGGCCCATCGCTGTCACATCAACAAAGATGCCCGGCAACTCGAGCAGCCAGCGCGTCCGCGGGCTAAGCGCCTGCAAAAATTCCTTGAGCACGTGGTCGAAGCCGGCCTGGTCGCAATTCTTGAGCAGCTCAAAGAACTGGCGGGTGATCTCCTCGCGTTCCGGCCCAAGCAGTTTTTGCCGGAACAGCCCCTCGATGGCCTTGGCAAAGATGTCCCGGTAGCCCCAACACACGCTTTGCAACGAGAACCCGCCGTAACGGGAACCTTCAGGCAATACTGACTTGCGGCTTTCCCCGGATTTCATCTTTGGCGCTTAGTGCTTAGTCCTTAGTGCTTAGTACTTGGTTTCTGCTCTTTCGATGTTCGATGTTCATCAGCTTCCATAATTTCGCCGAAGTAGAGGTTCACGACTTTGCTGATGGATGCCATCACTTCGGGGTCGTCGGTCAGGGTTTGGCTGATGGCGGTCCGGCACGCCTGGAGCGGCGTGAGACCTTCCTTGACCAGCCGCCCGACGTACACCAAGAGCCGGGTGCTGACCCCCTCGTCCAGGCCAAAGCCTTTGAGTTCGCGCAGTTTGCCGCCCATCTCCGCCAGCTTGCCGCTGTCTGCTTCGGTCAGTTCGGTTTCGGTCTGGATAATCCGCGTTTCCACGTCTACAACGGGATGGTCCAGGATAATGCTGGCAAAGCGTTGTTTGGTGGATTGTTTGAGGTCTTTGACGATGCTTTGGTAGCCGGGGTTATAGCTCAGCACCATCATGAAATCGCTGTGGGCGCGGATGACCTCGCCGGTCTTATCAATGTAAAGCATCCGCCGGTCATCGGTCAGCGAGTGAATGATCACCGTGGTGTCTTTGCGGGCCTCGACGATTTCGTCCAGGTAGCAGATGCCGCCGTAGCGCACGGTCAACGTCAATGGCCCATCCTGCCACACCGTCTGGTCGTCCTTAAAGAGAAAGCGCCCCACCAGGTCCGCCGCCGTCAGATCTTCATGGCAGGAAACGGTAACCAGGGGAAGCTTCAGCGTATGCGCCATGTATTCGACGAATCGAGTCTTGCCACAGCCCGTTGGCCCCTTGAGAATGATCGGGATGTGGCTTTGAAATGAAGCCCGGAAAATCTTTCCCTCATCCCCCTGATGGATATAATTCGGGGCGGACCGGACACAAAATTGTTCAATTACTTTTTGTTCTTTCATCAATATCCTTTCCAGGCTGTTACAAGCTAATGGTTCAGTTCAACGGGATACTTCGTGGTGCCCGGACGGTGTAATTCCGGTCATTTCCAGGCCCTGAGATGAGAAACTGAATCGGGAGCCGGCGGCGCCGAAAATGCAGCGCTGTTGGAACCGGGACCAGAGGAGGGCCGCAGCGGCCTCGCCGGTGCAGTGCATCGGCGCAATAACCTGGACCTCGAGGCGCGCCAGCATCTCGGCCGTCGCCTCGAGACGCTCGGCCTCCGCCCGCAGCAGGTGCATGCCGCCCAGGACCGCGTGCAGGGGTTTACCACCCATAAACTCAGTCACATGATTAAGCGTATTGATCACGCCGGCATGAGCACAGCCGAGGAGCACCACCAAGCCGCGCTCGGCGTCAATGACCAGCGCCTGATCGTCAAGGAGTGGGTCGGGCTGCCGGCAGTTTGCATCAAGAAAGAATGCGCCGCCGGTATCCTCGAAGGCAGTGCGCCGGGGTATTTCCCCGGTTACCCAGACCCCCGGCAGAATCTCTTGCGGCCCGGTGAATAACTTGGTCCCGGCTTCCCGGGATTTCAGCCGGGCAGCCATTTCGTCCGGCATGCCGATATTACGGTATGGCGGCGGGTTATGGCTGGCGTATTTTGGTTCGAGCGCTGCCGGGTGAAGATAGACGGGGGCGTCCGGGGCCTGTTCGAGGACGAAGCGCAGCCCGCCCGTGTGGTCGTAGTGCCCGTGGCTCAGCACGATGGCGTCAGCTTCGGCCAGGCGGATGCCAAGCCGGACGAGATTGTGTTCGAGGACCAAGCCCTGGCCGGTATCGAACAGGATGCGGCGCTCACCGGCTTCGACCCAAAGCGCCAGACCGTGCTCACTCAGGATGCCGGAGCCGTAGGCAGTATTATCGCTCACCACGGTAATGTTGACGGAAAGGGACATACCAGTGTTCAGTGTTTGGCTTCTGCTTAATGGTCGCAGATGTTGCCGCTGGTCTCGAGTTTGCCGTCCAGGTATGCCTGGACCAGCGGTTCCGGCTCGACCGCGGGTGCGCCGGAAATGACTTCGATGTGCTGTTCGGCGAACAGCCCGAGCGCCCGCCCGCCCATACCGCCGGCGATAACCAGTTTCGCGCCGTGGCCGGCAACCAGGGCAGGGAAGCGGCCCGGCTCATGCGGCGGGGCCTCGATGATTTTCGTGTTGAGGATTTGGCCTTGATTCTGGTCAACTTCAATCAGGGCCACATGGGTGCAGTGTCCGAAGTGGGGACTCACGCAGCCGTCCGTGAGCGGGATGGCAATAATCAAGGTTGTCTCGGTCATGGTGTTCCTTCCCGGTTATGGTTGTTTTGGCGATTATGATTCAGGTGAAGTACATGTTCGCAGCGACCATGTAGGCAAACTCGGGACCCTCGATTTCGTTTGGCTTGGTGTGCTGGACCATCACGGCGATGCGCTCAGCGTCGTGGCGTTTTTCCTGCGAGATCAGCATGTCCCGGGCGCCAGCCAAGGCGCCGTTGCCGAAGCGGATAAACTTCTTCGGGTCCGCCGGCGGGTACAAGCCGATTTTCATGGCATTTTCGATACTGATAAAATTCCCGAAGCCGCCGGCGAGATAGATTCTGGCCACGCCCTTGATGTCGGTGCCGAAATACTTGATCAACAGGTCCTGGTCGATCCTGAGCCCGGCCTTGGCGATAATGAGCTGGTTGATGTCGTCCTGGGTGATCGCCACCGTGTCCGTGATCTGATAATCTTCCTTGATTTTTGCCGTCCGGCTCATGATGCCGGTCCGCAGGAGTTCCGCCAGCAGATCAATCACCCCGGAGCCGCAAACTCCCAGCGCGGGCTTGTCGCCGAGAGTTTCATATTTCGCTTTGCCGTTTTCAATGGTCAGTTGCGTTATCGCGCCATCGATGGCGCCGACGCCGCACTTGATCTGATAGCCTTCATAGGCGCCGCCCGCGGCGCACGAGGCGCTCATCAGCTTGTCCTTATTGCCAATCACCACCTCGCCGTTGGTCCCTATATCAATGAGCATTTCGATCTCATCACTTTGATATAACCTGGTGGAGATAATGTCCGCGAGACAGTCGGCCCCGGCGTGGCCGCCGAGCAAGGGCGGGCCATAGACCTTGCATGCAGGATGCAGGTTCAGGCCCATTTCAGCCGCTTTCAAGGTCACCGGCCGTTTATCCAGGGGTTCAAAAGGCAGTACGGCCAGGGTGCTGGGGTCCTGGCCGCAAAAGATGCTTCGCATCGTGCTGTTGCCGACCGCCACGGCTTCGTAAATGTGTTGGGTAACTGTTCCTGCTTCAACAGCCAACTGTTTTTCGAGCTCGATTAAGCTTTTGTTGATCCCGTCAACTACGGCGGCCTGCAGTTCCTCGAGGCCATTCTCATGGTACATGGCATAGCCGCCGCGGGAAATCACGTCGTTGCCATAGGCGATTTGCGGGTTTTTGCAGGCAATCGGACTGCCGACATTGTCGCCGGTTTGCAAGTCAACCACCTGCATTACCAACGTGGTGGTGCCAACGTCAATGGCCAAGCCGAGAATCTTGCCCTGATAAGCTCCCAGGTCCTCGCCGGTCTGATATACCACCCGGCCAGCCTGTTCAGTCACGAACGGTTCCAGTTCAGTATCCGTCACCGGCGTTTCGGTCAGAATCGTATATCTGCCGAAGTCACGGATGAACACGCGAATATGCCGGTCAGCCTTGACCACCCTGGCCTGGCACGCCAGCCGTTGGCTGGCCATCAGGATTCCTTGTTCGAGGAAGTGCTTTTCCGCCGGGGTTATCTCGCTCAATGATTGCAGCATCAGGTCATCTTCAACCCGGATAATGTCCTTGCCGCAGGTTCCCTGGCCGCCGCATTCGGAATCGATTTCCACCCCGCCGATTCTTCTGACGTGCTCGAGCACGGTGTCGCCGAGTACCAGGTCAACGCCGTCTCGGCCCCGCGCATACTGAGGGAAGTACATCTTCTTCTTTTCAGCCATTGTTGATTTCTCCAAGTTATTCTTTAACTGCGGAAGCGTCGGGCAGTTTCTTGATGCCAGTTAGCTGAGTGAGCTCGAGCCACATCCAGATCGAGGCAATCGTCTTCGCGGCTTCGCCGCCACCGTATTCAAGTAATGTCTGGCGCTGAATCTGCGCCTCGGTAAATTTCCTTTCATAAGGGATGTTGCCAAGAAACTCAGCCTTCGCATCTAGGGTTGCGGCGCGGATTCTTGCCGCCATATCGTGGTTAATATCGGCTTTATTCACGATCACGCCGGTGGCCACCCCGAAATGCCGGGTCAAAGCCAGTATCCGCTCGAGATCGTGCAGGCCCGAGACCGTTGGCTCGGTGACCACCACGGCATAGCGGGCCCCGGAAATCGAAGCGATGACCGGACAGCCCATCCCCGGCGAACCGTCAATCAGCACGTGGGACTTGCCAGTGTTGTCTTCCGCCTTGGCCGTTTTGCCTGCCAGTTCCACCGCCAGCTCCCGCACCAGCGTCACCAGCCGGCCCGAGTTCTCCTCGGCATGGCCGAGGATGGCATGAGACATCGGGCCGAAGCGGGTCCGCGAGACGTACCACTTGCCGTTGACGGCATCTTCACTCCACACGGCGTTCGCCGGGCAGACGAGTTTGCACACGCCGCAGCCTTCGCAGGCGGCCTGATCCACCAGGTAACAGTTGTCGCCGGTCAATTCAATCGCGGCAAAGCGGCACGCCGCGAGGCACTTCCCGCAGCAGGTGCATTTGTCTTGATCAATCATGACCGTGATGCCGCCGCTGAAGTCGCCCTCCTCCCGGACTTCGGGGTTCAGTATCAGGTGCAAATCGGCGGCATCAACATCGCAGTCAGACACCACGGCGCCGTTCCCAAGTTGGGCGAAGCAGGCTGCCAGCGAGGTCTTGCCGGTGCCGCCCTTGCCGCTGATAATAACTACCTCGGCGGGCCGTCGAGCCCCGGGAGCTGGTTTCCTGGCCTTTGCCAGCTTGCCGCCGGGCTGGAACAGCGGCTCGACAAGGTCTTTTCGCACAGGCCGCTCTTTTCCAAGCAGCTTACGTGCGTTCTCGAAGATAGCCGCGAAGCATTCCCGGTATTCGGGCAGTTTATCGAGCACCATGTCCCCCACGGAATAGACCTCGGCGATGCGCCGGTCATCCGGGATCTCACCGATAATTTCGAGCGCGGCCCCCCGGCAGTATTCCTTCAGCGCGGTATCGTCCAGGCCGGCCCGGTTGACCACCACCGCGGGTTCGAGGCCAATTTGCCGGCACATGTTTACCGAGAGTTTCAGGTCATGAACGGCGAACGGTGTCGGGTCGGCCACCAGCAGGCATAAATCAGCCCCTTTGACGGCCTCAACCGTCGGGCAAGCCGTGCCGGGCGGCGAGTCCAGGATGCTTATCCCGCTTCCCGCATAAGCCTTGAGCGCATGAATCAGCCGGGGCGACATGCCGCCAACGGCGGTCTGCAACAGGCCGGAGTGGCATTCGATCCGGCCGCTCTTGCCATGCTCGAGTTGGCCGATCTCTTTATCGTGCTCGACGACGGCGTCAACCGGGCACACGATACTGCAGGCGCCGCAGGCATGACACAGCTCTTGGAAGATCAGAACCTTCTCTTTGATCAAGGCAATGGCGTTATAGTGGCAGGCGTCGACACACTCGCCGCAGGCAATACATTTGTCCCGGTCAATCTCCAGCGGGGCGCGGACGGTCATGGCTTCGCGACGGTCAATACTCGGCTTGAGAAACAAGTGGCCGTTCGGTTCCTCGACGTCGCAATCTATGTACGTAACGGCCTCGCCCTGCTCGGCCAGCAGCGCGGCCAGGTTGGTCGCGATAAAGGTCTTTCCCGTGCCGCCCTTCCCGCTCGCGATGGCAATCTTCACGGCAGTTTCTTTCACTCCACGCCGCCGCCTGTGCCGAAGTGAGTGCCGACGTTAGAATCACTGGCAGGTTTGAGCTTGCCCGATTTGAATTGCTCGACCACCTCTTTGACGGTGCCGGCGCAGCCGACGATGACGCTGATGCCGGCCGCCTCGAGCCCGCGATAGGCGTTCGGACCGCAATTGCCGGTCAGCACGGTTTGCACGCCCGCTTCCGACATGAGTTGCGCGGCCTGGATGCCCGCGCCGCCGCCAACCGCGACGTTCGGGTTCTCGACGGCTTCAAAGCTCAAGTCGTCGGTCTCGACAATCAGAAAATACGCGCAACGTCCGAAGCGCGGGTCCACCTGGGCATCTAACGACGCCTCAGAAG
>SDBT01011744.1_pt1 | contig 14078 bp, 19 predicted proteins | sample 2277101 | NCBI WGS metagenome assembly SDBT01 (sample SAMN10404973, study PRJNA504765) | marine sediment metagenome | isolation source: marine sediment core GS10_PC15, 103 cmbsf | place: Arctic Ocean: Southern Knipovich Ridge | collected 2010 | reverse complement strand
CGTCAACGCTTTTACCCTCAGCCTTTACCAAGCTGATTGCTTGCTTGGTATAATCTTTTGAGTATTTCTGGAGTATCTTTATCCATTCTTGCTGCTGTTCCCAACTAGGGGACCATTTAGGCCAGAGGTCTTTCATCTTACCTTGCATTAAATGTTTTGCTTCATCTCGATTCATAAGTAGCTTGCTCCTTGCTTCTAGTCTCTTCTAGTTTCTTCTAGTTTAGTCTAGTCTAGTCTGGGACTGTATTTACTTGTACGCTCCGTGTATTTACAGCGTAACTACATCTCATCTTCATTATATTGTTCTAGCCAACCGATTGTAATTAACGGCTCTGCCAATCGGCGGAGAGCTTCTTCTTTCATTCTGAGCATACGTGCTAACTCTTTTAGTGACGCGGGGTTACTATTTTTCCAAGACCAGATAACGCCGCCTTGTCTTGCCTCTCTATCTTGCTTTGCCCAAGCCTCCAGTAATAGTATCCATAGGCCAAATACTGCAAGCCCGTTGCGTCCAGCCAGCAACTCTATAACCTTGGGCGTACTCGTATCTGTTGGAATACTGACGTATTCGAGGCCCGACTTGAACTTTTTGGTGCTTCTTTTGTCGCCTTTGGGGTCAAAACGCTTCCAATCTGTAATGCGAAATCCTATTTCAGACATACCAACCTGCCTTCCTGGCCTCCAAAAAAGGCTCTAGGTGCGGTGGACAACGCCAGACGGGAGAGAAAGGCGGGAGCCGCACCTGAGCCAATTCGTCTAATAGGATACTCCCATCTTTTGTTGTCCATGGCTGAGAGTATAACAAGATCGGGCCTCCGTGTAAAATAAATTATAAAATATTATTATCCTTCTTCCTGGGCATTATGGCTCTCACCAGCCGGGTTACTGCTTCCGGCTGGGCCTTGGCCATCAGCCTCACGTCCTCTGGCAGCCTGCCAGCCGCATACATCAGATCGTCCCGGTGCATGGCTAGGTTGTCGGCCATCTGTCTTATCTTCTCGTCTGCCGGGGGCTTGAATATTCCTCTCTCCACCAGGCTCAGATAGCTCTCGCTCATTCCGCACATGGTAGCGAACCGAAGGAGCGTATATTTCTTTTTCTGCCGGGCGGCTCTAACTATTACGCCGAACTCATTGTCCATGTTACTGCTCCTGGGGTGTAGCCTTGGCGATGGCAGTGCGGGCTTTATCCATAGCGGCTTGCCATTGTTTAGCGCGACGAAGAAGTGGTGGCCCATTTTGCTCATCATATAGAGACCGCAGCGATTCATATAGTTCGTAGAAATCATCACTTAATGCAGACAACACTCGCTGGGTTTTTGCAACGGATTGGCGCAACTCATTTGCCAAAGCATCACATTCGTCTTTTTGACCAAGACCAATAGGCACACAAATACATACTTCATAAAAAGAATCCAATGGTTGTTTTGTTACGGTGATTGTAATTTCATTGCCAAGGCTCATTATTCTTTCCTTTCGTCCAGGCCAAACTTATTTTGCATCTGGCACCGCTCCTTCCATGGTTGCCATTGTTCGCTGCCGTTCCTCAGATGTCATATCTTCCGCCGCCTTATTGAGTCCGACATCCAGGAATTCCTGCAGCTCTACGCGGGCTATGCCGATAATCTTGTTGAGCCACTTGCCCTTGAGTTTAGGGCTGTGCAGGGTATCTATGAATAACCGTTCGCCTTTGTCGCCCTCGAATTCACTCCATTTAATAAGCAGGTTTTTCATGGATTTCACATTGTTGTTGCAGATAAGTTTCAGGGCTGCGGTCAACTCGTCTTTATGCCGCTCGTCCTTCTGCTCCGGCGTTTCCTCCGGCTTCGTCTGCTCCGTTCCTTGTGCCGGTTTTGTAAACTCGGTCGCTAGCTCGTCGCCAAGCTCTTGCGTTTGTTCCGCCGCCCCAGCCTCGTTGTCGATTACGTTCGGCTTCTCGCTATCCTGCATGGCTCCTTCGGTGGGCAGGCAGAAGGTCTGGAAGAAGCACCACTTGTAAGCCGCCGTCTGGGCCTTGTTGCTGGCCTTGTCCGAGGTATCGAGGCCCTCGCCGATGAACGGCCCGGAGACAACGCTGCTGCCGTCCTCCGTGGACAGGAAGGTATACTGCATCTTGACCAGGGAACGGTACATCTGGGAGCCGCTCTTGCTGACCGGCCCTATCTCGATAATCGGCTCGTTCATGACGCAGGGTAGGACGATTATGCGGTGCTTGTCCAAGGAGACGTGGGCCAGATTCATCAGCTTGTCGATGCCCCGGTACTTATAGTGCTGCATCTGATTTTCTTCCGTCTTCGGCAGTTCTCTCAGGTCGTGCATTACGCCAGCCAGGGCTGCGTAGATTTTAAGTTTCGGGTCCATCGGGATACTCCTTCGTGTTCTTGAATAGGTTGTTTATAAAACGCCTGACCATTTCCACGTGAGCGGGGCAGAGTTCGCCCTCGGCAAGCTCGGAAACACTTTCTATTTCTCGTTCATATAATACTAACTTATACTTCTCTACGCCCTTTCGCCTTCGGCATCCGGCCCTATCACACTCAGGATATGTTACGGTTCGCGTAGCCATTGCTGGCCTCCTTTCTTAGATTTGCCTAAGTTTTGTTAAGCAAATCCATAAAAACTTCCCAAAACAAAACGATAACTATTATCCATACTATAGTCATTGCTGGCCTCCTTTCGTGGCTAATGTTTTCCCCATCTCAAAGGCTTCCTCTGCTGTTGGAGTTCCATTCTTAGCTTTCCCAAAAACAGGGTGGGCACAACCGAACAGCCTTTCAACCCTTATGCGAGTTTCAGTATCATAGTAACCTGCAATATATCCCAGGTTAGATCGCTCTATTTCTTCAGCTTCCTGTCGTGTTTTTCCGAAGCGCATCCCGTGTTCTACGCAGGCCACGAAATATTCATCGGCTACATCCTGAGAAGTAATCCTCATTGCTGGCTTATATTTATCACCAATAGTCATTTTGTCGGGAAACTTATCTAACATTATTAGTCTCCTTTCACCAATAAAGTTCCAATTCTAATACTAGATACGATAGCCAATTCAGTACCATTGCCCCTGTTGCCCCCATGCAGCACCACCATAGCCTTGACTTTGGATAGGCCCAGATGCCCAACAAGGCTGCTGCGAAGACCGCAAGGCAGCAGAACAACCGCCAACCGTTGTCCATGTTCGGGAATAGTTCCATTAGTTAGCTCCCTAGCTCCCGCAGCTCAGTCGGGTAGGAGAACGACAACCCGTCCCCTTCCGGGGCAAATCTGTACTGCGGGAGGACAATGGCCAAGCTCTCCTATAATACAATATATCCTACATCATCTGTAAAGCTACACGTGTGGGTCTTATATTTTAAGTCTGTAAGTGCCAACATTCTGGACCGCTTACAGGTTCCGCAGAAGAACGAAAAAGTCATACCAGCCTGGAATACATCATCATAGCACATACCAACCGTTCTATTATCTTCAGCACAGTAGTATTCATAGTAAATGCCACAACCGTCATCACATCTTGTCACTTTGATTCTCATTGTCGTTCTCCTTTTAGTGTAAGGGGCCAAGCCTTGAGAGCCGGCTGAGGGGGCAACCGTCCTCGGAGGGTGGCCTGGCCCCTTTGGTTTCAGCTTACCACCTCGCCGTACAGGCTGCGCTCCAAGTTTCGCATAAATCCAAGCATCTGTGCCTGGCTTCTTTCTCCTACTCCCAGGCAACGCTTGGCCGCGGCTAGGGCGCAGGACGTGGCATTCTGCCAGCGCTCCTGTCCGAACTGCTGATGGGCGTCGCAGATGTCCCTGATGATGAGCCAGCACTCTCTCGCCCGCCCAAGGTTCGTCCAGGGCCGCCAGCCTGCCAGCTCCGCGATGCTATCCACCGCCATATCGTTGATCTCATCCAGCCCTTCCATTCTCGGCTCGGTCTGCTCCAGGTATTTCTGCGCCCAAATTCGGTACTCATGCTGGGGACATACCAGCAGCGTAGCCTTGACCGCAACCCTCAAATTGTCAATCGCTTCTTTTCTGTCAATTGATTTCATTGTTCATTCTCCTTATTCGATTTAATGCTTTCGGGGATTCCATATTCAGTTAAGTCAAGCTCTTTTGTCGGCGTACAAGCTTTGACCCGAAATTTGCCATCAGAGCCGATGGGGATACAAACGATATCTTCTTTTTTGAACTCACAGAGTAAAATCTTGTAGCTCTCTCGCCACTCACTTAGGCACCAATCTAAAGACGCAAGATTTATACCGCTGCCGCAGGATTCTGTTTCATTATCATTCCACTGACCAACGGCAACTTGTTTACCTATTTCATAGATAAGCCCCGGATTGTATATTCCAGTATGTTTACTGTTCACAACCTTGTAGGCTCGCACTGGATTCGATTGATCGAGCAGCATATACATCGGGGTGGTGAGGTATTTGTTAATACCATTGGCACCCTGGAGGTTGGCACCCCGGAGGTAGGCACCCCGGAGGTTGGCATCCCGGAGGTCGGCACCCCGGAGGTAGGCACCCCGGAGGTTGGCATCCTTTCTTATCGCTTGCTGACAGCAATCTTGTATATTGTCGGCTTCCGCTTCATACAGTATCTTTCCGTTGATTGTTTTGATTTCTAGTTTGAACATTGTTCGTCCTTTCGGTTATCCCCGGGGAAGTCCGGGGGGCTAGGTTCTTTTCGCTCGTCGCTCTAGGCGATATTTCAATTTAATGGCTCGCCCGATAAACATCTGGGTGCATTCAATCAGTCCGCGTTGTCGGCATAAATTTGATGCTTTAATTAATCTATCTATCCGTAGAGCGATTGAGGCATTGCTGCGAATGTCTGATGTGTCTGCTGCTAATGTTTTCCGGTGGCAATATCTTATCTCATCTATGCTTTTATAGTTGGACTTATTTATGTTTTCCCTTTCAGTATGGCTGGCCAATTCCAGCCGGTTCCATCAGAAACGGGCGAATCGTAAGGCTCGATTATATTGATTAGCATTATCGTTCTCCTAAGATTTGAGTTCCATTGCCTTGGCCTCCAATTCCATATCGACCATACCTTACCACAGGCTTTAGTAAATGTCAAAGCTATTCTCAGAAATATCTCATTTATTTTCAATAACCGCCATAAGCCTTTACCACATAAAGTGTTGCGTAAAATACTTGATTTGGCGGGCTTTCTTTCGGGTCGAGTAACCCTTAGCCCTAAGTCCTAAATACCGTAATTCGGCTGCCTGTGCAGCCTGGCAAGCTCCTGGCCCTGTATCTGGCATTGCGGAAATCGCTAGTTAGGGTGTAAAAACGGCCCGCCAGCCGTGGCTCAGGAGGCCGAGAGCGGAGCTGTTGTGCGGGCCGCTTACTTATCTTTGCTACCAAGAAAGTTTCAAATATAAATGCGCATCACTGCCGGTAAATTCTATCGCTTGGTCCCAACCACTTTCAGCACCGTTCGGCCATTCCACCGCTCCAATATCAATAGTAATATCACCAACAAAAGAAAGGCTAATGTCGTTGTCTGTGCCGTCCCAATTGAAAGCGCAGCCGTCGGCGTTGTCTAAGATAAATATATCGCTCCACGGCCCTACCGCTTCTATATCAATAAGTTCGGAAGCAGCATCGTGGGCTTTGACGCCATTGATTTTGATGATTGCAGAGAAGTTTGTATCATAGTCTCGGTTGGGCGATGAATAAGAGAATAGAAGCCAGCCATCCGATACCGTAAGGGCAAAAGGAGCATCGAAATCGTAATGTCCTTCCGGGTCAGTTACGGCGGCCAAGCGACACGCATGGGGTGGTATGGCAGGTCTATGAAGTCCGTATCTTCCAAGTATAGGGATAAACACTCCGCTTGGGTCGTCATTCAACGCGGCAAAAGCGTCAAACCTTGCCGTATTCCAAACAGCGTCACCCTCAAAGGCATCTAGCCTTTCCCCCTCAAAGGGGTTGACTCCTTCTGATACCAAAAATCGCATGATATTCAGAAGCTCAAGACAGAGCTTCATGTCATTCCAGAGTTTCTTGTGGGGCAGGCACGGAGGAGTCAGATTGGGAGCGCCCGCTGCATCCCACGCAGTGTCTCCCAAAGCCTCATTATGTAGCGTGTTCGCCGTATACACAGCGGGGACGATATAATAGTGAACAGCCACTCCGTCTCCGGGGTCGGCAGTGAAAATGAGCTTGTCGTCTGTGTTGGAAGATACTGTAAAATTACCAGTGCCTCCCCCTGTGGATTGTGTGATTTTGCAGGTTTTGCCCGTGAAATCGTAACCAGCAAAAACGCCAACATCGCTGAGGCTGTCGTCCGCAGAGGCGGTAGTCGCCGTCTTGCCTTTAATACCCAACGTTCCTTGATCGTAAAAGCTGGTGGCCAACGCATCTATTGCTGCCCGATACGCAAGTATGTCGTCAATCAATTTCTCTGGGATAACGCCATTAGGGGGGTAATTTGTGAACCAGGTTATCCGGGCTGCCGTCAGAGTATGGGCCGGTCCCATAGAAAGGAGGGTGTCGGAATCATTCCCGGTGTGTGCCGTTTGTGCCCCCGATTTCTGGAGAGCTACCCATCCCTTGCCTAGTGCATTGATGACCGCCACCAGCTCTGCAACTGTATCCTGGGCGGCAGCGGTTAAATCCTTGGTGATATTGCTCGCATTCGCCCCGCCTATAACGATTAGATATATCTCATCGGCTGCCGTGTCAATCTCTACCATAGCGTCAGTTGCATCTCCGCTGTTATTGTAGATGGTGAAGGCAGCGGTAGCATCTAGCAAAACAAGGGTGCGCCTGTTATTGATGGCGTTCAGAAGCTCATTGTAAATATCCCTGGGGACCAGCGGCCCCGCCGCGATTGGAAGTTCCGTGAACTCTGCCATTAGTCCACCACGATGGGAAGGCTGGTGAATACGTACCGGGCTACCGGGCTTCGGTCCCACATTCGGTACACCATCACCCTGTAATTATCATTATCTGGGAAGTCGTGGCTGTCACTTATCACTTCGGCTAGATTAGTAGCCGTTACCCAGAGACCGCCAGCCAAGTCTCCCCAGGTAAGTTTCGTGGTATCGGCCTCCCCGGCATTGGTTATCTCCTGCTCCACTATCCAATATCGCTGGTCCGCGTAGTTGCCCGGTGCGCCCGGCCCATCATTATGTATCCTGCCGATGAAGAAAAGACCCTTGCGGCTTGGCCTCATTGATATAGCCGTGCCGCTTTGACTCTTGGATAGCATCAGTGGCGGGGATACGGTGAGCTTGGACAGCCCCTCGACCAGCCGGGTTATGCGGTTCCATTCAGCGGCAAACAAAGGGTGGACACCCGCACGTTTTATATCGAACTTCTTTATCATAATTACACCCCCAATCCACTGAAGGCCCCAAGTTGGTATAGGGTATCAGTGCCATCCTTGACCTGAACCGCCTCGTAATGCTCATGCGTATCTTGACTGCGATAAGCGTGGTTCCAGTGGTGCGGCTTGACATTGAAGATATAAGTCATCTCCCAATCCTCCGCCCCGTCAACCGTAATAGACCTCCTGCCTTCAGCTCCCATAAAAAGGACACGGCCTATCTCGTACGTCCGCCATTCAGCGTTATTTAGTTTACCGCACAGTCCCGCTATGGTGTAATCCGGCAGGCTTGATACGTGATAGCGGGTTACGCTGAATTGCATAACCGATGCTACTATACCCGGCAATGCTGAATTCGGGGATGGGACTGAATCGACAGTCCATTCCCAAGCACCCTCTTCGGTAGTGCTCACCTCATGGCTAACGGAGACGCTCTCCTCCTCTACGATCTCAGGGTCGTCATCATCTACTAGCTCTGAAGTTGCATACTGGACCGTTAGCTTGGCCTTGTCATAGGTAATGTATGTTCCGAATTCATCGCTGGATTCACTGGCTATGCCAACCCCATCAATCTTTACATTAGTACAGTACAGGTGATGGATGTAGGGAAATCGCGCGGGTCTATGATATTCCCCGTCAGGCCAACTTATGTACCGCCCATAAAGTTCAGTGGCGAATGGAAAGGCATCGAGCCAAGCCACGGTGAATATCCGCGTAGCCGATGATCCGCCTTTAGCAATATTCGCCGTGCAAGAGCCTACCTGTTCCTCATACGATATGGCCATAGTTCATTCCTATTGAAGCGCGGCAGTTCCTGGTTCTTTTTCAAATATCTTTTTCAGCCAACTAGCCGTATCCTTGCCCGCTTTTTCTATTCGCTGTAATGCGGTAAGCTGGCTCTGTTGGATTCTCTCCGGGGCCTCCGGCTTTATTGTGGGAGCCTTGATGTCCGCACCCAAGGCGGCGAGTTGAAAGCGCTTCCATATTTCTTCAGAGCTTACCCATTCGCCTTCTTTCTTGGCTATCTCTTTCCTGTCGTCCGCACCTTTCAGAGCAGCTGCAGTTTTCGCCTCCTGCCACGTACTATACATGAGCAATAAATGGTCCCAGATACTTTTGTAATATTCAGCCTGTTTCATCAATGCTCGCATCTCTTTGGTCCATATCACAGCTCTGAATTTGTCATACTTCTTACTTCTTTTTGCCAGGTCTTTACTCCAATCCGCCCAACGGCCCGCGAGGCTTTTCTTTATTGCCTTGTCTTCTGCACTCAATACTCGCTTAGTTATGGTTACTCCTTCCAACATAACTTTTGTCATATGCATCTGAGTATTTTTTACCGTCTGTATCCACTCTTGGGCAAACTTGTATTCTTCATCCGTCATCAAACCTAAAGAATGCTTAAGAGCATTTTCTCGCTCTAGCAGCCAAGTGCCCATACTTTCGGCCATGTCTTTTCTTGCCGCATTCATTAGCGTAAGGGCATATCTGAAATAAGATGGTAGATTTACTGTGAAGTAATGTTTTACATCTGCGACAAACTGTTCTGCCGCAAACGAAGCCGTATCCATAACCAATGTCCAGGTTTTACTCCAGTTATTGATTACAGTGTCCGCCACAGCGATTGTGTCCAGCAGCTTATTCCACGCCCTAGCCATCACGTTATAGACGAAATATTTTATATCCTCCTGATTGTCGAGTATGGCTTTCGACATAGCTTTCATGGCAGGCAGAAACATCTTGCCTATGTCCGCCGCCATGATGACAATCCCCTGCTTCATTCGCCTGAGCCATTGGGCTGCGGTCTTTGCCATCTTGCCAAACGCCTCTGTCATTGAACCAGCCTTTTTTGTCTGGGCAATCAAGTCTTTCTCGTGACCTATCATATCACCCCTCAGGGTTATCATGGCGTTGAAGGCTTCATTGGATGAGAAGATTGCGGCCACTTGTTCTGCGCTGGCGTGTTCCAGTTTTTTTAATACCCCAATCAAGTCAATGGTCCGAAGCGTATTGGTTTCAAGGGTGAATCCGAACTGCTCAGCCGCTCTCATTGCGTCAGGGGTGGACTTGGAAAACGCCATAACAGCCTGCCGGAGATAGGTTATGGCTATGCGGGGCTTCACGCCTGCTCTTGTAAGCGTAGCAAGGGCCGCTAGGAGTGATTCCAGCTTTAAACCGGCTGCAGCAGCCGGGGCTGCCACCATGCCCAAATACTGAGACAACTCTTGAAAGGTTAGCTTGCCTGCTTTGACCGTGGCAAAGAGGGCATCCGCTACCTCCTCTGCATCCCTGGCACTCATCGCATAGGAGTTGATTACAGTAGTAATTACATCAACAGCAGTAGCAGTGTCCGTCAGGCCCGCAATAGCGGCGCGGGCCGAAACCTCAAGCACGCCTATCGCATTACCCGCCGATATGCTTGCTGAGAGAATGTCGTACAGACCTTTAGAGAGCGTCTCGGTGGACTGCCCGTAGGCAACTGCCAGGCGCTTTATCCCCTTCTCGAATCCTCTCATTGCAGGCATAGTCTTTTTAGTGAGCATAGTAGAGACATTTGCCATCTGCTCCTCGAACTTCGTAGCCGCCCAGATTGCAGCCGTGAAAGCAGCGGCCAAGGCCACTCCGATTCTCATGGCCCACTGTCGTGCAATGGCGGTCATGCGGCGCATACCCGCCACCAACTTTGCGCGGACCATTGCCAGGCCCGCCGTGAATCGGCTGGTCCTCGTGGTTATATCAACATAGGCCTCAGCTAGTTTCACTTAGTGTCCTTTCGCTCGCGGAACTCCTGGACCCGTCTAGCCACTTCAGAATAGCTCAGCGATTTTGGCTTATCCTCTCCGGCATATGCTCTAAGCTGCGGGAAGGTCAGCCGACCTATCTGCTCCGGTGTCCAGTGATGCACTTCCGTAAGCGCCCTGTAGAGAGCGGACCAGTCTACTTGCTCTTGCCTTTCCGACTGGCCCTTTTGCGGGAAGGGCCGCTGAACCCGTTTATCTCATCGAGCCGCTGCTGGACGTAGGGCAGTTTGTCCAGGGTGAGCATCTGCGATACCGCCTCCAGGCTGAGGTCCGGCTGTTCCCGGCGCAGACTCAGCCATATCAGATAGCTGATGCCGCTCATGCTCGTCATCTGGGCGGTTATCCTGCCCTGCCGCTTTTCAGGATTGTCCTGGCTTGCCTGGCTGGCTGCCTCCTGGGCCTGTTGGAGCATCTTCGTCTGCAGGTCGGGGGACAGCCCGTCCAGGTTGCGGACTGCTTGCCGTATGGGCGCATCGTCCACCCACCGCTCGAACTGGGCAAACTCGTCGATACTGAGTGGCCGCATAAGATAGGTCTTGCCGTTTAGACTTATCTCCGCCGCCGCTCCCGCCATGTCCGGTAGGTTCGTCATCATGGGCCTCCTAACTAAAATTACCAGTTGCCGATAGGCTCGGTAAATCCGCCGGTAGCTGTGAAGCTGACCGAAATAGTCACGTTGCCATCCACGGGGACCGAGTAGCTGACGCTGTTGATTATCGCATCGTCAATGTCCAGGAATCCCTGCCCGCTTTCCAGGTAGAGGTGGAAGTTGCTAATCGTCTGCCCATCTTTCAGGTTCGGTGGGTTGGTCGTCGGGTTGGCCGCCGCGTCCCAGTTCAGCTCCACAGTCCCCGTGCAGCCCCGAAGTCCGACTACGAAAGTCTTCAGGCCGCTGGACCCGCTATGCGAAGTCTCGGCCAGATCGGTTGCGGTATCCGCCGTCCAACTGGTCACATCAACCGTAGTGCCACTAGCATCTAGCTCGCCTGTTTTTCCGGTAAAAAATGCCATAAGATTACCTCCTTATGTAGAAGTTCCGATAAGTACAATCTCGTAATCAATGGTCTGGGCAGCCGTTACGCTGGATACCCGTAAGAGGTCCGTGGCCCCCGCCGCTGCGTATCCGGCCAGTGAAGGATTCCATATTAACAGAATCCCGCCCGGATGTACGACGTGTATGGGGAACTCCGCCAGCGGAGCGCTGCTTATAAATATATTTGTGCCATTCGCTATGCCACCGACTTCAAGATACCACGCCGCCGTAGTCTCAAGATTGTGAATGAATACGCACTTTATCTTTGCCATATTGATAGCCGTGCCCCAGGCATCCGTTTCGGTTGCTGAGGCCACCACCTCGTAATCTTTGACGGCGCTGGCCAGCTGATTTGTTTCGTGGAAAACCACATCAGCCTGGTCCAAGCCGACCCCATTCGTCAGCGCTTCGTTTGGATTCGCGCCCATAATGTCTGAGATAGTGGACGAGCCGGGGCTGGGCGTATCCAAATCCGTCCTGGTAAGGACCGTCTTTAGCGACAAAGCCAACTTAACTGCAAGAGTTTCAGTAGCCATAATTCATACCTCCTTAGTTTAGGTGCAACCGAGAATCATAACGTCCACCGTAGGCGTGCCTGCGCCTGCGGTAAACAAAATTTCATCGAATCCGTCCGCCACCGCGATAGCGCAGTCTGGGGTTGCCTGGGGCGACCAGATAAATAACACACCCTCCGGGTGTACCCTGACGGAGTCTGTGTCTCCGGTTAGATAGGCAAAGGTATTTCCGGCGGCGGCTCCGCCGACATCCACATATTGGCCCGTAGTGGTCGACCTGTTGTGGATGAGCAGACCTTTTATCAGGTCTATGCTCAAGGTGGTATTGAAGGGGTCTGTTATTGCGCCGAATATGTCTATGGTCAGCCCACCGACACCCGGCGTAATGGTGTCGAAAAACACCACCTCCGCCTGCCCCGAACCTTCTCCGTTAGCGAGCGTATCCGTTACCGACTTGACAATAGTGTGAGTGGGTACGCTCATGTCAGCGCCCGCCGCCTTAGCCTCATAAGTGGCTTTTACCACCAGGGACATGCTTGCCGATAATGAAGTTGCCATATCATTGCTCCTTATAAAAAAGCCTATAGGTTCCTGAATACTGCTATCGTGTAATCAACCCTGGTATGCCAGATGTTGTCATCTTCCCTGGTTACTTCCTCCGCTTCCGGCAGGCACATCATGCAGGAGTCGGCACCCGCCATTGCAATCTTCTGGGCATCGAACTCGCTACGCAGGGCGGCTCTTGCCGTCTCGCCCTCCGCCTGGGTATTCGAGAAGATGCTAATCTGCACGCCGTGGGTGTCGATGTACGGGGTACCGCTGGTGAACTCGAAGCTGTTGCCGAGGTCCACCATTACCGCATAGGGCCTGGCTATCGGCCTACCCATTGCGTCCTTCGGCGGGGCCTGGGCTATAAACAACCCGCCCGGCACAGCGCCCGCGAGCGCCGCGTCCGCCATCCAGGTAGTGCGTATTGCCTCGAACAAGTCACTCATACTATCTTCCTGTTAAGTATCTTCTTTATCTGCCTGCGGTTCTTGTACACCGCCGGTCTCAGATACGGCCTGGCCGCCATCCTGCTTGTACCCGTCTCCAAAAACTTACCATACTTCAAGTTCGTGCCCACCCGCGCCGTTGTAGCCGTAACTTCATGAGTGATGCTCCTGGATAAAGTCCCGGTCCTTCTATGCGGTGGCTGACCCGGTTTGCTTGCCGGTGTGTCGGGGCTGGTCTTGGTGGGGCCTGCAACAGCCAGGCTCTCTTTGACCTTGCGCACTACGAACAGAGCCGCAGTTGTCAGATTCTTCCGCATTCCGGCCTTTACTTTGAACTGCACCGCCTTGCCATGCCATACCATTCCACTGGCCATTAGTGCAGCTCCACGCAGTCAACGGTCATCAGCCTGCCCTGCTCGTCTATGTCCCGCACGCCCAGCACCTCGAAGGTCCGCGTACCGAATACTATCCTGTCCGGCTCCTGTATCCCGCAGGGCACGCAGTAGAGCCGGATGCCCACGTCAGTCGCCTGCCTGCCCAGCTTGACGAGTTCCACGGCGGACAGGGGCTGTATGCGGGCCTTGACGGTCTTCCATATCCCGAAGGTCTCCTCGTATGCGCCCGTGTCCGTCACATTCGTAGTGGGGCGCTCCACCGTAACCGTCTTGTCACATAGGGTGTCCAGGCTCATATCAGCCTCCACTTTTTATATGAGCGGCAAGAAGGGTTCCTAAGATGGCACACCCGGCCAAGAGGATAGAAATAATCATGCAGACCGCCCAGCCGGGACGCTTCATGGCAGCCTCAATCGCCCTGTCTACCTTGTCCTCCAACCGTCTCATCCATTCAAATATCGAGCCAACGTCGCCTTTCAGTCCTTCTATGTTCGTTTTGTTTTCCGTGATTTGCTGAATGTCTTTATCGCTCATACTGCTATCCTCATGTATTTTTCGAGCTTCTTGGTAAGCTCATTTCTAAATCCATTATCGCCGCTTTTAGCCGACCAGGCATAATCCCCCAGCTTCTCCGAGGAGAGGGCCGGGTCGCGCCTGGTCCCGAAATAGTAAAAGGCTATAAGCATCAGGCAGGCTTGCTCCACGTCATACGGAATAGTCGAGTAGCCGCCGGTATATTCAACATAGATATTCTGCACTCCTCTGCTAAATCCGCCGGGGTAGCGCAGCCTGCCTGAATCTTCGTCCCACAGATAGTCGTTCAATGCCTGATACGGGTGCGGCAGATAGGCGTACTGATTGAGGCAGTACAGGGCCGGGGTCTGGGTCAGGTCCGCCGTCAGGTAGGTTCCGTAGCTCAGGTCCAGCCCAGCCCAGCCGCTCCCTGTGGCGTTTATTTGGGCTATCAGCGTAGCGATTGTTGTATAAGTGCTGAAGGATAAAGTGGTTGTGGTGC
>SDBT01011743.1_pt1 | contig 14079 bp, 13 predicted proteins | sample 2277101 | NCBI WGS metagenome assembly SDBT01 (sample SAMN10404973, study PRJNA504765) | marine sediment metagenome | isolation source: marine sediment core GS10_PC15, 103 cmbsf | place: Arctic Ocean: Southern Knipovich Ridge | collected 2010 | reverse complement strand
CAAGCGAGCATAGCATACATAGCACGTATAAGTCTTTTATGCTGTGATCCTTCATGTTACAGGCACTCTTTCCAGTAAACAGCACGCAAGAGACCGATTTTCTGCATGGGTGAGACAAATCCATTGTTCTAAGATCCCAACGACATCTATAGATTCCCAAGATGGACTGGTCATCCTAAGCAAGATACCGGATGACCAAAGGTAGGCTGCTGAGCATAGGCTGCTGAGCATAGGCTGCTGAGCATAGGCTGTTGGTAATCTTTTGTCATGAAAGATAGCTTGTTCTTAGTAAGAACAATTGTTGTTAGAAGACATAGGACAGTTCTGTGTTCGTGCTTCATCATCGATGGCTCCTACATCAGCAATGGGGTCAGGAGCCCCATGGCAGCCAAAGCACCTACAGTCAGAACAAAGTACTTTGCTATGTTATACATAGCCTTAACCCATCAGCATAAGGTGTACCAGTTGAAAATGAGTCTCATGGTAACCTTAGACAGCTCCTATTCACCAACCAGTACAACGCAGGGGGCTGCGTGCTCTTCGGGGCTGACTGTATTCAGTGTACTGCGCAAGCTACTTACCGGAGGTGTACTGCGCAAGCTACTTACCGGAGGTGTACAAGCTTCGTACCCTCCGGCAAGCACCAAGAGTGACCGATCGACCAGCTGCACGGACGCATAGCTGCTCTTAGGTTCTATTCCTGCCATTATAGGACAGCAGATCTCAATCTTTTTCCGCAATATGCGAAGAACAGTATATTCGAGACCCAGAACGATCATAAAGTCGAGGGCTACGTGGACGTACACTCCAATAGTAGAGGGAACTTCGATGCGGGCTTCTTCGTCCCTGATGCAGCAGGAATGCTCTGATCCAACAGGGAATTCTTTAGCAAGTTGGTGGAATACGCGGTCGGTGGATCCTCTGGCACTCACAGCCAGACAGGCTGTTTTGTTGTCATTCAGGAAGCAGACAGTTACTTCTGTGCGTTCATGGACGGCCCCGGTGCTTTCGCAGCTCCATACACATACACTGATGTCCGTCAGTTCGCAGGTCCAAATGCATGCACCATTCACAAAGGATACAGTAGGCTCACCCGATACTGTACAAGTGCCTTCCGTGCAATCAAAGGCAAATCTGATGTCGCTGTCCTCATTGACATAATCAGAGACAAATAAGGTCCATATAGTCACGCTGATGACAGCGCTGATCGTCAGTAAAACGATGGTGGTCGTACGCTGCCGCATAAGCAACCTCGGTGATAGTTCTTCAGGTCCAGTCATTTTCAGTTGTCTGAGAAGGCTTGATCTCTTTTTCTAATCGCAAGCTCTTCGCCCAAGGCGCAAGTGTCAGGAGGAGAAAAACATCAACCACTTGGTGCTTCGGATCCCGAGCATGGCAACTCGCGTAAAATGACGCACCACAGACCTCCACTAAAGCAGATACTGGCCGAGTCTCATTCGGCGCCAAACGCAAGGGCCAGGCTCGGAATACTAGATGAGAGAAATCCGAGAGAGCAGGAAGTCTTCTGGCTCGCAGAGAAGCCAGAGCTCACCGAGGGCGAACTGCATAGAGACTTTTGTGTTCCGGAAAGGTCAAAGAGCATCCCAAGGAAGGGCGGCAGGTCCTACAGATCGGTGTTGCTGTCCCAGCGCCTACCCCCAGAGGTCTCTCCAATAGGAGAGCGCTGTTCCAGCTGCAAGGTGTCTTTCGGCTGGCTGAAGACAAGGAAGCGCCACTGCAGCATATGCGGCTGGGCCTTCTGCTCGGCTTGTTCCAGTGAGAAGGTAGACCACAATGACGTTCTACTCGGGAAGCACATGTGTGAGTCTTGTTCAACTGCCGTTGAGTGCTATGGGGTGCACAAGCATCTCGGCAAGGAGTTGAAATCTGCTAATCTCTCGCTGAACGAGCTATACAAGCTCGCAACCCTCTCGGACATTTGGAGACTCTGTACTGCGGTCTACCTGCGCGAGATGAGATATCTGCAGGGCTGCCCTCTCGACTTTCTAATCAGCAACACCGAGACAGAGTTCCTGACACAGAACAGAAGCTTCCTTGTGTCCCACTACCCCTGGTGCCTGCAGATCACGCGCCTACCTGCGCTCACCCCCAAGGTCAAGCACGAAGACGGGGGTGAAGGCGGTGAGAAAGACGGGGAGGAAGAACACTTTCAGAGGTACGAAGAGCTTCTCGTTCCGCCCGACTGTATCTCGGTCCTCTGTATTGGCTGTGGACCAACGGGAGATGGGTCAAGACCCGAGAAGAAGATAGACTGTCTTTTCCCAATCCTTACAGCACCCACAGATGTTGTTTGGAAGATGCAGGCACTCTCTTCCCTTATAGAGGACCCCGGGTCGTGCGTCTTGTACCTTCCACTTCTTGTGGGACTGTTCGAGGGGTGGATGCTGGATTCTCTCGTCAAGATCTGCAGGGATGCTCGGTGCGAGACACTGCTTGTCGGACTGGTCTTAGACTGGGAGGACACAGAAGAAGGTGATTTCTCGATTCTAAGGAGACATGTACTCACTGATAGAGCGGAGTCAATGTCAAAGATAGCGCTTCCGACGAAATCGGGCGTGTGGGAGGAATTTTACTCGCCCTTCCATGGAAAGAAGGTGCACATAGAAAGCATAGTGGAGGTGGGACGTGGTCGGGAAAAAAGGACGGTACTTTATCTCGCGCCGGGGACTCTTCTGGCTGATAATCCCGGAATAGACATGCTCATCTATATACACGAGGTCGCACCACCGGAGCTAGCGACTCTGTCGGTCATAGAGATCCTGCACAGGGTGCTGTTCCCCTCGGCGCCACTCTCCCAATTCCTGTGCAAGAGAGCGGCGCCGATGATGTTTGGCGGTCTCGTCGGGATGAACAGAAGCTGGAAAAGAGTCGAGTATCTCACTCATCCTGACATAAGAAGATGCATAGACCGTGGTGAAGAATCCACAGATCAGTCGTTGGCCTTCTGGCTTCTGATAACACATCTGCTATGTCTTGACAGCAGAAGATTATCGACCATGATGATCAGCAGCGACGGTATCTTCCTCAGGGAGGACTCGGTCTTCTTTCTCCCGGATGGCCCAGTCTCGTCGTACACAACCACAGTCACCCACCCGAAGTGGTTTGGTAAGCTCATTGATCCGAAAAGAAGAGAGACAATCTCTTCTTTCTGCAGGAGAGCTTTCTTGTATCTTCGCACGACCCCCGTCCTTGTGAATGCGCTTCTAAAGGCTGCAATACTGGCTTCGGGCAGGAAAGCCGATTTCTCGGAAGGTCATCTGCACATGTACGTCTCCAGCACCCTTCTCCTCATTCGCGACAGCACGGATGCCGGGGATTCTATCTTGACGATCTTGGGGCTGACTGGAAGATGAATCTCTTTTCCGATTGAAGCGGTGTCCCCTCGGGCAGGTGAAGGACTTCCCACTCGAAGTGAGAAAGAAATATGAAAGAAACTGTTTGGTGTTCAGCACAGAAGAAAATGAAGAGACTCCTCACACCCAGCACTGAATACCGCGATTCCAGAGCGACCAGGCTCTTAGAACAGGATAAGGAGATGTTTGCGTCTTTAGCCACTCCCAATGCTGAGAAATTATTCAGGGATGAAGAAGAAGACCTTCTGGAGCTAGAAGACCTTCTGGGGCTGCAGACGACGCCTCTCTTGTTAGCATCTCTCATCGAGGCTGGGTCCATGAGCGGGGACTGGGCTGGGTGGCTGGTCTGTGATTTCCCCATCGTATCTCGCTATCTATGTTGGGTGTCTGCCCCGGCGCGGATATTCTTCTCATCACATGGAGTTGTCGAACCTCTTCTCGACGTGATGAAGAGCGCCAGCATGTCTGTGGGTATTCCTGAGGCGCGGAAAATCCTTCTGGAAAGCAAGGCGCCGGCTTTCTATCTTCTTCTGGACTCGGGGTTTTCCGAGGCGCTCGATTCAGACCTTGTCCTTGAGACCTGGCGCCAAGGACAGGGGGAGAAAGCGCGCTTCTTCCTTCAGCATCTGGACGCCCATGACAGGGTGGAGCTTTCGGCGAAGGCGATAAGGTCGAAGTGTGGTGACTTCGTCCTGATACTCATATTCCAGGGGGTCGTGTCACCACTCACACTTCTTCCCAGGGTGCGCTTTTCCGTCGCGAAGGTGTCCGTTATCAGACTCTGTGTGGAAAAGGGGCTCTTCGGTGTCGCAGAGAGACTTCTTGCTATTCTAGGTGACGATTACGACTACGTCGGCCTTTTGCGAAGTGTCATTTCTGCGAAAGCCAGCCCGCCGCTGACAATCAAGCTCTTATGGCTGTGCCGCAAGTGCAGAGATCTAGGGGTCCTCCTTTATGACACACGCAGGTTGGACCTAATCCTACAGGCTCTGAAGTTCGGAATGTCTTCTTCTGGTGTGAAGAGACTGCTTGCTCGCCTCACTTGGCACACCCCTGATATGCTGGAATACACTCGCAGTTGTGTAGAAGGCCTTCTAGCCCGCCCCGAGCACCGAGCGATCACACTGAGCGCCTTTATGGACGTGGATGATCCTCTTGCGATAGAGATTGCAACAGAGGAAGGATTCGCGGTTCCTAGTGTCCTGCAGGCACTGAGGTCAAAGGCTTATCGTTGCGTAAAGGTTCTGGCCCATCGCGGCCCTGTTTCACTTAAGGAGAGAGAGCTTTATATCATTGAAGCCATGAGGGCCAACGGTAAGTCCGAAAGTGCAGACATTGGCGCCACCCTCTCTTCTCTCATATTTAAGGGTGTCCTCACCCCCTATGTGATATCGAAGGCGCTTTACTTCTCCGATCCGACGATTCAGCTCCTTATGGTAGATGAGAAGCTCGGGGAAGGAGAAAAATACACAGACTACGATAGCGACCTTCTCTGGGCCGCTACACACGGAGAAATGGACTCATGCCTGGAGCTACTGAAGGAACCCTTTCCCTTCGACTGTCTGACGGAAGTGGCCATAGAGTGCATGAGACATCCGAAGGAGGGTCTCGTGGTCATTAGAGGTATTTTGGCAAGACAGGAAGTCCTCATGGACACAGATTTGGACTTTGACCTTCTGCTCGAACACATTGACACCACCAAGGAATCATGTAACGATATGGCGGACATCATCTCCCTACTGGCCGATGCCGCCGAGGAGATGGCGTCGTAGTGGAAAGTAACAGCGTATATAGAATATACACTCTCTGGAGAAGGCCGAAGCATTGGGCATCACCACTATGTGATAGCACCACTATGCGATAGCACCGTTATGTGATGGCAACACTTTCCAAGAAACGAGTTTCTTGGGTCTCGGTCTCAGAAATGGTGACCGAACAAGAAGCAGTGAACCCCCGAGCGGAGATCACCAGAGCGAGAAAAGCTCAGAAGAACGTGCTGAAAGGTGCGATGTTGCTCATGCGCCTCGAGTCCAAGCTCAGGTGTGCTGAGGAGAGATCTTCGGTCGAGGGCGCTCGTCTTCTGGCGACAACCAAGGACGGAGACAAGGTGAATATATCCCGAGAGACGCTGAACGAGTACAAGAAGGGTTGGAAAGACCATGCAGTCCTCGCAATGCACATGATGGACGCTGCGAATGAGTGGGAGAAGCAGGAGTTCTGCTCAGACACCGATGACGGCGACCCAGGACTTATAACCCGCATAACAGCCAGGGAGTTGGGGGTCGAGTCAAGAAAATGCTCAATATCACTGATCTTGGCGTCTCTCGATCTCGAATCTGCCAAGAGTGGCAGCCCGGTGAGCCGGGGACGTGTTCGACTGTCTTCGCGGGCTGCGGTGTATCTCGGCCTGGAGGAAGTGTCGACTGTGAACGAGGTGAGGGCATCTCTGAGGAGGTACTTTCGTAGGGTAGATCCGTTACTTTCCAGAACAGCGCGCTGCAGGTACCTGGATAGACTCAAGAAGGGTGAGGTCGGCATCTCGGCGGCGCTGGGTGCTCTGAGACTTGAAGAGTCCGATGAGCATAGGTTAAAGTCTCTCAGCCCTGCATTGTGGGAACGCGCACAGATGGACGAGAAAGTGGGCGTTATTTTTGATGAGACGGACAAAGTACTAGCTGGTACCTCCGTAAAGTAGGAGAGGTAAGGAGAGGTAAGGAGAGGTCCAATGGCTGATGTTGTCTGTGTACAGACAATGATGAATGATGGTTCCACTGAGCGCATAGAAGACATGCGGGATATGAAGTCTTGGGTGGTCGGCAGGGCGTATAAGAGCAAGATCGCTTAAGCCAACATACTGCAGAGGAGAGGGATGTTATTGATCGGTATGACTAGCTCATAGGTCGCGCGAAGCACCAAAATGTGTTCCAAGTGGCTATCATCTGTTCGTAACAAGACAGTCGCCGATCGGGTTTGTATCATATTGTGTGTGATAATCCTAACCCCTATTATCTCTCTTCTTGGTGGCCCACTTTACTATGTCTTGAAGCCAGAGGGAAACGGGTACAGATTTCTTATTCCATTCAACGGAGTAAATGATTTCTGGGGCTGCTTCTTGTTGGGGCTAATGACTCTGCTCGCGCTATGGCTTGTTCTCGGATTGCTTTTCTATGGTGTGTTTGTATACATCGTTAACCCGTGTATGGAGAAGAAAGGCGTTAAGCAAGATGTATTGACAGACGATATGGAGAAGTTCAACCTCCTGCCCATCGTCATAAATAGGAAGGACGACCCACCAGAGTCATATTGATCTGATCCGAGCAGTACTACGTATCCTTCGGGATGTAGAATGGGCGGTCGCGATCTTTACGTTATCTCTGTAATTTTTACAGACTTGAGTCTTTATATGGACTGCGTTAACACTCTTTGGAGAATCTATTCGTATCTCTCTCCCATATAGTGCATAAGCTCGGCCAGATCAAAGTAGCCATGATAGAAGGTAGAGTACTCCCCACCGTCGGAATCGCAGTCACTCTTCGTGATTTCTACAAAATCGGGGAAATATATGTCAGGATGGTACTTTTGGCGGTGGTTCAGGCCCGTAAAGAATCTGTTCTGACAGTTGGAGGAAGGGATCACACAGATATGAGTTTCATCAGGATCAAACCACATGCTGTAGCTGTACTCATCATCAGAACCCCCGTATTCGTTGTACTTGATGGTAAGGGAGGCACTGAAATAAACCTTTACCATGACGTTTCTTTCGTAAACATTTCCCAAACCCATTTTTGATAACAAAGGCGTCAAGGTAGTTCATACACATGTTTATTCGCAATAGACACTCCGTTCACATCTCTAACACGGGTACATCTACTCCCACGGTTACGGAGAGGACTGATTCTAATGGCCAAACTCTGTGATGTTTTCGTCGCTGCTGCTTCGCGAAAACATCGGGAGACATGCCTGGACATAAAAGCCAACTAAAAGAGAATGAGTCAGTCAGGGAAGATGTTCACGATGAAGGAACTACAGAAGATGTGTTCTGACAACAGAGCCAATATCAAATGCTCAGGAAAGGGTATAACAAAGAAATACCTCATCCTGAAGCTCTCGGAAGCTGGCCTGCTTGGTGAAAAAGAAAGAATCACCTCCGATGACGCAGTGAACACGATACACTTCCTTAATCGACTTACCAATGGACAAAGAAGGAAACTCTACACCGAATACGGCGCAGATACTGTCGGTGAGCTCTCACGGCTTCTCACCGACATCCCAGCTGACGAAATGGCTTACGAGTGTAGATCTTTTGCTTTTCTCTGCACTAATGCGTTCTTTGGCGCGCTCTTCCACGATGTCTATCCCGACCTCTACGACGTCTTTGCTTCTGTTGATGTTACGATGAAGATGGAAGAGTTCCTTGACACCTATAGTGCGCGCAGGGAGGCATCCGGTTTCTGGGAGCTTCTCTATAATGATATGGATGAGATTACACCTTTCCGGAGAATCAGAGATATGCTCGAAGGTGTGATTAACGAAGAGGTGGAACAAGACCCCGAACCGCTCTTGCTGTACCCGGTGACCTCGCTCTTCCTTGGCCAACGCTATGGGAGCTTCAGGGATGTCATCGCTGAGTCTGGTGATAACGTAGGTCGATATCTGGACTAAAGCCCATAGGCACGGCTCACCCGATATAAAGTTAACTCTGTAAATGTTACAGATACTAGAGGGCTCATCGGTCCCGATGAGCTATTTAGGAGAGATAAGAGAAAGAAGCTCGTCGTTCCCCATTGCCGAATGGATGGAATATCCCATCTTTCTAGCCAACTCCTTCAGCTGCGAGCGGGAGAGGTCTTTGTTAATCTCTATCTCCCCTGCTCTTAGGTTATCTATCGCTCGGCTCAGATAATCCTCCACCAACTCGTCCTCAGACACTCCTCTCACACAGAGCAAGAGGAACACCTTATCGGTGAGTGGAAGCATGTCCTTCACTCTCTGATCTTGAAGAAGTGACAGAAGGCCACCGGTTGTGTCCTGATCGATGGCGCCCTCAAGGAAAGACAATGGGTGAGCTGGTTTTGACTTTTCATGACTAAGCAACACTTCTGCTATCTTTCCATGCATTAAGTCGAGGGCAAGCTTGATCAGGGCATCCGGGCACTCTATGACTGTTGATAAGTCCAGAATGGAAAGAGTGCACTCGACTGCATTGAGTCTGATTACTTTAGTGAGTAATTTGTTGACAGCGCTGGAGTTTGTTGTTGTATACTCGTGAGAGAGAATAAGGAGCAAAATAGGGTCCTGGTGCCTTATCAGAAGTTTTGAAACACTGCTGAACACTTCAGGGTCACTGAGATCAACACGTGGCTCATACGCGAGCCAGATTCTTGAACAGAAGGGACTTGATCTGAGAGGTGTAAAGAATGGAGACATGGTGGAAATCGCCAACAACGCCGGCTATCGCTCTACCGGTGTATACATGCTTCACAAGAAAGGAAAAAAAGTTGAGTTAGTCAGTCTAAGCTATGATATCGATGACCACGGATCTCCTAGCAAATACTTCAAGTTCCCAGAGTTTAGTCCGCTCTATTGGGACTACGGAAAGATGCGCAGAGTTGGGGGTGCACCCAGCTCTTATTGGCATAGTAATGCAGATGAATGGCTCCCTGTGCACGTGGATCCATCCTACAGGCCCGAATGGTACGGCGTTCGTGGTGTACCTTACTATGGAGTCTATGGAGATTATATTCTTCTTAGTTCTATCAAAAAGGAAACCAAAGGGGCCACCAAAGTCTCTAAGGTGACTAAACGCGTAGTACCACCATTGAGTGTGATCTATATCGACCCTCACGCACCCTACCTGAAGGAATTCCCCTTTATTGTCGCTCTCACGGAGAAATACCAGGGGAAGGAGTTCTATGGTGATACGCTCTTTTGGGACTGATATCAGAAAGTAATGTGTATATAGGTGCTTTTGTGATCGTTTTCCTGACCGGTCGTGATACTTTATCACGACAGCAGGTACTTCCTTTGATAGGATGGCTATACAATGAAATGGAACTTTTCTGTAAACATTACAGATGTTGGCGATCCTCATTTGTCTTCTTCGCTGTCAGGCGACAGAAGCGAGAAAAGCTCTTCCCTGTCCATCCCCGCATGGACCGTGTGCCCCATCCTCCTTGCCAGCTCCTTTAGCTGCGGGCGGGAAAGCTGGTCGTTAATTTCTATCTTCCCTTCCTTCAGATTATCTATAGCCTTATCTACATACTCTTCCAGCAGCTCTTCGACCAGAGCGCTCTTGTGGCGGATAAAGATAAGCGTCCTGTTTGTGAGGGGGAGTGCACTCTTCACTCTTTCATCCCCAAGAAGGGCACACAAACTCTCTGTGTGCCCGCAATCAGCCGCACCAACTACAAGACGTGTGGCTCCGCCTCTTACGACAGATCTACTATCGTGAAGTAATAAGCGCAGGACCTTGTGCTTATCATACTTAATAGCAGTATCCAATGCCTCATGGAAGTCCAATAAGGGTCCACTGGCCCCGAGGATGACAGCAAGGCAATCTGAGTACGCAAGACGAAGATACTTCGTGAGGGCAAGGTCTGATATCACGAAGTTGTGAGAGAAAAGAAGCTGCAGTATATCAGCTTTTCCCATGATCACGAGATCACCAAAACCGTCATTCATGCTTTCAACATCGAGTTGATGCAGATGTGGAAGCAAGAGCCGCACTATCTCTATTTTGCACGACTTCATGGCAGACGCGGCAATGCTGGGATGGCCTATTGAGTCTTCTCCGAGTTCTGAGAGAAGCAGAGAGAAAATATCGGCTCTTCCCTTATTTGCTGAACACTTAAAGGGATCCAGGTGCGTGCCAAGGAGCTCCACAAGGTTTTCTCTTCCATCTTCGAGTATGAGACGCAACATCTCGATGTTCCCTGTTACAGCAGCACTATAAATCAAAGACCCACTGAGAGGGTACATAAAGGGACTTTCGTCCTTCAAGAGGAGACGAACGCATTCTATGTCTCCTTCCTTTACCCAGTGAGATATGGCAAAATAAGAAGAGCTGTTTGGCTTAAACCCACTACTAATGAGGATGGCGAGCATCTTGTGTCTTAAATCAACGAAGGCTGACGGAATGACCGCATGGATATCCACGAAGTCCAAGGGCGTCCAGAAATCTGGCTCTGGGTATTCCATCAAGAAGCGGAACACCTCTAGGTGGGACCCTACAGCACTATTCTGGACACTGCAGATGTATTCAATCTTATTACCGAGAAGAACACCCCCTAACCCCTTGAATAGAAAGGAAAGCGTCTTGATGAGTCCCATCGTCACAGATTGTCGCATAATCTCACGAAAGGTTACGTCGATTCTTTCATCTTTTGCGATAGTTAGCGCTACCTCGTCTTGCCCTGACCTGATTGCATGAAGGAGGAGCTGAAGGAGGTCTTTCTTCTCCGTGTTGAGAAGAAAACGGGGTACAAGATCTACGAACCCTTTCTTTATTGAATACATGAAGAGACTGTGGTTGGGTGGAAGAATGGACACTCCTTCTTCCCCGATGAGTGATTTCTCCATTAGAACGCTCAATATTATGTCGGTGAGGTTATCTTGGTAGAAAAAGACACTTTCCAGTAGTTTGGGAGTGCAACAGAGCATAATAGGGACTACGCAGCTTCCTGAAGAATCCATGTTCCCCAACACAACTGCAAGCGTCCAGTGAGACTCGCATATTACAGATACATCATCAAGGTACTCCTCTGGATAGATTGGATGACACTCGCGGTTCACCAGGCGCACTACGGTGCTTAGAACGGATGGGTCGAGCACTTTCAGAGATTGCCAGCAGTCCCTCCAGAACATTGGAGTTCTTTTCGTCATATGTGCTGTTAGAGGAAGTTTTGACGTATCAGATGTCTTATATGCGTCGAAAACCTCCAAGAAGGGTGTGTGCAACTCTGGGTGCTGAGTTAGGAAGAGGGCTTCCCATACGCTCTCGTCGGACCCGACTTTCGGATTCTCCGTGCAGAAGCTTTGCACTGTGAGCGCATCTGCCGTTTCTAGGAGTATTAGTGACTCTGCTAGAGATGTGGGCTTCCCTTTCCACCTAAGTGTTTCTTCATGGCGGGAGAGAGCTTTGGTAATCGTAAGGCACAGCATTTCTATACACAGATACCACATGATCATTTTCTCCAGAGCGGTGTTCGCATTCCTAACTTAGTTACATGGTGATACAGAAAGGTTCTGTAATGTTTACAGATTATAGTGAGCTTCTTTGCTCCCCATCACCGCTTAGGTGATACGAGAGACACGAGCTCTTCCCTGGTCATCGCTGAATGGATAGCGCGCCCCATCCTCCTTGCCACCTCCTTCAGCTGCAAGCGAGAAAGCTGGTCGTTAATTTCTATCTTTCCATCCTTCAGATTCTCTATCGCCTTGTCTATGCACTCTTCCAGCACCTCTCCGACTAAAGTATCTGAGCTGTTGATAAAGAGAAGGGTCTTGTTTGTGAGAGAAAGCGCCTCCTTCACCCTTTCGTCGCAAACGAGCGCCTTCAAGCAGTCTATATGACCTGGAGTAGTCGCAGAGACAACCAGATAGGACGCTTGGGGGCTTGGGTCTGTTCTCCCATCCTCAAGCAACAGACGAACTATCTTGTCTTTGTTTCTACGGAGAGCTCTCTCCAGGATGTCATGGAGCTGTTGCGTGCTCACAAGATGCCCATATTTCTCAAGAATGAAAAGAAAGCAGTCTGTGAACTTACAGGACGATGCAACACTAAGAAGTTCCGAAAAGCCCATGTGTGACATTACAAGACCATGAGGGGCCACAGGGGCGTGAGAGGCCAGAAGGCGTAAGATGTCAACTTTGTCTGCTCTCACCAACTCAATGACGCTTTTGGTGATGCTCTCGCTGTCGAAACGGTGTAGGTGAGGAAGCAAGAGTCGTACAATCTCTATGTTATGCGAGCCCAAACAAGCAGCAACGCTTTTATTCCCCAATGAGTCTTCTCCGAGGTGTGAGAGAAGCAGAGTGAAAATGTCGACTCTTTGCTTCGTTGGTGCACAAAAAAAGGGGTTAAAGGTCCCACCGAGGATCTTCGCGAGGTTTACTCTTCCATCTTCGAGTATTAGGCGCAATATCTCGATGTTACCCATTTGAGCGGCAGTATTAACCAAAGACCCACCGAGATGGGATGGAAAGGCCCTTTGGTCCGCCAAGAGAAGACGAACGCATTCTGTGTCTCCTTTCTTTACCCAGTGTTCTATGGTGAAATAAGAAGAGCCACTTGGCTTAAACCCACTATCGATGAGGATAATGAGCATCTTGTGTCTTAAATCATTGGTGGCTGCCGAAATGACCTCATGGATACTCTGTAAGTCTGAAGGTACCCAGAAGTCTGGCTTTGGGTATTTCATGAGGAAGCGGAACACCTCTAGGTGAGAGCCCAAAGCACTACATCTGACATTGCCGACGTATTGTATCTTATTACGGATAATAGCACTCCCTAGCTCCCCGAAAACAAAGGAAAGCGTCTTGGTGAGTCCCATCTTCGCGGACTGCCTCACAATGTGAATAGCACCCAGATCAGCTCTTTCGTCTCTTGCGATTATTAGCGCTGCCTCGTCCTGTCCTGACTCGATCGCATCTAAGAGGAGGAAATTCACTCCCTCTCCCGAGAGAAAAGGAATGAGCCGGGGCAAAATGTCCACAAATCCCATCTTTGCCGAATGGTTAGTAAGGCCATCAGCTGCAGGGGGGCAGCAAGTAAGGCCGTAGCTGACAAGGGAAAAGCAGGCCTCACTTGTGAGCCTTTCTTCATAGAAGAAGACACTGCGTAGTAGTTCGGGAGCGCAACAGAGCATAACGGGGACAACACAGCTCCCGGACGAGTCCATGTTTCCTAACACCACTGCGAGCGTCCAATGGGACTCGCACATCACAGAGACGTCATCAAAGTATGTTTCTGGCTCGTGTTGCAGTAACTCACGGTTCATCAGGCGCTCTACGGTCAGGAGAACGGACGGCTCGAGTGCGTTCAGAGACCCCCAGCAGTCCCTCCAGAACATGTGCTCTCTTCTCGTTGTGTCGGAAAATGGAAGACCTGGCCCCTTGGTGTCCCCGTATGCGTTACAAACCTCTAGGAAGGGTGCATACAATTCCGGGAACTGGGTCAAGAAGAGAGCTTCCCAAATGTGCTCATCGGATCCGATTACTGGGTTCTCAGTGCAGAATTCTTGAACGGAGAACGCACTAGCTGTCTCTAAGAGTTCCTTGACTTCGGTTGTTGATATACTCTTTCCCTTCCACTTCGGAAACGCCTTGTGGCTGGTGAGAGCTTCTGTGATGTTTGGTGACTGCATTTCCACATGCAGTGGGTCTGTGATCAGTTTTCTGCCACCGGTTCTTCTCAGCCATTGTTCTAGGTCATCCCTTTCTGTAACATTTACAGAGTTTAACATTGTCTATCAGTGCTCGCTTGCCTGTTTAGGAGAGATAAGCGATATCAGGTTTCTCCTACCCATCCCTGCATGGACCACATGCCCCAACCTCCTGGCCAACTCCTTCAGCTGCAAGCGACACAGCTGCTCGTTAAGCTCTATCCGTCCGGCTTTCAGGTTTTCTATCGCCTTGTCTAGGCATTCGTCAATCAACTCGTGACGGGGACTGCTATCAACACTAATGAACAGCAGGGCGTCATTGG
>SDBT01011742.1_pt1 | contig 14079 bp, 17 predicted proteins | sample 2277101 | NCBI WGS metagenome assembly SDBT01 (sample SAMN10404973, study PRJNA504765) | marine sediment metagenome | isolation source: marine sediment core GS10_PC15, 103 cmbsf | place: Arctic Ocean: Southern Knipovich Ridge | collected 2010 | reverse complement strand
GGAATATATGCTGATGAATCCAAACTTGGACAAGTTAACTTAATGCATCGCAGTTTTTCCTGAGCATCACACGACTCACATTGCTCTGGAATTGTACCGCATTCAGTAACGATAATATCGTCGTTAAAGCAGGGGCAATTATCATCTTTGACTATACATCCCGATGCAACGGCGCATTCTTCCATATCATCTATCGATTCACAAGCATCCTTTACGGTTATATCATCTCCGCATCCGGTTGTCGGTTTCGGCGCTGAGGGTACGCCATGCTTTACCCATTCGCCATTATCGCAAATCCAATCATCTTCCGATCCACCGATCACAAAACGTAAAAACACCGCCGTAACAATAATGGCAATAATAATCGAAACAATTAAGTATATTGATTTATTCATGTCTTATTGTAAAACGATATCCCCTGTATGTGGGTCTATGAAATAAACCTCGTTAATAGCTGATAATCCAAATTCATCAATTTCGGTTCTGTCTAATTCATACACCTGCCAATCAGGATCCGCTCCATCAAGGCCGGAGGACATAATATCCATCTCTACGTAATAATTTACCGGATCCAGGCCGGCATCAACCGCTGCATTAAAAATGACGCTTGAAGATTCAGAAGTCGCCAAATAATTCAGATTGTACGCGCTGCTGCCGACATCAGGACTTGCGTCAGGATGAGGGTCTTCTACCACAGCAATGCCGTTAAGCCAGGTGCCGGTTACTGCCATTCCTGTTGACGGGTAATAAACTATTGCGGCCCATGAACTGTACATGCCATTTGCATATCCGGAATACATATCCAGATTATTCACCTGATTCACCGCCGCTATAGATGTCAGATAATGGAGTTGTGCATTTGGATCAATTTCCTGCGCTTTTTTTAGAATACCGCTTGCCGCTGCCCGTGAGTCAATAAATTGACCGGAGGCGGTATTAGTCATTGATGTTTCATTCGTGTTATAGGTGGTATTGGTAGCTTCTGTATTCTTTATATTTGTATTTGTACCGGTTGAGACACTATCTTGTGTAAGGAAATACCATAATACTGCACCACCAAACACTACTAATATTACTATTGCCCACGTAATCGTCATTTTTGGTTTCTTTTTCGGTAGCTCCTGCTGTTGTTCGTCTTCCATAAACTTATTATTAATTTTTTATGACTTAATGGTACTCATTATATAAAAAATAATCAAATCTGACTTATTATGCACTTTGACTACACTAATAAAGCGCCGCAACACTTGCACACATAGCTCCTTTCATTCTGTGCGCTTTCCAGTATAGGAGAAAGGAGGTGCGCATGTTCGCTCAATTTGGTTCCAGCTCAGGCTGTGCTCATAACAAAGCGTTCGGCGGCGGTGCCGACGGTACCTAAGGAGGGACCCGGTCTTTCCTCACCGATTGGGTAGCGAGTTTACTCGCTGCCCTTTTTTATTTTATCCTTGATTGACTGAACGAGTTCGCCCAGCGTCGTGAAACTATTCATCTCCTCTGCTGAAATGAAGGTAGTAAATGTATTGCCATCCCCTATTAGTGCTGTAGGATATTCTGCATGATAATCCGGATATTTTTTTTGAAACTCATCCTTATACAAGAAACGAGTAGTCTTAGAAATTGTTTTCACAAAATTTTGCCACTCTGGTTTTTTATTTAAACCGTCATGAGTCAATTTGTTTAAATTGCACGGGTACGTTGCTGAACTTGCCATTTTATGAAAAAAATCGATCGCCTGGTTTATCGGTGAGCTTTTTGCATTATATATAAAAACTAATTGAGTTTTGTTAGCTGTCATCTTCCGAAACTTTACTATCACTATTTATTGTCCATAAAGATACAATAATGACTATGAATGCGGTTAACGACATCATCGGGAAACTGATGTAACCGTACCGCATAAACAGCGGAACCGAGCAGTCAATACCGTCCAGAGAGCACCCACTCGATAATACTTCAGGAAATTTTTGAAGCGCATAATGATATAGTGCCACAATCGAACCGATGATCGCGAGCGTGATAGAATATATTTTTACTTTAGTATCCTGCTTCCAGATGGCAATGCCGAGCAGTACGACCTGTGGATACATAAAAATCCGTTGTATCCAGCAGAGTTTACACGGGGCAAAGTGCGCGATTTCAGAGAAATACAGACTTCCAAGCGTTGATGCGAGTGCGGCAATGAATGCAATCCATAATCCGTTATTCCGTAAAAAATTGGTTACTTTGCGAAATGCATTATTTTTTTTGAAAACAAAATATAACACTATTCCGATCGCCACTCCAATGTGAGTGATCAGTGTACCTAATGTTATTATGTCTATTGCTGTTTTAGTCATAGTTTACATGTATTTATACGGTAAGTATTTCATAACTGCATGATTCGTCAAAAAGTGCATTTGCCCTATAATTGCTGCTATTTATTTTCCTTTAGGAAATGAATGAGTTTTGTAAATGCCATAGCACGATGACTTATGGCATTTTTTTCATCATCCGTCATTTCTGCAAATGTCTGCGTGCACCCATCCGGTTTGAATAAAAGGTCATAAGGCATGTGTTTCCGTGGTGTCCCCCGCGGTACATCGGTAATATTTCCAGGGCATTGCCCGGTAAAAATATAACTATCTTTTCCAGGATAAGACAACGCTACGGCTGATTTAAATACTGCTGTCCTGCGATCCAAGGGAACACCCTTCATTTCATCTAATAGTTTGTGTAACTTCTGATTATCGGTAGAATCCGGACCTGCCCACCGTGCTGAATGTACGCCGGGTTTTCCTTCCAGCGCATCTATAAACAATCCGGCATCATCGGCGATTGCCGGTAATTTAATTTTTTCTACTACAAACTGTGCTTTCTTTTTCGCATTTTCTTCAACAGTATCTCCATCCTCTACTGCACCTGTTGTAATCCCCGCTTCCGTTGCGCTCATCACTTCTATTTCGAGCTCTTTTAGAATACTCTTAATTTCTTTAACCTTGCCGGGGTTCTGTGTTGCAATTACGATCTTCATGTAATTCTTATTTCCAAACAAGCGCTACAGAAACAAAAATTGCCCAGTGGCTTATAAACGCAGTCAGGATAAGGCTGTTTATTCTGATAAATCCGGCATACCGTACATTCTTAAATCCGTTTTTTGCGATGTGAATAAAATTAAAGCCGGTGACACCAAATGTGTAGAGTACCATGACGACGCTTAATGCAAGTGCTACCATTTCTATTATCCTGCTTCTGATATATTCCTCATTCGGCAGGTAGAACGGATCTGACCACCAATTCAGTATGTCGATTACAAGCTTTGCCTCGAGCACCATAATAATCCAGAGTATCAGCATCAAACTCCAGTGCATAATGGTTTGCTTTAATTTTTTTGGTTGTTGTTTCTTTTCCATTACACAGCGATATCACGCTTGTTAAAAAAGTATATTCCTAATCCGGTGAAAATAATTATACAGATACTAAATACAATTATGGATGTCTGGCCGATAGTATCATTGATCAATGCACCAACGGTGTCAAAATAATGAAAGAAGGATGTATATTTGATAGTTTCATACTTTTCAGAAATGAGTGCAACCGTGTTGAGTACGTACATTCCCATCATCAAACCACCGATCATAGCAAATGCCCGCGAACGTTCTGACAGGATTGAGGAAAAAAACATTGACATACTCAATACCGTCCAGCCAAATAGAAAAGCTAATACAAAAAGTTTCATGACGCTGCTAATACTGACATCAACATCGTATATTCCAGCCAACGGAATTACTGAAAATACTGAAACAAACGTAAAAGCAAGTACCAAAACAAGGCCGGCCAGGTATCTCCCCATAATAATACCCGTACGCGATACAGGACGTGAAAGCGTAATTTCCAGTACGCCGCGCTCAATCTCACCTGCTATGGTAGCTCCTGCAAGACCGGCAATCATTAATATTACTAAGAGAGGCCATATAAGTGAATACTGTTTTGTAGCCAGGAAACCCTCGATCGTTGTCAGGCTCGCCGCATCGGCTCCCATTCCCTCCAGTACATTTTGGACTTTTTCCGGAAACTGCTCCAGCAAGTCAACTACAAATTCACCCTGTGTCTGAATCGCAGGAAACATCGCAATGTACATCCACAAAAGCCCGATACCAACCACCAGATATACAATGAGTGAGTATTTACGATCGATTAGTATTCTTTTGAATATTGTTCCCATAAAATTACTAATTCATTTGATTATACCGCTACATCTCTTTTATTATACCACCACGCACCTATGGCGGTAGCTGCAACCGCGACGACTCCGAATAAGATTATATTTGATGCTGCTAAAGTGTTTTGTAATATCGCTGCTTCGTAATCGTAATAGTAAAAAAAAGACAAATATTGTATAAAATCAAATTTTTCATTTGTCGATGCTACGATCTGCATCACGTACATGGCAAGAATACCTCCGCCGACATACATGCTTACCTTACTTTTTTCGGAATAAATAGCTGAAACCATTATCGCCAGAGAAAATACTGCCCATCCGAAGAAAAATAGTAAAAACGAAATTAATACAAAATTACTCAAGCTATACTCCAAGTTATGCAATTCACCAAATGGCGCAATCATCAATGACGTAAATGCGACAAATAAAATGAGTGTAATTATACCGGCCATGTAACGGCCGAAAAATAATTTAAGCCGTGAAACTGGACGAGCAAGAATAATTTCTGCAGTGCCGTTCTCCACATCAGCCGACAAACTATTAGCCGCCAACCCAACCAATAAAAAAATCATTAGCATCGGAAGCATAATGCTATATTGTTCCATCGCTAAAAAATTTTCAATAGACTGAAAAACTTCTTCAGTTATCGGGAAAATTTCAGCCATCCCCTCTATCGAGCTAAAAATTTTAACCATTTCTGTTCCAAGTTCCTGGAAAAAGGGAAATAATGCTACATATAGCCAGAGTAATCCAACACCCGTTCCAACAAACATGAATATTGAATTTTTTCTGTCGAGTAATGTTCTTTTTATAAGAGTTATCATATTGAAAATACTAGTTCTCGTAGAATTCTAGAAAGATATCCTCCAGGGATGCATGCTCTATCTGTATGTCATTCAATTGTTTACTGTCCATGTATTTAACGAGATTATTGATATCTCCTTTATAACTCATTAGGTATCCTCCCATAATTTCTTTCTTTATGGTGAGACCGTCAAGAGCCAACGACTCAGCCGGTACTTTTTCCTCAAATCTGGCGGTTATTGAGTATATTCGTTTTGATTTAAGCGAGTTGATGCTTTCCATTGCCGCCATTTTTCCTTTTCGAATAATTCCGATTCTGTGACAGATTTTATCAACTTCAGCTAAATTATGCGATGACATAAACACTGTCGCACCGTTTTTTGTTACCTCGCCAAGCATCTCATATACTTCATTTTGGAGTAGCGGATCAAGCGCATTAGTCGGCTCATCCATGATGAGTAATTCGGGTTTCGTCATGAATGCCATGATTATTCCGAGCTTTTGACGATTTCCTGATGAGAGCTTTTTTGCTTTTTTGGTCGGATCAAAATCAAAACGCTTGATAAGCGTTTCTGCAATATCATGATCGCCATTCAAACTTTTTACAAAATCGATATGCGTTTGACCTGTCCATTTAGGATACAGTTGAACATATCCTGAAAGATAACCAATTTTCTTTTTTAGTTCTACTGCATCTTTTTGGGCATCTTTTCCGAGCATTGTAATAGAACCGTCAGTTGGTCTAATGAAGTCCATCATGCAGCGGATAGCCGTGGTCTTACCTGCGCCATTTGGACCCAAAAAACCAAATATTTCTCCTTGTTCGACATCAAATGAAATATCATCGACAGCCTTCGTATCTTTAAAATATTTTTTTAGATTTTTAATCTCGATAACGCTCATAGTTGTAAAATTTATTATTACAGTATTAAATATTTTCTTCAGCAGTAAGCTGCTCGATTTCTTTATCTATTATAGTTGAAAAAGATTCATAGGGCTGTGCGCCCGAAACTTGAATACCGTTTATGAAAAAGGCTGGCGTTCCTGACACTCCCAAAGTCATGCCCGCATCTATATCATCTTGAATCGCTTGTAAGCCTCGGTCACTATCGAGGCAGTCTTGATATTTCTCCGTATCCAATCCTATTGTCGTAGCCATGCTCAAAATCGTTGTTTCGCTAAGAGTACTTTGGCCATCAAACAGCGCATCATGCATGTCCCAAAATTTATCCTGTTCGTTGGCACACTCAGAGGCCTCTGCGGCAAATTCAGCATTTGGATGAAATGAAAGCGGGAAATGACGGAATTCCAAACTCACGCTTCCTGAATAGTCATTAAGTATCTGATCTATAGTATCCTGCGCCTTCAAACAATACGGGCATTCAAAATCCGAGTACTCAACTATATTTATTATTGCTGATTCAGTACCACGAAGTTTACCTGAACTAGTAACCTTAGCTGGCGCAGTATTAACATTATTATTAGCATTGGCAATACCATTCGTATTAACCGGGGCGGTTGGAGGTGTTACGGTATTAACATTTCGCGCAATATTTAAATTTTGATTAATGATAATTCTTGAATTTGTATTACCAGAATTACTTAATGTTTTATTAATATTTGGATTGGTGGCAGTAGAAGAATTGATCGTTTTTGTAACTGTAGGTTGTTTAGCACTATTAATATTCTTAATAAATCCAGAAATTGAATCTGATGCTTTAAAAGCATAAAAAACTCCAGCACCTAAAGCAATTATTAATAAAATAAATGCGATAATAACACCAACATCCATTGGCAGTTTACTTGAGATTGATTGTTTTTGTTTTTTTCCGAAACGACCAGGAGGTACAGGGCTTGAATTAGATTTTAACTGGCTAAGAGCGTCCTCTCTGCTCCAGCCGCTTTTAATTAACTCATTCAGTATTTTTGTATCGTCAAAACCTCCGGTGCGTCGACTTTCGATATATTTTTTAATATCATCATTGCTTGTCATAATTGTATTATACCACAAAAATCTTCAAAAGTTAAGTGGTTGACGGCATTACGACTATGCGTTAATTTTATATCAAAGAAATCGCAAAAAAATCGGAGGACATAGTACCTTGAACTTAAAAGAGATAACACTGGAATTGCTTGAAGTATTTGAGCAAAAACTTCATATTACGGTCAGTAAACATCAGCTGATTAAACGGCTCTGCAGCCTATTGCCAGCATTCGATTTCGATCTATCGAGTACCGTTACGGTATTACGGATATTCTGTGATCTTCTCGATCACGATATGAATCCGAAGTTTTCTACTGATCAACAAGTGACCATCAAAGACGTAGCAAACGAGCTATCATTGCTTGTAAGCACAAAAAGGGCGGAAGTATGCCCTAGACTCGTGAAGCTCGAAGATGCTGCGGTACTGATGTTCCTTGCTTTCATCGGTGGTTGTGCCACCTTTCATAAAGGTGCAGAAGTAATAGAGTTCACACTTGCTGCAATGACGCTTGACCCAGGCCCGATTGAAAAATCGACTTAGCAATTCCAAAAAAAATAGAAAAACCCGCTGCTTCTGGTAGTGGGTTTTAATTATACCTCTGATTATCTAATTACTTCTGCATCAACATAGCAACCGCGAGTCCTGTTGCAACTGCAACAATCACCCATGCCAGCGGATCTTTATAAATCGGCTTCTTTTTTTCTGCAAGCTCATCGTATACTTTTGTGTAAATGTCGTTGTACCCTATTTTTGATAACTGTTCCTTCGCTTCAAGTATTGACCATTTGTTGTCACCGTAGATTTCAATGAATACAACATCACCCTTACTCCTGATATGATCAAAGGCTATTGATACCCCTGACCCTTCCCACTCATACACTTCCTTACTTCTGTCAATCACCGCGGATACTTTACGCTGCTTCAAATCGTTTATCAATTTATAATCATCAGTAATATCTTTATCTGTAGTTTGAAATATTTTTTCGGCTTCTATAAATGAAATAGTATAAAAAATTGTCCTGCCTTCAATCTCCTTAATTTTTTCTTTTGGCGCATTCCTTTTAGTATGCAGGTATGTATCGCGATCCGCTATTTCCTGTACAAATTCCAAACCAAGCGCACTGATAAGGTGTTGCTTATTCTCAGCATTTGTAATGAGTTTTAATTCAAACTTTGGCATAATGAAATAGTTCTATAATAACAGTTATTTCCTGAACGCCCGAAGCATATATATCACGGAGATTATACCGCTTACCATTCCTGATACGGCGCCGCCATACCCCAGTGCGTACAGCAGGCCGACTTGTGCTGTTTCCACCTCGATAAGCAGCAGCACAATTGCGGCGATAGCAGCAAGGAAAGCAAATACCCCGGCTATCAATAATAATTTTTTATCATTAATGGTTGGTCCGGTACGATCCTCCTGTGGAGGCATTTGGGGTTGAGTCGTTTCTTCCATACTTATATATCGTTAGTAACTAATCATATGATTATATTGTACCATTATTAAGATTATTGATTTTTTCTTGATAGTATTCAGACTCTTGAGCGCGTTACTAGTTATAAAATTCCTAGAGCGTGCAGTAACCGTCATTACAAGAATAGCTCAATCCCCACTCAGCTGTTTGGCAGTCTGAATCAAGTGTGCACGTATTTATTTTATTACAGGAATCTCCTGTACATGAGCAGTAATACAGTTCTTGCGGCAGACTGCACTCTTCGCACGCTAAATCGTTGTCAGCTGGAACACTGTCGTCTACAAACTGCTGAGTTTCGGTAAGCGTTAAACACTCATAACCAGGATCACTGGATTCACAGGGTGGACAATCTTCTTTACCTGTGTAGACCAGATGGCAATCATCCTGTGTCGTGCATTGATCTTGATTTACTGGTGCGGTATTTGTTGAGATGACATCAGGAGCGTCTGATGGATTATCGCAATACGTATATATCATCGGGATACTGCATCCTCTATATGCACAATCAGGATTTCCGGCAATCAACGCATCCTGATCGGCAATATCATTTATATCATCTCCTTGTGAATGATAAAGGCATTGTACGATCTGGTCAGTATCAGAGCAGCAACCGCAGCCACAGGCTACGTAAGAAAGTTTGTCGGGATCGTTTTCTTTTTCGGCAAATTGATAATAGATAGCTACTCCGACCATCATCGCACTGAGTACGATTATAACAACTAATACCGTTAGTGAGATTGCATTTGAATGCTTCAACATATGCTAAAAGATTATGTTATGACTAAATATAGAGTAAAGATGGCAGTGCAATAAATATTGTGGTTGTTGTCGTAATCGCAAGTGTCCCGACAAAAAACATTTTTGCGCGGATTATTCGCTTATTTGATGTTCTGTCACAATGCTTTAAGTCCATAATTCCAAAAAATACTGCAATGTATGGGAGGGACGGAATGATGATAAATAAAACTGGCGGGATTGAATCAGCGTTGGATCGGATAAATATAAATAAAATAAAGAACAATAGTGGTAAAATGATAAATACTGATTCAAGCATCAAATATGTATTGGTAACGTACCTGACTTTGAAGGACCGTGAAATATCGGATTGTACTTGATCATCGGGAATAGTGTATGATTTTTCCATATCAAGCAAGATTACAAAGGAATTCTTATTCTAAAGATGAGCGCAGTGATGATGGGATTGCCGCATCAGCACATGTATCATTGATACCTATGACAGCTGCGCACTCATCACGCCATTCGTAGCCTTCTGCAAATATTGCTATGCGCCGTCGTGCGAGCTGCTCGATAAACCATTCATCATAATCAATAGTTTTGAACAGTATATGTGATATTCGAACTCTATCCGGCGATGGTCCGCTGGAATCTGACTTATTTGTGACTTTAAGTATGTGAAATCCATACAGTGTAGGTATAATTTCAGAAATTTCTCCAACATCCAAAGAGAAAGCTGCATTTTCAATTTCTGGCAATGCTTCATTTCTACTAATGTACCCCAAATCTCCTGCAACATCAGTATTTATATCATCACTGTAAATAGGGACGGCATTCTCAAATGTAATATCACCAGCATTAATGAAATTTACTGCCTCCTGCGCTAAAATATACTTATTAGCATTAATTACTGTATCAGTAGCGATATATAAACGCAATTTTTCTTCCTGTATGAATGGCCTAATTATTTTTTCTTTAAATATTGATTCGTCCCAGTTATATAATTGGTTGATCGATTCAATAGCTTCATCACGTGATCCCGTCTGCTCCACGAGCGTGTCAAATTCATCATTGATTTCCTTTGGTAGTATTAAAATTTTATGCTCTCTGACTGACTCGTCCAAAAAATATTCTCTTATCATTCTGGTGAGCACTATCTTTATGATATAATCATCAGAATTAACAAAATCATTACCTTCTGGCCCTAAATTATAGAAATGTTTCATTGTCGTAAAATTTTCTGCAAAGTCTTCATAGAGGAACTCTTGGTCGTTAACTGTTGCAATTACATCAAAATCATCGGGTATGGGCAATGTAATTGTATTAACATCCTGTGAATCCGTATTTGTGTTACTGCCGGCACTGGAATTAATCACGACAGGAATATTAATTGGCGTTTCAAGGGTATCATTTTCATTCAGGATATCGGCATTCCGGAATACAAAAAAATATGCGCTCGAAATACCAAATAAAACTATAGCCCCTGCTATAACCAAATTGGCGATCCATTTATTACCTGCTTTCTTTTTCTTACTATCTCTGAATCCAGAAAGCATTGTATCTGCTGCCTCTTCACTCCATCCAGTTTTTATCAGTTCCATTTTTATATCAGATTCTGACATCCCATCTTTCAAACGTTCGGATATATACTCTAGTGCTTTATTTTTGTCTTCCTCCATATTTTTTGTATATAGTCTAGTTTAACGTAAATTTAGTATTTCGCAAATTGTCACTTTATGGAAACAATTAAAAGCCTTCGATTGAACACGTATCAAGGCAGATGCACTCTCCGGCTGATTCTACGCCTGATATTGAGCAGCTTGCTATTAAGCATTCACCATTCCCGCACAAGTCTTCGCAATCTGCATTTTTTTCACAATTTCGTCCGGCTGGTCCGGGTTGAATATTGGTAATACTATTCGTATTACTGTCACTATTTTCATTCTTTAATTCATCCTCCACGTTGTAAATATTAATAATAATTAATCCAATTATAATTATTAGTATAATTGCAACGCCATAGATATATTTTTTTATCTTTATATTCGTCATTAATACAAATGCTAAATAGTCTACATTTCGTATAAATTATCGCATAAATAATGAATATTGTACATAATACAATGGCTAATGATGTAATCATTAAATTTTAATGCAACAAAAAGAGAGGGATGGCACACATCCCTCTCTGTACTTAAGTTGCTACACACATTACGACGAATCCAGGTCGTACATAACTCTAGCGCTTTGTATACTATCTCGCATACTATTTCCTTTCTTTATTTATTACTGTTTTTTCCGTTTGCCTTAGAGCTTTTTCTGCGAACAAAATATGATTCATGAAAAAGCTTAGATACCGCAGAAAGGATGAAAGGGGTTGAAATCCAGAGGCAAGTTTCAATCATCCTACTGGACGTTTGAAACTGTTTGCCGAATTTTGATTCAAGCAGCATCATGATGAGCCACGTAAACCACCATAAGTAGAAAAACAATTCTCCTTTCCGCTTTCGTTGAACATCCCGCAACCACCTTTTTACTTCTTTTCGCAATGCATACATAACAAGCAAAATGAAGTAGCCAAGCGGCATATTACTCGGAACGGTTATCGAGTCCAGGTTTAGAAACTCAATCCAACACAGGGTGTATTGAACGACCGTCCAAAGAACCAGGAAGCTGAACAGGAGGTCAGTTCGAGACCACCAACTTAATAAAAGACGTTTAGCTTTGTCATAATAACACTCCTTTACTTTTTTCGCGTTGTTGTGTGCCGTAAATACTGTCGTAGCGCTAGAGCATGTGTTCTTATGCGAACTACCTTGCACGCATCATAAAGACGCGGCACGGTACGTGTGGCCACTTTTTCAAGGTGCCTTTTGGCAACTTCATTCTATACTAAGTACTACTTATCGTCAACTGAATTACAACAGATACATGACGAGATATTATTTATTTGGCTATAGCGTGAGCACAAGAATTGTTCAACTAACTACTATTACCCTTATTTTGGCACCAATCCAATATATGCAACCATCGCCTTTATATCTTTACTCCTCAAACGACGATAAGAATAGTACTTTTTATCCTCGCAATATGTACAATCTTGATGAATCTCAATATTGCTTCTATGCACACCATATAGTTCAAATTGTTTAAGGATAACTTTAGTCAGATCAATAAAATACTTTCCATTATTTAGTAATACTGCAAAGTCAAAATCGGAAAAAAGTTTTGCAGTATTTTCGTCAACTTCAAAATGACACGCATGGATTCCAGGACCAACACCTATTATTAAATTTTTAGGATTAGCGTTATATGTATTATTGAAAGATAATACCGTATTTTTTATAATGCCTTCCAATATGCCTCTCCATCCAGCGTGAACTATTCCAATTGCTTGAACATCCGGAGCGTATAAAAATATCGGAAAACAGTCCGCAACAGTAACAGAAAGCGTTACAGAAACATTATCTGTTATGAGACCATCTGAATTTGATAATATTTTTCCAGAATCCTTTATTGATACTGGTTGAACATCTGATTTATGGACAATTCCAGCTGAAACAACGGCATTGGAGTCTAGTCCTGCCGCTGAAAAAAATTTATTACGATTTTCTGTATTTTGATCCTGACCTATTATTACTCCCAATTTCATTGAACCATCACGTCTTGCAGAAATGCCGTATAGAAGCGGCTTATAGTCATTCAACAGGGGGAATTGAATATTCGTGGCACTATTTACCATGGCATTTTTTGAATTTCTTGCCAGATCCGCAGGGACATGGATCATTTCGTCCTACTTTTTTCCCATCCGGCGTGACGAGATTACCGCCCGCAGTCTGCTTCGTATTGCCTACTGCTTTGGTATTTGCCGCGGCCGGTGTTTGTTGCGCTGTTTGATCGCTCGTTATATTTTGATACGGTGATGCTGGTGCCTGGTCAGATGTTTTTGCAGGGGCGGATAATTGTTGCTGCATGGTTGCCATGGGAGTATCTCCTACATTTTGTGCAGTACCTACTTTATAAATCGTGTAGACGATGTTTTTCTGGATATTGTTGATTAATTCATTAAAAAGCCTGTATGCTTCCTTCTTATATTCCACTAAAGGATCCTGCTGTCCGTATCCCCTGAGGCCGATTCCTTGCCGTAAATGATCAATCAAATCTAAATGTTCTATCCATAAAGTATCAATTGCCCTGATTGATACGGCACGCTCTACGTTCTTAACCAACGTATCGTCTCCAAGACGTTGCTCCAGCTCATCGTACGATTTTTCTGCAAGATTTAGCAGGTACTGTATTAATGATGTCCGGGAAGCTGCATCCTGTAGCTTATCGCCGGCCTTATCTCTAATGTCTTCAAGCCGTATTCTATTTTCCAATTTTACGGGAAAAATAGTATCAGTTACTTCATATACTTCATCCAGGTTCCATGACTGCTCATTATCATCTGACGTATGAAATGATACTACTTGCTCTATCTCACCGGCGATTAACTCAATAATCCTGTCACGTTGCGTTATCTGATTACCTTTATCGTCTTTTTTGCCATGTTCGGAAATTTCAAGTATTTCATTTCTTCGGTGATAAATTACCTCTCTATGCTTGTTAATAACATCATCATACTCGACAAGATGTTTTCTAATATCAAAGTTGTGTCCTTCAACTTTTTTCTGAGCCGCTTCGATTGATTTACTGATGAGTTTATGTTCGATAGGCATATCATCGGGTACGCCAAGTCTGTCCATCATTGACTTCATTCGATCAGAGCCGAATATCCTCATCAGATCATCCTCAGTCGATACGAAAAACTGTGACGAACCTTCATCACCCTGCCGTCCGGCACGACCGCGCAGCTGGTTGTCTATTCTCCTTGATT
>SDBT01011741.1_pt1 | contig 14079 bp, 16 predicted proteins | sample 2277101 | NCBI WGS metagenome assembly SDBT01 (sample SAMN10404973, study PRJNA504765) | marine sediment metagenome | isolation source: marine sediment core GS10_PC15, 103 cmbsf | place: Arctic Ocean: Southern Knipovich Ridge | collected 2010 | reverse complement strand
GATTACCTCTGGTCGGCATTCCGGGTGGACGACTACCTTGGCTTGCGGATACTCCTGTTTGAGGGCAATGATATTCTGGGGCTGTATCCTCATATGAGTAATGCAGAAACCAGGCCAGAGAATTAATTTCTTCTTGGTTTTGGTGGAAATATAATTACCCAGGTATTGGTCGGGAACAAATAGTATCTCCTCAGCGTCCAGGCTTTCAATGACCTCGACAGCATTGGCCGAGGTGCAGCAGATATCTGACTCTGCCTTGACTGCCGCCGTGGTATTAATGTAGCAAACCACGGTAGCCCTGGGGTGTTCTTTCTTTTTCTCCCGCAGGCGTTCGGCGGTAATCATATTCGCCATAGGACAACCAGCATGTATATCTGGGAGCAGGACTATCTTATCCGGGCAAAGAATGGAGGCAGTTTCCGCCATAAAATGGACCCCACAGAACACTATAACATCAGCATCGGTCTTGGCTGCCTCTTGGCTTAACCCCAAGGAATCACCAACAAAATCAGCGATATCTTGGATCTCACCCAGTTGATAATTATGGGCGAGGATAACAGCTCCTCTTTTCTTTTTAAGGTTCACGATTTTCTCAATTAGTTCAGTGTCCTTATTTTCCATCAGCTACCACCTTTATCTGGTCTCCGGCCTTAACAAGCCCGCCATGAATTACCTTGGCAAACACTCCCTCTTTAGGCATGATGCATTTGCCTGTCTGGCGTAAGATAGCGCAGCCGGTATGGCACTCTTTACCAATCTGGGTAATCTCTAAAATAACTTTTTCCCCTATAGATGTGCGTGTGCCAACAGGTAGAGAAACTAGGTCGATTCCTTCAGTGGTAAGGTTTTCGGCAAAATCCCCTGGGCCTACATCGAAGTCTAGACTTCGCATCTTATTAATACTTTCAATCGCCAGCAGACTTACCTGACGATGGGTGCAGCAGTCGGCGTGGGCGTCACTGATAAGTCCATAATCTTCCCTAAGGATACCTTCAGCTACAGGTTCCTTCCGAGTGCCTTTTTCTTTGCTCTTACAGACTGCCATTATTTTAGCCATAATATCACTTTCCTTCCGGCTTTATTAACTCCCTACTCGCATTTTCATCCTATTACGGAAAGGCACCAACCTAAAGTCAAAGCCATTATACTAATAATTGCCAAATAGGTAAATAGTGTTTTACTGCCAAATTCTTTCCTTAAAACCAAAACAGTCTCCCAGATGGTAATTGGCCCCACTATCAACAGTACCATTCCGGCCTCGATATTCATCCCCTGTGATATGAAGGCAGTGAACTTTATATCCAGTAGGCCATAACAGACCAGAAGAGCAGTTATCGAGGTGGCTGGTGTTGTCACTAGAAAGGCTAGAATCGGTCCTAGTTTGGCCCCTTTTTGATGCGCTTACCGCTACCGGCAGGGCGCCTATACAGCAAATGGGGAGAGCTGTCCCAGCAAGAGTTGAGTAGATAGGCGGCTTTACCCTTTTCCTACCAAGATGCCTCTCTACCCATCCTGTGGGAATAAACTCATGGATTAAGCCGCTCAAGAAAAAGCCTATAGCCAGGAAGGGCAATACTTCAATAAGATAATCCTTAAATGTTATGAAGAATTGGGCTATCATCTATTTATCCCCCATATTATCAGTGTATTGAGAGACTCAAGAAAGTGATTGTTAACGCTTATATGCTTTTACCATAATGCTCAGCAGTTTCTCCATCGCTTTATTCTTCTCGCCTATGTTTTACTCTCCAATCTGGGTTAATAGAAATGCTACCAATACGCCACCTATAACTCCAAGACTCGCAAGGCGAGTATTCCCATATCTATGTGCTTCAGGAATCAGCTCATTCACTGTAATGTAGAACATTGCCCCACCTGCAAACGCTAAGCCGGTATACATAAATTCCCCAGAAACAGAACCACGGAGAAAGAAGGCTACTAAGGCACCTACAAGTGTAGAAACACCGGCAGCAAAGGAAATAAGCACGGTTCTAAACTTACTCACCCCAGAGAAATGGAAAGGAATCGCAATAGCAATACCCTCAGGGATATTATGCAATATAATGGCTAGGGCTAATGTTATTCCCAGACTTTCAGAAACTCCGTACCCCATGCCAATCCCAAATCCCTCAGGAAGATCATGGATTGCTATTCCAATAGCGATTAGTGTTCCAAGTCTTAGAAGGCTATTTCTCGATTCTACAATGTGTATATGAGGTAAAATAAAATCCAAGAAGAAGAAAAGCAGGGTGCCCGCAATAAAACCACTGAAAGACAGAAAAAACCCAGCTTTTAGCGACTCCAAAACCAGCATTAGGAAAGTGACACCGAGCATTATCCCCGAAGAGAAGCCAAGCCCCAAGACCAAATTTCTCTCCCTTGGCTTAAACAAAACGCCTAAGATACCACCCACCCCCGTAGCAGCACCTGCTAGAAGGCTTATGAGAGTTAATGTTATTGCGTCCATCTCAGCTTCCGGTGCTCCTTCAGCATGCACTTATCCATAACCGCTAGGAGTCCTGCTCTCTTAGCACGAGCTGCTGCCTCCTCATTTATCACTCATTCCTGCATCCATACCGCTTTTGCCCTTATTTTAATTACCTTTCCCACAATACTCGGTAGGTTTTTGGCACCTTCTTTATTCACTTCACTCATCCCCCTGCTATCAGTTGGATTAAGGTTACTTTATCCCCTCTCCTTAATCTTCTGTCCTTTATCTCATCTGGATTGAAAATCTCCCCACTTACCTCCAGCAGGATGGAAGCAGAGGCGAGCTGAAGTTTATCCATAAACTCTTTTATTGTCGTATCTTCTTTGACCTCTATCACTTGAATGCCCACTTTTATCTCCTAGGTAAACTGTTCAAGATTCTGGTGTGGCGTCCACAAAACTCGTATTCGCCTTCAAGCTGGGCAAAGATAAGGTCCTCTTGCCAGTGAGCGTTATATAGCCTACAATCCTTATCCTCGCAGAAGGGATCGCCGGTCAGGGCATAGAAAACCGCCTGCATCGCATATCCCTTCATAACCTCGGTCAGGTGCTCATCCTCGTAATCGATGAAACTTCCCTTGAATCTCTCTTTGAGTTCCGTTAAGTCTTTCCTCAATCTTTCATATTGTTGCTTCAGAAGGTAGTATTCTCTAGGCTTGGCCGGTGCCTCTACGAGCCCTGTCGTTGAGATAATAGACGGAACACCGTATACACTCGTCCTTAGATGATATCTTTTGTCGCCGCCATCCCAAGTAGCAAATAGACGGTTGGTAAAGAAGATGTGAACAAACTCTCGGCTGCGTTCCTCGCTTGATACAACTTCACTAAAGAGCTTCAGCAAATGGAATCCGTCATACAGGACTCCAAAAGACCTTGTTTTGCCTAGAATTCTCCTTTTTTCATATTCTATCTCACCATAGAGAGGCTCTTGCCCTGGCAGTATCTCTTGGCGTATCTCTTGAATTTTTATACCTGCAATTTTTCTAGCGTAATCTGAAACCTTATCTTGGGATAGGCTGAAGCCAAACGGATTCCCCCTTACTTCAATTTTAGCTTTCCCCACTGTCCGAGCTAAATATTGGGCAATTTCACTGATATCTAGTCCTTCGTTAGTACCCTCGTCGTAGAGAATAATCTCCATGGCTAAACTCTATGCTAGTTTCTCCAAGATAATCTTAGCGGCTATTTCCCCGGATAAAAGCATTCCTCCAAATGTTGGACCCATCCGGGGTAATCCGTAGACTGTTGATACCGCCATGCCGCTGACAACTAAGCCGGGATGCACCTCACCGGTATGCTCTAGGATTAGGTCCTCCGACCTCTCTACCCACATAGCACCAAAGCCTTTAGTTTTAATCATCCCTCTTTCTTCCAGTTTCTTCACTACCTCGGCTTCATGCCCGGTAGCGTCAAGCAGCATTTCTGCTTCGATGGCGACCGGGTCAACACAGGTTATCTCTCTGGGCAATGCCGAGATAGGCGTCCAGTTAATTACCGCCCCAGCTACCCGCCCATCTTCTCTCAGTACCAGGTCATCAAACTTTGTCATATTGGCAAATTTAACTCCGGCATCGCAGGCGGAAGCAATAAGTTTTGAGCAAGCATGGGGTCCATCAGCAATGAGTAAACCCTTGCTAGCCTCTTTGTACGGGATGCCAAGTTCATCTAAAATTCTCTCTGCGGGGTGCCTCACCGTTATCTTGTTCATCAGGTAACCCCCGATCCAGAACCCACCGCCGATGTAGTTATTCCGTTCGACAATAAGCACCTTCTTACCGGCTCTGGCTAAGTCACGCCCTGCCATTAGCCCGCTGGGACCACCACCAATAATTATGCAATCACTTTCCACATATTCGTTAAATTCCTTGGCAAACTCGCTAACTATGGCACGAGTTACTTCCTTTTCCCCTACAGGACTGAATTTTTCCATTTTTACCCTCCTTTAGATTTGCTTAAATACTCATCAACAGCTGATTTCAGGTATTTCATTTACATTCACTGTTCCTCCTCCCACTTTTGGTAAGATAGTCCTCAATCGCTGATTTAAGCGCTTCCTCAGCTAGAACCGAGCAATGCATCTTAATCGAGGGCAGTCCACCCAGAGCTTCAGCTACTGCTCGATTGGAGATTTCGAGTGCCTCTTCTACATTCTTTCCTTTTACCATCTCGGTGACCATAGAGCTGGTGGCGATGGCAGCTCCGCAGCCAAAGGTTTTGAATTTAGCGTCAGTAATGGTGCCGTCCTTTACCTTGATGTAAAGCTCCATGATATCGCCGCATACCGGGTTCCCAACATGTCCGATGCCATCGGGGTTTTCTATCTCCCCTACATTCCTGGGGTTCTTAAAGTGCTCCATCACCTTTTCACTATACAGTGACCATACATCACCCATTTTTTCCTCTCCTATCCGTGGCTCTTCAAAAGCGGTGACATAGCTCTGAGCTTGGCAACAATTCTGGGCAGGACATCCAAAACTCGCTCTATCTCTTCCTCGGTAGTCCACTTACCTAGACTAAATCTCAACGAACCGTGCGCTAGTTCGTGGGAAAGCCCCATTGCCAAGAGTACATGGGACGGCTCAAGGCTTGACGAGCTGCAGGCTGAACCGGTAGAAGCACAAATACCCTCCAGGTCAAGATTCAGGATCATTGATTCGCCTTCAACATAATCAACACTTACATTGACATTGTTAGGTAGCCTCATTATGGGATGACCGTTTAAGCGGGTATGGTCAATCCGCTCCAGAAGTCCCTTAACGAGCCGGCCACGCAGACAAGTCAGCCGCTCCGCTTCTTCACTTATTTCCTGCTGAGTAAGTTCTGTCGCCTTACCAAAGCCTACAATTCCAGGTACATTCTCAGTGCTAGCTCGCCGCCTCCTCTCCTGCTCACCTCCGTGCATGCAGGAGATTAGTTTTGTACCTTTTCTGATATACAGCGCTCCAACACCATTTGGGCCGTAGAACTTGTGTGCTGACATAGAAAGTAAATCCACTCTGAGTTCATTCACATTCACCGGGATATGCCCCACTGTTTGCACAGCATCGGTATGGAAATAGACGCCCGCCTCCCTGGCAATCTTGCCTATCTCAGCTATCGGCTCTATAGTGCCCATCTCGTTATTGGCGTGCATCACAGAAATCAGGATGGTCTTATCAGCAATAGCTTTTCTGACATCATCAGGATCAACTAGGCCATTCCCATCTACTGAGAGGTAGGTTACCTTGAATCCTCTCCTCTCTAAAAACTTGCATGTCTCTATTACGGCGTGGTGCTCGACAGAGCTAGTAATAATGTGGTTCCCTCTGCTCTCATTGGCAAAAGCTACACCCTTTATGGCAAAGTTATCTGCCTCGGTTCCGCCGCTGGTAAAGACAAGTTCCTCACTCCGGGCACCGATGAGTTCGGCAACCTTAACCCTTGCCTCTTCAATACTTCCTTTTGCCTCCTGCCCATAGGAATAGAGGCTTGAAGGGTTACCAAAGGCTTCGGTGAAATATGGAAGCATCACCTTCACCACCTCGGGTGATGTTGGTGTAGTCGCCGCATAATCAAGGTATATACGTTTCATTACTTATCCTTCCACAATGTCACCAACAACCGGGTCTACCCGGACACCTTTGCTGGTCACCCAAGCGATGCCCTGCTCAATCTCTTTCTCTTCTCCCTCCAACTCTAAAACAACCCAACCTTTATTTTCTGATACATCAGCACGGCGTATGTTGGTCACTACCTTGAATTGGTGACTGAGAGTATAGATAATCGACTCCCTGATCAACTCTGGTGGGAAGGTAAACATTACCTGTCTTTTGGTCATCTTAGCCCCCCTTTATCTTTCTCGGGTTTAGTATAGCATGGGTGAAGTATGATGGGCTCAAACTTGCGCACCAAGCACCTCCTCAAACGATTCCAGACTGGGCTGGACAGTAAAGGGTTGAACAAGGTCTGACACTATTTCCTGCGTCCTCGGTCCGGCTCCAGTAATAAAAGCCACCGTAAGCTCATTTTTCTTAATTGTTCCTGAAGCAGCCAGCTTCTTGAGTGCGGCAATCACTGCTCCGCCTGTCGCTTCAGCGAAGATACCCTCAGTCTGAGCCAGCAGCTTCATGCCAGCGATGAGTTCATCATCGGTGACAGCACAAGCACCACCCCTCGACTCTCTGGCTACCTTCAAGGCGTAGTAGCCATCAGCCGGGTTTCCGATGGCTATAGACTTGGCGATGGTGTCTGGCTCTACCGGATTGACATGGAGAGAGCCCGCCTGAAAAGCGTTGACAATAGGCGAGGAGCCGGCAGCCTGAACGAGATACATATGGGTATTAACCGACTCGATTAAACCGAGCATGGCTAACTCATCCAGCCCTTTCCATATTCGGGTAAAGCTGAGTCCGGAGCCAGCAGGATATACCACGCAGTCAGGGGCATGCCACCCCAGTTGCTCGACTACTTCATAACCTAGAGTCTTGCTGCCCTCGGCGTAGTAGGGGCGGAGATTAATGTTGATGAAACCCCAGTTGTATCTTTCTGCCAGTCGGCCACAAAGGCGGTTAACATCGTCATAGCTGCCATTAACAGTCACCAGAGTCGGGTTATAGATTGCGATCCCCACCAGCTTGCCCGATTCCACACTAGAGGGGACGAAAACGTAGGCTTTCATATTTGCCTTGATGGCATGGGCGGCGACGCTGGCCGCTAGATTACCGGTTGAGGCGCAGGCTACGGTGTCAAACCCGAATTCCTGTGCCTTGGTGACGGCAACTGATACCGGTCTATCTTTAAACGAGTATGTTGGATTAAGGCAGTCATTCTTAATATAGAGTTCATCAAGTCCCAGTTCCCGCCCCAGGTTATCTGCCTTGACGAGGGGGGTAAAACCAGCGCCAATATCCACTACCTCCCCTTCTACCGAGAGTAGGTCTCGATAGCGCCACATGCTCCGTGGTCCCCCGGCAAGCTTCTCCCGGCTTAGCTCTTTAGCCATGGCTTTGTAGTCATAGGTGACCTCCAACGGGCTAAGGCAGAAAGCACATAGGTTGAGAGGCTGCAGAGGATACTCCTGCCCGCACTTTCGGCAACGCAAAGCTCTGGCATAAGACATATCTTACTCCTTCAGCTAGGCCCCAGCGCCTGGCCTAAATCCTCAATCAAATCATCAATATTTTCCAGACCTACCGATAAGCGAACTAACTCATTGGTGATGCCCGCTTTTTCTCGGTGTTCCCCGGGCATTGAGGCATGGGTCATCGTCGCCGGGTGCTCAGCAAGAGAAGCAACGCCACCCAGCGACTCTGCCAGGGCAAAGACCTTGATTCTCTTTAGGAAGTTATTAACTGCCTCAATCGTCCCTTTTAGTTCAAATGAGACTACCCCGCCAAACCCCTTCATCTGTCTTTTGGCAATCTCATACCCGGGATGGGATTCAAGTCCGGGATAGAAAACTCTTCTTACTGAAGGATGGCCTTTAAGGTAGTTTGCTACGGCGATGGCATTCTCCTCGTGCTGTTTCATCCTCACCGGGAGGGTCTCGATTCCACGAAGTACTAGCCAGCAATCAAACGGAGAAGCGCACGTTCCCATGGCGTTCAAGAGAAATTGAACCTTCTGAGTTAGTTCATCGGTGGTGGTAACCACCGCACCCCCGACAACATCACAGTGCCCGTTAAGATACTTAGTAGTGGAATGAACAATAAGGTCAATCCCGTATTCAACAGGTCTTAGAAAGTATGGAGAGGCAAAGGTATTGTCTATCACTGTCATCAGCTGGTGCTTCTTGGCAATGTCAACCGCCATCTCGAGGTCAGTGATATTCAACAGGGGGTTAGACGGAGTCTCCAGCCACAACATCCTGGTATTGGGCTTTATGGCATCTTCAATTCTCGCCCTGTTGTCCATTCTCAAGAAGGTGAACTCTACTCCAAAGCCCTGCATGACATTCTGGAATAATCTGTATGTTCCTCCATAGATATCGTCGCCGGCAATTACATGGTCGCCTGCCTTAAGTAAGTGCATAACCGTGGTTTCGGCAGCCATCCCGGTAGCGAAGGCAAAACCCGCTTTTCCTCCCTCTAACTGGGCAATGGTATCCTCCAGCACCTTTCTCGTCGGGTTCGCGGTGCGGGAATAATCATAGCCTCTTGTTTTACCTATATCCTCAAAAGCAAACGTTGATGTCTGGTAAATAGGTGTTGAGATGGCACCAAATGTTCTATCTGGTCTTTCCCCAGCGTGAATGGCTATCGTTTCAAATCTCATATCCCCTCTCCTTGGCTAAACTCCCTCATAATTTCCTTTCTCCTATCCCTCAGTTCATCTTCAGGGATTGCCAGTCCACTTAAGCTCTCAAGCCTCTGCAGACGCTTTCCCAACCCTTCCTGCTCCCCTAAGATAAGCCTTACAGCTTCTGCTACCGGGTCGGGTAATTTACCGTGTTCTAAGTCTGTGAGTGGCTCATGGCGCTCCTCTACAATTCTTCCCGGGATTCCTACCACTGTGGACCCGGGTGGAACTGATTTTATTATTACTGAGCCCGAGCCAATTCTGGCTCCATTTCCTATAGTGATAGCACCTAAGGCTACTGCACCAGTTCCAATTACTACATCGCTGCCGATGGTAGGGTGGCGCTTCTCCTTCTTTAGACTGGTTCCGCCTAGGACGACTCCCTGGTACATCAGCACGTCGTCTCCTACTTCTGCTGTCTCTCCAATGACTACCCCTGCCCCGTGGTCTATGAAGAAACGCCTGCCGATTCTAGCTCCGGGGTGGATTTCGATACCGGTTAGAAAGCGACTGACATGGGAGACGCAGCGAGCTAGAAACCGGAGCTTGTGCCACCAGAGAAAATGGGCCAAGCGATGAAACCACAGGACATGCAACCCCGGATAGCAGAAGATTATCTCCAGCACACTCCTCGCCGCCGGATCTTTGGCAAATACCGTTTGAATGTCTTCTCTTAAGGTCTTAAACAAGGCAATATTTCTTTATGTCGCTTTATATACTTTACCCGGTCTGATAAAGCCCCTGAAAAAGCCAGGTAGTCAAATAGCGCTCACCGGTATCAGGTAAAACTACAACTATAAGCTTACCCTCACTTTCTGGTCTTCTGGCTACTTCCAGAGCTGCACAGGCGGCCGCCCCCGAAGATATGCCAGCCAGTATTCCTTCCTCTTTGGCTAGCCTTCTGGCCATTGTTCCAGCGTCATCATTGGTGACCCCAATAATTTCATCAATCAAGTCTGTTCTCAAAACATCAGGGACAAAGCCAGCCCCGATACCCTGAATCTTATGTCCCCCAGGTTTTCCCCCAGAGAGAACCGGGGAATCAACTGGCTCAACGGCAATGGCTCTAAATTCGGGCTTCCTCTTCTTTATCACCTCGGCCACCCCGGTAATTGTCCCTCCAGTCCCTACTCCAGAGATTAGAATGTCTACCTTGCCATTGGTATCCCGCCAGATTTCCTCTGCTGTGGTCAGCCGGTGCACCTCCGGATTTGCTAGGTTCTTAAACTGCTGTGGCATAAAGTAGTTTGGGTTTCCTGCTATCAGTTGTTCCGCTTTTCTTATCGCCCCAGGCATCCCTTCAGCCCCAGGGGTTAGCACCAGCTCGGCGCCGAAAATAGAGAGGAGCTGCCTCCGCTCTAATGACATGGTGTCAGGCATGGTGAGAATAAGCTTATATCCTCTGGCGGCACAGACAAAGGCTAGGGAAATGCCGGTGTTGCCGCTGGTGGGCTCAACGATAACCGTATCTTTTTTGATGAGTCCCCTATCCTCGGCATCCACAATCATAGCTACGCCTATCCTATCCTTCACACTCCCTATAGGATTGAAGGACTCAAGCTTGGCCACTACCTCAGCCTTTATCCCCTCAGTTATTCGGTTCAGTCTGACCAGAGGCGTATTCCCGATTAATTCGGTCGAATCCCTGGCTATACCTCTGGTTAACTTCGGTATCTCTATCGTCTTAAATCGCAGCTTCTCCACTTTTGGGGTTATCCCTGCCATTTTGATGTCCTCCTTCACAATTGAGCTTTAGACACACTGCCACCCACTACTGCTTTAGAAAGATAAGTATTTCTAAAGCTTGATTATTTTATAATGGTCAATATAAATCTGCTTTCGCCTTCTTGCTTAAAAGCCGGCTTTATACCCCTAGCCTTTAACTCTTGTGCTACACTTTTGAGGGAATCTGTATCGCCCAGTATTATTTCTGCCGTTTCTCCCACATTTAGATTATCTATTAATTCTGTCGCCTTCATTTTAGACAAAGGGCAAACTAAACCACACAAATCATATTCTCTTTTCATATTCTCTTTCCCCAACCTCTCTCGATTCTGCTTCCAGGATATCCCGGTAGAAAGTAGTATATTTAAAGGCATCATCTGGTGATATAACTACAGCTAAACCGCTATTTAGTTTAGCATAATGTAGGGCAGCATAAAGTATAGCCCCTGTCGTCGGACCAACCGGGATTCCATCCTTTCTGGCCAATTCTATGGCAGTTCGATAGGCATCTTCATCGGTCACTTCTACAGTATCATCAATTACTGAGTAGTCCAGAATTTTCGGTATAAACTGTTCATCTAATCCGGTGATTCTCTTCATGCCTGGCAGTTTATGGTTAGGGGAAGAAGGCTCTACACCGACGATTTTTATCCCTGGATTTTGTTCTTTAAGGTATCTGCCAATCCCAGTTATTGTACCACAAGTGCCGAACCCAGCAAAGAAATAACTAATTTTACCTTGTGTTTGCTGCCATATTTCCGGCCCAGTTGTTCGGTAATGGGCTTGAACATTCAGCTCATTCTCGTATTGATTGGGGCTAATATAGTTATCTTTGGTAGCTGGACTCTGTATTAAGGCGTTAACCAGGCCTCTAGCTCCCTCATTGGGGTATAAGGGACATAGGGCATCATCAGCTTCCATTAATTTGGCCCCTAGAAGTCTTAACATTATCTTTTTTTCTTCAGGAATTCTCTCTGGAATAGCTATCTCTACTGGTATTCCTAAGGCATTGGCAACACAGGCTAAGGCAATCCCGGTATTACCCGATGATGGCTCAACCACTGTTCTATCCCCTATTTCCAGTGCCTTTAGCATTTCGTAAACAATCCTATCTTTAACCGAGCCAAATGGATTATATCTTTCCAGTTTGAGATAGATTTGGAAGTCCTTATTGGGGTTAATTCTGTTTAACCTAACTAAGGGCGTTGGGTTTTCCGGGCAGGCTATTAGTTGCGTTATGTCAGAGTAAACCCGTAATTGATGGTCTAAACCTGTTTTTTGGCTACTGGTTTCTGAAAAGCTGCCCTGATTCATTTTAGTCTTTGAGTGTGTATGCCGCACTCACCTCCGCATTTACTGGTGTCTTTCCATCGGCAATCTCGCTCGAGTTCTCCCCCGGGGCCTGAGCAAGGGGCGCAGCCAAGAGAACGGTAACCTTTCCCGTACCAGGGGTGGGGTTCAAGACCTCTGGTGGACATATATCTCCAAATCTCGGCCTCGGTAAAGGTTAGAATAGGATTTATCTTGATAAGCCCACCCTTCTCTTCTACTTCCTGGTAATCTATCCTGGTTCTCCCTTCGGTGCACCTTAAACCAGTTATCCAGGCATCTAAATCACTTACGGCTATTTTAGTTGGTTCTACTTTAAGCAGTCGGCAGCATTCGTCTGGGTCTACTTCATAAATTTTTCTTCCATTATGGGTTTCAACTTGAGATGTTTTTAGGTTAAATTCTTCGGTAGATAACAATATTACTTCTAAAGAATCACCACGGAGGGCCTGCGGAACACTATCGGCAACCATATACACTGTAGTCCTAAGATTCATTTTTTCGTTCATTAATCTGAGGTAGTCAAAGGTTTCTCTCGGTTTGTATTGTGTCATTATTGAGAAAATCTTTATCTCCGGGTCTACCTCTCTTGCCAGATGAACGGTAACCATACTGTCTTTACCAAAAGAGCAAGCTACCGCTATTTTGGGATAGTCTCTTATTGCTTCCCCGATTAATTTTTTAGCATGCTCAATCTTTTCCTGTTCTTCCATTTCTACCTCTCTCATATTTTTTATTAAGCACAATACGGCTTATTTTGTTACGATACTTAACATATCTTTGAAGTTTTCAATACCTACTTCATCGATAATGGCAGCCACATTAACCTTCTTCTCCTTTAGAATTATCAGGCACTTTTCGGCAATCTGAAATGCTTCTTCTTCAGATAGGAACTCGGCGATTACCTCGCCTAATCTGGTGTCCTCGCCCTCTTTGCCGCCGACCAATACGGCAAAGCCTTTTCTGTTCTCAATTATGGCATCAAAGGGACATATCACTATGCATTGACCGCAGTATTTGCATTTCCCTTTATCTATGATGGCTACGCCATCTTTTATTTCTATTGCCTTTCTTTTGCATACTGGAACACAGAGCTCACAACCGTTACACTTGGTTACGTCGACCTCAGGTTCTACAATTCCCATAAAACCAATGTCATTGAGCTGGGCAATCCCACAAGAATTGGGACAGCCGGTAGCCGAGATTCTTATGTTCAAGTTATTCAAATCTAACTTTTCAATTCTTTCCTCAATTCTTCGTAGTAATTCCTGCGGGTCGACATTATTCTCAGTACAATAATTGCCAAAACAACTTTGAAGGTTATCAATGCCCTTATTGAGTATTTGCATACCCACTTCTTGCAGTTCTCCCTCGATGTTGTCCAGTTGGCTGTTGTCTATACAGGGAATTTCAGGCGAACCGCGAACCACAAAATGAACAAAGCCTTTGCCGTATTTTTCAGCAATGTCGGCGATTTTCCTCAGTTGCCGTGAAGTGACTTCTCCACAGGTAGCGCGGATTCGCAAGATGACTTTATCCGTGTCTTTTTCTTCTAACCTGGTTTCGCATTCAATCGGTTTAAGCCCTGAGCCTTCCTGTAAGTTTTTGTTTAATTCCTGTTTCACTGTTTCCACGCCCAGCCTAGCAATGAGGTCGGCTCCTCTTTCCTCCCCTTTACCTTCTTTCTTAATAAAATCAAAGTAGTTCTGTACAAACCTTACGCACTCTTCTTCAGGGAGACGCTTAGTTATGCCCACTCCCACAGAGGGTTTTACACCTAGCCTTCCACCAACATATACGTCGTATCTTGGCTGTCCGTTGTTTTCGACACCAACAAAGCCAATATCGGTGAGTGCTCGGGAAATAACACAGTCTTTCCGGCAACCGGCGACACCAATCTTTACCTTGTGGTTCGCCGAGGGGACACGGAAGAAGTTATCCAACTTCTCTGCCAGAGATATAGAGTTGGTTACTGCCTCAGGGCAAATCTTATCGTCATAGCAGACATTGATATTTCTCACTGTTGGACCGCAACGGTCTAGTTCTAAATAAACTTCGTTAAGTTCCTTTTTTACATCCTCCATATCTTTTAAGTTTACAAATGGAATGATTGGGGTCTGTCTGGTAGTAAACAAGAGATAACTCCTGGCATATTTTTCAATAATATCAGCGAGCTTCCTCAGTTGCTTTGAGTTTAGGTTAGAACAGGCCGTTTTGACCCACATGGAGTACATGTCTTCACCTTTTAGTTTTACTATG
>SDBT01011740.1_pt1 | contig 14079 bp, 10 predicted proteins | sample 2277101 | NCBI WGS metagenome assembly SDBT01 (sample SAMN10404973, study PRJNA504765) | marine sediment metagenome | isolation source: marine sediment core GS10_PC15, 103 cmbsf | place: Arctic Ocean: Southern Knipovich Ridge | collected 2010 | reverse complement strand
TGCGAAGATGGATGAAAGGGCGATCGTCGCGCGAAGCTTTTGGGTTCCGCGAAGGGACATGGATTTCGAACCGTCGACGACGATATCGAGGTGAGGCGAAATCTCCTCGCGGTACAGCCTCACGGTGAGTTTGTCGCTGCGGGCGTAAGCGGACCAGTCGATCCTTCGCAGATCGTCGCCGGGTTGGTACTCGCGATGGTCCATGAACTCCAGGCTGCTGCCTACGGCCTTGCCGAGTTGCGCCCCGGCGGTACCCATGGGCGCATTGCGCGGCCAGATAAGCGCATGACGCTGTCCAGCCTGCTCGCCCTCCAGAAGATATTTCCGAAAGTTACTCATTCGTGGATACGGGTACAGTCTCCGGTATGGGCGTCGGTTTGAGCGGTACGAAGCGCGAAATCTGAGCTAAGAACCAAGGTATGCAGAGGATGGTGCTTAACGATGCCCATATGGCGAGAAACGACATGGCAAAGTCTCTTTGCGAGTCGTACCCCAGTATGGCAGGATTTGTAATCAGCCAGGACTCCTCGAACTCATGCCCGCCGCGGTTATCGCCGGAAACCAGTATGGAGATGAGCATCGGAATGCAGCATCCCAAGACCATCAGAAGCAACGATATCAGGCCCATGTACTGAGTCGGCATCTTGCGGAAGAGGATCTGTCGCAAGAGCACTGCCATCAGACCGTAGCAGTAGACGAACAGGAAGATTCCACCGGTGACGGTCACCATTTCTTCCATGTTCACCTGTCCGCGGAAGCTCGGAAAAATTTCACTCCATATCCACGCGAAGGTGACGCTGGCGGCGGCCATGAGTCCGCACCAGATAGTTCCACCAGCCGAGCCGCAGTAAAACACGAACGCAAGCGGGCGCAACAGTCGCGATCGCGGAATAGTTCTGGTTACGCGAGGCGACCATCGATCTCGCTCGGAGATGGCGACGAGGAATATTCCCGATAAGACGCACAGCGATCCGACGACCCATACTCCGACCAATTCGAGCTGCGTTGCGTGGTAACTCCACAACGCCATGACCACGCCGGTGAGTATCCATATTACGGTCAGGTAGATACGGATGCGGATCGTGCGATTGGCGGTTCGTGGGCTCAGCATGGCAACGGCGAAGGCACTGAGCAGTCCCATAGCCGATAGCATCATCACAAGAAAAGTTCCAATTCCGCCCCAGAACGCCCATGTGTCCATGTCGCCCATTCCACCGTAGCGGATAAAGTTATCTGAAATGCCAATCAGGCCAGATGCTCCTGCAATCAGTCCGCCAAGCAGGAGCGCCCCGAGCAGTAGCATTATGAACCATCCACCCTTGATGCACGCCATGAACACGCCAGCCATTATTCCCAGTGCGGTCACGATAAAGTCTATGAACAGCATGAAGAAAATCGCCGGTAGCGATATTCCGCGAAGCAGGTACGTGAACGTCAGGAACGGCATGCAGGTGGAGAAGATAAGGACCGTCAGTATCATCGCGGCGAGGAATTTACCCCGCACGATCGCCGACGGTTTGATCGTCGTGATGTACAGCAGGTCCATGTTATTACCGTTTCGCTCGGCGGCCAGCCTCGCACCGGTGTAACAGGGGAGCATTATCATGCACGTCAGGACAAGGACGGCGTGAAGCGCGGTGAATACGTCGCGTCCTGCGTCGGTGTCCATTCCGTCGATTTCCCCGAAGAAGAGGAACGAACCGATCGTACCGACGTTGATCAGCAGGTAGATCAGCAGAACTCCGATGATGAACCTGCTTTGAACGGCCTGGCGGAGTTCTTTGACGACAATCGGGTTGGCCCGGTCGGTCAGCGATCCGAATATTTTCATAAGTCTCTTCATTGGACCTTCCCTTCGTGATTGTCACAAAGACGTCTCATTGGCCCGTCCCCTTCGTGATTGTTATAAATCCACCTCATTGGACCTTCCCCTTCGTGATTGTCATAAAGACGTCTTCCAGACCGGCGCGTCGTTGATGGAATTCCGCCAGTTTGAATCCGCTTTGGAAGATATTGGCGACCAGATCGCCGCAGGTCTCGTCGCTACCGGAGATTTGCACTTCGATCTCCCGGCCGACGATGTTTACCTTCTCCACTTTCGGTGCCTGGAGCAGGTGTTTGTAAAGTTCGTTGATCTTGTCGATCGGGCGAATGACGACCAGGCGGTGGGGCATGTCCTCTGCGATGATCTGGTCTACCTGGCCTGCACGGAGGATTTTGCCCTGCTCGATGATCACCGCTCCGTCGCATATTTCGGCAAGTTCGGTGAGTATGTGCGAGCTGATGAGTATCGCCTTTCCCTGGTCGGCAAGCGCCCTGAGCAGTTCGCGCAGTTCCACGCGCGCTCGCGGGTCGAGGCCTGCGGCAGGTTCGTCCATTACGAGGACCGGCGGGTCGTGCACCAGTGCGCGGGCGAGGCTCACTCGCTGCTTCATGCCCTTGGACAGCGCCCGGAGGAACTTATCCTGCAGGCCCGCGAGCTTGGTGAAATCCACAATGCTCTCGATGTACCTGGTCCGCTTTCGCCCACGGAGTCCGTAAGCGCGGCCGAAGAAGTCCAGATACTCTTTGACGGTCATGTCGCGGTGCGTCGGAAGATTGTCGGGCATGAAACCAATCAGATGCCTTGCCTTTTCCGGTTCTTCGACAACCGAGACGCCGCTGATGTGCGCGTCACCCTCGGTCGGGTCGTCCAGCGTGGCGAGTATTCGCATGGTGGTTGTCTTGCCCGCCCCGTTAGGACCGACGAACCCGAAGATATGCCCGGAAGTGAACTGGAAAGAAATTCCGTCCACCGCCTTTGTTTTTCCAAAATGGCGTTTCAGATTGGTTACGCTAACTTCCATTTTCGTCTCGTTTCATAATGCCGATTACAATCGAGTTGCCCTGGCGAACTTCGGCGTCGGATAGTCCATCTTGCATGAAGGGCGAACCTTCGACGGTCGCAACGTATCTGCCCGGCGCCAGGGCATTGTTCGCCCGCGATTTTCGGTCTGTGATTAGTTGGGTCCAGTCCGAACGGTATAAAGATCGCAATGCGTCGGGTTTCAAATGCGCCGCCTTACCCGGTTGGGCGGTGAGTTTGGCCTCGGCGCCGGCGGGGATTTCGTCCGAGGCCGCCCAGATCGTCCCCTCGGTGTCGGCGACTTGCAGGCTGATGATTCTCGCACCAAGACCGTTCACGACGACAAGCGACCCACCGTCGTCGGTGCGCACCACAAGGCGCTCGCGTCGCTGCTGGGTGCGGCGGACCATGAAGTGCGAGGGTATTCTCGCGGTCACCCACCCCGATGCCAGATGCTGGCCGTTGGTCCAGTCGATGATCTTGGCGCTCGAGCCTTCGCGGTTGTAGTAACTGTTACCGGAGAATATCTGAGGATTGAGTTCGGTATCGGTATCGAACAGTAATCCGCCGCCAGGGGTGACGGGGCAGTAGTAGGCGGTCAGTCCGATAGTGGTCGCACGGTGAGAGTTTTCGTCCAGCAGGGTCAGGCCCTGTGTGCGGCGGTGGCGGTCCCAGCCTTCGGCGAGTGTCGCATAAGCGAACACCGCCAGAACCGTCAGCAGTGAGACTGCCGGAACGTTCCACAGCAGCCAGATACGCTTTTTCCATTTCGAAAGCAGATAGATATTCAACGGGCCAATCACCAGGGCGAACACGAGCATGAGAATAAACAATCCGCGGACCGGAATCTGGAAGTCATCGACTACCGGGAACTTCCTGTTGGCGTCGGAGATATCCGTCTGCGAGTTCCATGGCGAACGGGTTGCGCGGAGGATTCGCACGAGGCGTCCCCAATCGGCCGTGCTTGCGAAGAACGTCGTGCAACGACCAAAGCCCAGGTATACCCCTCCGCTACCGTCGTCGATTCCGCCTTTAAGCAGGGACTCAGGAAGTGACTTTGTTCCCGAGACCAGCAGCGAACCTCCGCATTCGACGTATTTCCGCAGGGCGGACAGCACATTGGCGGGCATTCGCCGGACATCGGTGACGGTGATTACAACGCCGTCGAACCGCGAGTAGGCCAGCCAGTTGGGGCTCCACTCGGTTATGGGCGATTCCAGCCTGAACGCAGTATCTCCGCTGCCGCGCCAGTGACGGCTGCCGCCTGTCTTGGCCTCATTGTTGAGGCTATTTTGGATTGATCTGTCGAGCGACGAACTGGCCAGGAACGTTATGTTTCCGCCACCTTCACCGTGCTGAGTATCCGCTGCCCAGATAGTTTTCTTCTGGCGTTCACCGTCGATGACCACTGCCATCTGGTTTCCGGCCAGTTGCACCGCGGGCTGCCACATGTAAACCTTCGCCGCTGCGCCGGGTGCGAGCTTGATCCGCCGCGTCATCTGCGTGATGTTGTGTCCGCCTCGTCTGTAAACGTTGGCGGGCATCCGCAACTCGACGCTGTGTGTCCGCGTCGACGATCTGTTGATGACCGTGGCGCCGTATTCCACGTATCCGTGGCTGGTCGGGCTATATCCGCTCGCTTCGGGCATCTGATCGAGTACCACTCGAATGTCGTCGTACATGCGGCTGGTCTGGGCCATTCCGGCGGTCGCCATGCACAGCAATATCGCTGCGGCGAAGATGAGTCTCGCTGCACGCAGCGGAGTGGGGGGTGTCTTTCGAAAAATCACTCTTGCCCTCCGGTATTTGCGACCTGCACGTCGGCGGGCAGGTTCAGTTCGGCCTCGTCGAGATTTTTCAGGAGGCTTTCGACAATGGTTGTCGTATCGATTTCGTCGAACCTGGCTTTGTAGTTCAGGATCAGTCTGTGGTTGAGCACTGCCCCGGCGACGATCTTGACGTCCTCGAACCCGACCGAAGGCCTTCCGCTCAGCAGGGCGACGGCTCGGGCGGCTTCGGCCATTGCTATCGCGGCTCGCGGCGAAGCACCGTATGAGATATACGTCCGGACGTTCTGGTCGGCTTCGGCGCTGTCGCCGTGAGTGGCCGAGACCAATCGGGCGATGTAGCGCGAAACCGCCTTGGGAAGCATGATTCTGTCCATCACGTCGAACAGCGAGTTAAGCTGCTCGAGTGTCATCGACCAGTTGGCTGTGGGCGGCTCGCCACGGCGGCGTGACGAGATAATCTGTTCCAGCACGTCGGCGCCGCAATTGCCAACGTTGAGTTTGAACAGGAACCTGTCAAGCTGCGCCTCGGGCAGGGGGTACGTACCCTCCAACTCGATCGGATTCTGCGACGCCAGCACGAAGAACGGATTCGGAAGCTGGCGGGTCTTGCCCATCAGCGTGACGGAGCGTTCCTGCATGGCTTCGAGCATCGCCGATTGTGTTTTGGGCGAGGCGCGGTTGATTTCGTCGGCCAGCAGGATATTGGTGAACACTGGTCCGGGCTGGAATGTCATCTCCCGCTTGGAATCGGCGGTTTCCTGGAGTATGTGCGTTCCGAGAATGTCGCCCGGCATGAGGTCGGGCGTAAACTGGACGCGGTTGAACTCGAGGCTAAATACTTCGCCGAGCGCTTTTATGAGTGCGGTCTTTCCCACTCCCGGCAGGCCTTCGAGCAGGATGTGGCCTTGCGCGAAGACTCCGGCCAGCACGAGCTTGTGCAGGTCGGTTCGTCCCAGGAGTATTCGGTCAAGCTGATCGAGCGCCTTTGCAGCCAGTTCGGCCGCAGGGGCGAGTTGATCGGGCGTCAGTAGCTGGTCGGTATCTTGCGAGTCATTCATTTCCAACGGGTTCCTTTCGGTAGGCCTGGCGCGGGCGAATCTGGCGGGGCCTGGTCAATCGCTGCGATCGAAATATCTCCTCACAGCGTGTCGATGTCGGGGCAGTACTGTCTGGGCGTGGGCAGAGCCTGAGCCCGCACCGGCTTTGGAGAGGACACCGGGCGAGGTGTCCGCCTGGGCGGTAGTGTCATGCGATCCGGTGGAGATTCCCATGAATCGGCTGTCGGTGAGCGTGGCATTGGGAGGGAGCATCTGCTCTTTGAACTTCGCCCCGTGCGCGTCGGATTCCTGTGCCCATGTCATTGGGGCGTCTCCGCGGCCTCGATTGATTCCACCGCGTCCGGGCGAGTTGCACATAGCCAGCAGGCCTTGGGCGACATTGCCACCCTCCTCGCAGAAGGCCAGCAGGTCGCCGATTGCGTTAGGATCGATCATTGCGCCTTTGCCTTCGCCGAGTTTCATGCACTTGCTGAGGCTGTTGGGGTCTATCAACTGTGCCCTGCACAGCCGTCCGATTCCCGATGCGAGTCCGCCCTTGCTTGCTCGCAACGCTTTTGCCAGTGCATCGAGCTGCTCGGGCGAGAGTGTACCGTTCTTCAAAGCTTCGGCGAGTTCTTTTGAGAGCTTGCTTGCCAGATCGCCGTCTCGCAGGGCGGCCTGGTCGAGCGCGGCGTCGGATGCGAGTTTTGCCATCTCGGCCATCGCTTCGGCGAGCAGATCGGCGGGCAGTTCGTTCGAGACGGATGCGATTGCCCGGGCGAGCGTTTCGGCTTTGGCGAATTGCTCGGTCTGTTGCAGTGCGTTTTCGGTGGCCTCGGCGGCGGCGTTTTCGGCGCTCGCTTCTATATGGTCCAGCATCTCCCACGTCTTGACGGGGTCCTGTCCGGAAGCTTCCTGGCGTGCCTGCTTAAGTTTTTCCAGGATGGTTTCGGCCTTTTCCTCATCGAATATCTCTTCTTCGGCGAGGATCTCGATTTTCTCGGCGATGCGATCGATTTCTTCGCCGATTTCGAGTGGGTTGGCTGCCTGGACTGTGATGTATCGCTGGGGCACCAGGAAGCTCACCAGTACGAAACTTACCGCCGCGACGAGGCAAAGCATTGTTCGCCCTCCGTCGAAATGGAGCGACGGTTCGCGGAGTTTACCTATGCGGTCGGACCATTGGCCGATATCTCTGGCCCCAGCCGTCATGAGCAGCCCGCCGCAACGGGCGCGGTCGTCCAGCAGGGCGCGGATGGCCGATTCGGAGGGAACCGTCATGCGGGCCAGCACTATCGCGGCGACGGCCACAGGTGCCAGACCAATCGCTCCCCACAGCAGCATCGCCCGGTCGATATCGCTAAGAGCGGCAAGCAGAATCGCTGCCGCGCCCCAAATAAAGCACCACGCCACCGAAAGCCTCATCGCGTGTCTAAGCGCGAGCAGAGAGCCAATCTTGAATCGGAGCGACGCTATAGTACGAGCGACGGTGGCCATTGCATTGCCTTTCCAACCCCGGCGCCCCTTAGTGTTGCAAGCGGCCGGCAATTGCCTTGAACCTGGAACCCTTACCCACCGACGAATCGGATTCGCCGGGCGAACATCTATTCTAGAAGAACCGTAAGCCTAGGTCAACAAAAGCCTCATCGTCGTGCGATGCAGGAGTTTCATATATTAGACGCATGTGCCCCCGCTTTGTTGCGGGAAAAATCAGAAGTCGCAGACTGGGGGGCAAGCCCCATCTGTTCTACCTCTGGTAACAGATTGTTTTTGGCCTCGCGGAAGCTGATTGGAGAATAAGGAGTTAGCGACTTTGGGCGTGCCTGTCGGCGGTTGCAGCCGTTCGGCTCGGATTATGGGGATTGACAAATCACGGGTTTGTGATATGATGTACGTGCTCGCAAGGGATGCTCACACTTCGAATCCTTTGTATTCATTGAACTGGAGTTTGCCTTACCCGAGGTCGGCAGCGGCTGCGCTGGGCTTCGATGTATCGCTCATGTAGTAAATCGCTCACGTAGTAGATGTAAAAAAGGAGAGAACCCGTGAAAATGCTCAATCTAACGGGAGCCGCGCTCACAGTATGCTTATCGCTGCTCCTAATCCCACTTGCCGGTTCTGCCGGTGCTGCAACGGTTTATGGAACCTCTGATCTCTTTAATGGCAACATTTACATCCCGCTTACCCAGGAGGCCAGTGGTTCACTGGGTGACCATACCCCGGGGGGGAGTCCCATCGGACTGGTCTCGGACCGTTGCACACTGACGACACAGTATCCGACGTCGAGCGGCTATGTTAGCCTCATGGTCGATTTCGATATCAGCGACGATCTCCAGCCTGGCGAATCGGTCGGCTACGACAGCGACATGTCGATGTGGATCAACTTCGAAGATCTCGATTTCAATCCGGTCGAAAACCGTAAGCGCATATACAAGGAATGGGTAGACATCGAACTGCTCAACGAACTTGGAGAGCGTATAGCCGGTGCGGATACCTTTACTCTGGACGAGGCGAGCTATCTGACCTACCGCCAAGATATTGTCGGCGGTCAGCCTGATGTGGCGACAGATAACGTCGCCGCGACCTACGGCGATATCTTGATACGGGATATCTTCTTCAGTGGTAATACAGCCGGATGGGAAAGCTTCGTCGATTCGCTCAACAAAACGAATGAATTCGGCATGCTGCTGACGTTCAATTCCGAGTTGGAAATGAAAGGCGGGCGGCGTCTGATCCTGACAAACAGCATCGAGCAACTCGATTCGTCGCAGATTATCATCGAGAACGTAGCTCCCGAACCGGCTTCGCTGAGCATGCTTGCACTGGGCGGGCTTTCGATGCTCGCCAGGCGAAAGAAACGCCGACAGTAGGCGCGTGGCACAACGCCGACAGTAGGCGCGTGGCACAACGCCGCTAGCAGGCGTGGCACAACGCCGACAGTAGACGTGTCCATAACGCGAGTAACGCTCGCGCACCAGTTGTTGGTGTTCCTGAAATGATAATAACGAAAGCCCGCAGACTTGTCCCTTTGGGATAGCAATCTGTGGGCTTTCGGTTTTGGGTCTTGCGGCATCCGTGGCGATGCTTATTCGACGTTCGGGTGCAGCGATTTGTAAAGGTGGTCGAGAATCCTGCGTTCCATTGCATGGTCGTAATCGCGAGTTTCCCAGACCTCGTTCTGCTCGGTCGTGGTGGCGGCCATTTCGTCGGCGGGGGTGGTGTTGGGCACCTCGTCGTACGATTCGCTTCGGGCGTGGTAGACTCTTGAACCTTCCCTCTGCAACGCCACCGTCGCGTGGGCGACGACCTGATTATCCTTGCGCCTGATCGAGAGTTTGGCGACCTGCCGCGCCGGCGAATTGCTCAGAATCCGCTCGCTTGGAGCATCGACGGATTTCGGGCGAGCCAGGATTTCCCCGGAAGTCGCGTCGGCCGAGGCGACGGAGTAGTACTGGCTCATCACCTCTCTACCGGTTGCGAAGGCATCTGCGTATCCCACCCTACCGAGGTTCCTGTCCGTGCCTGGTGTGGCTACCGAGCAACCCGCTGTAAGAGCGGCCGCGACGGCAACTGTAACGATCCCGATTCGTATCATCACCTTATCTCCCTATTCAATTCTCGATGTTTCGTTATCGCCGGGCATCCTCGCCTAGGCGCCAATTCGTTCAATTCTATTACTGCTGATCACGCCAGACAGAATAGTTTGGCGATTCGTGCGTTATTGCGATGTCATGCGGGTGGTTCTCGGTCAGCGTCGCCGAGGTGATGCGTACGAACTTGGCTTCGGTCCGCAGGTGGTCTATGGTGGCCGCACCGCAGTAACCCATGCCCGCCTGCACTCCGCCGACAAGCTGATATACGAATTCGCTAAGCGGTCCGCGATAGGGTATGCGTCCTTCGACGCCTTCGGGAACCAGCTTATCCGGATTGGTCTGTCCCTTTTGCCCGTAACGGTCGGCAGAGCCCACCACCATCGCTCCGAGCGAGCCCATTCCGCGATAGGTCTTGAACCGTCTGCCCTTGTAGATAACCAACTGTCCGGGCGATTCGTCGAGTCCGGCGAACAGGCTGCCCATCATGACCGCCGACGCACCGGCGGCGATGGCCTTGGTGATATCACCGCTGTGACGAATTCCACCGTCTGCGATAACGGGGACGCCTTTGGGTTCGGCGACTTTCACCGCGTCGCTGATTGCCGTCATCTGCGGAACGCCCACTCCGCTCACTACGCGGGTGGTGCAGATGGAACCGGGTCCGATGCCTACTTTCACACCGTCAACGCCGGCTGAGATCAAATCGGCCGCTCCGGAGGAGGTTGCTACGTTGCCCGCGATCACCTCGATATCGTGATCGGCTTTGATCTTCTCGACGGTCTTGAGCACGTTCTCGCTGTGCCCGTGTGCGGTATCGACCACGATCACGTCGACGTCCTTGGAGATCAGCGATTCGATGCGTTCGTAATCGAGCACTCCGACGGCGGCACCGACGCGGAGGCGCCCTCGCGAGTCTTTGCAGCTTCGCGGGAAGAACTGTATCTTGTCGATGTCACGCATGGTGATAAGCCCGGCGAGTTTGCCATCGCTATCGACCAGCAGCAGTTTCTCGACCTTGTGCTTGTTGAGAATCGTCCTCGCTTCGTCGAGCGACGTATTGGGCGGGGCGGTAACGAGGTTCTCAGCCGTCATCACCTCGGCGATGGTCTTGTCTCCGGAGAGAAACTTCATATCGCGGCGGGTCAGTATGCCCACCAGTTTTCTGTCGGCTTCGACGATCGGAATTCCCGATACGTTCTGCTCGCCCATAAGCTCGCGCACCCGTGCGGTCGATTCGGTTGGCGGTAGTGTTACCGGATCGTTGATGATTCCGTTCTCAGAGCGTTTGACTTTCTCGACCTCGCGGGTCTGGGCCTCTATCGAGAGATTCTTGTGAATGATTCCAATCCCGCCGTCCTGTGCCAGCGCGATCGCCAACGCAGCCTCGGTCACCGTGTCCATAGGCGCCGAAACCAGCGGAATGTTCAGACGTATGTTCCGCGTCAGTTGCGTGGAGGTGTCTGCCTCGCGGGGAACGATGGATGAACGGGCCGGAATAAGCAGTACGTCGTCAAACGTAATGCCTTCTGATAGGATTCTGTCGATCATGTTAGCACCTGAAGCTGGGAATCGTCTCTCTCTGGAAAGCGCCCATTGGGCACGAAAAGTGTCTCTAGTAGTGAAGCGGCGTGGGCCTGCATGGAAATAGGGCCGCGCAGAGTCTTTGGGGAGTGGGGGTGAAGCGAAACACGCTCTAAAAACAGAAGCTCCATGGCTGATTATGCGGATGGACCACATCTGTTGTCAACCTTTCGGAAAACATTTTTCGTCGCTTTGTTTGCCCGCCCTCCAAAGTCAGGGCGTTGACGCGGCGCTCGGAGGGGGGAACAATGGCTCTCAGATGAATATCTGGAACGACATGCAAGCCGAACTCGACGAACTGGCGGCAGCCAATCTGCTGAGATCGCCCGAGGTGCTGGATTCACCATGTGGGCCGCGGATAACCGTCGCCGGGCGCGAGCTTGTCTGCATGTGCTCCAACGATTATCTCGGTTTAGCCAACGACGTGGCGGTCAAACAAGCCGCCGTCGAAGCTATCGAAAAGTGGGGCCTGGGCGCGGGCGCGTCGAGATTAGTCAGCGGGACCATGCAGCCGCACGTTGAACTCGAACGCTCGCTGGCGAGTTTCAAGCACACCGAAGCGGCAATCGTCACCTCCACCGGATGGATGGCCAATCACGCAGCCGTCCATGCATTCGTATCCAAGGGCGATCTTGTCCTGTGCGACAAGCTGAACCACGCGAGCATTCTCGACGCGGCCCGTTCCGGCGGAGCGGTGATGCGGACGTATCGACATGGCGACGTCGAAAGCCTCGCAAAGCTGCTCGACAAACATCGCGCGAAGCACAAACGCTGCCTGATAGTGACCGACTCGCTGTTCTCGATGGACGGTGACTTTGCGCCGCTGAAGGATATCGTGGAACTTAAGCTACGTTTCGACGCCCAACTGCTGATCGACGAAGCTCACGCTACCGGCGTGATAGGCCGCGACGGGCGGGGGGTGGCGGAACTGCTGGAAGTCGAGCCAGACGTCGATGCCGTCGTCGGTACGCTTTCCAAGGCCCTTGGCGGGTTCGGCGGGTTCGTCGCCGGTAAGTCGGTCCTCATAGAGACCATCTGCAATACCGCCAGAGAATTCATCTACACCACCGCGCCGCCGCCTGCTCTGTGCGCAGGTGCGATAAAATCGATCGAGATCATCCAGACCCAGCCGCAACGCCGCAAGCATCTGCTCGAACTGGCTGAACTGCTTCGCAGCCATCTTGCAAAGGCCGGCTTCGATACGCTCAATTCACAAAGCCAGATCGTCCCGATCATCATCGGTTCTACAGACGCCGCGCTGGAAATATCGCAAAAGCTCATGGGCGAAGGCTTTTTCGTTCCGGCGATTCGTCCGCCAACGGTCAAGCGCGGCACCAGCAGGTTGCGCGTGAGCCTCTCGACCGCCCACACCGAAGCGGACATAGACGCCTTCCTGACGTCGATAAGCAGAGTGAAGCAAAAGTAGGCGTACACCTAACAGCTCAATTGGCGGGTGGCACGGCTTGTCCCGGAGGGATGCCTTCGGTGCTGGTCAAGCGGGTAGGCTGGGGCGAGCGAAGCGGAGCCCCACCTTCACAGACTCGACACACCGCCAATAAAGGTGGGGCTGGCGCCCCAGCCTACAACTGCGACCCGCACGACTGCTTACAGCCGTGCTCGCCTACGGCGAAAAACTTTGGATCATCTTTGAGTTGCCTCCTATGTAGCCCGATATACATTAAAGAGTTGTATACTGCGCATTGAAGCGTCCATCCAGACCGGGTGAACGCCGTAGCGAAAGACTAACAATGCAGATCGATTTGTCGGACGACATAATGGCGCGTGCCCAGGCGAACACCTCGGACGTGCGAATTGCCATCGCGCTGCAATTGTACTCCGACAATCGCATCGACCATCTCGACGGCTGTCGTCTGTCGCGACTCTCTCCGAAGCAGTTCAACGCCGAACTGCTCAGCCGCGACCTGCCCATCATCCAATACCCCCGCTCAAGCTGCCTCATCTGAACCTCGGCCGCACCATCACTCTTAGATCGGGTGCCACTACCCTTCATGATAGTGTTGCAGCATATGCCAGCAATTCTCTGCCAGGAAGCTACATGGTTTGGCCAGCACCGAAGGCATCCCTCCGGGACAAACCATGCCACCCGATATCCTGCTAACTTCTTTTCATGCAAATGATTGACAGATTGGCGTTCTGGTATACAATCGCAGTTGCTCCAACCCCTGTCTACCTGCGGTAAGCAGGCAGGCGCTTGTGAGAGCGGCGGAGCAGGATCGGCTGTAATCTTCATGCGGGCAGTATGTCGTATGGGGCGATCACATGGGAAACGGTGGCAACGGAGTCGTAAGCTTTTCTCTCCTTAACTACCTACCTACAGGCCGCAGGTTCCACTTATTGCGGGATCACGAACCCCTTTCGTTTGGGGCGATTCAACGGCCAAGTTCCCGTTTTGAACCTTGTTCTGTTTTGCACCTGATGAAGGAGAATGAGCATGAAGTGGCAATGGGCTGTTATGTCGTGCCTCGTTTGGGTTTGCATGTTATCTGAATCCGCATGGGGGTATGAATTGACTCACACCTCAGCGAAGCTTTCGGAAGCTCGGTCTGGTGTGGCTGCGACAACTGTTGGAGACAAAGTGCTGTTCGCAGGCGGACATCCCGGTGGTTCCTGGCCCAGTGCCGTTGTGGACATCTACGATGCTAGCACGGGTCTTTGGTCCACGGCAACCCTGTCGTCTGGACGACACAGCCTAGCCGCTACAACCGTTGGACATCTGGCTATTTTTGGTGGAGGCCATGGAGGCATCGGAGACGACGTGGATATCTTCGATGCCGAGACGGGGCTTTGGTCGACGGCAAGGCTGTCGCAAAGGCGATATGAACTGGCCGCTACCACGGTCGGTAGCAAGGCCATATTCGCGGGGGGCAAGTATGGTGGCTTCCGCAATGTTGTAGACATTTATGATGCGGATACGGGTCTGTGGTCAACAGCGACCCTATCGGTAGCGAGGGCTTCATTGGTTGCTACGACGGTAGGAAATAAGGCAATTTTCGCCGGAGGCTATACGGGGCCCGGTCAAGGGAGCGATGCCGTCGATATTTATGATGCGGATACAGGGCTGTGGTCAACAGCGACACTCTCGGAGGCGAGGAGTTCATTGGCAGCTACGACGGTGGGGTCTAAGGCAATCTTTGCTGGAGGATCGTCACTAACTGATACCGTTGATATTTATGATGCCGATACAAATACGTGGTCCACAGCCGAGTTGTCAC
>SDBT01011739.1_pt1 | contig 14080 bp, 12 predicted proteins | sample 2277101 | NCBI WGS metagenome assembly SDBT01 (sample SAMN10404973, study PRJNA504765) | marine sediment metagenome | isolation source: marine sediment core GS10_PC15, 103 cmbsf | place: Arctic Ocean: Southern Knipovich Ridge | collected 2010 | reverse complement strand
CTTAATTATTTATTTTAACGATCGTACCCAGGGGGAAGTATGTAATACCCTGGTTAGTAATATTGATATTCCTCCTACTATTCTTCATCTTTTTAATCTTGAATCATTTGAGAAATTTAGAGGGCATTCCGTACTTCCTTTAAAGAATTATCCTCAAAATGGAGTCTTTGGTGAAGCGATTGGTAAAATGAGTAATCAGGAAAAGGAAACAGACCAACCGATATATTTTTACCGAGAAAATGATTTGAAAATAATCTACCAAGAAAGTGATCAAAGTTGGGGAATGTATAACCTCAATGAAGACCCCCAAGAATTAAAAAACCTAATTGATATCTCGGGTAAGAGTAAAGATATGAAGAAAAAAATAATGTCTCAGATTAAACAGATAACCATATAAGATAAGAAACGAAAAAACAAAAAGGAGAATTAAAATGAGCAAAGTAACAAAAGAAAGGAATGTAGAACTAATCGAAAAATCAAAAGAAATAGTGCGTGAAACCTTTAAGAAATATGAACCGGATAAATGTGCCATTACTTGGACCGGTGGAAAAGATAGCACCACTAATTTATGGATTATTCGTCAAGTATGCATAGAGGAAAATATCGAACTTCCTCAAGTTATCACTATCGATGAAGGTGACGCCTTCCCCGAAATAACTGATTTTTTAGTTACTATTTCTAAAAAATGGCATGTAGACCTAAAATGGTTATGTAATTTTAATATGCTTAAGTGTTGTCAAAGTCACTTAGGGAATGATATCCAGGTAAAAGATTTGGATGAACGCAATCAAGCTGAACTCAAGCGTATTGAATTTGAATTTAAATCATTTCCCTTTGAAGCGGAATCTTATGCTGGTAATCATCTAATGAAAACAGTAGTACTTAATAAATTTATTGAGGAAAGTAATACCGAACTCTTATTCATGGCCCTTCGTAGAGATGAGCAAGCAGCAAGGAAAGAAGATGAATACTTTACTCATCACGAAGCTGGGCACCTGATGCCGGAACATACCAGGGTTTCTCCTATCCTACATTTTATCGAAAGAGATATCTGGGATAACACCCATTTACACAATCTCCCTTACTGCTCCCTCTATAAGATAGGCTATCGTTCTTTAGGTGCCAGGAGTAGTTCTAATTCAGGAGAGGTTGGTGCTCCTGCATGGGAACAGGATTTAGAAAATATACCAGAGAGAGCAGGTAGAAGGCAAGACAAGGAAAAGGCAATGGAAAGATTGAGAAAGTTAGGATATATGTAATACAGGAGGTGTTGTTTATGTATAACCCGAATTCTGCGTGAGCCTTTAATAAAACAAGCTTAAGCCTTTGCAGCACATGGCTTGTAAAAGAAAAGGAGCACTTAATGACATGATTGATAAAATTGAATTTACAGCAAAAAACCTTACATCAAATGTAAGAGTTTTACCTTTTTTAGCGGTGAAAAATAAAAAAGCAAAATTTCATTAAAAGGAGGTGAGGAATATGGTGGAATTTTAATATAGTTTTAAAGATTCATCATAAAAATTGGATGGATTTTGTAAAAATCTGTGTAAATATTTCATACGCAGGTTTTGGGTTCAAGAGGGAGGCAATTAAATGTATTATTGTAAAAAACAGCTAAAGGTTATGCTTTTTGTAGGGCTAATTTTATTATTGATTCCCGCCATGGTTCTGAGTGCTGATGCGGAAGATAAGAAGATTGTTCGAATGGCTTCATCAAGTCTTGGGAGTACGGCATATATTCATTTTGAGGCCGTTAGTTTTTTGGTTAACAAATATTCTGATAAGTTGAAGGTTTCCAGTATTGCAACCGCGGGAAGTTCGGAAAATATTGTGTTGTTAGATGAAGGTAAAATTGATATTGGTTCTGCGAGTAGTATGGATCTTCATGAAGCATGGGCAGGAGAAAGATGGAATAAAGAAATTCCAATATGGCAGGTTAGTTCCTATACATATTGGGCTTTACCATTGATTACTCTAGCAGATTCAGGTATAGAAACAATAAATGATTTAATAGGCAAGCAAGTTTCGATAGCTGCTGTAGGATCTGGGACAGAATACATGTGGCGGATGATACTAAATGAATATGGGATCTATAATGATCTTAGGATAAATAATCTTGGATGGGCAGATAGCTTTGCGGCTTTAGCAGATGGATTAGTTTTAGCAACTCCAGGAAATTATCCTGGCGGAAAACCACATCCTGAAATAATTAGACTAGCTACGAGGAAGGCTTATAAAGTACTAGGTATAGACCAGGAGATATTAAATCGCGTTCGTAAACGTAATCCAGGAATACTTAGCGTAACTTTACCAAAAGAGGCATATGAAGGATTAAAAGAAGACGTTCCTTCTGCTGGCCTCTATGGGCTTGTTATATCAACAGCAGATGTAGATGATGATACGATGTATGAATTTTGCAAGATTATTTTTGGACATACTGAAGAATTACTCGAAATTAGTAGTGTTTCTACTGAAGCTACTTTAGAAAATGCAGTAAAAGGATTGGTGCCTGAGTACCCTGTTCATCCAGGGGCTGCCAAGTTTTTTAAAGAGAAAGGTGTTTGGGATGATAGCTTACGTGTGGGCAAGCGCTAATAAAACTTAAAAATTAACTCCTCCTGTGATTAAATTTTTTTATAATTAATTTCCCTAAGAGAGAACTATTCAAATAAGTTTAAGAAAAGGTTAGCACTATTATATTTAACTATATAGTTAAAATAGTGCTAACCTCCATTGCAGGGGGAGTCCTCATTTAAAAAGAAGAATGCTATTCTTAGTAGTTGGAGAATTAATTTGTTAACTAAATTTATTTATTTGGAGAGGTTATTATTATAAAAGAAGATGTTGTATCGCAAAATCTATTAGAGAAGACTATTAATTTTGTTAAAGTAATATGGGTTTTGTTTCATGTTTATGCAATCTGGGCTCTACCTTTTTCAATCAACCAGCTAATGGTTGTACATTTAGGATTTGCTGGGATGTTTGTTTTTCATAGCAGTTTTGAAAAGGGAAGAAAAAAAGAGAGTGACAAAACAAAGAAAGCCCAATTTATACTATTAATATGGTTATTATTATTTATTTTAATGTTTTTAACTACTATTTATTTCTTCATTGAGTATAGGAATATGATTCATAGTATTGGAACGCCGTCTACTGAACAGGTTTTAGCAGGGGCAATCTTGATAATCCTTGTATTATTAGCAACATATATAACGTGGGGAGGGGTTATACCCTTATTAATCGGTGCTGTTTCCTTATATGCTCTTTTTGGCAAATACTTTATTGGTATATTATTCCATTCAGGAATCGATCTACCTAGGTTCATCGGTTATTCTGCAACGTACTTTATGGGTACACTCGGAAGCTTAACTGGTTATTCTGCTTCTTTAATAATTCATTTCTTAATTTTTGGTGCTGTTCTACAGGCTATAGGTGGTAAAGAAGTAATTACGAGATTAGGGAAGATTATTGGTTCACGATTTAAATCAGGAGCTGCTCAAAGTGCTGTTGTTTCAAGTGCTATGATGGGCATGGTTTCTGGTTCAATACCAGCAAATGTAGCTATTACAGGAAATTTTACTATCCCTATGATGAAAGATCATGGATATACGCCAGAATATGCTGGTGCTGTAGAAGCAGTAGCTTCTTCAGGTGGGCAAATAATGCCACCAATTATGAGCATTGTAGCTTTTCTTATTGCAGGCATGACAGGTATTCCTTATGCACACATAGTTATTGCAGCAACACTTCCGGCTTTGGTTTATTACCTTAATTTGTCTTTTAATGTCTTTGTAAGGTCTAACAAAGTTGATATTCAGTTATATGGGACCGAGCCAGAAATGCAAAAAATAGACACAGAAGATAAATTAAAAAATATTTTCATTGAGCATGGCTACTTGCTCATTTCGGTAATAATACTAACTTGGAGAATTGTAATTGGAGAAGCGCCTCCACGGGCTGTATTTTGGGGTAGTCTGAGTTTGGTCATACTCGGTTTAGGTAATTTAATTATAACAAGATTTGATGAATTGCCTCAAGCTTTATTAAATTACGGTCATAAAATATATAAAGGTTTGATAAAATGTGCAGATGAAGCATCAAAAGTTGCCTTAGTATTAGCAAGCATAGGAATAATATTGGAAACATTTACGACAACTGGTTTTGGTCAAAGATTAAGTTATTACATTGTTACAACGGGGGGAAGCTCATTTGCATTAATTCTATTGCTAGTATTATTAGTTCTTTTTTTTGGCATGGGAATGCCATCTGCTGGCGCCTATTTAATAGCGGTATTACTTGCCGCCCCAGCATTAACCAAAATGGGATTTGAACTATTTTCGGTTCATATGTTTGTTTTTTATTTTGCTATTTTATCTGCATTAACCCCTCCGGTTTGTCTTGGGGTTCTGGTAGCAGTTGGTATTTCAGGTGGTAACTTTTATAAAACAGCTTTGGAGGCTTTGCGGCTAGCAATACCAGGCTTTTTAATGCCATTCTTCTTTTTATATAAACCAGTTATTTTGCATTTAAGAACAAATCCACTAGGTGCGTTGCAGTTTAATTTGTTTTTGTTAATAGCTTCATGCGGCTTAGTGGTTACGCTTGAAGGTTACCTTTTTCATAAAGTAGAGTGGGTCTATAGAATCATTTGTTTATTAGCAGCATTACTTATTTTTCATCCTAATATATTACTATCCTATTTAGGAGTTTCTATTTTAATTTTCATTTTAACAAGAGAGATAAAACGAAAAACGAAGAGAAGGTGATGAGATTATGGAAACATTATTATTAAACAAAGAAACAATTAAAAAACTGATTGATATGACTGATGCTATAAAAGCTGTGGAAGAAACATTTAAAGGTATGGGGGAAGGAACTGTAATTAATCCAGCAAAACTAACACTGGATTTGGGGGAAATATCTTCGTGGCCTCCATATAAAGGGTTTATGAATGCTATGCCAGCATATGTTGGTTGGCTTGACTCAGCAGGACTAAAGTGGGTAGGGGGTTTCTTAGAAAATCGAGAAAGAAACCTTCCATATCTTACTGGTATGATACTACTAATAGACCCCCAAACCGGTAAATTTTTATGTGTTGCTGAAGGGTCATTCATAACTGATATTAGAACAGGTGCACAAACAGCAGTTGCTCTGAAACATATTTTAAGTAAAAAAGAGATTAAAATAGGCTTGTATGGTGCCGGAGCTCAGGGGCATAGTCAGATAGAAGCGATATCTCACGTTTTTAACATTAAGAAATTACTTGTTTATGATATAAAGAAAGAAGTTTCGAATAGATTAGCAGAAGATATAAAAAATTGTATCAAAGGAGATATTGAGATTGTAGATACGCCTGAATTAGTAGCTGATGCCGATGTTGTAATAAGTGTTACGCAATCTAAGGATAAATTTATAAAGGAGGATTGGATTAAACCTGGTACTATTCTTTTTCCAATGGGCTCATACCAGGAATGTGAAGACGGTTGTATTTTGCACGCAGACAAAATAATAGTTGACCACGTCGAGCAGTCATTGCATAGGGGGGCCTTAAGATTTCTAAATAAACAAGGTAAATTAACAGAAAAAGATATTTATACTACGATAGGCAAAATAGTTTCAGGAGAAAACCAAAATATTATTTCTGATCAAGAACGTGTTATTTGTATACCAGTTGGAACAGGAGCTATGGATGTTGCTGTTGCTACAATTGCATTCAAGAGAGCAAAAAAACAGCAATTAGGCAGTAGTTTTAATTTTCTTACCTAGATGTAATTTTTTAAGGAGATAATTTATTATGAGTATTGCTTTAACTATGAAAAAGGGAGTTACCTTTCATGACCCTTTTAAATCTGATAATGGCTATACCTTAATTTGTCCAAAGCATTCAAAAGATATGTGGCTTATTGATATTGAAGGACATATAATTAATCGTTGGCAAATGCCATATTTACCAGCTGGTCATGGAAGAATACTAGAAAACGGGAATTTTTTTTATGGAGGACAGTTAAAAACCAATAAAGAGTTAGGACTACCACCAGAATTTTCAGCAATGGGTGGGATATTAATGGAAGTAGATTGGGATGGAAATATAGTTTGGCAGACTGAAGTACACTATCAGCATCACGACTTCCAGGTTATGAAAAACGACCATATAATATATACTGCTCACATTGAAAAATCTATTTTGCCGGACGATTATGCAGAGAAATTAAAAGGAGGTATAGAAGGTACTGAATACGAGGGTAAGGTTTGGGGTGATGCTGTTATTGAAATTGATAGAAATGGTGGGGTAATATGGGAATGGATTGCCCATGAACATCTTGACCCAGAAATTGATGATATATGTCCATTAGAAACTCGTGCAAAATGGCCAGTAATTAATTCTTTATGGATTTGTCAAGATGGTAATATCTTGTTAAGCTTTCGTGTGTCAAGTGAGGTTATAAAAATAGAGTATAAAACCGGAAAAGTATTAGGAAGATACGGAAAGGGGAAAATTTATCATCAGCATGATGCCAGAGAACTCAAAAATGGGAATATTTTAGTTTTTGATAATGGGAATCATCGTCCTATTTATAATCCTAGCTACTCCCGTGTGGTAGAGATAAATTTAGAAAGAGGCGAAATTGTATGGGAATATAAAGGAAATCCGCCTTCTGATTTTTTTGCAGCTGTAGCTGGAGGAAGTGAGCGTCTATCTAACGGTAATACGATGATATGTGATTCCCAGATGGGGAGAGTATTTGAAGTTACAGAAGAAAAGGAAGTAGTGTGGGAGTATGTGAGTCCATTTAGAAGTAAGAAACAAGATCAGTATACTAATTTTATGTGGAGGGCTCACCGTTATTCCTGTGACTATCGAGGGTTAAGGGGAAAGGATTTAGACCCCAAGAGATTTCCTTGGGAAAATAGATTGTATGGACCAGATACAATTGAAACACAGTTTTCTCCTTTTGTTTTTTAACTTATTTCTAATGGAGGTGAAAATATGAGCTATGCAAGAACATCTGTAAAGGGAATTGTCTTTTGTAATTCGTATCGAGCATTTAACGGATTTACTTTGTTTGCTCCAGTTAATGGAACTGGTGCATGGTTAATCGATATGAAGGGAAAGATAATTAACTATTGGGAGATGAGTGTTAAACCTGCAGGTTATGTAGAATTATTACCAAATGGTCACTTGCTTTTTGCAGGCAAACATCCAGATAGTCCATTACCTGATGTAGAAGGTGCAGGAGGGGTTCTACTGGAAGTAGATTGGGACGGGAACATCAAATGGAATTATGAGGACCCCTGTCTACATGATTCATTCTACCGTAAAGATAATGGGAATACCTTAGTAATTAAGTGGGTAAAAATACCCAATAGTATTGCGGGTAAGGTTGAAGGTGGTTGTTTTGGTACAGAAAGAGAAGGTATTATGTGGGGAGATATTATTCAAGAGATAACACAAAAGGGTACAATTGAGTGGAGTTGGACTGTGCATGAACATCTTGATCCTGAATTAGATATTAGTTGTCCGATTTGTCCTAGGATTGAATGGACTCATGCAAATGGTTGTCTTGAATTACCCGATGGTGATATTTTAATCACTCTTTGGAAGAATAATAAAATCGTTATTATTGATAAAACTACAGGTGATATTTCATGGCGTTGGGGATATGGACAGTTAGCTCATCCATATGCGTCAACTCTACTCGATAATGGTAACATATTAATTTTTGATAGTGGCTATCATCGCCCAGGAATAAATCTCGGTAATTCACGTATTTTAGAAATTGCTCCCCGGACTGGGGATATTAAGTGGTACTATGAAGAGGGAGAAAATCAGCTTTTTTATTCTTCCACTATTTCAAACTGTCAAAGATTGCCCGATGGGAACACCCTTATATGTGAAGGTTCGACTGGAAGAATATTTGAGATAACTTCGAACGGTGAGTTGGTATGGGAATATATTAATAATTTACCTTTTTATTATCCTTCCCCACCAGGTTTAAAGCATTGTAAGGTTTTTACAGCTAAACGATATGGAGTCGATTATTCCGGGCTAAAAGGAAGAGCGAATACCATTAAAACAAAACAGGCGGCTCCAGGTATAGAGTTAGAAGAAGGAAGTAAAGAACCTATTAATACAACAAAAGAAAATCAAAAATCTGTTGAAGAATCTGTCCATCATCGGTTACGCCAACTAGGGTATTAATCCTTTGCTCAAGAAAGTCTATACCAGTCTGGTAGAATTACAGGCTGATTTGGATAGTTACCTTTATGAGCACAACTTCCAAAGAACGAATCAGGATTACCGGCTCAAAGGAAAGATTCCTTGCCAGAAATTTTGTGATGGTAAGCGAAAATATGTTTTAACTAAGCCGAGTAAATTAGCATGATTATGCCTATGGGAAGGAACAATATGTGGCAACACTACTTAAAATTAATGCAAAAAAATAACTTTTGCAAAGGGGATTAAATTGAGAAAAGAAAAGGTAGTAAAAAGAAAAGTGTCTACTGTCATGCGAGATGGTACGATATTACCGGCATATTTATATCTGCCTGATGCCACTGGACCTTTTCCAACTGTGGTAGAACGTACACCTCATTACAAAGAAAGGGACTTTTCTCCACCATTATTTAAATATCTTGCAGAAAGAGGATATGCAGTATTAGCACAGGATAGTGCGGGACGTTGGCATAATGAAGGTGTTATCCGGCCCTTCTTTAGCGTTGATTGGACAGATGCAGAGGATGGTTATGATACAATTGAATGGGCTGCCAATCAGCCTTGGTGCAACGGACGAGTGGGAGGTTATGGCTATTCTTATGCATCATGGACCCTTTGGACACTTGCGGCAAAAAAGCCACCTCACCTTGTGACATTATTTACTGGTGGAATGGCCCCAAAAACGACGGATTGGCAACTCGGAGGGGTGTTCCGAATCGGTCGCCAGTTACAATGGACCCTTGGTCCAATGGCTTCTGACACTCAACACAAATTTGAAAAACCGTATGGACCAGATAACTATGAAGGATACTGGAATCAGAAAGAAAATATAGATAGAGAGAAATGGTTATGGTTCTTGCCTATCAAAGAACTTCCACAAGAGATACTAGGAGGAATGCAGGAACGTTTTCATGATTGGCTTGATAATATGCATGAGGACCGATGGTATTTAGATAGAAATTTCGAAAAGATTAACCTACCAATATTCCATCGCACTAGTTGGTACGACCGATTATCACGTACTGTTAATATGTTTGAAGGAATGCAAAGGAGAGGAGCTACTGAGGAGGCTCGCAAAAATCAACGTATGATTATCGGACCATGGAGCCATAGTACTAACCAAATACTGCCTCGAAAGATAGGAGCAGTAGATTTCGGGCCTGAAGCCGAGCTCGATTTGTATGAACTGATAGGTAAATGGTTTGATTATTGGTTAATGGAAAAGAAAAATAACATTATAGAAACTGCACCTATACGATTATTTATCATGGGAGCTAATGAATGGCGTGATGAAAAGGAGTGGCCGCTCAAACGAGCTAAGCCAACAGATTTTTATTTACATAGTAATGGAAAAGCCAATACTCCTTATGGAGATGGTATTCTGAGTATTAAGCCACCACCTACAAAGGAAATACCAGATAGCTATACTTACGATCCTCGTAACCCTGTAATGAGTTTATTTAGTTTTAGTTGCCACGATGAACCCCATGATCAACGGGCATTAGATCATAGGCATGATGTTCTCGTCTACCAAACTGATTTTCTTTCAAAGCCGATAGAAGTTACGGGTGTTCCAATATTAATTCTTTATGCTTCATCGAGTGCGCAAGATACGGATTTTACTGTTAAATTAATAGATGTTTGGCCAAATGGGTTTGCGCAAGATCTTTGTTACGGAATTATTCGTGCTCGCTTTCGTGAAGGCTACCAGAATGCAAAAGTTATGAAACTAGGCAAAATATATAAGTTTGAAATTAAACTACTTCCTACGAGTAATTTATTTCAAGCAGATCATAGAATTCGACTGGATATTTCCAGTAGTGATTTCCCAAACTTTGACCGTAATCATAATACAGGAGGAAATGATTACGCTGAATCTACTCTTGTTGTTGCTATGCAGATTGTCTTCCATGAAGGTGAATATGCTTCTCGAATTATCCTACCTATAATCAAAAATAACGTAACTACTCGTATATCCAGCCGAAACTGGAATGTTCAGGGGAGATAGACCTGCCATAGGAAAAGTCAGAACTATGTAACTTGGGAAAAAAGGCGACTGGAAAACCAAAGTTCTAAAGTCTGCCAACAAAACCGTTTTTAGCCCGAAGTTCCCAACCCTTATCGGCCAAAAAGTCCATAAATGCTGGTCTTAACGGTAATAATCATTTAAAGATATGAAGAGATACTCAATGTCGTGAAACAAATTTTGAAGAGGCAAGTACGGGAAATCTGCATACTTGGTTCTGAGAGGGGTTGGGCTGCAAATTGTGCAGCCCTTCTACCCGAAGGCGGTTAGTTACCGCCTACTACTCGATTCGACCTTGCTACTTAATTTTTTCAAGGTGCTTAGATTAAATTATTTAAATATGTTGATTAATGTTATTTGTAAAGCGTAGTTACTTTTTTGTGTAATAAATACATAATAGCATTTAATTTTTAATACTAACAAGTTAAAGAAAGGTAGGTAAAAAAATGAGATATATAGGACATGGTGGTAAAGAAATTATAGAAAGAGTGCTACCACCTCTTGAAGTAAAGGAACGAATTAAAGGATTAAAAGAAGTATCTATTACTGATCGAGTAGCCAGGGAGTGTGTAGATATTGCCTATGGTTTTTTTACTCCATTAGAAGGTTTTATGGGCAGAGCAGATATAGAAGCAGTATGTGAAAAGATGACCCTGGAAAACGGTACACTCTGGTCTATACCAATTGTATTTGATATTACAAATAGGGAAATCAGAGAGAAAGGGATTAAAGAAGGAGATACTATTCTTCTTACTAATAACGGTTGTGGTCTCGCTATTTTAGAAGTAGAAGAGATATTTAAATATAGCAAAATGAAAATAGCGCAAACTGTATTAGGGACAACAGACATAAAACACCCTGGCGTAAGAACGCTTAATGAGTTGAAAGATGCGTTTATAGGCGGAAAGGTTGCCTTGATAAATACTCCTAAGTTTAAACCGCCATTTGATGAATTCTGGTATACCCCTAAGCAGTTAAGAAAAAAAATTATAGAAAAAGGTTGGGAAAGAATAGTTGCCCATCAAACCAGGAATGTACCTCATACCGGTCATGAATGGCTAATGAAAGGAGCCTGGTTTTCCGCTAATGGTGACATTCCGGTAGAAAAGTTAAAAACCGGGATATTGGTAAGTTGTATAATTGGACCAAAACGTCTTGGCGATTATATAGATGAAGCTATCCTTTTAGGCCATCAAAAATTACATGATGCAAAATATTTTAGAGATAATATCCATCTGGTTTCCTTTGTCCTGTGGGATATGCGTTATGCCGGACCAAAAGAAGCCATCTTACATGCTATTATTAGAACCAATTTAGGATGTACCCACCATATGTTTGGAAGAGACCATGCAGGGGTAGGGAGTTATTATGACCCCTATGATGCCCATAGGATATTTGATCAGATTCCTAAGGACAGTTTAAATATTAAACCAGTTCGTATATTAGAGTGGTGGTACTGTCCCGTATGTGGAGAGGTAACTTATTCTGGTCTATGTGGACATACAAAAGAGAGACAACCTTTTAGCGGGAGTATGATAAGAAGTATGATACAAGATAAAGTAAAACCAACCAAACTTATCATGAGACCGGAGGTCTTTAAATCAGTAATGGAAAATGCGGATAAATATGGCTTTGGTTCCCCTTTCTGTACTGAAGAATACTTAGCTAAAAGACGATCAGTCTTTGAATTATTCTAATTATGCATAAAATGGTAATATCAGTATATTTAAGTAAATCTAAAGGAGTGTAAAATGGAAGAGAAATGTTCTATTAACATATGGATTAATGAAGAAAGAAATAGTAAGTTAGATAATACTGGTTTAGCTAATTTAACTGAAGATGCTTTAGCTGGGATAAAGATACTAAGATTGCATTGCACTAAAGAACAAAAGAATAAAATATTAAAACTTTACCCTATGGCAAAATACGATAGCGCAACTACTAAAAGTATTGAGATACTTCCAGCACAAGTAAAAGAAGATTTGTTTAATTTACTCATTAGACGAAAGAGTTTAGATATTGTAAAAGAATTTTTAAAAAACATAAAGTAAATTTTAGATAGGCTACTTTGTATGAATATTAGGTTCATTTTCTTTAATCAGATTCACCACCAAGGAGTAAAGAAATCTTAAATGATTAATTGTATAGGTTTTATTGGGACAGGTCTTATTATCGGTATTCTCTCTGGTCTATTCGGAGTCGGGGGAGGTTTTCTCCTTGTTCCTTTACTAAATATATTTTTTAATGTTCCTTATAATATTGCCATAGGAAGTAGTCTTCTTCAAATGGTAGGAACCTCAGCAGCCTCAAGTTTGAAACATAGAGGTTATGGGAATATAGATTATAAACTGGCTGCATTTGCCGTAATGGGCTCGATATTAGGTGTAGAATTAGGGGCACAAATTTTAGTGCGGCTAAAAAGCTTAGGGACTATTATAATTAATAACTCTACTATTAGTATAATGGATTTTTGGATAAGTGTTATCTATATAATTCTTCTTTCTTTAGTGGGAATTTTTATGTTTTTAGAAAGTAAAAAGGCAAAAAAAAGAGCACCTCAAGGGGGAATAGTAGAAACTTCACTTTCTCAAAAAATAAGAAATATAAAGATTCCACCGCTTATATCTTTACCTATCTCTAAAGTAGAGAATATTTCCTTGTGGAACTTGATTTTTATTGGTTTTGGAGTAGGTATACTTTCCGGATTATTAGGTGTTGGAGGAGGCTTTATTATTAGCCCTACTTTAATCTACTTAATAGGAATTCCTACAAGTGTAGCTATCGGGACAGGTCTTTTTCAGATCATTTTTACCTCAGCATATGGAGCTATAACCCATTTACTAAAAGGGAATATAGATTTTAAATTAGTTACATGTATTTTAATTGGTTCAATTATTGGTTCTCAATTGGGAGCAATATTACATAATAACACAAGGGGGGCTAATGTTAGGTATTACTTCTCCTTGCTGATTCTTTTTACGGCATGGATTATTCTGATTAAATTCCTTTTTAATATAGGTTATCTTTAATAAAGGAGATAAAGAATACAAATAGGAAAACTTGAGTAGATGATCGGCAAACTTACTACGGAGAACTATATTTTAAAAAAAGAGAAAGAATATATTTTGCAGAGGAAAAAAGAGGCTCCATCCATCATTCCCGGTCCCTATTTAAATCAATCAAAGAAGGATGTAGATTAGTGGGTATAAAAAGATCTATTCTTTATTATCAGTCCAAAGATAGGCTTGATAAAAAGATAAAAGCCTAGAAGCTATAATAAATTCCCAATTCATAAGACAACTCTCCTTATTAAATGTTCTTTCTCTATCTACAGCAATAAGCAGATAACTTAAAATAACCGAATTACTTCGCTTATACACAACTCCAGGTGAAGTTTCTAAAAATTAACCACTAATTTTCCTTGTGGTATATCTCTATATATTCTTATGCTTATTATAGCTATTTTTATTAATTTTACAAATAATAGCTTTAAATATGGGTAAGTCCGGGGGTCCTTTCCCCGATCAGGTCGAGGACAGGCTTGTATCGATGAGGATCCCTTTATAGTTTTGTGATATAAGGAATAATTATAAGCAAATCAAAGGAATAGGAAGTTTTATACATTATAAGGGGCAATGATGTTCTAATATTGACTTATATATGGATATATGATAATATGTTCATATACTTCTTGGTTTTACTTGATTCAAAAACCATAAAAAAGGAGGTGAAAAATAATGGCAACAGTAATAACCGTCCCCCGTGATTCAAGCCTGCAATTTAGACTGGTAATAGGTACCAATCCGGGTACCGGAGCACCTATCATCAACAGCAAG
>SDBT01011738.1_pt1 | contig 14080 bp, 13 predicted proteins | sample 2277101 | NCBI WGS metagenome assembly SDBT01 (sample SAMN10404973, study PRJNA504765) | marine sediment metagenome | isolation source: marine sediment core GS10_PC15, 103 cmbsf | place: Arctic Ocean: Southern Knipovich Ridge | collected 2010 | reverse complement strand
GCTGCAGTAAAGACATCCGACCAACTTCAAACCATGCCATATAATGGCCGTACCATGCCATCCCCCATTCGTCCACCTCGTTAAAACGGACCATTTCCTCCATCTCTGTCCACCGCATGGGTCGTTATCCCTGTTTATGTCCTTCCTGTATGAACCCGGCAAGAGCATTAATGGAGGCGAATGCCCTTTTGCCCACATCCTCATCTTCTATAATAATATTGAAAGTCTTTTCAATGGCTACTACAAGTTCAAGGGCATCTATGGAATCAAGCCCCAATCCTTCCCTAAACAGGGGGGTGTCGTTGTCAATTTCCTCAACAGTAACATGTTCCAAATTCAGGGTATCAATAATCATCTTCTTGAGAAATTCGCATAATGCCTCAGGGTGATTGACGATTTCTTCCAATTTTACCTCCAACTATTTCATTTCAGATCAGACCGCCATCGACGGCCAATACCTTGCCAGTAATGTATTCTGCCTTTTCTGATGCCAAGAATAGAACCGCCCAGGCAACGTCTTCTGGTTTACCGAATCTGCCCATAGGAATCATGTTTAACAGACTGGCCTTTGTCTCCTGGCTTAAATCTTCTGTCATAGGGGTGGAAATAACTCCCGGGCAGACGGCGTTCACCGTAATGCCCATCCGGGCCATCTCCTTGGAGAGTGACTTGGTAAATGAGATTATTCCACCCTTTGCAGCCGAATAATTTGTCTGCCCGGCTCTGCCAGTAAGTGCACTAGGTGAGGTGATATTAATGATACGCCCAAACCTTCTAGATATCATAGCTTTTACAACGGCCTTGGAGCAGAGATAGGTGCCCTTCAGGTTGACATCTATCACCCTATCCCAATCCTCCTCATGAAGGAACATGAGCAACTTATCCCTGATAATTCCAGCATTGTTAACCAAGATATCGACATATTCCCATTGATTTAAGACAGTTTCTATCATCTTCTCGACTGCGGATCTGGAAGAGACATCTGCCTTCAAAAGAAGATATCTTGTGGCTAAACTTTCCAGCTCTGCTTCCGCGCTCGACGCGCTCGCATCATCGGAAGAATAGGTAAGCGTGACCCAGGCACCTTCGCGGGCGAAGGAGAGTGCTATTGCCTTTCCCAGACCCTTGGTGCCGCCTGTGATAATCACTCTTTTATCCTTAAAATCCATAAATTTATCTTGCCTCGCCAAGAAAAAGAGGTGTACGGAAAAAAACGTTTAGCAAACAAGCTCTTTTTGTGCAAGATTAAAGTCCACTGTACAAGGGCTTCCTTGAGGCAAGATCCATTGGCTATGAGGGGGTGGCCAAACATTTATGAATTCTCAAGTATTCATCACTGACGGGCATTGGAGAAAGTCACTGGCGGCTGTCAGGGCCCTCGGAAAGAAGAATATTAGGGTCACAGTAGGTGAGAGTACATGTCTGGCAACCGCCGCCTTCTCAAAATACTGTCATCGGGCTGTAGTCTATCCCTCTCCCCTTCATAGACCATTGGAATTTGTGGACTTTCTCCATGAGGAGTTGTCTCATCATCCTTATCAAATGCTCCTGCCTATGGAAGATGAAACCTCAGATCTGATATCCCAATATCGTTCTGAGTTCTCCCGGTGGACATACCTACCGATAGTGTCTTTTGAGAAGCTGCATGTTGCCCGAAGTAAAGACCAAGTCCTTCAACTGGCTGAAAGGCTTGGGATTCCTACACCAAAAACCTGGTACATACAAGATGTCTCCCAGCTTGATGGACTTAAGGGCAGTTTCCCGTATCCGGTCGTGATAAAACCTAAAATGGGTTCTGGAGCCGTGGGGTTATCCTATCCCAAGAACCCAGGGGAGTTGATGGAACAATACATGGCGATCCACGAGCGTTTTCCTTACCCCTTGATTCAGGAACTCATCCCCCGTGAAGGACCAGGCTATGGTGCATCTCTCCTGCTGGACGAGAGGGGGCAGCTGAAAGCCTCGTTTGTCCATAAACGGTTGAGGGAGTATCCTGTAACTGGAGGCGCGAGTACGCTACGGGAAAGTGTCAGACATGATAATATTCGAGAGATGGCGCTCACCTTATTGAAAGCCCTTGATTGGTTCGGGGTGGCTATGGTGGAGTTTAAGCTTGATCCCCGCGACGGCATCCCAAAACTGATGGAAATCAACCCGAGATTCTGGGGCTCATTATCCCTATCCATAGAGGCGGGTGTTAATTTTCCTTATCTCTTGTATCGTATGTCTCGTGGTGAGAACTTCAAACCGGTCGAGCATTACCAGGTAGGAAAGCGGTGCAGATGGCTCTTGCCGGGGGATATACTCCATTTTATCCACAATCCCAGGCGTACCAGGCTATTACCCGAATTCTTACACTTTTGGGATAAGAATACAGCTTACGACATAATTTCTCTTAAGGACCCGCTGCCGGTCCTGGGGAGGATCCTGACGCTTCTGACCTTTATATATGACCAGGACATGAAATGGCGGCTGAAAGCGAGGAGGCCTTGACCGGTGAACCGCAAAAGCGAGCGCATTCCCCGTCCCCATTTACCGGGACTGCGGGGCTATCGAGCGAATCCAAGAATGGTCAGGTTCCTTGCGATCTAATCCCGCCACGCGGGACCGTCCCGATTTATCGGGACTGCAGGGATCTTCAAAACATCCTAACCGTAGACGTGGAAGATTGGTTCCACATCTGCGGGGTGAAAAGGCTGATACCCGAAAACAGTTGGCCACAAATGGAAAGCCGGGTTACAGCAAATACCCTGAAAATACTGGACGTTTTGCGCCGGAAGGGGGCCGAGGCAACTTTTTTTGTCCTTGGTTTTGTCGCTGAGCGGCATCCCGGCCTGATAAAAGAAATCGAAAGAGGAGGTCACGAAATTGCCACTCACGGATATGGCCATAGGCGAGTCTATACGATGACACCCGACACGTTCCGACAAGACCTAAGAAAGGCCGTGAGCATAATCTCTGAGATCACCGGTTACCCTGTTAAGGGGTATAGAGCTCCAGAGTGGTCGATCCGAGACGATTCTCTCTGGGCCCTTGATATATTGCAACAGGAAGGCTTTGAGTATGATTCAAGTATGGCGCCATTACCCATTATTGGTAACCCGGGGTATGCCACAATACCTCACAGGCTGACAGTTGATCAAGGTGACTTATGGGAATTTCCTCCCCTTGTTGCCACCACGTCCCTGGTTAATCTCCCTCTGGGCGGAGGATGGGGGTTGCGGATTTTTCCTTACAATCTTATTCGACGCACCATCCGAAAGCTGAATAATCAGGGGCAGCCGGCGCTCATCTTCCTCCACCCTCGAGAGGTTGACTCGGATAACCCTCGCATTAGGCTTCCTCTGGTTAAGAAATTTGTTCTGGCCGGACGACTCCAGAAGACAGGAAAGAGGCTTGACCGTTTACTGGATGAATTTAGTTTCACGTCTGTGCGGAGTGTTTTAAGAAAGGCAAAAAAGTGTTGCATTGAAAAGGCATCATAAGTAATATAAAAGATTGGGCTTATGTCTGACGTTGTTATGTTTTTGAAGAACAATCTGGCTGATCATTTTGTGATTTATTTTATCCCACTCTATATCTTGGGAGGGAGGCCGGTTGCCGTTCTGAGTGGTCAGTTCTTGGGATACAAAATCTCCTTCTTATTACCTGTCGTGGTCATGTTGGATACGCTTCAAATCCCGTTGTTTTACGAATTGTATCGAACAGTCTCTAATCGGATATTCATCCGGAAACTCCTTGAAAGAGCCGCAAAAAAAGAGAAGAGCGTTCGCAAATCAAGATTCTTCCATTGGATGCAGGTCATGGGAATGCCCGGAGTCGTCGCTATCACAATGATGCCACTTAAAGGTTGCGGTATGTGGAGTGGGGTTCTTTTATCAAAGCTTTTGAGCCTACCTAAGCCAACCAGCTATCCACTTTTGATTGCGGGGAGCTTATTGGGATGCATCCTTCTTTTTGGTGCGGGCGAGGTTATTTTGCAGTTGTGGGCTCGTTTTGCGGGTATCTAAAGAGATGTTAAAGACTGGAATCTAACAGATCTTGGCTGATATGAAACAAAATTTGTTTATTCATTCTATCAATTTGCTTTTTGCCGCGCTCTCTTGGGTAAGAAATGAAAGGGTTTTTAGATGGTCCTACTCGCTGATCGCAGTTCTTGCAGAGAAGCTGGCAAAAAAAGACTATTATGTCAAAAAGATTAGATGGATAAAGGAAAAATTTGACACCAACCATCCCAGTTTGACGGTCACAAAAAAGATATTGCGGGGCACGAACCCATACCACCGAAAAACGATCATCAAAACCTTTGTCATCAATCAATTACTGGTGGGTACCAACAAGAGGAAGGCTTTTTCGGAAAGGAACGGTGGGTTTTATCCTCCTGGCTTCTTGGTTATTAGCCCGAGCATGAAATGCAACCTGAATTGCTACGGCTGTTATGCTGGGTATTACAAAAAAAACGCAGAGCTCACATTTGATGAAATAGACTGTGTCCTGAATCAGGCAAAGGAGATGGGTATCTATTTTTGCGTGGTGTCAGGAGGTGAACCGCTATTTCATCCAAGAATCTTTGATATATTTGAAAAGCATAACGATGTCATTTTCCACATGTATACCAATGGGAGCCTGATTGATGAAAAGGCCTGCCTGCGGCTATGTGAAGTTGGCAACGTTATCCCAGCTATTAGTATTGAGGGTTACCGTAAAGAGACGGATGAACGCAGGGGGGTCGGACATTTTGACCGCGCCATGAAGGCGATGAACTTATTAAGAGAAGCAAAAGTCTTGTTTGGGTTTTCTGCCACCCTAACACGCCAGAATACAGAGATCTTGAGCAGTGATGAACTCATAGACTTTATGATTGAAAGAGGCTGCACCTTTGGGTGGTATTTTATGTATGTTCCTATTGGACGCGAGCCAAATCTTGAGTTGATGCCAACGCCCGAGCAGAGGGGTTACCAGTTCGAGCGTCTGGCGTACCTTCGAGCGACCAAGCCCATATTGTTGGCTGACTTTTGGAACGACGGACCTGTGGTTGGGGGTTGTATTTCCGGTGGAAGGAAGTATTTCCATGTGAACGCCAACGGAGATGTGGAGCCCTGCGTGTTTTGCCACTTTGCAACTCACAATATCCGGACCAGTTCCTTACAGGTTGCCGTTGACTCGTCTTTGTTCCGGTCAATTCGTTGCCAGCTCCCTTCATACGAAAACCTTCTTCGGCCCTGTGCCATTATTGACAAGCCAGAGATTAGCCGAAATGCTATTTCTGAGCATAATGCATACTTTACTCACGAAGGTGCGGAGATAACTTATCAGAACATGGCTTATGAAATCGATGAGTATGCTAAAAGGTACGGTGATATTGCAGATTTACTATGGGAAAGGTATTTTCAAAGCAAAGAGGAATAGAACAAAGGGTTATTCCCATTGCATCAAATCATATATCATTTTCATAAGTATATTCTAATCTTCTCCGTTCTCCTGACTCTAATTGCGATTTTCCTTACCAGCCAACTGAAACTCGATCCTAACCTTTTTTCCCTTCTTCCTTCAGATAATCCCGGGGTCAATAGTTTCTTTGAGATTGCCGAAGAGATCGGGTTTCAATCACTTTTGATCGCTCTGGTTGAGATGCCCCCAAATGTTGACCCGACAAAGGCCGAGTCTTTTGTTGACCTATTGGCCAAGAATTTTTCCCAAAACCAGTTGATACAAGAGGTGGAATATAAGAGCGAAGGGCGCCAACTCTCCTCTTTGTTTCAGTCATTCATGCAATATTTTCCTCTCTTCTTGAAAGCTGAAGGCCTCGAAAAGTTGACCCTAAAGTTGTCTGACAATGAGATACGTAGACAGGTTCGTGAGAACAAAAAGCTTTTGATGACACCGTTCAGCATCGCAGCCAAAGAGTTAGTTCATGCTGATCCTTTGGGGCTCAGGGACCTACTGGACTCCAATATAGCAGTTCCCACTGGAAGACGGCCAATTAGACCGTACAGAGGATATTATCGCACCAAAGAAGGGGGAACATATTTTTTATTTTTGAAGCCAAAGAATCCGCCCCAGGACGTTACTTTTAGCAAGAAATTAATGGTGCAAGTGCGTGATCTGGAAAAGGTCTCCTTATCTGAATTCTCCGATCAACTCGGAGATTTGCCTGAGAGAATCAGGATATCTTATGCCGGCGGCTACCCAATTGCAGTCCATGATGAGGCTGCAACCAAAAGAGATATAAAAGTCACCTTGCTGACTTCCTTCGTGGGCGTGATGATTCTTTTCGGGCTATCGTTTAGAACATCAAGAATCCTTTTTTATGTGGGCGCACCTCTAGCCGCAAGCGTTATATGGACACTTGGCTTTGCCAGCCTTGTATTTCATCACTTTAATATCCTGACCTGTGTATTCTCTTGTGTCTTGATAGGCCTGGGGATTGACTTCGCCATCCACATTGTGAACCGTTATTTTGGTAGAGATAAAATAGACCTGGATGTGCCACACCGCCTGCAACAAACCTTCCAAGAAGCAGGTATGGGGATCATAATTGGCGGCATCACAACATCAGCTGCCTTCTATTCCATTGCGATTTCCGATTTTAAAGGATTTAGGGAACTGGGTATTTTGACCGGTACCGGGATTATATTCTGCCTGTTGGCAATGTTTTTTCTTCTTCCATCTCTTCTTGTCTATTTTTCAAGAGAAAAAGGTCCTAAAAGACGGGTTGCTATAGCTGGTTTTGGCCTCAGAGCTCTCTTGAGCCTTCTCCAGAGATATCCCAGAGGTCTTCTCATAGCCACCTTTGTAGCAGTTTGTTTATTGGCCATCTTGGGAACCAAAGTCAATTTCGATGACAACCTTAAGAATTTGCGACCAGCCAACCACGAGGCACTACGTTTACAGGATACGGTAACCGATTGGCTTGGTGGTTCCACCGCCGAGATTCTTTTAGTAGCCGCAGGGAAATCAGAGGCGGAGGTCATGGAGACCAACTCTTCAATATATGGAGCACTGGAGGAACTGAGGGACTCGGGCATGATCGCTGGGATCAAATCAATCAGCAAATACTTTCTCGCTCCCAGTCGTCAGAGGGAAAACATAGAATTCATCCGACAGCACCCTGACGTATTTGACGTAAAACGTATTAAGAGCAAATTCAACGAGGCTTTGGAAGAGAATGGCTTTGAAAGATTGGACCTCTACGATGGATATTTTGAAAACTTGTATAGGGCCTTTTCAGCAGAAGAAATCCTTCTTCCCTCATCTTTCCAACAGACAGAACTGGATACGTTATTGAAACTGTTTGCATTTCAAAAAGGGGAAGATTTTAAGACAGTTACCTATATTAGCCCTTCCAGGGATCTGTGGTCTCGTGCTGATACAGCCTTATTCAGAGAGATGATCATGCGAAAACTGGACGAGAAAGGGATCAAAGGGGAGCACTATAGCCTGACCGGAGTAAATCTGCTCACTGGAGATCTAAAGGAACTTATCATCAAGAATCTAAAGTCTTCCTTGTGGCTGGCAGGGCTGAGCATTTTTGTGATTCTCTTCATTTATTATCGCAGCCTGAAATTATTAGCACTCTCGACACTCCCCCTTATGATCGCCTTGGGCATGTTAGCAGGTACTATGGTCATTCTTCGTTTTGATTTCAATTTCTTAAACGTCATTGTACTTCCTATGATTGTTGGAATTGGTATAGATGACGGGGTTCATTTGACGAATACTTACCGTCGACTGAATGATGCTGATATGTTGCAACAAATGAGCCGCACCGGTCGGGCTGTTGTTTTAACATCGCTGACGACCCTGGTCGGTTTTGGCTCTATCTCCCTATCCCATTACCCGGGACTGAAAAGCATGGGGTATGTAGCCATCATAGGCATCAGCGGCTGCTTGTTTGCTTCTGTTATTATGCTGCCTACCATTTTTTATATTATCAGAAACTCAAAATGAAGATTAATCTGATCGCACCTGTCCACAGAAAACAGAACTTCAAGCGCTATTTCCAGATAGCGCCCCTGAACCTCATGATGATTGCATCCCTAACACCAAGGGATATCGATGTTGAAATCTTGGATGAGAACATTGACACTATCGATTACGAGAGCCCCGTTGACCTTGTCGGGATAGGTGCAAATACATCCGAGATTAATAGAGCCTATGAGATTTGTGATGAATTCAGAAAACGTGGGGTTGCAGTTGTAATCGGTGGTATCCATGCCAGTGCCCTTCCGCATGAAGCCGCCGAACACTCAGACAGTGTGGTTATAGGAGAAGCCGAGGGTTTATGGGAAAGAGTAATAGACGATTTCCGTAAAGGGGAACTTGGCAAGTTCTATAAACACGAAACCCTTCCGGACATCTCAAGGCTCCCTATACCAGACAGAGCAGTCCTTAAGAACAAGCGATATCTGACTAAGAACGTATTTCAACTCTCCAGGGGCTGTCCCTTCCGTTGCATATTCTGCTCTGTAACCGAATTCTTTGGCCACACGTTTAGGGTCCGGAGCGAGGATCAGGTTATAAAAGAAATAGAACGTATGGATGGTAATTTTCTGATATTTGTGGATGACAATATCTTTGGAGACCCCGGCTATGCGACAAAGCTGCTCAAGAAAATGATCCCCCTGAAGAAAAAGTGGGTGAGCCAGTGCACACTTCACCTTGCTGACAACAGCACGCTCCTTAACTTGGCTGCAAAGAGTGGTTGCATGGGTATGTTGGTCGGTCTGGAATCGATCAGCAAAGATTCACTCAGGGCATCAGGTAAACCTATAAACTTCAGTAGATATAAGGAGATGATACAACGCATCCTAGATAGCGGAATCTGCATTGACGGATCCTTCATCTTTGGTTTTGACAACGAGGACACCTCGATATTTGAGAGGACCCTTGAATTTATCGTGAAAATAAGACTCCCTGCAGCTACTTTCTCGATACTTACCCCTTATCCGGGTACAAAACTCATGGAGAAGCTGAAAGAAGAAGGAAGGATTATAGATAAGAACTGGGAACATTACAGCGCAACCCATGCCGTTTTCAGACCAGCCAAGATGACTCCTGACCAGCTGGAAGAGGGCAGGGCGTGGATAAAGCAGGAATTCTATTCATATTCAAATATATTTAAAAGGGTCGGTCTTTTCGGCGAACACCTCCTCTATCAGTGGCTTTATAACGTACTAAAGAAGGGTGGCACTACGAGAGCTAGGCAAAAGAAAGCGTACAATCCCAATGTTTTGGAAGATGTCGCAAATTGAAAGCGTGGTCCCCGTATCCCCCCACAGGAGGAAGATTGGTCTATAACGTCAGCACATGAACATATTTTTCAATAGCTTATAGTGATTGGCAAAACACTTTCATCTTGAAGTTGTTATTTAGAAGCCAGCGTTGTTTTGCTTACCCCGGGAAACAAGATCTTGCCGCCGGACAGGAAGAATAAGAGCTCACCCAACTGCCCAAAGACCATTGAGCTCCATCGACTTGGTAGGCTGGAGGGGAGTGTATGTCCTGCGATCGAGGTTTCAACCCACCTGAAGCCGGCTTGATTCAAAAGTTTTTCAACGGTTTTTGATGAAAAATCATAGAGGTGATAAGGCGTGTGATATAGATCAAGCTTTCTGGACAATGGGCCGAGTAGCCTGACAATGGGTGTCGAGTGTGGCCATCGGAGAAGGACAAGGCCCTTCGGTTTAAGGATGCGCTTGACTGCTTTCAGCAGATCCAACGGTTCAAGGACGTGCTCAATGACGTAAAACAGCGTGACGACATCGAAGGTGTCCCCGGGAAGTTGAAGGTCTTCCAGCGGTTCTGCAAACACTTCCACATCCCATCTATTCCTTGCATATTCTCTACCGGTCTGTGATATCTCAATCCCGTTCACCTCCCATCCACGGGACTTCATCTCCTGAAGGAAAAATCCGTATCCACAGCCGATATCCAGCAATTTCCCGCCGCCGGTCTTGCTACGAGACTCGATTAGATTTGCAGATTTCCTCACTACCGGCTTCATCATCATTTCCCACTTGCTGATTTCTTCCGGTTGGTCGGGCAAATAGCCTTCGTAATTCTTCATTAATACTTGGGGAGTTGGCCTGGGATGAAGAGAAACCAAGCCACAGTCCAGGCAGAGAAGATATTGCCACTGATCTTTCCGGTGGATGATACGAAAACTGGAAGCAGCACACAGGATGCAATGATTGGACTTTTGCATTGAGACAGGTTATTTACTCGGTTTAATGTGTTTCCAAGGCCCTCTTCAGATTGTCAAGAAAAGCTTCAACCATCTTGTCATGCTTTAGTCTCACCTTTAAATTCCAAGCCAGTTTTCTGAAAAAGCCCTTGGGTTGGACAATAATCGTGTGGGTTACTCGAGTGTATTCACCCGCACTCTCAAGCTCCCAGATTTCCGTTCCTCCGGCAAGAAAACCGTTCAAGAATCGGAGTCGAATCTTTCTATCATGGATTACTTCCTGCACCCTTGAGTTCCAGCCCAGCCTGAATATATGTTCGACCCGTGTTTTGACTAGAGTTCCCACCTGATAGGGTGGTGGAGATTCGTGGGTCACAATAGTTCCTTTTGGGCATACCTCGCTAAAGGTTTCTTCGTGGGTCAAGATATGAAATACCCGGCGTCTCTCCGTCTTAATCAAGCGAGTGTGCTGGTTGATCTCTCCCTCATATTCAGCATATTTAGGGGATTTAATGATGTATTTGGTGGAGCATCCCTGCAAAGACAAAAAAAGGAGCACTGTTATGCAGAAATAGAATCTCTTTCCGAAAAACACTGAGTTCATTCTATTTAAGCTCAACCAGCCGATCTTTCCCATCTATTGGTTTGTCGATCTTGATTCCTGCCAAGTGGGCGGCCATGGGGACCAGATCCAAGGTATCAATCTGACGGGTTATTGTCCGGGGATGATCTGAAAAGTGGTGAATCCCAGGACCCGAGACCACAAAAGAGACATAGGCATCATCCGCATAGATCCCTCCGTGATGGGCGTATTTGCCTCTGTCAGGTGTGAAGTGGTAGCCCGGTTTATTAATAAGGATAATGTCCGGAGTGTTTTTCCGATCAAAATCACGGCGGTACATGTAAGCGGCCTTGAGCTCCTTTCCGACAAATTCATCAAGTTTTGAAAGAGGTTCCAATGCGTTCAGGAAATCATCATCCTTACGGTCTGATTGACGGTAGCTGTTCGGGTTGAAGAACCAAAAGACGTCTGATTCACCTGGTCTCTTGAGGTCTTTATCTCTTTCACCAGGGTATTGAGCCACTAGGAGCACATTGAGGTGTCCTTCAACATCTTTGTCATCGATCAAAGTGTCGATGACCGGCTTTACATCTTCGAGCAATCTCGGTGGTGACATCCAGTCAGCACCCATACGATTCTTAACATACATCACTTTGGTGCTGGCACCAGGCATAATAACTATATCAGCCTCTCTGATGGAATAGGGCCGGCCCCTGACCTTGAGTTTTTTGGCTAGTCTTTGTTCAAAGTTCTTCTCATCAATATGTTTGATAATCCTGGTCTGCCCATGATCGGCCACAAAGAAGAATACAGTATTTTCAAATAGTCTGTTTTCCTTCAAAAAAGCCACGGTCTTTCCCAACTCAGGATCAAGAACCTCTTTGAGGTACCATTTTTGAATCTCGTCAACGGTCCAATTCTCCTTGACCATGAACCGGCGGGGATAATGTGTGAATATATCCATGCCGATATAGTGTACAACTGTAAGGTCAGGAATACTCCCTGTTGTTCTCAGCTTTCCTTCCAATCCATCAGTCAAAGTGTAGATATGACCACTCAGGAGCCCCTTGGTTGTACCTCTATCAAGATGGGCACCGTCCGGGATTGAGTTGCCGTCCTGAAAAAGGTTGACCCAGAATGCCTGACCCCAGAGATGAACGCTTTGCTTAATCCAGTCTCTGCGATCAATCCCTTTTGTCACCTGAGTTGCTACAGCCATCGCAGATTTACCAGACCTGCGTGCATAATCGAAAATGGTGTCGGTATCTGTTTTTTCAAGGATATTGACGATGCGACGTTGAGTAATGGACTTTAGGGTTATGACCTTTTCCTCTTTCCTGTCAAACCATAGGGTTGAAGGGACACCATGTCGGCACGGATACACGCCGGTAAGGAGCGTCGTATTTGATGGTTTGGAAGAGGAAGGAATAGATGCGAGGACATTCTCGAAGTATATGTAGGGATAGGCCAACTTGTTTCCTTTGATGACCCCGTTGAAATTTGGAAGAGAATCAAGTGATTCCATTAAGGTTTTATGTTTCAATGCGTCCAGGATAATGATAAAAAGCTTTGGTTCTTGGGGGATGTTTGAACCTTTTTCAGGCTGGTGGTGCGGAAAATTCACGCATCCGGTCAATGAAAAGAGAACTCCGACCAAAAGACAAGCCAGGATAAGATTTCTTCGAAGAGAAAACTTAGATGATACTTGACCGGCATGCTTGCCGAAAGCCCCGCCCCGAAGGGCGGGGTGGAGGGAAGCTATACAAAGGTGGCTGTTTTCCTTACCGGGAAGCCCCGCCCGGGAGGGCGGGAAAGCTTCATTATTCTCTTCTTTCAGATGGAGGGATGTTTTGTGCGTTGGGTTTGACATTCTTCTTTAGTTTGCTATAGATTACTTGGCCCAAATGTCACTATCAATTGGTGCTGCGATCGAAGGCGATCAAGCCTTCCCACAGTAAGCCTTCGCTGTAAAGAGATTTTTTCTGTCCCGGCCACAGATTCGATAGTTGCGGGCTCATCATCAGTCGCATATTATCTCTTGGTCTCTTTCAAATAAAGATTCTTCTTTCCTGCTGAAAGAAGTTCAATTCAGATAATTAAGCCTCATTTTTGTATTCTTGATAAGGTCAGAGATTGCATTCGCAATTTTATGCTATATTTAACTACTTACGAAACGTTCTCATGACCGCTCAAAGGAATTCTTGTTTAGGCGACAACCTGTTGGCTGATTTCTTAATGTGTGAGGAAGTGCCTTGAAGGTCATTTTTTATTGGGTCTTATACCCTTTGATACGTCCTTTCTACCTAATTTTCATCATACTCAATACTGTAGTGTTAGCCTTACTCGTTATCATGGTTTCCCCGTTCGATAGAAAACGAAATTTGGTCCATTATATAGGCAGGTTCTGGGCACTGCTTAACGTGTACCTCTCGGGCACCAGGTTGGTGATAAGAGGGAGGGAGAAGATAGAGAAAGGGTGTAGTTATATCGTCATGGCCAATCACCAGAGCCTATTCGACGTGTGGGCCCTGATTGGGATGCTTCCTCTTCAGCTCCGGTGGATCATAAAATCAGATATAAAGAAGATGCCAATTTTTGGCTATGCCCTCGAGCGAATGGGACACATATATGTTGATAGAAGGAGGCGGAAGGATACCGCGCTTAGCTTGGAAGAGGCCCTCCAGAAAATGGGAGAAAGGGCATCTGTGGTTATCTTCCCTGAGGGCACAAGAAGCAAGGATGGGCATCTGCAGAAATTCCATAAGGGGGGGGCAATCATAGCCATTAGGTCAGGTGTTCCCATACTACCCGTGACAGTAAACGGGGGCCGTTTCGTACTGCCCAAAGATACTCTGGCCCTGATGCCTGGCAAGATTGAGGTTGTTGTGGGAGATGTGATCGACCCTGGCATGTTTGACGAGAACAGTAAAGACGAACTAATGAGAGCGGTAAAATCGGCCATCGGTAAGAATCTTGACTTGGAATATGGCGCACTTATATAGAAAATCTTAGTCAATTATAGTGTCTCTGGAGTGAACCCCATCGACTGCACAAAATGTGATAGAGTATTAGACAGGATCACAGCACGAAAAAGATAAATGCGACGGCATATACTCGATAATCCGATCTCCTATCATGCCATCTTCATATCAGTCCGGTACCTGCCGACCAGGCTATGCTACTGGCTTGGAAAACTCGTGGTCTTGATAGTCTATGCCTTTTCCAAGAGAGATCGCGAAGGTCTGGCGTTTAATCTTTCAATGGCATTAGACAGACAAGAGGACGATCCCCTCATCAGAAGAACAATTCGTCAAATTTTCGTGAACTACGGG